>Ga0208414_1000025_pt1 | contig 178413 bp, 166 predicted proteins | sample AntAceMetag02UKE_FD_184770 | JGI IMG/M metagenome (GOLD analysis project Ga0208414, IMG submission 184770) | Saline lake microbial communities from Ace Lake, Antarctica - Antarctic Ace Lake Metagenome 02UKE (SPAdes) (version 2) | ecosystem: Environmental > Aquatic > Non-marine Saline and... | reverse complement strand
AAAATATATTCTTTCTGGGTCGGCTATGGGTCGGAATTGAATTTATTCTCGTCATGAGTCATATTACTTAAAATCATTCGGAGCGACGCAGTGTCAAGAGGTTAATCTATGTCGCTGGTCTATTCGAGAGAGCGGGATATTCTGCCGTAGGGTTGTTTGGCATTTGAATGCCTCTAATAATTAAATGCATCTCTCTCCTAGACGACTTATGCCTCTTTACTTCATGTTATCCCGATATTGCCAGTCCTTTTATAGTGTACATAAACTCTTTGCTGGCGGGTCGCGTTCAATGACTGGTTTGCGCAAAATAGGAGCCGTTCGTGTCAGCATCTAAAATAGGTTTCAAGCGGCGCACTAGAGTCGTCAAATAGTCAATCTTCGAGGGCTTGCTTTGGCTAAATGACCCAAGACCCTGGTCTTCTCTGGCCAACACTTACTTTCACCAATGTGTCAGGATTCTTTACACCGGTCTGGTGAGTTGTAAAGTTTTTTTACACTTTGATATGGCTTGATCCTACTACTATTACCTAAGTTATTGATATATATAATCACTGAATAAAATGGCATATATATTGCTTTATAAATTATGATTCTGACAGATGGATTTGTTGGGTTTATTAAGTCCGAGGGGCTAGGTAGGAGACTCACGTTTTGATACTCCACTTTAAAATCTCATTCAAGTCGTGTGGCGAGGTGGCCTTCATGACATCACATAATTTTATATTAAGAGAAAAACATTGAAATCAAAGTTTTTTAAATCTTTTTGCGGGGCAGCGCTATTTTGTATGGCGTCTGCTGCACACAGCTCGATTATGTCTGCGGACGATTTGGTTTTCGGCACTGATTCGGTTACACGTGACACAGGCAGTGGGCTTGATTGGCTTGACGTTACCCTGTCTACCAACCGTACATTTAATGATGTTTCTGGCCATTTCGGTGTTGGTGGCGATTTCGAGGGTTGGCGTTACGCATCCGGTTCGGAGGTAGATGCGTTAGCCTATGCGTTTACTGGGGTTGGCGGAGTCGCTGGGTTGACCGACAAGAACGATGTTAGTTCCGAGGGCTCAAATTCTATTGATGCTCTGGTGTTGTTGCTCGGGAATGTGTTAGGAACAGGAAATGCGAGTGGCGGGCAAACGTCGTGGACATATGGGTTGATTGATGATATCTCAAATAGTGGATACCGTTGGGCTTCCTTGTTTTACGATGCTCCAGAAAATGCCACAGCACAGGATTTTTATAAAGTGTATAACTGGACGTTTGCTGTCGATAGTGGAGCAAATTACGCCAGGGGTTCGTTTTTGGTTCGTGCTTCGGATGTTCCAGAACCATCAATCTCGGATGTTATTGAACCATTAATCTCGGATGTTCCTGAACCATCAATCATCGCACTATTTGGATTAGGTCTTGTTGGTTTAGGATTTGCACGTCGTAGACGTCAAGCTTAATACCCTGTAATTCAGTAGCAGCCCAGCGCTGCCAACGATTTACATATAGTCCTAAAGAAGAAGCCATCTCACTTGAGGTGGCTTTTTTTATTTTTAGTTGCTCATAAAGCTGGCTGAACTGTAAAACGTGTTTCTCGACCGTCTTCTTTGCTACGGTTAATTGACTTCTATTAAAGAAATACCCAAGGAAGACACAAAATTGTCGGGAACCATTTTGAACAGCTTTAGCTGGCCCGAAGGGTGGAAGGCAGGATGCCTGGAATAAATCCATTTTCTCTCTTTCCGATATACGTTTTGTCGGGATGCTTTTCTACTTTCAGTTTGTTCAGTATCTGGTTCAGTTGTTTGATGGCTTTGCGATTATGCCAGCGGGTCTTGGTTAAGATTAAAATGTCATCCATGTATCTAACGTAGTAAAGATTCTTGTTGGTGAAATGGTCGTCCAGAGCCTTCAAATACAACGCGCCCAGTATCGGGCTTAAAGGACAAGCTCTGGATATGCCACTACCAATATCTTTAAACTGACCGCCATATTCGACACAGCGATGAATGACCTGATATAGGTAATGGCGTAAGTCACTATCACCAACAGCATCAATAATCTGTTCCATCAACAGATACTGGTTGATCGATTCATAAAAACCCTTCACATCGGTTTTGCAGACATATTGGTAGTCATCCAGATAACCTTGAATATCTACTACGGTTTGCTTTAAGCCGCCGTGACCCTTGACATGGGTACAGAGCGGCGATAACGAGAGCAATGATTGTAGATCGGTAGCCATAAGCTTCATCACCAGACCGTCTTGCGAGCCCCACAAATGAATAACCTGCCCATCTTGTTTGACTGATCTTACCGCAATTTCTGTCACTGGCATTATTACTGGCCTCGAAATATGTGTTCATAATGACATCCCAGTCATTGGCTTCGACAAAATTGAGGTTGGCAAATTAATACAGTCATCAATCACCACTATTTGCCAACCTTCACGGCGAATGGGTCGAGTTGTGATGTAGTTTTTATTTGATCGGCTGGAAGGTGGGCAGGAAACCTTGCGTTTGATGACATTTAAATTCCCTTCAGGGGAATCTGTAACATGGATGAAACAAACAGAAGTTAAAATTTTGAATTAGAAATATATGTTTTATTAATTCACAACGAAAAAGAGAGTATTAAAATATGTTCAAATTATGTCTAAATAAGTTATCCCGATTTATCGCGATAGTGGCCGTGTTGTTTGCATCGGCAGGTCAGATCAATAGTGCGTTTGCAGCGGATGCCATTTGCTACAATTGCCCACCACAATGGGCCGATTGGGCCTCACAGTTAAAGTCTATTGAGGAGAATCTAGGTTATGAAATTCCTCATGACAATAAAAATTCGGGACAGACTCTGTCTCAATTATTGACAGAAAAAGACTATCCAGTGGCTGATGTAGCCTATTATGGTGTGTCTTTTGGTATCACTGCAGCAAAAAAAGGGGTCACTGAAGCTTATAAGCCTAAGAATTGGGATGAAATTCCTGATGGTCTTAAAGATCCCGACGGACATTGGTTCACGATTCATTCAGGTACGATTGGTTTTTTTGTGAACAAAGATGCACTGGAAGGCTTACCGGTTCCTCAATCATGGGCCGATTTATTGAAACCAGAATATAAGGGAATGATGGGGTACCTTGATCCTTCGAGTGCCTTTGTTGGTTATGCCGGAGCGGTTGCAATTAACCGAGCAATGGGTGGCAGTCTTAACGACTTTACCCCCGGTATTGAGTATTTCAAGAAACTAAATAAGAATCAGCCAATTGTGCCAAAACAAACCGCTTATGCTCGAGTTTTGTCAGGCGAAATTCCGATTTTGCTAGATTATGACTTCAATGCCTATCGTGCCATATATAAAGACCAAGCCAATGTTGAATTTGTGATTCCTGCGGAAGGTACTGTAATTGTGCCTTATGTCATGAGTCTGGTTAAAGGAGCACCGCATATGAATAAGGGCAAGGCAATTCTTGACCATATTATGTCAGACAAAGGGCAGGCTGTATGGGCCAATGCTTTCTTGCGACCAGTACGCGCAAGTGCATTGTCAAAAGAAGCCGAAGCCAAGTTTTTACCTGCTTCTGATTATGCACGTTCAAAACCAGTCGACTATCAAAAAATGGCTGATGTACAAGATGGTTTCAAGCAGCGATACCTTAACGAAGTTCGTTAATTAGAATTGAGGCAGGGTCAAACATTTGGCTCTGCTTTTCTAAAAAATATATCCACAGCCTATATCTGCTTAAAGGGAAAGACATATCTGGAAAGTGAAGAAATCTATATGAAAAATCGTGAGACACCCTATTTAATTGTATTAATTCTTCCAGCCTTTATCGTTTTTTTGGCTTTTTTCATTTTACCGTTGGCAAAATTGATTGCAATTGGTGGCAGTGGCCCGAATGGTGCGGCCGAATACCTAACTGTTTTGACTACCCCGCGCTATCTCGAGAGTTTAATCTCTACTGTTTTATTATCAGGCGGTGTCACCCTAATTGCCTTATTAGTGTCCTCAATCAGTGGGATTTTTCTGGAACGAAATCGATTTTCAGGCAGAGGCTTGCTGATTTCGATACTCACCTTTCCACTGGCTTTCCCCGGTGTCGTAATTGGTTTTTTAGTTATTATGATCGGTGGTCGACAGGGTCTTATAGGTTTTGTTAGCAAAGCGCTCACAGGTGATCGTTGGGTATTTGCCTACTCTATGATGGGTTTGTTTATTGGTTATCTATATTTTTCAATTCCACGCGTTATCTTGACTATCATGGCTGCTGCAGAAAAATTTGATGTTTCACTCGAAGAAGCGGCGCGTTCTCTCGGTGCCAGTCGATGGCAAGTCATTCGAGATGTCATTATACCTCAACTCTATCCGGCATTAATTGCCTCTGGCGCGATCTGTTTTGCGACGGCGATGGGTGCTTTTGGAACCGCATTTACACTGGCCACCAATATTGATGTTCTGCCAATGGTGATCTATACCGAGTTCACCCTCAACGCCAATCTCGTAACGGCTGCAGCGTTAAGTTTAATACTGGGTCTGGTTACTTGGATAGCATTGTATATATCGCGATCCTTTGCCGGTTCTGGCGTCGCGGCAGCAGGTTGAGGTGTCTCAGATGAAACGAACGAGTGCATTTTATTCATCACTTGCTTTCACCCTATCGGTGTGTGCTTTTTTAGTTATTCCTGTGGCCATGTCGATGACCGCTGGGGTCACAGTCAATTATTTTGTCGGTGTTAAAAGTGGCTTAACCACTAGATGGATTATTGAGGTTTGGGAACTTTATTCAGAGACTATTTTTCTGTCCATGGGGCTTTCCATTGCCTGTCTTGCTATTGTTTTAATTCTCGGCATTCCAACGGCCTATGTGTTGGCTAAAAAGTCAGGGCGCGTGGCTCGAGTCATAGAAGAGTTTCTGGTTTTGCCAATTGCAATACCAGGCCTAGCTATAGCATTGGCATTAATCATTTCGTACGGTGGATTCCGTGACTTTCGTACTAGCTGGGCTTTTATTCTGGTGGGTCACGTCTTGTATACCTTTCCCTTTATGGTTCGTTCTGTGCTCGCAGTATTATCCAGTATCGACTTTCGAACGCTTGAAGAAGGCGCAGCAAGTCTTGGAGCGGGATTCTGGCAACGATTTATTACGGTCATTTTACCTAATATTCGCTCAGGTATTTTGGCTGGGTCACTCATGGTGATTACGTTATCGATTGGCGAATTTAATTTAACTTGGATGCTCCACACGCCCGTAACCAAAACACTGCCAGTGGGGTTAGCGGATGCCTACGCCTCTATGCGACTCGAAGTTGCCAGTGCCTATACGCTTATCTTCTTTATAATGATATTGCCATTACTGATTGCAATACAGGCATATGGAAATCCTAAGCCTAGAAAAAAATAGATACTTCAAAAGATAAACCAGCTATTTTCGTATCTGGTACCAAAAGGCAGCAAAGCGTTGTTGGGAGAAAAACGTGAATAAAGAAACCAATGCAACGCGAATACGGTTAGTCAATTGTGCTAAAACCTTTGCCGATGGGACTCGCGCACTTAACCCCATCAACTTGGAAATTGAAGGGGGAGAAACGGTCGTTTTGTTAGGTCCGTCAGGTTGTGGAAAAACCACAACTTTAAGAATCATTGCAGGACTTGAAAGTCCTGATTTAGGCGGCCAGATTTTCTTTGGTGACGAAGATGTAACACTTAAACCAATTGAACAACGCAATGTTGGTATGGTGTTCCAATCCTATGCATTATTTCCGAATATGTCGGTTAGGCAAAATATTGCTTATGGCATGAAAATTAGGAAAACGCCTAAAGCTGAACTGGATCATCGTGTTGACGAAATGTTAGATATGATGAGAATCGATGAATTACAACACCGAATGATTGATCAATTATCGGGTGGTCAGCGTCAACGAGTCGCGCTCGCCAGAGCGATAGCAACGCGACCCCGTGTTTTATTGCTCGATGAACCACTGACTGCCCTCGACGCCTTGCTGCGTGAAAACCTACGCATTGAAATTGATCAATTGTTACGTCAGCTCGGTATCACTGCAGTTTATGTTACTCATGATCAAGGCGAGGCAATGGCTCTAGGTGATCGCATTGTGGTAATGGATCATGGTGACGTTGCTCAAGTGGGCTCTCCACGCGATATCTACTTTAAGCCCCGTAATGCATTTGTCGCTGGTTTTATCGGCACGGTAAACCGGCTGCATGGACGGGTGACTGATGGTCAGTTGACCGTTACCGGTGGATCACTCCCTTTTACGGGTGCAACCGGTAAAGCCGAAGTGTTATTCCGACCTGAAGAGGCTCAGGTGTGTCCTATTTCTGATGCTAATTTGGTCGGTAAGGTCGAGACCTCCTATTTTTTAGGTGATCGCACTAAAATTTTAATTAGTGATATATCAGATGAATCGATCGTGATAGAAACATCCGGGCGCGATCAATATTTAAAAGGGGACAGTATTGGTATTTATGTGCAATCTAAAAATCTAATTCTCGCCCACTCTGAAGGCAATTAAAGAAACCTATGCTGATAGCACAAATTACCGATACTCATATTAGAGCGCCTGGCTGCCTCTCTTATGGAAAAGTGGATACTTGTCTTTATCTTGAGCAATGTGTTCATCACATTAATGTGTTGTCACCACGGCCAGATGTCGTATTGGTGACTGGCGATATAGCTGATTTTGGTCGGCCAGAAGAATATCAACAAATAAGTTTGCTACTCAATCAACTCACTGTGCCTTATTTTGTAATACCGGGAAATCATGATCTGCCTGACGCAATGCGATTAGAGTTCAGTGATCACCATTACTTACCCGCTAACGGCTTTATCCAGTATGTAATTGAGGATTTTCCAGTTCGAATGATTGGCCTAGATACACAAGTTATTGGCAAGCCTTACGGGCTCATGTGTCAGGAAAGGCTAGACTGGTTAGAACATCAGCTACTGGCCCAACCAGATAAACCAACATTATTGTTTATGCACCATCCACCGTTTAAAACAGGTATCGAGCATATGGATGTGCAAAACTGCCGTAACGCTGATGCACTGGGCAGCCTGGTAGAACAACATCCACAAATAAAATATATCTTATGCGGTCATGTTCATCGCCAAATTGAAGTTGCTTGGCACGGTACCATTGCTGCTATCGGTCCTGGTCCTGGGCATTCTGTCGCCCTTGACCTCAATCCGAAAGGTCCCTCGGCCTTCAGGCTAGAGCCTCGAGCGCTTAAACTCCTTCATTGGAACGGTGCCGATCTAATAGGGCATCTTAGTTTCATCGGTGAATATGAGGGGCCTTACCCTTTCTATGATACAGATGGCAATTTGATCGAGTAATTGAATTGACCTGTAGGCTTTTGCTCATAATAGGTTTTTAAAAACTAATGAAAAATACAGATTTTAGGAATAGTTACTTATTAATGCGGCACGGGGAAAGTGAGGCCAATGTAACGGGAGTCATTGTAAGTGACCCTAAAATTGGCTTCGAGGGTTTTGGGCTTACAGAGCACGGTGTCAAACAGATTACTGCTTCGGTTCTTGGATTCACCGGAGAGGCCATAACTCAAATAGTATGTTCTGACTTTCTGAGAACTGTGCAAACTGCTCAGTTAGTTGCGGAAATCCTGAATCTTCCAAAGCCTGAGCAAGAGAAGGGTCTTCGAGAGCGTTTTTTTGGAAAATGGGACGGCATGTCTGCGGAGCACTATCAAAATATTTGGCAACGGGATGAAATGGATGATCAGTCTGATGATGGCGTGGAGAGTCCTGAGGCAGTTCTTCAACGTGGCTTTCAGGTGATTGAAAAACTGGAACAACGATACCAGAATCAAGTGGTTTTGCTGGTTTCTCACGGAGATCTGCTTCAGATATTGAGTACCGCTTTCGCCGGTAAATCACCAGAAAAACACCGTTCGCTACCTCACCACCAAACTGCCGAAATCAAACATATGCTCTGTCGGAAAAATTAAAAGAATTTCATGCTGTCTAATTGTAGACAAACGAGCGAAAAAATAGATGGAAAAAGGGTCGACTAGATCAGTCTTGCTCTATATATGCCTAAAGTGACGCTATTGTCACCAGAGACGTATAGTAAAACATATTGGTTATTACGGTTTTATGATGTGACATGGGTAAGGCCTTTATTCTCTTCTGCATTCAGGGAGCCTATTTTGTAAAAATGTATTTACTTTTATAATGCGAATGATTATCATTAACAAATAGTTATATTACTATCTAGTACCCAGTCAGAATTAGACCTAGAAGGCAATACTGTGATTTCGTTACGGTTAAAAAATTAAGGAGACACCTAGGCAACAAAACAATGTTGAGTTTATATAAGTCCGTTATATTTAATATAATGGCCAAATTTTCCCACTAGGAAATATATAATTTAAATCTGACAAATTAAGCTGGTGCAAGTGGAGCTTAATGCATCACGTAATAATGAAATTAAATTTGAAATTTAGGTAATCGATATGCTCAAGCCAAATGTACTAAACAAAATGAGTGAACTTGAACTTTTAGTAGCAGGTTGTGGTGATTCAGTGGTTCGCTTAAAACCAGAGTGGGATCATATTATTAAAGCAATAAAAACACTAGGGCCTGTAATGCCTCTAACGCGAAATGAATATGCAGTCTATGAAAAAAATGGAGTTTATAACAACGTAAAAATTATGAGTAGCATGGGTTTTGTACTTGATGATTTGATCAACCTAAGATTGTTTATTAGTCACTGGTACCAGGGTTTTTTCGTTTGTGAAAACAGAACTAATGGTGAAAGTCAGAGCCTGCAGTTCTTTGATAGTGATGGTAAAGTTATTCATAAGATCTACCTGCTTGAGTTGAGTGATCAAAAATCTTTTGACGTATTTATATCCACATTTACTAGCAGTGATCAATCAAATGTTGTGAGCAAATAGAAATATCTTAGGGGTATCTTTAAGAACAATAAAGCACGGGAACTCTTAAAAACAATCTAATATTGAACTAGAGAAAACCGTCGGCTTCAGAAAATAAATAACAACATACCATTAAAAATGGAATTTAACCCTGTAGCCGTTTCTGTTTGATTTTGTTATCAGTCGCTTTCGTTATAGATTCCTTTTGATCAAAGCTAGCGGCAATAGGCGCTTTAATGCTGGTGTGACCTAATGCTTCAGGTTATTAGGGTTATCTGTTGCTTGGCGTTATTCATCGATTAATGCAGTGAGGCGAATGTTTCCAATCTTGCCTATTTCGATAATGCTGGTATCGAACTCGAGTTCTATTGAATGATTTAAACGAGTTTCGAGCGCAGCAATAATTTGGCTTGAGTTCAAGCCAGTGACTGCGATCACGAATGGAAAGTTAAACTTGTGGTGATAAGTTCGGTTGAGAGTCTGTAACTGTTGCAGTTCTGCAGCGCTGCACTGATTAAGGCCCGCGCTTGATTGTTCTTTTTGGGATTCATCGGTGAGTGTTCCGGCGTTGGCTTCTTTGCCTGCGAGTTCGGGATGGCTGCAGATTAACGCCATGCGCTGATCCTGCGGCGCTGTCTTTACAGCATCGAGCATTACCAGATGTAAGTGTGCAATCGATTCAAACGGGCGTTTTTCAAAAGACAGCTCGGCTACCCAGGGGGAGTGTTCAAATATACTGCCTAGTGTCGCGTTAAATTGCTCGGTGTTAAATTGGTTGAGCGCCGCTAATGAAATTTTCTCAGTCATGATGATGAATTCTCGTCCGGGCAGGCATGGTGTTCTCGCCAGTGTCGCGCTATATCGATACGTCGACAAATCCAAACTCGATCATGGTTTTGTATGTGGTCGAGAAAGCGCTGTAGGGCAACGAATCGTCCTGGTCGACCGATAATTCGACAATGCAGGCCGATGGATAACATTTTAGGGCAGTCGGCACCTTCGGCGTAGAGCAGATCAAAACTATCGCGTAGATATTGAAAAAACTGTTCGCCGCTATTGAAACCCTGCGGTGTGGCAAAGCGCATATCGTTGGTATCCAGCGTATAGGGAACAATTAAATGTGATTTCTTTTCACCACTACTCGTTTTCACCTGAGTCCAAAATGGTAAGTCATCACCGTAGTAGTCTGAGTCGTAGGCAAAACCACCATTTTCGACAACTAAGCGACGCGTATTCGGGCTATCGCGCCCGGTATACCAACCAAGAGGGGTTTCGCCAGTCATCTGTTGGATAATAGCGATGGCTTGTTGCATTTGCTTACGTTCGTCATCTTCGGCCATGTCTTGATAGTCGATCCAGCGTAAGCCGTGGCAGGCAATTTCATGTCCGAGTTTAACAAAGGTTTGTGCGAGATCCGGGTGACGCTGTAATGCCATTGCGACCGCAAAAATAGTGAGCGGCAATCCGCGCTTTTTAAACTCATTGAGTACGCGCCAGACCCCTACTCTGGAGCCATATTCGTAGATTGATTCCATGCTCATATGCCGAGCTGGGTAGCTCTTAGCGCCGATAATTTCTGAAAGAAACTGTTCAGAACTCGCGTCGCCATGCAAAATATTATTTTCGCTGCCTTCCTCGTAATTCAATACGAACTGAACGGCTACTCTGGCGTTACCGGGCCAGTTAGCCTGCGGTGGATTTGGACCATAACCGATCATATCGCGTGGATAATCTGAACTAGAATTCGTATTCATCATTCGTAATCGACTTTAGCTAGACAGCAAGATGGCGGCAAGATCAAGTTTTGGAGTTTCGACTTTATCTTCAATTTGGTTTTCGATATGCAATAAATGTTGTTCCATGATAGCGACCGCAGTTTCGCCATCACCTGCAGCAATTGCATCGACAATAGCCGCATGTTCTTGATTGCGACAGCGATTCTGAGCCTTCGAACCGAGGTGGGTCAAAATCACTAGCGGTGTGCGGCGAATAATGTCATTGAGGAACTCGGTCATCACACTATTGCCGGCTAAGTTTGCGATTAAACGATGAAATTCAACTGACAGTGACAAAGCCGTTTGTAAATCAATTTGTTGATAGGCGACCTGCTCCTTGATTAATAGTTGCCTGAGTTGTTTGACTTGCGGTTCACTGATACTAGCCGCCAAGGTCTTTAAGTTAGCCGCTTCGATGGCCCGTCTGGCGGCAAATAAATCCTGTCCTTCCTTAACCGAGGGTTTTGCAACACTTGCACCGCGATTCGGCAGTTGCTCAACGAGGCGGCTATGTGCCAGCCTGGCTAGCACCTTTCGAATGGTGCCACGTTTAACATTGAATACTTCAGCGAGCTGAACTTCTTTCAGTTTAGTGCCAGGCGCGAGACGATTGTCGATAACGGCCTGTTCAATCGAGCGCAGTACATCGTCTTCACTCATCGGCCGTTTTACTGCTGTACCCTCATCGGATTTGATTGGTTGTATCACTGCTTTCCTCAAAATTGAAGCATGGATAATAACATGAATTTAAAATTGTTAACAATTATCAATATAACATGTTGACAATATTTGGTTCAGGTGCGAAGTTAGCAATCATAATAATCGAGGTGAAGGAAGTGGGAAGGCTTACGACACATGTATTAGATACCGCCCAGGGTTGTCCCGCGACGAATGTGGTCGTTAGCTTGTATCGCATCAGAGGCCACACGCGTCAAATGCTCAAACAAGACATCACCAATCAAGATGGACGACTCGATACGCCGATGCTTAATAGCGATGAATTCACCACGGGCGAATACGAATTGGTTTTTCTGATGGGAGATTATTTTCGTGCGAGCACGCTTACCGTGAGTGACCCACCATTTATCGACCGAGTCGTGCTGCGTTTTGGTATCGGTGAGGCAGATCAGCATTATCATGTGCCGCTACTCGTGTCACCGTGGAGTTACTCCACTTATCGGGGCAGTTAATTGTCCTCGAATACGCTTAGATTCTATTTAGATGGTAGCCTAATCGAGATTGATGATTGTGATCCGACCCAAAGCTTATTGCAGTATCTGCGCGAAGATACTCATCGAGTCGGTAGTAAAGAAGGTTGTGCCGAAGGCGATTGCGGTGCCTGCACTGTAGTTGTCGCCGAACTAGTCGGCGCACAAAACAAGTCCGAGTTGCAATTTCGAGCGGTTAACGCCTGTATTCAGTTTTTACCGACCTTAGATGGCAAGATGCTGTTTACTGTCGAATCACTCAAGACTTCACAGGGCCAACTCCATCCGGTGCAACAAAGCATGGTCGATTATCATGCGTCGCAATGTGGGTTCTGTACTCCAGGCTTCATTATGTCGATGTTTGCCTTGTATAAATCGAGCGCTAATATCGATCGCGAAACCATCGACGATGCCTTATCTGGCAACCTCTGTCGATGCACCGGTTATCGGCCAATTATAGAAGCCTGTCAGCACATGAATGATTATGCGATACCGACCGATGCTGATTCACTGGTTTATCGTTCGGCGCATGATAGAAACCACTCAGTCGATCAGGCCGAGCAGTTAGCGATTGAAAGCCTTAAGAAAATTCGCAGATCCGATCTGCTCACGATGCAATCAAAGTCAGGTTTATATTTTGCGCCTGCTTCTACGCAGGCGTTCGCCTTGTTATACGAACAGCATAGCGACGCGACTATTTTGGCTGGCGGCACCGACGTCGGACTGTGGGTCACCAAGCAATTACGCGAACTGCCAAAAATTATTTACCTCGGTAATATTGCCGAGTTGAATCGAATCGAAGAAACTGACACAGACATCGAAATTGCGGCGGCGGTAACACTGACCGACGCCTTCGATCGCTTGTCTGAAGACTACCCTGAACTAAACGAGTTATGGCGTCGATTCGCTTCGCCGCCAGTGCGTAATGCTGGCACATTGGTGGGCAATATCGCGAATGGGTCACCGATTGGCGACTCGATGCCAGCATTGATCTGCATCGGTGCTCGGGTCAAGCTCAGAAAAGGCCTAACAACACGAATCATCGCATTGCAAGACCTTTACCTTGGCTATCAACAGAATGCGCTGCAGGCGGGTGAATTCATCGAATCGGTGTTGATCGAAAAGCGAGATCCGTCGTTGCTCGTTCGTAGTTACAAAATCTGTAAACGTTTTGATCAGGATATATCGGCAGTTTGTGCCGCCTTCTCGATTCGGCTAGACGGCAACCACGTGAGTGATATTCGGATTGCCTTTGGTGGCATGGCCGCAACACCGCAACGTGCGACCAATATGGAGTTGAAGCTCACAGGTCAATTTTGGAATGAAGACAATCTGCGTACTGCGATGGGCTGTTTGGCGGAAGATTATTCGCCACTGTCGGATATGCGTGCCAGCAGTCATTATCGACAGCAGGTCGGTGCTAATTTGCTCTATCGGTTCTATTTAGAAACGCGTCAACATGAGCCGTTGGCGGCTAACGCAGTCAACGTATTTTTGGTGTCTTGATCGATGGAAAATCCTCAGTTTCAAGCTAAAAGAGAAACCGCAGTCGGTCAATCTGATGCGCATGAGTCGGCACATTTACACGTTAGTGGAGAAGCCACTTATGTCGATGACATCCGCGAACTCGCCGGAACCTGTTATATCGCTTTAGGCTTGAGCCAACGCGCCCACGCACGTATTGTTTCGATTGATCTGACACCAGTTAGGGCCGCTAAAGGTGTGGTTGCGGTATTAACTGCGGCCGATATTCCGGGGGCTAATGACTGTGGCCCTATTATTAAAGACGACCCTATTTTAGCCGAAGAACATGTGTTTTATATTGGTCAGCCAATATTTGCTGTGGTCGCGACTTCACAAATCGAAGCGCGCAAAGCGGTGCGCCATGCGATTATTGACTATGAAGATTTACCGGCGATTCTGGATATTAAACAAGCCAGGCAGAAAAAATCCTGGGTGATCCCTCCGCTCAGTTTGCAGCGCGGAGACCCGGCGCTAGCGATGTCCAAGGCTTTACATCAAGCGAAGGGTGAAATATCGGTTGGAGGACAGGAACAGTTTTATCTGGAAGGCCAGATTTCTTACGCCGCACCGCGTGAAGATGGTTGCATACACCTATGGTGCTCAACCCAGCATCCAACCGAAATGCAGCAGGTTGTTTCTCATGCGCTGGGCATCGACTTTAATCAAGTGTTAGTCGAAATGCGCCGCATGGGTGGTGGTTTTGGTGGCAAGGAATCCCAATCGGCTATTTTCGCTTGCATTGCATCGGTCGCTGCGAAACAGCTTAATCGTCCAGTGAAGCTGCGACTCGATCGGGACGATGACATGATGATCACGGGTAAACGTCACGGTTTTCATTACGACTACTCGGTTGGTTACGATGATCAGGGTTTGATTCAAGCTCTCGATGTCGAAATGTTGGCGCAGGCGGGTTTTTCGGCCGATCTTACCGGGCCGGTAGTGACGCGTGCAGTGTGTCATCTGGACAATGCTTATTACCTTAAAGATGTCAAAATTGATGCCATTAGCGCCAAGACTAATACTCAGTCAAATACAGCGTTTCGCGGCTTTGGTGGGCCACAAGGTGCGATAGCGATTGAATACATTATTGATAATATTGCGCGAAAACTCGGCAAAGACCCACTCGAAGTGAGGAAGCTTAACTTTTACGGCAAGACAGAACAGAACGTTACGCCCTATGGTCAGTCAGTTGACGACAATGTTATTCATGAACTGGTCGACCAGCTTGAGCAAAGCAGTGATTACCAAGCCCGACGTATAGCTATTAACGAGTTCAACCAAAACAGTCCAATACTCCGCAAGGGTCTAGCACTGACACCAGTTAAATTTGGCATTTCGTTTAACGTCGTACATTTCAACCAAGCTGGTGCTTTGGTTCACATCTATACTGACGGCACCATTTTAGTGAATCATGGTGGCACCGAAATGGGCCAGGGATTGCACACTAAGGTCGCTCAGGTTGTGGCGCGTGAGCTCGGTGTTAGCATGAAAACTATACGAGCGACGGCGACTGATACCAGTAAAATTCCAAATACTTCCGCGACCGCTGCATCTACCGGTACTGACTTGAATGGTAAGGCTGCACAGCTCGCGGCTAGAACGCTTAAAGGCCGCCTCTGCACTGTTGCAGCCGATCATCTTGGTGGCATCGCGAGTGAAGTTGTGTTTGCAGATGACCGAGTGAGCAGTGGTGGGCAAAGCCTGTCTTTTGTTGAGCTGGTCAATCTTGCCTATCTGGCGAGCGTGCAATTATGGTCAGACGGGTTCTATAAAACACCGGGTTTACACTGGGATCAAGACAAGCTGCAAGGACGACCGTTTTATTATTTTTGTTACGGTGCAGCAGTTTCGGAAGTTGTTGTCGATACGCTCACCGGCGAGTTTAAACTGATTCAGGCTGACCTGCTGCACGATGCCGGTAACTCGATTAATCCAGCCATTGATATCGGGCAGGTTGAAGGTGGCTTTATTCAAGGCATGGGTTGGTTAACGAGTGAAGAGCTTTGTTGGGATGCCAATGGACGTTTAACTACGCATGCTCCGTCGACTTATAAAATCCCCACGATTACTGACTGCCCTGCCAAATTCATAACCGAGCTGTATGACAATCAAAATGTCGAAGATACCATTTTGAGATCGAAGGCGGTCGGCGAACCCCCTTTGTTATTGCCGTTTTCTGTGTTCTTTGCGATTCGTGATGCAATAGCGAGTGTTGCGCAAAATCGATTCAACCCACCGTTGCGCGCACCGGCAACACCCGAAGCTATCCTCGATGCCATTAGTGCGGTTCGCGATGGCAGGGAAAGCCTATCGTGAATTGGCTGGCTACTCTGATTGAGTTAAGGCGCAAGAATATTGCTGCGGTGATGGTGACTGTGGTATCGGTAGTCGGATCTACCCCGAGGAATCCGGGTACTCGCATGATAGTCACATCGCAACAGCTCTATGGCACGATTGGTGGTGGAAATCTTGAATATCAATCCTGTGCCATAGCGCGCGACAAACTCGAATCCGGACAGGCGCAGCAATTGCGTCGTTTCCCGTTGGGTGCGGGTCTGGGTCAATGCTGCGGTGGTTTGGTTAATTTATTATTCGAACCGATCTCTGAAAATACGCAATGGCTCGATGAAGCCATTTACTTGCAGAACCAGCAACAAAACTGGATACGCCTATTGCCAACCACTGAATCGGCCGACGGTAAGTCTCCGGCCAGCTATCTACTAACACCGAGTAATCTCAAGCAGCAATTATCAGAACACCCGTCAGGCGATCAAGTTCTTGCGACGGCATTATCACTATTCGAATCCAAAGCACAATTAGCGGTATTAACTCAGTGTGAGCAAACTAGTGTCGAGTACTATCTCGAGCTGCACCGAAGGCCCTACTTTCAATTAACCTTGTTCGGTGCTGGACATGTCGGACAAGCGTTGGTAAAGATACTTGCCGAACTGCCGGTTCAAGTACGCTGGGTCGATAGTCGAGAGCAGCAGTTTCCACAAAACATTCCTCATAACGTCGAAGTTATTTGTACTGATAGCCCTGAGGCAGAAGTCGACCAAGCGCCGGATGCGAGTTTTTTTCTGGTGATGACCCACGAGCACCCAATAGATCAGTTGCTGTCTGAACAAATATTAAAACGCGACGACTTTAGCTATTTTGGTTTGATCGGTTCACTGTCTAAACGGCGCATGTTTGAAAAGCGTATGGCCAGGCGTGGTATAGCCGAAGAAAAATTCGCAGGCATGGTTTGCCCAATTGGCATAGATGGAATAACCAGCAAGTTACCAGCCATGATCGCGATTTCAGTAGTCGCCCAAATGATGCAGATATACGATCAACGCGTTGGTGAAAATAGATATACTAATAATAAAAAAAATAGCAGGCTGATAAAAATACAAGAAGTACTCAGGAGGATTAGATGAGTTTGGAGTTAGAAACTGAGGCTGACATCAGGCTTGAGCTGAGTGGCATCACCAAAATTTATCCGTCGGTCATCGCAAACGATAATATTTCGTTGAAGGTAAAACGTGGTGAAATCCATGCCGTGCTCGGCGAGAACGGTGCGGGCAAAAGCACGTTGATGAAGATGATTTATGGTGTCGTTAAGCCTGATGCTGGTCAGATCAAATGGCAGGATGAGGTAGTGCAGGTGAGCAACCCCGCTCACGCTCGAAGCCTCGGCATCGGTATGGTATTCCAGCATTTTTCACTGTTTGAAACACTCACCGTGGTTGAAAATGTAGCGCTTGCATTACCCGATACGCCCGATTTAAAAGAATTGGCGCTGCAAATTACCGAGGTGTCCGAACGTTATGGACTGCCGGTTGATCCACAGCGTTTGGTTCACGCACTATCGGTTGGCGAACGCCAGCGCGTTGAAATTATTCGTTGCCTGTTACAGAACCCAAAACTATTAATCATGGATGAACCCACTTCGGTGCTAACCCCGCAGGCGGTTCGCAAGTTGTTTGATACCTTGCGTCAGCTCGCCGATGAGGGTTGCAGTATTCTCTATATCAGCCACAAACTCGACGAAATTCAAGAGCTCTGCCATGTGGCTACGGTATTACGCGATGGCAAGGTTACCGGTGATTGTATTCCCTCGGAAGAAACGCCAGCGTCGATGGCGAGCCTGATGATTGGTAAGGAGTTGCCAGTTTGCGAACATCTGGGGCTGAGCGCACTCGGCGAGGTACGCCTGCGACTTAACGCTTTAAATCAGCCGTCAGATGATCCCTTCGGCGCTAATTTATCTAATATTAATCTTGAGCTTTGCTCTGGCGAAATATTGGGTATTGCGGGCGTTTCCGGCAATGGCCAGCAGGAATTGCTCTATGCATTGTCGGGTGAGATCCCGCTCAGTGACAATGGCGCTATCGAAATATGCGGTCAACCGGCTGCTGCGGCTTCACCCGATAACCGTCGTTTAATGGGCATGGGTTTCGTGCCAGAAGAGCGTTTAGGGCGAGGTGCTGTGCCACAGATGTCATTGGCTGAAAACGGCTTGCTTACTGCACACCGTTCGGGTTTGGTGAAAAATGGCATGATTCAGTTTGCCGTGGTGGATGAGTTTGCCCGAAATTGCATCGACAAATTTAACGTTAAGTGTGGTGGTACTAAAGCGGTTGCGCACTCCCTGTCGGGTGGCAATTTGCAAAAATTCATCATGGGGCGCGAGATACTGCAAGCACCTAAGTTACTCGTTGTGGCGCAACCGACCTGGGGTGTCGATGTCGGTGCGGCTGCTTTTATCCGGCAGGAGTTGATCGACTTACGCAACGAAGGCACCGCGATCCTGGTGATTTCTGAAGAGCTGGAAGAATTGTTCGAGATATCTGATCGTATTGCAGTGATTGCGAATGGAAAATTGTCACCATCGAAGAAACTGGCTGATACCAGTATTGACGAAATTGGGGTCTGGATGAGCGGTATGTGGCCGACGGCTACTGATCGTGAGGTAAGTCAGCATGATTAGCCTTGAGCGTCGCGCAGAACCCTCGCAGTTAATGTCTTATGCGTCACCATTGCTGGCCGTGGTATTAATGCTATTGGGTGGTTTGTTGTTGTTTTCAGCCTTGGGTAAAAATCCAATCGAAGGCTTTCGTATCTTTTTTATCAGCCCGCTCAGCGATATCTATGGTGTATCCGAACTGTTACTGAAAGCGACACCGTTAATGATTGTTGCGATCGGACTGGCAGTCGGTTTTCGAGCCAACGTATGGAATATCGGCGCCGAAGGCCAATACATCATGGGCGGTGTTGCTGCCAGTGCAATGGCCTTATATTTCTCCGAATCCGAAGGCGTACATGTATTGATCGCGATGGTGATTGCTGGCTGTATCGGCGGTATGTTATGGGCAATGGTTCCGGCATTTTTGAAAACCCAGTTTAATACCAATGAAATTCTTGTTTCGTTGATGTTGGTTTATGTCGCGCAGTTGGCGGTTTCCTGGTTGGTGCACGGGCCGATGATGGATCCAGATGGGTTTAACTTCCCGCAATCGGCGATGTTTGAAGACTCTGCCCTATTGCCGATCTTAATTGAAGGCACACGTCTTAATGCAGCGTTTTTGTTTGCCACCAGCGCTTTGCTGGTCGGCTATGTTTTCATGTATCGCAGTTTTTTCGGGTTTCAAATGCAAGTCGCCGGCAATGCCAGCGATGCGGCACGTTACGCCGGTTTTTCAGCCAAGCGAATGATCTGGATCGGGCTGCTCAGTGGCGGTGCAATGGCGGGGTTAGCGGGTATGTCGGAAGTCGCCGGGCCAATGGGGCAGCTCACTGAACACGTCTCGAATAACTATGGATTTGCTGCGATTATCGTCGCCTTTGTGGCGCGCCTGAATCCGATAGGCATATTTTTCGCGAGTCTTTTAATGGCATTGCTTTACCTTGGCGGTGAGCAGGCCCAGCAATATATGAATCTGCCGTCGTCTATTTCGAATGTATTTCAGGGCATGTTATTAATGTTTCTACTCGGCTCCGATGTTTTTATTAACTATCGATTGAAGTGGGGTAAGCGCTAATGGATAGTGGCATTTTGACGTCGATTTTATTTGCCACAGTGATCGCTGGCACGCCGTTAATCATCGTTGCTCTGGGGCAACTTGTTGCAGAGAAATCAGGCGTATTAAACCTCGGTGCCGAAGGCATGATGGCGATGGGTGCGGTTGCCGCTTTTGCGGTGACGCTTCACAGCGGTAACCCCTGGCTTGGAGTATTGGCGGGTATGTTCGCGGGTGCTTTAATGTCACTGCTGTTTGGTTTTGTTGTGCTGACGTTAATGGGCAATCAAGTGGCCACTGGTTTAGCGTTATCAATATTCGGTGTTGGTTTATCGGCATTTATTGGCAAGCCCTATGAATCAGAAGTGTTACAGAAAATCGATGCGATTCAGATTCCGTTGCTAGCCGATATTCCAATCATCGGTCAGGCACTGTTCAATCAGCAGGCGTTGGTTTATTTCTCCTGGGCGCTGTTCGGCGTGATTGTCTGGTTTTTATATCGTAGTCGACCCGGATTGGTATTACGTGCAATTGGCGAATCGCCCTCATCGGCTCATTCCATTGGTTACCCGGTTATTCGTATTCGTTATATGGCGACCTTATTTGGCGGTGCGATGGCAGGCATTGGCGGTGCATTCCTGTCTGTTTTCTATACCCCGCTATGGGTTGAAGGCATGGTGTCGGGGCGTGGTTGGATCGCGATTGCTCTTGTCGTTTTCGCCACCTGGAGACCTTTTCGGGTAATGGTTGGGGCCTATCTATTTGGCGGTGTGATGGTTGCTCAACTGTTTGTTCAGGGTTCTGGACTCGACATCAACATACCCTCACAGTTCTTATCGGCGTTGCCTTATTTAGCGACCATTATCGTTCTGGTAGTGATTTCACGGGATCAGAATACCGTTCGCTTGAATGCGCCAGTGTCGCTTGGGCAACCCTATCGACCGGAGGGTTAATTATTAGTTAGTTGGATTCAGACAACAGTAATAGAGATTGTGTAAGAAAGTTTGAATAGTAATATTTTTTGTAAAATAAAAAAATAAATCCTAGGAGGATTGTAATGAACATACGAAAGGCACTCGTTAAAAAACTGGCTACTGCGGTATTCGCATTGGCTACTAGCCTGTTGTCAGGTAATGCTATATCAGCCGACAACGTTGGTTTTGTTTACGTGGGTCCGATCGGTGATGCGGGCTGGACTTATCAACACGACTTGGGCCGCTTACAGCTTGAAAAAGAAACCGACGTCACAACTCAATATGTCGAAAATGTGGCCGAAGGTGCCGATGCAGAACGAGTCATCCGTGAGATGGCAAAACGGGGTGATAAAGTCATCTTTGCGACCAGCTTTGGATATATGAACTACATGCTTAAAGTATCGAAGATGTTTCCGAAGACGGCATTTGTGCATGCCACCGGTTACAAGATGGGCAAGAACATGGGTCTGTATAACGCGCGTTTTTATGAAGGGCGTTATCTAACCGGTGTCATTGCTGGCGAAATGACTAAGTCTAATATTTTAGGTTACGTCGCAGCATTCCCGATTCCTGAAGTATTGCAGGGCATTAACGCATTCATAAAAGGGGCGCGAAGCGTGAACCCTAAAGCCGAACTTCGCGTTATCTGGGTTAACTCCTGGTATGACCCCGGTAAAGAGCGTCAAGCCTCCATGACATTAATGTCACAAGGTGCTGACGTTTTAACTCATCACACCGATTCTACAGCCGTTGTACAGGCTGCCGAAGAAGAAGGTAAATACGCATTTGGTTATCATTCTGATATGTCTAAATATGGCCCTAAGGCCCATTTGACTGCGACTACTCATCACTGGGGTAATTTCTATACCAAAACTGTTAGGGAAGTGCAGGCTGGTAACTGGAAGCCAACTAGCCTTTGGGGTGGATACGCAGAAGGCATGATCAAACTTGCGCCCTTGAATTCTGCTATCCCAGTTGATTTGCGCAATCGTATTGCAGCCATGGAAAAGCAAATGACTGACGGTAGCTTGCATGCTTTTGCCGGTCCGGTGATCGATCAAGACGGTAAAACAATCGTTACTGCTGGCCAAAACATGAGCGACAAAGAATTAAGCAGCATGGATTATTACCTGCAAGGCGTGGTTAGCAAGTTGCCCAAGAAGTAATGGCTTATCGTGCAGCTCAGGGACTAGCTGCACAGTGTGTAAACGGCGATAACTTGACTCTTGCAAAGCTCGCGGAAAAAGTACTCATATGAATAAAGAAGCACTGGGGTTACTAGCGAGAAAAACCTATTTTCGGCACCTTGTTCAAGTTTCAGCTGCGTTTGCTCTGTACGTTAGCGAGAGCCACATTTTTAGATTTAAGAGATTTTAATGGAAGCTTACTTACTCGACTGGGTTAATCTATTAGTGCGTTGGCTGCACTTGATAGCTGGTGTAGCTTGGATTGGCGCATCGTTCTATTTCGTCATGTTAGACAATTCGCTGACACCGCCAGCTAAGCAGGCAGATAGCGATAAAGGTGTTTCTGGTGAACTTTGGGCGGTACATGGTGGTGGTGTTTACCATAGTGAAAAATATAGGGCTGGACCTATTGGTGAGGCACTTTCGGACAACTTGCACTGGGCGAAATGGGAAGCCTATACCACCTGGTTGTCGGGCATGTCGTTACTTGCGATCATCTATTGGTTTGGCGCAAGTACCTATTTAATCGATCAACAAGTGATGCCTTTATCACCCGCAATGGCTATTGCGATTAGCATTGGATTATTGCTGTTCGGCTGGTTGGTGTATGACGGCCTTTGTCGTGCCTTAACCGGTAAAGACAATCTACTGGCGGCGATAATTCTGATATTAACAATCGCCAGCGCCTGGGCTTTATTTCAAGTTTTTAGCGCCCGTGCGGCCTATCTGCATGTGGGTGCCATGTTGGGTACTATTATGGTATTCAACGTATTTTTCAAAATTATTCCTGGACAGAAAAAGATGGTAGCGCAGATACGGGCGGGTCATGAGCCAGACACTCAACACGGCATCATCGGCAAGCAGCGTTCGGTCCATAATACCTACTTCACGCTGCCGGTTTTATTCATCATGATTAGCGGGCATTACCCGATGACTTATAGTCATCCACAGGGTTGGCTAGTGCTCGCCTTTGTAATGATGGCAGGCGTATTGATACGCCAGTTTTTTGTCTTAAAACATCGTGGTCAGGTGAAATGGATGTTGCCAGTTATCGGTGTTGTTTTATTATTGATGATGGTTTGGTATTTGAAACCGACCGTGAGTGATCCGTCTCAGTCGGCCTCGATTAGCGACGTACAGATACAAGATATCTTGGCTAATCGTTGTGTTTCCTGCCATGCGACCAAACCGACGCAGCTCGGTTTTGCCGCCGCACCTTTGGGTTTAATACTAGAAACCACGGCCCAAATTAAACAAAATGCCGAGTCAATCTCACACGCGGTTCAAACCCGATACATGCCGCTTGGTAACCTCACTGGTATGACTGATGACGAGCGTCAGTTAGTGGCTGACTGGTATGCGCAAATCGCGCTAGCGCAATAATAACCATGCCTAATAGCCAGACAATACCGCAACTGGACAGCTCGAGCTGCGATAAAGCGATCCGTGCCTCATTCCTGCATTTTACTGACGACCCGGATAACTGCCCGGATAGTTGGCAGTATTTTGAGGATGGTTTATTGATTTTGCAAGAGGGCAAGGTGGTGTCGCTCGGTGAGGCCAGTTTAGGATTGAAAAAACTGCCTCAAGATATTGAATTAATTGACTATTCTGGAAAATTAATCATGCCCGGATTTATCGATACCCATAATCATTATCCGCAGAGTGACATGATCGCGAGCTACGGTGCGCAACTACTCGAATGGTTAGAGAAGTATACCTTTCCTGCGGAGAGGCGATTCAGTGATCCGACTGTGGCGAACAGTATTGCCGAATTTTATTGTGAGCAGTTATTGTGTAACGGTACCACCACTAGCGCTGCGTTTGCCACGGTGCATACGGAATCGGTCGATGCCATTTTTAGTGCGGCGCAAAAACGTGATATGTGTTTGATCTCGGGTAAGGTGATGATGGACAGAAATGCGCCTGATTTTTTATGTGATGATGCTGACAGTAGTTATCAGCAAAGCGCCGAATTAATTAAACGCTGGCATGGTCAGGGTCGTAATCTTTATGCGGTGACACCGCGCTTCGCGCCGACCTCAAGCGAGGCACAGTTGCAAGCTGCTGGCCAATTATTGAAAGATTTTGACGGTTTATATTTGCAGTCACATGTGGCTGAAAATCAGAATGAAGTAGCCTGGGTCAAACGACTATTTCCACAACGGCGCAGTTATCTCGACGTGTATGATTATTTCGGGTTGCTCGGTGAGCGATCGGTTTATGGTCATTGTATTTATCTTGACGACATCGATCATGAGCGATTGGCTGACAGTGGTGCGGCGATCGCTTTTTGTCCCACCTCGAACCTGTTTCTCGGCAGCGGTTTATTTAATCTGGAGAAGGCAAAAAAGGCTGGTATTCGAGTTGGTTTAGGAACCGACGTCGGCGCAGGTACTAGTTTTAGTCTACTGCAGACGCTTAACGAAGCCTATAAGGTGAACCAGCTATCGGGGCAAAGTTTATCGTCCATAAAAGCGTTTTATCTAGTGACGTTGGGGGCCGCAAAATCGCTTTACGTTGATGATCAGTTGGGTAACTTTGAAGTTGGCAAGGCAGCTGATTTTGTCGTGCTCGATTTAAATGCCACAGCACTCATGCAACGGCGTATGACGCGGGCCGAGAGCATCCAAGATCAGTTGTTTGTGTTGATGATGCTCGGTGATGATCGTGCAGTGCATGCCACTCATGTGATGGGCCGATGTCAGTATCAGGCCGGCTTATAAATATGTCGATTTTATTACTAGAGCATGTCCATCGGTTAGTCACCATGGATGCGCAGCGACGAGAGCTAGTTGACGGGGCAGTGATCACGCAGGCCCGTGAAATTTTTTTTGTTGGTAGCAGTAAAGATGCAACCCAATGGTTAATTGATAATCATATGAAGGCCGATCGGACTATCGACATGACTGGCACGGTGCTCATGCCGGGCTTAGTCAATTGCCATCATCATTTGTTCCAAACACTCACGCGCAGTATTGGTACTGCACAAGGCTTGAGCTTATTCGACTGGCTGAAAACGCTCTACCCAATTTGGGGTGAGATGGATAGTGAAGCGGTTTATGTGAGTGCTAAATTAGGGCTGGTCGAACTAATGCTATCGGGCGCGACCACAGTATCAGACCATCTTTATCTGTTTCCTAACGATGCACGGCTCGACGATGAAATAAAAGCCGCGCAGGAACTCGGTGTGCGTTTTCATCCTAATCGGGGCAGCATGAGCCTTGGCGAAAGCAAGGGTGGTCTGCCACCAGATCGGATTTGTGAAGACGAGCAGGATATTATTGACGACTGTATTCGGGTCATCGAAACCTTTCACGATGCAGAACGATTTTCGATGTTACGTATCGGCCTCGCACCTTGCTCGCCGTTTAGCGTTAGCGCCGAGTTGATGAAAAAATGTGCGCAGCTTGCGCGTCGATATTCTAAGGTTAACCTACATACCCATCTCGCCGAAACCATTGATGAAAATCGATTTTGTTTGGAGCAATTCGGCATGCGTCCTTTGGCTTATATGGAAAGTCTGGGCTGGACTGGTGACGATGTTTGGTATGCGCATATGGTGCACCCTGATAGTTCAGAAATCGAAACATTGGCAATGACCAACAGTGGTGTTTGTCATTGCCCCAGCAGCAATATGATTCTCGCGTCCGGCATTGCGCCGATACGCGATATGAAAGATGCGGGTGTTCGCGTCGGCATTGGTGTTGATGGTTCAGCCAGCAACGATGGCAACCATCTGCTCGGTGAAGCGCGACAGGCCATGTTGCTACAACGCGTCGGTTGGCCTGGGTTTGAGTCGAATGCCGCACGGTTCTCGGTGCGCGAAGCTTTAGAGCTGGCAACATTGGGCGGTGCATCGGTACTCGGTCGAGACGATATTGGTAGTCTCGAAGTGGGTAAAGCAGCCGACCTTGTGGCCTTTCGAGTCGACGATATCAGTCATGCTGGCGGTATGAGTGACCCAGTAGCATCATTGCTCACCTGCGCACCGGCATCGGTTTGGTTATCAATAATCAATGGTGAAGTGGTGGTCGATAAAGGCGTTATACCCGGGCTCGATATCGAAGCATTAGTCCAACGCTATAACCAGATTGCAGAACAATTATTAATTAAAGCCGGTGTCGACCAACGTCCGACTTAGCGATAACCACATGAGGTAGGTGAACCAATATGAACGATAATATTCCAAATTTTGTGAATGACTGGATCGATTTGGCACAGCCCCGTTTGGGGGCCAGAGTTATAGTCTGTACCGACGATTTCTTCGCCGATAAAAGCCGCATGTTAGAGCCGCAGGCACCCGTTTTTATCGTTGGTAAATTCGACGATAATGGCAAGTGGATGGACGGCTGGGAAACCCGTCGACGTCGTAATGGTGGTTATGATTACGCTATCGTCAAGCTGGGGTTAGCTGGTGTTATTAAGGGCGTTGATATCGATACCACTCACTTTACGGGCAACTACCCACCAGCGGCATCTCTTGAAGCCTGCTATAGCGATGGCGATCCTGACATTACTAGCGAGTGGGTCAATTTAATTCCCTCAGTCAGCATGAAGGGGGATAGTCATCACTACTTTGAAATAAACGATAGCCGTAGCTTTAGCCACATCCGTCTGAATATTTATCCGGATGGTGGTGTCGCACGCTTGCGGGTTTATGGTCAGGTGACTTGCGATTGGGACAATAAAGATAAAAACGCCATTTATGACCTTGCCGCCGTCGAGCAAGGGGCGAGAGCAATCGCCTGGAATGATGCACATTTCGGTTCGGCAACCAACCTGCTCGCACCGGGACGTGGCATAAACATGGGTGATGGTTGGGAAACTCGCCGCCGCCGCGAGCCCGGTAACGATTGGTGTATTATCGAACTTGGTCATGTTGGCAACATCGAGGAAGTCATCGTAGATACCGCCCACTTCAAGGGTAACTACCCAGATCGTTGTTCGATTCAAGCGGCTCTGGTAGAAGGTGGTACGACCGAATCGATCATTACTCAAAGTCAATTCTGGCCCGAGCTATTACCGTCGAGCAAACTGGAAATGGACGACGTTAAGCAGTTTAGTAAAGAGGTAAAATCAATTGGTCCGGTTAGTCATGTTCGACTGAGTATCTTCCCTGATGGCGGTATCAGTCGCTTACGGCTATTCGGAAAACTGGCTTGAGGTCACTGCTATGATAGATCTAAATTTAGCATTAAAACCACTGACACAGGCCAGTTTCGCCCCCTTTGGCGATGTCATTGAAAGCGAAGCGCGTGACTCATTTTTAATCAACAATGGCATGGCAGAGCGCTTTCATGCGCTCGCAAATATTGACGTGCGTGGTGATGATGGCGGCGCCATCTTGAGTCTGGTGAATAGTCAAAAATATAAATTGCCAAGACAAGTCGATCACGTCGAAAACCACCCGCTCGGTAGTCAGGCGTTTATCCCACTCGACCAAACACCGTTTATCGTTGTCGTCTGTGCGGCCTGCGATAAGCCAAATGCCGATGACTTACAAGCCTTTGTCACCAACGGCCAGCAAGGTATTAATTATCATGCAGCGACCTGGCATCACGTTTTATTGACGCCTTATGCGGCAATGAATTTTCTCTGTGTTGATCGCGTGGGTTCAGGCAATAATTGTATCGATCACTTTTTTACGCCAGAGCAACAAAGACATTTAGATATTTAATTGATGGGGTTTTGTCAAATTGTTTACTTAACCGAAAAATCAGCCAAACCAAACAGTTCAGTATTTCAGGGAAAGACAAAAAATTAGCCAAATGGCCACTCTGACTTTCGCTAGTTCCCACCGCCGTTTACCCGTTTTTTATCGTGGCTGAAACATTCTTAGTCCTGATAACCACAGCGCCATCAGGCGTGACCAACTTGCCAATACCCCTCACCTGACGATAAGACAATGATCCTAATAATTGACTATAGATACTGCGAATGGGAGTTTGCCCGTCTTTACGTAAGATAGGCGAAATTCGGTGAATGTGTCAGAATAGCGTCCCTTAAATTGTAGGGTTCGAAATGCCGGTGGATAAAACATACATCACAGCCCAGCAATTGCTGGAAGATTCTTTTCGACTTGCCAATCAAGTTTATCTGGACAATTTTCGGCCCCAGTTTATTGTTGGAATTTGGCGTGGTGGCGCACCAGTTGGCATCACGGTGCAAGAATATTTTGAGTTCAAAGGTGTCAAGACCGATCATATTTCGGTACGAACCTCATCTTATTACGGTATTAACAAACAGTCGAAAAAAATCCGTGTGCATGGACTGCACTACCTAATCGAAAACTGTAACGCCAAAGACAAACTACTGATCGTCGATGACGTATTCGACTCAGGTCGGAGCGTTGATGCGTTGATCAAGCAGATTCGAAAGCAATCGCGCCTAAATACACCCAGTGATATCCGTGTCGCCTGTCCTTGGTACAAACCGAGCAAAAATGCAGTCGATTTTGAACCCGATTATTATGTACACGAGAGTTCAGAATGGTTGGTATTCCCACACGAACTGTCCGGATTAGAGTTTTCTGAAATTGCTGCTGGTAAAAGTGATCTAACGAATATATTAGATTTGTTTGAGTAGAGTTAAATCTTTTTGCTGATATTGACACTAACTTATGACGAACAAGACTGACATGGCAGGATTAATTTGGTCAGCCAACTAGAGATGATATTATCAATTTATTGATCTTTAATTGGAAAATGACCGGTAAAACTTGGCGATCAATCACGCCAGAATTTAAATGAGGAGCTGCTCAGTTAGTGTTGGAACAAAATTATTCAAGTTAAGTTGGTCTAATCAGTTGTCTGTTGCTAAACGTCGACCGACATGGCATTCATTGACAAGGTAGAATACGGATCAGATTCGCAGTATGTATCTCTCCTAATGGCTTGCCTTTCATCACTACGGTTGACTAGCTCATCTGTTTTGCCGCCTCAACCGACTCACAATGGTTTGGTAGCAATGGTTGAGATATTTATTTCGGCCTTTTGAAATTAATTCAAAATTTAGAGTGATTGAGAAACGCCTTCAGAGTAGAGGCAAGGAAGACGAATCTCAACACCTTTGGAACAAGGTTTATAGGACTGCTGTTTAAAACTCTGCAGCTAACTGCAAAGTCGCTATGGTATCTTTATTGTTGTTGTACTCTTCAGCATTAAGAAGCTCGACTGTCATACCAATATGCTCGACAAGCGTTGTACTGTAGGCGAGAGCTAACTGACTTTCATAGGGTAGTAATCCATTGGCATCGTCTGAGGTAGATAGTCCAATCGCGAAGCTACTGTCGCCCGAGAGAGCAAGCGCGACTTCAATACTAAAAGCCGAAGGCTGCTGCCGAGTGGTAACTGCGCCACCCAGATCACCTGCGGTAAAGTCATCTATTGCAGTAATGTACTCACCAAACACTGTAATATCACCAATGGCAATGCTGCCATGTAACCCTGCGCCAGCTACGTTACTTAGCAGGCTAACCCCTAAGCCACTGAGCTCATCAGAGTCAGCAATATTGCTGACGTAATCAATACCGATAGACCAGTTTTCCTGACCGCCTTTGATCGAGAACCCAATATCATTAATTTTGTCGTTATCAGTGCCTGTTTCATCGACATCACCATTGAAAAGATAGAAAGAAGCATCGAGGCCACCGCCTATTTCAGTGGAGTACATAACGGCGGTTTCACTACTTTCTCCTAATAATAAAGTTAAAGGATCAGTGACAAAATGGCTCTCGTAAGATCCAAAAGGAATGTACATTTGACCAATCGACAAACTACCCGAGCCTAGTTCTAGTTGGATTACGGCTTCATCAATTGCTACTTTGCCAGCATCGGCGTTTACCCCAGCACTAGAACCGATATCTTCGGCCAACAAGGTAATACTGGCGGATATCTTGTCACTTAAGGTTGCTTTTATTCCAAACTCTACGGTCGATACAACAATATTGCTGCTATTGCCGCTAGTATCACTATTATTTGAAAAAATATCTGCCTCGACCGAGCCAGAAAAATCCACTTTGCTATCGCCAATTTGACTCTCGGCTTGCAGCAGGGTCGGAAGTGCAATCAAGATTGCTGCAATTATTATTGTTTGTTTTTTTTGGTACATTTGTATTCCACATATAAAAGTTCAATAAAAGAAGCAACCCCACTATTTTGCGATTGCCGCTATACAAGTAAAAAATTTATAAATTTATAAGTAAATGAGAAGCGTTCGTATTTAAATCCTAAGAATTTTTAAAGTCAATGGGAATTGTTCGCAAAATAAGTTTTTTATTAAAGCCTAGTATTTGGGGTTAGTTTTGTATCTGTGTACCTTCAGATTAAGAACCAGATTGGCTGCCTGAAGCGGCAGTGTAATAGTTACGCTTCGAATTGAATTTCTGCGTTAGAGCGAGAATAAAGTTAAAAGTATTGGGAATTGACAATTTACCTGAATACTTAGCTAAGCAGACGACATGCACTTGGCTGAAATCTGTTCAACTAAGCAACCCACTTCTGACCGCAGAAAAAATTGACTTGAGCAATCTTTATCACTCCTCTAAGTGATCTTGAAAAGTGTGGTCTTATATCGGCGCAGGGTTTTCTCTAAACAGTATTCTATTTGTGAGAATTTTTTTAAGTGGAAAGGGTTTACTTATTATTTGCGAATGATTATCATTATCGTAAATTAATTAGATGAAGCTACTTCTGAAAATATTAATCAAAGCCACCGACCGACAAGAATCAAGCACTAAGGTCAGTACCTTTATTCCGCTGCGGATTAAAAGTCAGGATATTTTCAAACAATAAAAAATCGTCGTTATCGAGCATCAAGGTGAGCAATATCTTTTAAAATTAACTAAGCAAAACAAACTTATTTTGACTAAATAAATGGCTATCGATACTAATATTTTGAATTGATACTTGGAGTCTCTGATTAAGTCGAGCTGATTTCAATCAGCGTAAATCAGCCATAACGTAATCAGAGTCTCATTAGCAGCAACTGTTCGATCCAACCAAGTCGAACATTATACCCGAACGACCCGCCAGCCAGCCACGCGTTCTCGCCAGGCAGCCAGCTTTTGTTGATTGAACTGAGGATTACTTTTTTGGATTTTCGAATTCTTGCTATTGCCTGTTTGTACGCTGCTTGTATTTTGTTGATAGCAGTGCCGACCGCTTATGCAGATGACCTCTATCAAATAAATGAGGTTGTAGTGACTGATACGCCTTCACAAAAAGCTCTGGTAGATATACGCGGATTAAATGAAGCGGTTAGTCGAGAAAAAATTGAGCGAAGTCATGTGAGAGACTTAAAACAATCACTTATAGCTGCTCCAGAATCTATGTTAAAGCGCATTCATGGTGGTCCTGATATCTGGACTGCATCGATAGGTGCTAGTGGCGATATGAAGTGTTATGACATTAATACCATCGCAGAAATTGATTGTACAGCAGGTGCTTCGGATTGGGATGTTCAAATAGAGGTTTTGGCCGACGGCCCTAGCTGGACAATGTGGGTCAAAGGTGTGGCTAACAGTGGTGCATTCTTTGGAACATTGACTAAAAATAAGGATTATGACTTTTTAACCAATACTACACCTGATGATATATTTTTTGCTGATGAGCCTTCTAGTGTATTCAACGATTCGACCTGGTACGAACACAGCCTAAAAGGTGACCGTAATTTATGGCCTAACTATATTGTCGATACGGCCACTAAAAAATATAAATTGCAAATCACCAGTTATTTCGATAAATCGGCCACAAGCGCGTTGATCAGTCTGTGATATCCCAAACTGTAAAAAGTAAATACAGGTAACGTTGAAGTGTACGGTCCCTTAATGAGTGTCAGCAGCGGTTGGATTAGCCAAAGAGATGTTGGCAAGACAAAGACAACTAATGGTATGGGAAACGACCTGTATCGCCAGAAGGCTAATTCGACTGATGAACATCCGCTGCGTGTTGAGTCTTTTACACCATTTTTATCGTGGATTGTCGCTTTGGTGCTGTTGGTAATATTTCATGTCTGGTTGATGAAAGAGAATCAATTTCCAACAATGACAAAATCGATTTCTGAGTTATCCAGTAGTGAATCGATTTCGATTCAATTCACAACACTTAATCCCGAAAAATCAGTGGTCGAAGCAAAGTCAAAGATAGAAAGCAAAGCTATTTTTTCAGACCCTGTTGCTCCAGTGAAAGTTATTAAGCCAAAGCCTACTGTTGCTAACAAAGAAAAATCGAAGGCGTTAGAGAGGAAGAGTAATAAACACATAACACAAGACAAAAAGAAGCACTCCAATCCAGATGCAACCAGTGCCTTTAAAATAACTACTCAAACGCCAGAAAAAGGGGTCGCTCAGTTAAATAAAACGTTACCTAATAATGAAAGCAGCGCTGAACACATTAAATTAATCCGCTTAAAAAACACGTTAAAAAACAGTGAGGTAGTCAAGCAAAAAACGATTCTTAAAGTTGTAGAAACCTATGAATCTTACCCGCTAATCAAAAAACCACAGTTTTTAAGGCCACCGAGTAAATCAGAATATCCTCGTTTGGCCAAAATGATAAACCAGCAAGGAATTAGCATTATTCGAGCAAAAAACTCAAGATTTGGCACTGTCGACGAAGCCCGTTTACATCAAACATCAGGCTATGACTTGCTTGATAAATCTGCAATGAGCACATTGCAACACTGTCAGTTTAAACCAGTGACAAAAGCTGGTATCACCATGACTGCATGGGTACAGGTACCCGTTAAGTTTAAATTAGAAAACTAGGAGATCACTATGTCCAATTCGGCTCTACTAAACCAAGCTGAAGTAAATCAAGGAACTACTGTTTCTAAAGTCAATTATGAATTAAAACAAAAATGGCAGGATCACAAGAAAATCCATCCAAAAATGCGTATCAGAGATACGGCAAAAGTGCTCGAAGTTAGCGAGTTAGAGTTATTAGTGACAGGTTGTGGCGATTCGGTTGTGCGTCTAATACCAGAATGGGCCAATATTCTAAAGTCGCTACAATCGCTAGGCCCAGTGATGGCTTTGACACGCAATGAATATGCAGTGCACGAAAAAAATGGTGTTTATAACAAGGTAAGAATTATAGATAGTATGGGTCTTGTCCTAGACGAGGCAATAGATTTAAGAATATTTTTAAATCACTGGCATCATGGTTTCTCAGTCTGTGAAAATACAGCCAGTGGCGAAAGGCAAAGTTTACAATTTTTCGATATTGACGGTACTGCGATTCATAAAATATATCTGCTTAAGTTGAGTGATAAAAAAGCATTTGACACGTTGTTGAGCACCTATACCAGCAGTGACCAGTCAGCGGTTGTGACTATTTTAGCTATACCCAAAAAACCAGAAGAATGTGACGATAGAAACGTTAATATTAATGCTTTTCGATCCAGCTGGGAGTCAATGAAAGATACTCATGATTTTCATGAAGTACTAAAAAACTATGGTCTGTCTCGAATTCAGGGACTCCGTTTAGGCGGGTTAGATAGAGCACGGATGGTTTCTAAGGACCTATTTACAGATTTCATGACGGGTCTGGTAGAAGGCGATATATCATTTATGGCTTTTGTCGCCAGCGCAGGTGTCATTCAAATACATAGTGGCTCTGTATCCAATATAAAAACTTTTGGAAGCTGGTTCAATATCCTCGATGATGATTTTAACCTACACCTCAGGACTGATGCGATTGATACCGCTTGGGCCGTACGTAAGCCAACAGTCGATGGTGATGTGAATTCTCTAGAGCTGTTTGATGCGAATGGCGATGTCATTGCTTACTTTTTTGGATCACGTAAACCAGGGCGGCCGGAACTAGCAAACTGGCGAAAAATAATTAATGCACTACCTACATTAGAATCTGACGCGTGAATGAATTAATTAGCCAGCTTGGGCTGATCGCCTGGCCCTTGGTTCTTTGTTCTCAGCGCCAAAAGTGTTCAACAAGTTCTGGGGTTGGACTTGCCGGCCGAAGGTGCTGATAAAGCAACATTAATAATAGGTGAGCTACTGATAATTTTGCATTTATTTTCCACTAATAAACGTAGGAAAATTGATGATCAAGTATTTGATCGATGTCGAGCAATTTTTACAGAGTTCCTACCAACAGGATAATAACCAGAAGGTGATAATGGTGGGTGATAGAAATGCACCCATGGAGAGAATGCAGCATGTATTAGCATTTTTAAAATAAGAAAATTGAACTGCAGCTCAAATTTTAATGAAACTAAAAACTAAAAAGAGTAATTTATAATGAATAGACCAATAGCCGATATCAATATTGATAACATCGATCCTCAACTAGTATCTGCCTCGCTGTGCTATTTGATCACGCTGTACGCGAAAGGACACTCCGACAATCTTTCGCAGGTTGTGATGCAACATTTGAAAATTTTAATTGGGTTAGGCGAATCTATTTCACCCGAAGCAGTCGCTACCTACCGCAAACTATTAAATGTTTGGGAAGTAACTGAAAAAAAGAAAGAAATGCAGACAGCGATAGAATGTAGCTGTAAAAAAACCATACATTGACCTTCCAAAATCGAAGCCAAATTCAGGATTTTTTTAGTGAACTAAAGTGGTTTATTTTTGGCTAAATAAAACGATAACCAGTACAACTTTCTTAACTGGCTTACTAGTAATGCTTTGCATAGCTTTGCTAGGAACTGGTTCCGTGACAATTTCACCTTCTCAAGTCTTATTAATATTGGCCAGCTCCATTGGTCTGATATCAGTAAGCAAAACTGGCAGTGTTATCGAGCCTATCTAAATCGCAGTGTTGCTCGAAATTCGATCACCCGCTGTCACTCATTGCGTTGTAGCCGGTCCAGGGCTTGCCATTTCGGGCGCAAAAATTCAGGGCGTATTAAGAATCCATTGGCCGACTCTTAATTAATCGGCGTATTTAATGGCGCTATATTGGCTCTAGGTTCTAATCTCGGAATTTCTTAAATAAAGCAACCACTTTAAAAGTTGCTTAATTTCGGCTTCAAAATTCTGCCTTACATAAATAATGGTGTTGACATTTCAGGAGCTCTTTCTTGTTTGGTAAATTAATGTGAACAAATTATGAAAAAGGTTTTTTAATGCTAATTCACGACTGATTCAAAGGGGAAAAAAACTTCGCTAGATTGTGTTTATCAATAGAAAAAATCACATGATTTGAGTAATAAATAAATGACTTAATATTTTTAAAAGGTAACTTAAAAGAGTCTTTACACTTAGAGCGTCATTAATGGCTGATTAGGAAATTTAAACACTGATATGAGTGACTGCTCATTTGACATTAGCTAGCATTAAGTTAGGCATTAGAGCTCTACAGTGAAGACTAGCAGTTACTTTATTGAGTGACTATTTTCGATTATTCGATACGTGTGGAAAGCATTAAAAAGAGCTCAAAGACGAGCTATGATCTTAACGTCAGAGTTGAAAATTTGATTATTAAAGTGAAAATTTCAAATGGTTTGAAGGCATTAAAAGCCTGTTTTCCTGTAGGCTGATTCGATTGTCTATTCATGCAATTGAGTAATATAAGAAACTCCTTAAATCGAAATTCACAATATTAAATCGGCTACTGATCAACTATATTGATTTGTTGCTGTAGATTCATTCAATTTTACTAGGAAATTTTTTATTAGTTCCAACAGTTGATATTAGTCACTCTCATTAAAAAATAAAGGGTAAGGTCTTTCTGGTCCGTACGACATTATTACTGGTGCAATTATAAATAAATGGTACGATTTAAAAAGTTAGTCTTCACGGCTCAAGACTCCTACAGGTTGGTAGTTTTGTAACGGATCCAAAAAAATCCATGTGCCATATTTGCAAAAAATGAGAATTACATGCAAACGCCATTTTGTAAAAAAATTAGCCTTAAGGATGAGCAAGAACTCAACTTACCTCTGTTTGCACGAATTGCCATTGATCTAAGAGACAAAGGATTTAGTATTAATCCAACCGCTCTTCCCCTAACACTCAGCGAATCGCTTAGTACTCATGTTTTATCGATGGATGATTCTAAGTTCGCTGCTGCTGGGGTAGGGCGTGGTGATGATTTTATGCGAAGCGATTTCGTTCGTACAGATGAAATTAGTTGGATTACAGGCGATTCAAAAGCAGGCAGTGATTGGTTAAAGTGGACGAATTTGTTACAGAAATATCTCAATGAAAATTTACTACTCGGGCTATTTTCCTTTGAAAGTCAATTTGCCCACTATGGCGTCGGCGATTATTACAAGCGGCATTCAGATGCCTTTAAAGGCGAAGCAAATAGAGTTTTATCACTCGTACTGTATCTCAACCCTAGATGGACAATGGCAGATGGTGGAGAGCTAGTGATCTATCAGAATGATCAAGACTTCGATGGAGTCAAAGTTACCCCATTGTTAGGTACGCTTGTTGTTTTTCTTAGTGAAGAGTTTCCTCACGAGGTATTACCTGCGAGCCGCGATCGCTACTCGGTTGCAGGCTGGTATCGTGTAAATAGTTCAATATTCGCCAAGGTAGACCCGCCTCTATGATTGCTTCGAGGATTAATTAACGGACTATATTTTAAACGTGCAGTTACAAAGAGAGTCTTACCCCCCTTTACTGGTTTTCTTATAATCTATACCAGTTTACAATCTCATTAATTCTATTGATAAAGGCACTATAAGTAAGAAGTAACTATTTCAGAATTATTATACCCCAGTACTAGTTTCTGAGGATATAATCACTGAGTACTGTTCAAGTCCACCACCCTCTAAAAATGCGTCTTTTGACATGGGGTTTTGATGAGCCAACTTGAAATCTTCGCTTTTAACCCATTCAGTAAATGCCAGTTTATCGGCCCAATAGGTCATGATGACATAAGGAGTCGTATCAGACTGAGGCTTTAATACTTCCATTGATACAAAGCCGAGCTGCTGTTCTAACTGACCGACACGATCCCTAAATCTCTCTTCAAATTCTTCTGTATATTCTGGTTTAACATAAATTCTATTTGCAACGGCATAATTCATATTTACTCACCTCAAATTATTTTTAAGCAACCGATTAGACAATACTAATCTGTTTCAATAGATGTTAATTAGTTGGGTCTTATTGTTTTTATTTCAAGTTACTTATGATCAAATTTCTCATGCACCTAATGTCTCTATTATTTAGTGGATAGGCTTATTACAAATTAAATAAATTAGAAACTGGCATCACTGGTTTAGGACAGAATTTTTTTAAAATTTAACTAAGGGTACGATGAAGTAAAAGTAACCAATCACTAACAATATCTTTTCAGTTGATATTTGTTATCAGTCGAGAAGAGTATCAACAGCTATTACTTTATGTTGAGAGTGTAAATTAGTAATACGAATAAGTGAATATGAACTTTTATTAAGCACTACCGTGATTTTGCGATTTATTCACTCACCACCGTGTCGCCCAAAAGTTCAACCTTATCGATCAGTCCTTCATTAGAAACAATCGTATAATTATTTGTAGTTGTTTGCCCCAAAGCTTTATTAAAATCGTCTATTAATGGATCAACTCGCGGTTGGATCATGTCTTGCCAAAGGGATTGCAGTATGTCTTCAGTAGAATATTTAGGCTCCCAGTCGAGTAGTTTTTTGGCCCTTAAGCTGGATAGCGTTTGTACTTTGGGTGAATGTTTTTCTGATGCTGCCACGATATGGGTATTGCCGTTATGGGTACCACTGACGCGTTTGGCAATCTCCAGTAGGCTTTGGTAACTGACCCCACCATTGCTCCCAAGATTAATTTTTTGTGCGCCCTGCTCGCCCTGCTGCAGATATAACATGGCTTTAATAAAGGCATCACATACATCGAGCACATGGACATAGTCTCTGATTGGACTGCTGTCGTCTTCTGAGTCGTTGTGATCGGGAATTTCGAAGGCGGGTGCGTTGTTGGGTAGAAATGCTTGTAAGAGCTTGACCAGCTCCGGTGGGTTGGCATCGTGCCATTGATAATGGTGGTAGTGCTCGGCCATGCCCGACGCATTGTTAAAGCGTAGACTGACTGAGCTGAGACCACTGGCTTCATAGAAATCTTTAAGCATGCCTTCGATGGTGACGTTGGTTGTTGCAAAAGGTGTCTCAGGTGCGGTTGGTGTACCGTAGACTAAACCCGATGAGGCGAAGACTATTTTATTGACGTTGGCTGTTTGCATTTGGCTGAGTAGGTTGAGTGTACCGGTGATATTATTTTCATGAGAATGATGAATGTTTTGACTGTCGATGGTGTAAGGCGAAATAGTGGCCATATGGAATACGCCCACAAAATGATGATGATGGAAAAGTCGGCAGAGTTCTTTTTCGTTCAAAAGGTTGCCTTCAACAAACTTTATCTTCGGATGTAAGGCATTTTCACGCAGGCCAACACGCAGATTATCGAATACGACAACTTGATGGCCTTGCTCAACTAACATTTTTGATAGAAAGCCACCGATGTAACCAGCGCCTCCGCAGACTAATAAATCCATAACTAACCTTGAGGTCTTTACTTTTGAGTGGTCATTCTTTAACCATGCGTGACGTCATTAAAGCTTTTATTGCTGTTTAGCCAACACGATTAAAACTGGTTAGGCGTTATCAAACAGAAGCTCAGTGTTTGTTGAGTCACTAGATTAATCAGCATTTATTATTAACTTTAATAAAAGCTAAGTTTTATTAAAGCTATCAACATAAAAACGGATACCAAATAAGATATTACAACTATCTTTTAAAAAAAGAATGTCAGGGAGGGATTATTTTTATGTAGGTCTATAACTACAAGAGATTGTTGGAAGTGTTTTGGAAGGAAAATAAACTTGAATAGAAATATTATAAAAGCCCAATGGTGCCTAGGTATTAATAACGGATATTAAAAACGTTATAGACGTTAAGTTTATGTAATTTACGATTCATTTTGAATTGCCTGTTCCTACTCTTTTTATCTGTAACCGCAACCCTTGACACTAACGCAAAATAGCTTCTATAAGTCAGCGGTATAGGGCAATGCTTATTAAATATTGAGTGGTCCGCCAAATTAGGGCAGAGATATAACTGAATCTGAGGCTTTTATGTTACTTTTGATTTTGCACTGACTTCATGTCACTGAAGTGGTGTTGTTCAAAAATTTGGGGAAGAACTTGAAGCAAGTCGGTGCCATTCTGTTTTAGAATGGCACCTAACTAATTTTGATTACTCTTCGATGCTTGTTTGGACTGCATTTAGACTGGCTTGTGCGATCTGACGGACGAGTTCATCATCTGTCGAAAGCCTTTCTAGTGCGCGTTTTGCTTCCATTTGATCCATACCTTCAGCCGTAACCAAACCTTCGGCTATTTCGCGCAGGGCAATAACCGTTGGCTTATCATTTTCAGCTGGTACTAAAGGATCTGCACCTTGTGAGATCTGGCGTGCACGACGTGAGGCAAGCAATACTAGATCAAACCGGTTATCTACGTGTTCGAGACAATCTTCAACAGTGATACGCGCCATGCTTTAGCTCCAAGGAATGCTAGATATAAAAAAGGGGCGTAATGATAGCCAATTTGAATGAAAATCTAAACCATTTCTTTTGGTATTGATGCAATTAATCGCTTATTTTTAAGTATTTGTCGCTCTTTGGTCATTCCTTGGGCGTGAATGATACATTCGAGGTCGTATAAAGCTTGGTTGAAGTCTTCATTCACTACCAAATATTCAGCATCATTCCAGCGTGACATTTCTCTATCGGACGATTCCATTCGACGTTTAATAGTTGTTTCGTCGTCAGTACCTCTATCGATTAAACGTTGCTCTAAAGTTTCTCTTGAGGGTGGTAATATAAAAATACAAACCGTGTCGGGCATTTTTTGTTTCACTTGTCGAGCACCCTGCCAATCAATTTCTAATATGACGTGTTTGCCACTCTCGAGAATACCTTCAACTGAACGCTGTGCCGTACCGTATGAATTATCGAATACCTGGGCATGCTCGATAAACTCATCGTTTTCGATCATCGACTCGAATTGGTTGATGCGAACGAAGTGATAATCCGCTGTATTCACTTCACCTGGCCTGATTGCTCGGGTGGTATGGGACACGCTGACTGCTAATTCCGTTGGTTTTTTCGCCAGCAGTGCTTTAACTAAGCTGGTTTTACCTGCACCTGAAGGTGCCGAAATTGTAAATAAGCAAGCTGTGTTCATACCGGGTCTCTTGGAACAATCGATTGATCGACAGAATTATCGTTTAATTTTGGTGTTATTGTAATGACAGTTTGAGTGTAGCCCAATACACTTATATGACTCAATGTTACTGCTTAATATTTCTATTCAACCTTACTGATTGATATCACTTATTTCACATGCTCAGTGCCGATTATTTAAACCGCTTCGAAGGTCTCGCCAGAGTCTTTGGAATGGCATCACTCGAACACCTCCAACAAGCGCACTTTTGTATCGTCGGTGTGGGTGGCGTTGGTTCTTGGGCCGCTGAGGCGGCGGCTCGCTCTGGCATTGGCAAAATCAGTCTGATCGACCATGACGATATCGATTTAAGCAATACTAACCGTCAAATTCACACCCTGTTAGACACCGTGGGGCAAAGCAAGGTCGAGGCGCTAAAAGCCCGTATGCTGCAAATTAACCCGGAATGTGACTGCACTGCGATAGACGATTTAGTCACTCGGGGTAATGTCCAAAAATTTAATTTTGCTCAATACGATTATGTGATTGATGCAATTGATCATGTGCAGCATAAGGTGTCATTAGTTCACCACTGTCGGCGTAATAAAATTGGTTTGGTGTCAACGGGTGGTGCAGGTGGTTTAACGGACCCGACCCGAATTGAAGTGGATGATTTGATTCGCTCTTACAATGACCCGTTATTGGCTAAAATGCGCGCTAATCTGCGCCAGCAACTAGGTTATAGCCGAAATCCTAAGCGCCGCCATATGATCGATTGCGTGTTCTCTACCGAGCAGCCAAGTTACCCCACAGACAATGGCGGTATTAGTTTAAGTAAGCCACAACGACTAGAGAGAACGTCTCTCGACTGCTCGACGGGTATTGGATCGTTTGTTGGTGTTACCGCTAGCTTTGGCTTTACGGCTGTTTCACATGCCATCAATAAGTATTTACGCAAAATGGATACACCATAGAGCGCGGATAGCGATGTCGTATTAATAGCATCAGCGTTACTAAGCCGATATAGTGATAATCTAAATCGGGTGCAAAAAAATTAATCTAAAACTAGATCAATCCTTAAGGAGGATAAATCATAATGACCTCAAAAAAGACACACATCAAAAAAATAGGTTTCGCTAGTATAGCGTTGGCCATTAGTGTTTTATCAGGAGCGGCCTTAGCAGTAGACAATGTAGGCTTTGTCTATGTTAGTCCTATTGGTGATGCTGGCTGGACTTACCAACATGACCTTGGCCGGTTACAAATGGAAAAAGAAACCAGTGTTACTTCTAGCTACGTCGAGAATGTTGCAGAAGGAGCTGATGCTGAACGCGTTATCCGTGAAATGGCCAAACGTGGCGATAAAGTTATCTTTGCCACTAGCTTTGGTTATATGAATTATATGTTGAAAGTGTCTGAAAAATTTCCTGATACCGCTTTTGTTCATGCCACCGGTTACAAAATGGGCAAAAACATGGGTATCTACAACGCACGATTCTATGAAGGTCGTTACCTCACTGGCGTTATTGCGGGTGAAATGACTGAGTCGAATGTGCTGGGTTATGTTGCTGCCTTCCCGATCCCAGAAGTACTTCAGGGTATTAATGCGTTTATTCAAGGTGCCCGTAGTGTCAATCCAGATGCAGAACTTCGCGTTATCTGGGTTAACTCATGGTTTGACCCAGGAAAAGAGCGTCAGGCTTCTATGACTTTAATGTCTCAGGGTGCCGATGTTTTAACACATCACACAGATTCGACTGCTGTGGTTCAGGCTGCAGAAGAAAAAGGTAAATATGCCGTTGGTTATCACTCAGATATGTCTAAATATGGACCTACTGCGCATTTGACCGCCACAACGCACCATTGGGGTGAATTTTATACCAAGACGGTCAAAGAAGTTCAAGCCGGTAACTGGAAGCCAGAAAGTCTTTGGGGTGGTTATGCGGATCACATGATTAGCCTCGCGCCTATGAGTGAAGCGATACCAGCTGAAGTTCAGGCGCGTATTGTCAAAATGGAAGCGCAAATGGCTAATGGCAGCCTGCATGCCTTTGCAGGGCCAGTTATCGACCAAGATGGCAATACGGTTGTTGCAGCAGGCGACAATATGACGGATGACCAGTTGGTTAGTATGGATTTTTATGTTCAGGGCGTTGTGAGCAAACTACCCAAAAAATAAGACATTGGCGTATTGTGGGGTAGATGTAATTTAGATATCTACCCTGCTTATTATTACTCTCTGTTATGAGGGTAAAGATGGTTTTTTTAAAACCAGTCATCAGATAAAACTATACAAGCTTGTCCTTATAGCCTGAGCAAATCGATTGCTGTTGCGCTGGCGACAGGTTAATTTGAGTGGTGCTTAGATTGGTCCTTGAGACAAGTAAGCAAATAGCCTTAAATGCAGAAAAAAACGACCTTAGTACAAATCCATTATATGCCGCTAGGTAATTTGACGGGTATGACCGATGAAGAGTAGCTTATCGTCATTACCTGGTATTGCCAGCGTTCGACAATTTTAAAAACATTATGAAAATTATTTCATTACCCGTTCAACTCGATAGTAGCCGTTGTGATAAGGCTATTCGGGCATCGTTTTTACATTTCACGGATGACCCTGAAAAATCTTCAAACGGTTGGGAATATGTTGAAGATGGGCTCCTCATTCTCAAGCTTGGGCGGGTGACTGCGCTGGGTAAAGCGGACGACTGGTTCGACTTTTTACCCGATGGTGTTGAGTTTTATGATTTTACGGGCAAATTAATTATGCCGGGTTTTATCGATACCCATACTCATTATCCACAAACTGACATGATTGCGAGCCACGGCGCACAGTTGCTTGAATGGCTCGAAAAGTACACCTTTCCTACTGAGGCTAAGTTTTCGGATATTAATGTTGCCAATGAGACTGCAGATTTTTTCTGCGATGAATTATTGCGCAACGGCACCACTACAAGTGCTGTTTTTGCAACGGTTCATCCTGAGTCTGTTGACGCCATATTTGGTGCTGCCCAAAAGCGCGATATGCGCTTAATTTCGGGCAAGGTAATGATGGATCAAAATGCACCTGACTTTTTGTGCGATACGCCAGAAAGTAGCTATGAAGATAGCGCTAAACTGATTGAGAAATGGCATGGAAATGGTCGTGCACTGTATGCCGTTACCCCTAGATTTGTACCCACTTCTTCAGTCGACCAACTGAGAGTGGCCAGTCGTTTGCGCCATGAATATAAGGAACTTTACCTTCAAACACATGTGGCTGAAAATGCAGATGAAGTTGCCTGGGTATCGAAATTATTTCCTGATCGCCGTAGCTATCTCGACGTTTATGAACATTATGGCTTAGTGGGTGAGCGATCAATTTATGCCCATTGTATTCACCTAGATCAGACAGATCGAAAGTTAATGGCCGATAGGGGTGCCGCAATGGCTTTTTGTCCGACGTCTAATTTATTTTTAGGCAGTGGATTATTTGATCTTGACAGTGCGTTCCAAAATAATATTAGGGTTGGAGTTGCGACTGATGTGGGCGGCGGTACCAGCTTCAGTATTTTACAAACACTAAATGAAGCTTATAAAGTGAGCCAAATGTTAGGCCAAACGTTGACTTCAATGAAAGCATTTTATCTGGCCACTCTGGGTGGGGCCAAAGCGCTTTCTCTCGACCATAAGCTGGGTAATTTTGAACTGGGCAAAGAAGCTGACTTTGTCGTATTGGACTTAGAGTCAACTCCATTAATGAAAAGGCGCATGGCCAACTCAGATTCAATCCAAGACAGATTATTTGCGTTAATGATGTTGGGAGATGATCGCGCTATTCACGCCACCTTTGTGATGGGTGTTTGCCAGTTTATGAAGGGTCGTTCGACGCGCATCAAGAAATGACTGATGCTAATGTTCGAGTCAGCCTTGGTGTTGGATGACCTGACTCATGCAGGTGGTATAAGTGATCCAGTTGCATCGTTACTGACCTGAGCACAATCTGGCGTTCAGTCATTAACGGTAAAATTATTGTCAAATATTAGCGCTAGATATTCTTGCACTGGTAAAACAACATAATGTAATTTCACAGCAACTGTTAACCAAGGTAGTTGTGGTTTAAATTTTTGATAAATTTCACGATGAGCGAACAACAACTGGCTTTATAAACGGCTGAAACAATTGCTTGAAGCTAAAACCAGAAGGCAAAAGCGATGCTGGGGATCTACTGCTCACTATTGGTTCAGGCAATGCATTAGATAAAATTTTCGGATATTTTAGATTAAGCTTATAATTAAGAATAATATTTATAGTATAATTCTATAAGATTCAATTAAATTTACCTAACTGGTTGAAAAATATGAACATTGATCAACTTTTTGAACAAAGCTTGCAATTGCTTGGTCTTGGAATGGGGTCTGTTTTTGTCATACTAATTTTGCTGATTGGCATTATTTCGGTTATTTCAAAATTGGTACCTGAAGAAAAATTTGTTGATCCATCGGGAAAAGTGCCTGCACCTGCATCACCAACTGTTAATACCCAACACATTGCGGCCATTCAAGCCGCTGTTCATCAGTTTAAAAAACAGTAACTTTGACATTACAAATGTCGATTCGAGTTAATAGATCCAAATTAATAGTCTCAATTAGTCTAACTCATCAATAAGATGTCTAGTTTAGTTAATAAAGCATGCAACTTTCCAGGTACTTAATCCATGGCTAATCCACTTTTGCTGACTGACGTCGTTTTGCGTGATGCGCATCAATCGCTATTTGCAACGCGTCTTCGAATAGACGACATGCTGCCGATAGCGGCCGAACTCGATAAGATAGGCTACTGGTCATTAGAGACTTGGGGCGGTGCGACATTTGACGCTTGCATTCGCTTTTTAGGAGAAGACCCTTGGGAGCGTTTGCGCAAGCTAAAATCCGCTATGCCAAATACCCCCATGCAAATGCTATTACGTGGCCAGAATGCATTGGGCTATCGTCACTATGCAGATGATGTTATCGAAAGGTTTATCGAACGCTGTGCTATTAATGGAATGGATGTGTTCCGTATATTTGATGCGATGAATGATATGCGTAACCTTGAGACGGCGATCAAAGCCACTGTTAAAACAGGCAAACATGCGCAGGGTGCGATTTCCTACACGATTAGTCCAGTCCACAACAATGACCTTTGGGTTGACATGGCGAAACGTCTAGAAGACATGGGTTGCCACTCGATTTGTATAAAGGACATGGCCGGGTTATTGAAGCCTTATGTTGCCGAAGAGCTTGTCAGCCGCATCAAGGAAACCTGTAGTATTCCGCTCTCAATGCATTGCCACGCCACCACCGGATTATCGACAGCTACTTATTTAAAGGCGATTGAAGCGGGCATCGACATGCTCGATACCTCAATCTCATCAATGAGTTTGACTTACGGCCACTCGGCGACAGAGACGTTTGTTTCTATTCTTGAAGATACCGAACGGGCCACGGGTCTTGACCTTGATTCACTTGAAAAAATCTCGTTGTACTTTCGTGATGTGCGTAAAAAGTATGCGGCATTTGAGGGATCACTTAAGGGCGTTGATCCTCGAATTTTGACGGCACAGGTGCCTGGTGGAATGCTCACTAATCTCGAAGGCCAGCTTCGTGAGCAAAACGCAATGGATCGTTTTGATGAAGTTTTAATTGAGATCCCCAAGGTCCGCAAGGATTTGGGTTATGTCCCGTTAGTCACACCAACTTCTCAGATTATTGGAACTCAGTCGGTCATTAATGTCCTCAGCGGTGAACGATACAAGTCAATCAGTAAGGAGACAGCGGGCTTATTAAGAGGTGAATACGGTGCAACATCGGCTCCAGTTGATAAAGCATTACAACAACGGGTACTGAATGGGGCCGAGCCAATTACCTGTCGTCCGGCTGACTTACTCTCTCCAGAAATGGATCGTTTAACTGATGAGCTTAAAAGTATGGCTCAGTCAGATGGCATCAAGCTGGCAGAAAATGAAGTCGATGACGTGTTGATCTATGCGTTATTTCAGCAAGTTGGCATTAACTTCCTAAAGAATCGAGATAATCCTGACGCTTTTGAACCCGTACCTGGAAATGAGCCTGCAGCACTAGCAGTAACCGCTGCTGCCCCTGCTGCATTAACGTCTGACTTTGCCGCTGAAAGCTATAAAGTCAGTGTTAACGGGACACAATATGATGTTGTGGTGGGTCCGGGTAATAGTGATATTAGCCAAATAACTGCGGCAGCACCGGCAGTAGCACAGACAGAGGGTACTGCAATCAAGTCGCCGCTGGCTGGCAGTGTTATCGAAAGCTTGGTCTCAGTGGGCCAAAAAATCAATGAGGGTGATCCGGTAATGATTATTGAAGCGATGAAAATGGAAACTGAAGTTCGGAGCCAATGCAGTGGTTTGGTGCAATCGATAAGTGTTAAAAAAGGTGACGCCCTTCAGGCAGAGCAAACTCTCATGACGGTGGGTTAATACAGTGGAACAAGGTTTAATACAACTCTGGTCGTCTACAGGCATAGCTAACTTCACGATGGGTTCAGTGGTTATGATTATCATCAGCTCATTGCTGATTTACCTCGCTATTGCAAAAGGCTTTGAACCACTATTGTTACTGCCAATTGGCTTTGGTGGCGTTCTTGCTAATATTCCAATTGCCGAAATTGCTGGCCCTGAAGGTTTGCTTGGTATTTTGTATCATTCAGGTATCGAAACAGGTGTATTTCCACTATTGATCTTCATGGGGGTTGGCGCAATGACGGATTTTGGTCCGCTGCTGGCCCGACCTAGTTTGATGATCTTGGGTGCCGCTGCCCAGTTTGGTATATTTGTTACCTTGTTTGGTGCGATTGCGATGAATATGATTCCAGGTATGGAATTTACCATGGCTGATGCCGCTGCGATTGCCATTATTGGTGGTGCAGATGGTCCAACCGCGATCTATGTCGCGTCCCGCTTGGCACCTGATCTACTGGGTGCTATTGCTGTGGCGGCTTATTCTTATATGGCACTGGTACCTATTATCCAGCCGCCCATTATGAGATTGCTCACCACGGAGAAAGAGCGAGCGACAAAAATGTCTGTTTTACGGCATGTCAGTAAATTAGAAAAAATTCTATTTCCGCTGACTTTGCTGCTAATCACCATTTTATTGCTGCCTTCGGCAACGCCTCTAGTCGGAATGCTTTGCTTTGGTAACTTGTTGAAAGAATGCGGCGTGGTCGATCGTCTTAGTAAAACAGCTCAAGGCGAGTTAATTAACATTGTTACTATCTTTCTGGGACTTGCAGTTGGTTCAAAGTTGGCAGCGGACCAGTTTCTTAATATTGAAACTATCGGCATATTACTTCTTGGTATGTTTGCCTTCTCGGTTGGAACGGCGGCAGGATTGCTGATGGGTAAGGTTATGTACCGAATGACGGGCGGCGCAGTTAATCCATTAATTGGGTCGGCGGGTGTCTCGGCAGTACCGATGGCGGCACGAGTTGCTAATAAAGTCGGGTTAGAAGCGAATCCTCAAAATTTTTTACTCATGCATGCAATGGGACCAAACGTTGCAGGTGTAATCGGTTCAGCGGTTGCTGCGGGAGTTTTATTAGCCATTGTAGGCTGATGGCTTAGTCCGTATTTGGCTTATTGAAGAGGGAAAACAAGCTTCTAACGCCAGACTAATATTGTGACAATTTTTATTTTGATATAATTAACATAGATGCAATTTCGATACGCCTGCGCCTTGCAGGCGTTGGTATTACCTCCAACTTATCGATTTCTTTTTTTCGCTGCTGGGTTTGATTTACTAATACTTGCAATATTGCTTTGCTTTTGAGCGTGCCAAATTTTAACTGTCAACGGGTCACCCACTAATTGCTGGGTATTTGGGTTTACTGTCAAACCTGCAGCCTCAAAACAATTGATGATTTCATCATCAGAAAATCCTAGCCTGAAATGTTTAAACTCACTTCGCAAATACTCTTCAGTATGTGCAGCAAAATCAACGATGATTAATCGACCATTGGTACGTAATACACGACTAGCCTCTCTTATGACTTCAATTGGATTATCACTGTAATGCAATACTAAGTTCAGGATGGCCAAGTCAGTGCAAGCATCCTCCATCGGTAACTGGTACATGTCACCTTTGCGCACATGGATATGGGTTAGTCCTGCTTGCTCGATATTGCTGCGAGCAATGGCTAACATACCACTGTTTAAGTCGACACCAGTGCCGCGTGAAATTCGGTTAGCTAATATTTCGAGTACTCGTCCAGTACCTGTTCCTATATCGAGCAAATCACCAATTGACTGATCGCCAATTACCTCTAAAAGTCTGTCATCTAATTGTTGTTCAGGCACATGCAACGCTCGAATACTGTTCCAGCTTTGGGCTACCTGTTGAAAATAGTCTTGCGCCTTTTTGGCTCGGCTATCACGCACCTGGTTGAGCCGTGACATATCTCGAACCAATAAATTGTCAGTTTCTGGAATCAATGCTATCAAGGCATGCGCCAAGCTAGAAGTTGAATTCTGATCCGACACTCGAAAGTAGACTTGCGCACCTTCAGGCAAACGTTCTAACAATCCAGCTTCAACCATCAACTTTAAGTGACGAGAGACGCGAGGCTGACTTTGCCCCAATATCTGCACTAACTCGGACACACTTAGTTCGCCACGAGAACAAAGGATGAGGATTCGGAGCCGAGTATGTTCACCTGCTGCGCGTAGGCCCGATAATAAAGTGTCTAAATTATGCATTCTTTTATTTACACTATATAAAGATATGTTTATATTTGCATCTAAATGGTTTTATTGCAACATATACTTATTAAAAGTAGGGATATTGTTATAAAACAGCCACCCACTGCCTAATAACACTGGAAAACGAATTGGATAATCTATTCGAAATAATGCTAGCTGAAAAGCATACACTTTTAGCCGATGGTGCAACAGGCACTAACTTATTTGCCCTAGGTTTACAAAGTGGAGACGCACCCGAGTTGTGGAACATTGAAGAGCCACAAAAAATTGCGGCCCATTACCGAAGTTTTATCGATGCGGGTTCAGATATTGTTTTAACGAACACGTTTGGTGGTACTCGCTATCGCTTAAAACTCCACAAAGCTCAAGAGCGTGTTGCTGAGCTCAATATTGCCGCAGTGTCGATCCTCAAAGAACAAATCAAAGACTCTGGCCGTTCAGTCGTTATCGCGGGCTCAATTGGGCCAACAGGTGAAATACTTGCACCCTTGGGTGAGATGATACCAGAAGAAGCTGTTGCCGCCTTTGCTGAGCAAGCATTGGCACTCAAAGAAGGTGGGGCCGATGTCCTTTGGATTGAAACCATGTCATCGCAGGAAGAAGTTGAGCTCGCCGTTAAAGGTGCTTCACAGGCAGATTTGCCTATCGTTTTTACCATGAGTTTTGACACTAATGGCCGCACTATGATGGGCGTTGGCGCCGCCGATATGATGAAGTTACATCATAAAATAAAGCCTCATGCCCACGCCTGTGGTACTAATTGTGGTGTCGGCGCGTCTGAAGTAGTGGCTGCAGTTTTAAACATGAAAGCCACGGCTGTCGAAGGTACTGATCCAGTGATTGTTGCGAAGGCTAACTGCGGCATACCCGAATTCGTCAATGGCAAAATAGTCTACAACGGCACCCCCGAAATAATGGCTAATTACGCCGTTATGGCGCGTAATGCTGGTGCTAGAATTATCGGTGGTTGTTGTGGCACATCGCCTGAACATGTAGCAGCAATGCGACAGGCATTAGACAACAACCCCATTTCCGTGGCCCCCACGTTTGATGACATTTTAATTGTTCTCGGTGATATTACTGAGGGAGCTAAAGCACAGTCGCGTGGCGAGCATACGGTTAAGGCTAGGCCAGCCAGTGGGAAACGTAGGCGTAAATAGTTTGACTGCATTTATCAGAAACAGGGTGCTATATTTTGGTAATCTCTGGCTTCTCAACACTGCAACAAAAAGTAGAAATTGAGCCGATGTTGTGACCTGTGATGCTATACTATAAAGGGTCAAAGACGTCAGTAATCGAGGAATTTATTTATAGGGAAAAGGTTGGTGGGAAAATACGTACTTCGCACTAGATTAAGAAGTATAAGCTTAACGATATAGCAGATTTAAATATCCACATAGATCAATTAATGAAGTGTATAGCTTGGCTCTTATTAAACAAAACGAGAAGCATTTTTAGAAATACTTTTTAAACAACAGATAACTTTGAAAAATTAGCGACATCTAATGTCTCTATCACAACTCCGGAAGCATAAGATAGTGTAATGTCAGATGTCCCACCACCTACATAATTACTTAATAGCAATAGCATACCAAGGGCATAACTACCAATGCCACCTGTCTTTGAAAAATCGACAACATACTTTGCACTGGGCCGTTAGTATCTAAGTAGGTAGTTCTAAAATTTACATAGAGCTAAATATCGAATATATCTGTGACTGAAATGGTTATGTTCTCCGTTTCATTAGAAATTTTAGTATCAAAGGCCATCTTAAGCCGCAGTAAAAATTTTATAGCCGTTTGTTATCTACTAGACCAGATTGATTATATTGATAGGAATTAAACACAATTAATGCGTAAAGGTTGAATGGACGGTTCACCTCACCAAAAAGACTGACCGACTGGGAAAGCCGTGCAAAACAATTTAATAACGCTGACGCCCAAAGTGTCGAATACATATTTGAAGTCGATTGTTTCTAATTCCAACAAGCTTCTAGAGTCTGTATATTAGCTCGAATTCTAATTAAATACAGGCCTCATAGCCTCACTAGGTGTGTCCGAACCCACATTATCAACTGGATCCAGTCTAAACTCATGCAAATCTAAAGCATTCTGCTATTATCGTAGAGTCAATCGTATTTTTAAGGTTTATCTTATGATAAAACGCAAAAAATCAGACTTGGAGGTGTTCGATACAAGCTCTTGTACGAAACCTCATCAGAAAATGTCGATATTTAAATTTCTTCAGATTTTTTTGCTTGGCCTTTTAATGAGCAACTCCGCTGTTGCTGATCAAGATTTGGCTGACCCTTCACAAGTGATACAGGTAATTCAAAGTTTAAACTGGATTACTGAAGAACTTCCACCCTTTAATTACAGAGATCGTGATACAGGAGAAATAACCGGTGCTTCGGTCGAAGTGTTGATGCAGATATTTGCCAAGTTAGGGATAAAAAGAGGCAGCATAAATCTTCAGCTTTACCCTTGGGCTCGGGGTTATCACAAGGTTTTGAATGATCCTGGAACTGTTCTTTTTTCAACCACTTATACGCAAGAACGGCTGCAGAATATGAAATTTTTAGGTCCAGTTGTAACTAATCTTTTTGCGGTCATAGCGCTCAAATCCAGGCAGTTAAACATCGAGTCAGTAGAGGATTTAAATCAGTTAAAGATTAGTGTGGTGAGAGATGATGCCGCTGAACAACTGCTAGTAAAGCAAGGGGTTAAGTCTAGCGCAATAGACCAACTTAATTCTGGTTTGGGTATGGTGAAGAAATTGGCGTCAGGCCGAGTTGATGCTATCGCCTATTCATTTGTCACAACATTAAGTCTGTTTGAGCAAGCAAAGATTAATCCAGATGACTTCGAAATAATCTATGTATTAAAACAATCCAACATGGGTTACGCCTTCCACAGCAATACCGACGCCCGCATCCTTGAGCCTATGCGTAAAGCGCTGGATGAATTAATCATTGACGGCACACGAGGAGAAATATTGTCCAAGTACAATCTCAAATCTCCCAATGATTAGACTGAAAAAAACGATTGGCCTACGTTTACTGCGTTATGTATTTGGTTGTTATCTGGTTGTTGCGCTGGCGGTTACTGGTATACAACTGGTCTCTGAGTATCGTCATGTTAAATCAAATTTGTTTACCCAATTATATGGTCTAGAAAATACCTTTAAGAATAGCATTGTGAATTCGCTGTGGTCATTTGACACTCCCCAACTTGAAGCCACGTTGTTTGGAATGCTGAAAATAGATATGGTGTCAGGCATAAAGATTGTAAATCAACAGAAAGAAATTATTGCCTCCATCGGCGGTGTGGTGACAAACGATAGCCAGATCGTTTCAACTAAGCATCTGGAGCATACCGGTTTGTTAGAAGCGACACTGATTCAGCCTAACACCACTCAAAAGCAAACCCTGTTCGAATACCGGTTCCCAATCGAATATCAGGAAGACAAGGGTTCCTCGATCGATTTACTCGGTTATGGTTATATATATGCTAGCGAAAACACCATAATTGAACGGGTCAAATATAGTTTCATACTGATCATAATTAATTCAGTGATAAAGACGGTCGCTTTGTGGTTGTTCTTCCTGTTTTTTGCCAATCGAGTGGTCGGCCGACCACTGAATGCGTTAGCAAATGCGGCTAGTGCTCTTAACCCAGACAAGCTGGAAACACTCGGCAACTCAAAGGAACTCGATAAAATAATCGATGCAAAACATGAGGATGAACTTTATTTATTGGCGAACAACTTTAATCAAATGCGTGTCGCTATCGTGGAGAAAATTGACATCATCGAGTCACAAAAACAAATGTTGGAAAAACGCGTGTCAGAACGTACACAATCTCTTACCGAGGCCAACATCAATTTACAATATTTGGCTCTGCACGATACATTGACATCGCTACCGAATCGAACCTTATTCAACGATCGTTTAGATCAGATGCTTAAGTCTGCGTTGCGCAATAAAACACGATTTATTGTCGCCTGTATCGACCTTCAAAATTTCAAAACGGTTAATGATACGTATGGCCACCAAATCGGAGACCAGATTCTTGCTGGAGTAGCGGAGCGAATGTCAAAAGTTTTGCATAGTACCGACACATTGGCGCGGATTGGTGGTGATGAATTTTTTGCGTTACTACCCATTGTGAATGATAGCGACAGCAAGGTAATTGCAGAGCATCTGGTTAATTCTTTTCATGAACCATTTGTTTTTGAGAACGATGACAGTATCCGTATCTTTACGAACGCTAATATTGGCACGGCGATCTACCCAGAACACGGTGATAATGCCGATGCTTTGATTAAAAATGCAGACATGGCAATGTATCAGGCCAAACAATCGGGTATCAGTTATGCCAGTTACAGTAGTGAAGAAGATTCGATACTGAGAAGGGAGGTGAAGATAAGCCAAGACATCAAGTCAGCCATCGATGAGAATCAGTTTTATTTGGTTTACCAACCCATATTAGAATATAAGACTAAACGCGTTACCAAACTAGAGGCATTGATTCGTTGGCAGCACCCAACCTTAGGTTTACTTTCTCCAGTGGAGTTTATTCCCATTTGCGAACGCAGTGGTGACGTCTATGAATTGACACAATGGGTACTTCAGACTGTTTGTAAACAGTGTAAAGAATATCAACTGTTAGATGGCGCTATGTCAGTATCGGTCAATATTTCGGGCCGTGTATTTAATCAGCCTGAGATGCCTACTTTATTAGAAAAAATATGTAAGGCGTCTAATGTACTTCCCAGTAGTATTAATCTAGAAATTACCGAAACCACGGCGATGGGTAACCCTGAGCAGGCAATCAATATATTAAAGCAGTTGACCAGTAAAGGCTTTACGATATCGATAGATGACTTTGGTACGGGTTATTCGTCGTTTTCTTACTTGACCGAATTGCCGGTAAACGAGCTAAAAATCGACAAGAGTTTTTTGCTCAGTATCAATGAAAATACCAATAAAGTAATAAAGGCGATGATTGATTTAGCACATTTATTAAATCTGAAGGTGGTTGCAGAAGGTGTAGAGACTGAAGAATTACAGGATATGTTAAACGAAATGAACTGCGATTTCGCCCAAGGTTTTTATATCGCAAAACCACTGCCCATTAAAGTGTTGTATCAGTGGTTACTCGGTGAAGAAGAAAAGCAGGCAGTCTAGACGTCGTATAAAATTAAACTTATACCGATTAAATAACGTAAGGTGAGGCTAGGAGCCTGTCGGACCTTGTTGTACTTTCGGAGTGCAGAACAGCTGAATCAATGCAGTCCTGTGGAAAAACCATTTATACCCAAATTTTCCGATCCAATTCGTTGAATAGAATAACTATTAGCCTATTTAGATCAAAAATCCTACTCTAAATGTCTTCCCCTCAATACGGTTACCTAAACCCGACAGACTCTTAGCTTAGAAATGCATTTTCAAATGGGAAGTGAGTCATATTATCGTAGCCATCTTCCGTTACCAGAATCTGATCTTCCAGCTTAACTCCATTACTACCTCCGACCTCACCTACATAGGCTTCAACACAGATCACCATGCCCGCTTCTAATGTGCCTGGATAGCCATAGCTCTTGATGTCTTCTGGATAGCGGATAGAGGGGTATTCATCACACAGGCCAACGCCATGCATTACTACGCCGTAACGATTAGCGCGGCAGTTTTCGGGTAAGCGATGGGATTTCTCTGTGATTTCCTCAAAGCTGACGCCTGGCTTAATCAATTCCATATTGGTCATGATGTGCTCATGTGCAATTTGATAGACTCTTTTCTGCTCTGCATTGGGTTCGACATCACCACACATCCAAGTACGAGAAATATCGCTACACATGCCGTAGGTGCCAATCAAATCGGTATCGAATGCCAATAGCTCTCCGTCGCTGATGATGCGCGGCCCTGACTCTTGAAACCAGGGGTTAGTGCGTGGGCCTGATGACAGAATTCTGGTTTCGATCCACTCACCACCGCGCCGAATATTCTCTGCATGCAATACAGCCCAAACATCATTTTCGCTTTGACCTGCATACAGTGCCTTTTTCATTTCGAACATAGAGGCCTCGCAGGCCGCGACGGCACAGCGCAATGCTTTTACTTCGTCGGCACATTTAATGACGCGCGCCATCTCGGTCACTTCTTGGCCTTCAAATACTTCAATGCCTAGTTTTTCCAAAGCTCGCAGGCCGCCTATTTCAATTTTATCAACCGCTAACCTACGATTGGATCCTGACTGTTTATACATCAAATCATCCACTGATTTTGCAAATATCTCAGCATGTTCAGAGCACCGGTTACCCGATTCAAAATAGAAAAACGAGGCGCCACTGCGTAACTCGTTAATCAGCGGCAGGTGTGCCGTTAAATGCTCGCAATTATGGAAATCCCAAAGTACGACATAGCCCTCAGCCGACACATAACAAGCACGAGCTGGATTATGTGATGTCCACAATTGCATGTTGGTTGAGTCAGTTGCGTAGCGAATATTGAGCGGATCAAATAATAGTATGCCACCATAATCACGCGCCACTAGCTCAGCACAGAGTCGTTGCAAGCGAAAAGACCGGATGTTGTCAAGGTGCGGTATTTCGAGACCTGAAGCAGCCCATTCCTGAAATGCAAGCGCGGTTGGTCCTGTCTCTACGCGATCATTATCGTCGACTGAACCATCGGCTTTAAATGGAATTGAAGGTTTAGTTGACGGGATGCGCGTCGGGTCAATTTTTCGATTTGAACTATCGATGGAATAGGCAGATGCAGACATGAAATGAATCCTCAATAACAAGAGTTACTCGGATCAGCATAAGTGATTTCGAAGAAAAAAGAAGTTTGTTTTGGTGATTCTTGTCAACAGTGGCCTAGTGTTTATTAAGATAGACTAGACAGCTATGTTCGTTCATCCTAAACATAGTTAGAGCCGTTGCAAATTGCCCTGCAACGGCCTTTTATATTATAACAGAATTTCTTTAGGCTTTTGCAAACTCTCCACAACTATGCTCAATTGCATGGGCAAACGAGCGCGCTAAACTTCGAGCCACAAACAGGTCATAACTCTCATCGCCGACTTGAATGATTAAGACATTCATGTGGGCGACTGATGTTAATGCACTGTCACCAGCTTTGAAAAATTCAGGGTGAAAATCTAACGCACAGTTTTTGGCCATCACCGTACGAGCATGGACACCACTCAGACGAAGACCGCAACGACCATGACTTTGATCAACGACTGCGGCTGATTGACCGATCGCTTTTTGCAACTTAGTCAACAGCGCGTCATCCCCTTCGCTGATAACCATCCAGTTGTTTGGGCCATTCCAAGTCACTTGAATGCTGTCGATTGAATTACAGACGCCGGGTTGAGTTGGGCATTTAACGCCCAGCACTTGAGTCATAGTCTTAGCTGTGGTTTCGTATTTTTTGGCAAATGCCAAGACTTGAATTACCGTTAGGGCAGCCCGTTGTTCAAGACGAAGACCTTTACAATCAACGATCGCTTGGTTGTCGATAGACTGGTTATTGACAGGTAATAATGGGGAAACCCGAACGGGTAATGCTTGAGTAGAGTTAGGCACGGACGAGTTCTCCCTTTGGATCGATAAAGACGGGGTGGCATATTTCAACGCGGACTTTTTCATTATCGAGCGGGAATACCGCGTCAATCTGTTGGCCGTGTCGTGAGGCTCCATCTTTCAATAAGCCAAGCGCGATGCCACAACCCAGTGATGGGCTATAAGTAGTCGTGGTGATATGGCCTTGCGACTGACTAACGCTGGCGAGTTTGACACTGTCATCGACTAGGTGAGCACCAATGCGTAGGTTTCTGCCGGGCTCTAGTGATTTAAACCCGACTACCTGCAACCGACCTTCTTCTAACAGGCCTGGACGTTGGGAGTTATGTTTACCGATGAAGTGCTTGTTTCGGTTAGCCATGCCTTCTAGTCCGAGGTCTTTTAATGTTGTGCGACCATCGAGTTCAGAGCCAGCAACGTGGCCTTTTTCAATCCGCATTGTACCCAATGCTTCTGTGCCGTAGGTGCTAACCCCCATTTCCTTGCCTGCTTCTAGTAACTCAGTCCAAGCTTGTTCACCAAAATCGGCTGGTACGTTTAACTCGTAAGCTAATTCACCCGAAAAGCTAATTCGGAAAAGACGGCCAGCAATGTTGTTCATTTTGCATTCGCCAACGGCCATGAATGGAAAGGCTTCATTACTGATATCAATATCGAGTACTTTTTCAAGTAGCTTGCGGCTGTTTGGTCCTGCCACTGCAATACCAGTCCATTGTTCGGTCACTGAGCAAAACACGACGTCTAGTTCTGGCCATACGGTCTGGTGATAGTATTCCATGTGCGACAGGACAGGGGCTGCGTTGGCAGTTGTAGTCGTCATAAAGAAATGGTTTTCAGACAAACGAGATGTCGTACCATCATCAAATGTCATGCCGTCTTCACGCAGCATGGCACCATATCGGGCGCGACCAACGGGTAGCTTCAGCCAGTTATTAACGTAGAGACGGTTAAGAAACTCAGGTGCGTCAGGGCCCTGAATATCAATCTTACCCAGAGTTGTGACGTCAACTAAAGCGACGTTGCCGCGGGTATTGTTAGTTTCCCGAATGTAACACTCGTTGAGTGTGTCGCCTGCTTTTTGTGGGTAGTAACGGGCCCGTAACCACAGGCCTGCCTCAATAAAGACGGCGTTGTTTTTTTCGTTCCAATCATGAATCGCGGTGCGACGTACGGGCATGAAATCATTGCCAACGGTGTGTCCTGCGAATACACCCAAGGCAACGGGAACATAAGGTGGACGAAATGTAGTGGTACCTACTTCTGGTACTGGGTCACCACGTTGTCCTGCAAGCACCGCCAAGGCATTCACATTACTGGTTTTACCCTGGTCAGTCGCCATGCCTTGAGTTGTATATCGCTTCAACAATTCTACCGAATCGTAACCTTCTTGTGCAGCGAGCTGAACATCACTTACCTTGACATCATTCTGTTGGTCAATGAATTGCTTGTAAGACTTATTGTGTGGTGTGGGCGAAACCCATAATGCTTCGATGGCATAGGCGCCCTCGTTTTCTGCTGTCGCTGCTTTTTTCGCCTTGGCTTTGACTTTAAAGCCTGCCATTTTTGCTGCATCAATCCCAGCCGCATGGCCTTGATCAAGACAGTCTTGAAGGTGAAAGCTGCCTTTAGCTGCGCCAACAGAGGATTCATCCTGACGAGAAATACCGGGAATAAACGATGCAATTGAATCGTCATAAACCGGCTTGGCACCAGATTGGCTATGCAAATGAACGTTTGGATTCCAACCGCCTGATGATGCGATTAAATCGCAATCAATTCTTTCTGGGTCAGACGTTTGACCGTCAGTAGAAACTAACTGTACATAAGCGACGTGTTGTCCACCTTCTGCTGAACCCACTGTTTTGCCAGTAATAAGCCTAATAGAAATGGCGGCAAGTTGAGCAACTAAACGTTCATCTGGATTCGGTCGAGAATCGACAACAGCCATCACCTTAACCCCCGCTTTATGTAGATCAAAAGCGGTTCGGTAAGCGTCATTATTATTGGTTGTAACGATCGCTCGCGTGCCTGGCTTAACGCCGTATTGATTAACATAAGTCCGCACTGCCGAGGCCAGCATAATACCTGGCTTATCATTGTTGCCAAAAGTCAGTGGACGCTCGGTAGCACCCGCTGCGATGACAACACGCTTAGGATAAATAGTCCACATCCGTTGACGCACTTGACCGGCAGCAGGGATTGCAACGTGGTCATTAACCTTTTCGATGGCTGCCATGGTGTTGTGGTCGTAGTAACCAAAAACGGTTGTTCGAGTCATAACGCGAACATTATCCATCTTGGATAGTATTTCCATTTGTTCGGCCGCCCATTCGACGCCCGATTTTCCATCAATAGTAAATCGCTCACTATTAAGAGAGCCTCCAATTAAAGGATGCTCGTCAGCTATGACAACACGTGCACCCGTTGCCGCAGCAGCCAGAGCAGCGGCAATACCCGCTGGGCCAGCGCCTACAATGAGCAAGTCGCAGTGTTCGTGGCATTGTTCGTAATGATCAGGATCAGCTTCGGTCGGGGCGACACCTAAACCGGCAGCTTTGCGAATAACAACTTCGTAAACGCCTGTCCAAAAAGAGACTGGCCACATAAACGTTTTGTAGTAAAAACCGGCGGATAATAAAGGTGAAAACAGGTTGTTAATAGCCATTACATCGAACGCCAATGATGGCCAACGATTTTGGCTCTTTGCTTCTAGCCCATCAAACAACTCGATCGTCGTGGCACGGGTATTTGGTTCTTTACGCGAACCAGTACGCAGCTCAACAATGGCATTTGGATCTTCTGAACCAGCGGTCATAAAACCACGAGGGCGGTGATATTTGAAACTGCGCGCAATCAAATGTTGGCCATTAGCGATTAAGGCAGACGCTAATGTGTCGCCATGGAAGCCTTGATAGGTTTTGCCATCAAAATGAAATGTAATGGGTCGACTTCGGTCGATTAGTCCACCTGCGGCGGTACGAAATTGTTGAGTCACGTCTTAAGCCCCCTTGTTGTTTATTTCGCCGGCCGGTAATGTCGGCGAAGCGGGTGCAGTAGTGTAAATTTCATGCGTTACCGTATTGCGTTCCACAATAATCCACGCGCGGCAGCCATTAACATGCTGCCAATGTTCAGTATGCTTTCCAGACGGGTTATTGCGCGTGTGGACGAAACTGGTCCATGCTTCAATTGAAGCGTCGTCCGATGGGCGTTCTAGCGTGGCATCACCACCATAAGAAAACTCATCTTCATTGCGAACCCCGCACCAAGGGCAATCGATTCTTAACATGTTATATTACCTTAGTGTGCTTTAGGTGAGGCGCCAGCGCCATTTTCGTCGAGCAGGTAACCATCACGGAACCGCTCAAGTGTGAAATCTTTGTTCAAATTATGTGGTTTGTCATTGGCAATAGTATCAGCAAAAACCCACCCTGAGCCCGGCGTTGCCTTGAATCCGCCATAACACCAACCACCGTTCATATACAGGTTATCGATGGCTGTTTTACCGATGATTGGCGAGCCATCCATCGACATGTCCATGACACCACCCCATTGGCGTAAGACGCGAAGCCGAGATAAACACGGCATCATAGTGACACCACCTGCTACGACGTGATTAAAAGTTGGCAAATTACCGCGCTGAGCATAGGAGTTATAACCATCTAAATCACCGCCGAACACCAATCCGCCCTTATCCGATTGGCTGATATAAAAATGGCCTGCACCAAAGGTACACACGGTATCGACCAGTGGCTTAATACCTTCCGTAACGAAAGCTTGTAAAACATGGCTTTCGATCGGTAATTTCATGCCCACCATGTCAAAAACTTTGCTTGAGTTACCGGCTACTGCAACACCCACTTGACCCGCACCAATGAAGCCACGAGAAGTCTCAACACCGACTACTTTGTCGCCATCGCGCTTAATGCCAGTGACTTCACATTGCTGAATTATATCTACACCCAGCTGGTCGGCACCTCGAGCATAACCCCAGGCCACTGCATCATGGCGAGCTGTTCCACCCCGAGGTTGGGCCAAACCGCCTTGAATCGGGAAACGTGTGTTTTGAGTAAAATCCAAATGTGGCATTAATTTTTTAACGCCTTCAGCGTCATGCATGACGGCATCCACGCCGTTCAATAACATCGCGTTACCGCGACGAGCAAAGGCATCTCGTTGGGCATCAGTATGAATTAAATTTAAGATCCCGCGCTGACTGAACATAACGTTGTAGTTCAGTTCCTGGCTCAAACCTTCCCACAACTTCATCGAGTGCTCGTAGAACTGTGAGTTAGCATTGAGCATATAGTTGGAACGGATAATAGTCGTGTTACGACCCGTATTACCGCCACCCACATAGCCCTTTTCGAGTACAGCAACATTGGTAATACCGTGTAGTTTTGCAAGGTAATATGCCGTCGCTAAACCATGTCCACCGCCACCAATAATGATGACGTCATATTGTTTCTTAGGATCAGGGTTTCTCCAGGCTCGGGTCCAACCGCGATTACCAGTGAGTGCCTGCTTGACCAGACTAAGGGCTGAATAATGCATAAGCGTCGTTTGTCTTCATTGAGTGTAATGGGTAAATAATCACATTATTATCATTTAGTTTTATATTTACTAGATAACAAGCGCAAATTTACTTCTGTTATATCAATTTAAACAGAATGATGAATAAAACAACAATGGATTTTCGACTTTGATGCGCATATAAACGACATGAATTCTGAGTAATGTTTTGACCTAACGCCTTAACCACAATCACAATAAAATTCTCAATTCCGCCATTCAAAAGGTCAGCACTGCAAACAGTTCGACGATTTGTATCTAAGTATGAGATCTTTATAATAAATAAGCCTTAAAACCTTCGCTAAAAAAGTCTATCGTAAGTTAATAGTCGATATTACCTCTTAAGTTTTTAAGTTGGCCGCGTTTTGTCTTGCCATCAACCCGCTTCAGTTTTGAGCCTTTAGTTGGCTTTGTCGGTAGGCGTCTTTTTTGCACCACAGCCACACTTTTCACCAATGCCTGAAGCCGACTTAAGGCCTCTTCCCGATTTTGTTCCTGGCTTCGAGTCGCTTGAGCCTTAATCACAATAACGCCCTCTTTGCTGATACGGTTATCGTTTAACTTGAGTAACTCTTCTTTATAGAACTCAGGTAGAGAAGAGTGACTGATATCAAATCGAAGATGGATAGCACTGGAAACTTTATTAACGTTTTGGCCGCCTGGCCCCTGTGCTCGAATAGCTTGCAACTCAATTTCAGAGTCGGGAATCGTTACATAATTAGATATTGAAAGCATGGTCTGTATATTCTAAAAGGTTGATATAAAATATACTAGTTTAGTACATTATTTTTGGCCGTTACCAACTAATTGAATAGTGACTTTTAAAAAAGAGCACATAGATATTGTCATCTCAGCGCATGTCAGAATATAAGTTAGTTTGAGACTGAGACGACGTTATAAATGCTAGAGTTTAATTCTAGTTCTATTGAAAAATTGGCCTAGTCACTAAAATCTAGAAGGCTTTTTTCAGTCATGGCTAATTATAGTTTGATATTATATTAAGACGAATTGATCGGAATATTTAAAATGGATGACATTAGCTGGAATGATTTTGACAAAGTAGCGCTTCATGTGGGTACTATTATTGAGGTCGAAGACTTTCCTGAGGCGAGAAAACCCGCTTATAAAGTCAGAGTTGATTTTGGTAAAGAAATTGGAATTAAAAAGTCCAGCGCTCAAATTACTGATTTGTATGACAGAGTGTCTTTAATTGGCCGCCAAGTTGTTGCCGTTGTTAATTTTCCACCAAAGCAAATTGGCCCAATGCGTTCTGAATGTTTAATTACAGGCTTTCATCGAGATGATGGCGTTGTCGTGTTGGCTATTCCTGATAGCAATGTACCCAATGGCGCTAAATTGGCCTGATTCGCCCAACTAAAAGTGTTTGTTTCTCCTTAAAGCCAAGCTTAAAGCTTTGTGACTGAAGATATTATCTTGTATTAATCTATGTTAAATTCCTTCGCCATCTGCTGTTACTAAGATTTTTAGCATGCCTATCCTATTAAAACGAACGCTTATATTTTTAGCCTTAATGCTGGCCGGTGTCGCCTTATATGCCTTTTCGTATGGCATTTCTGCGGATAAGTACGACGAAACAGCCGTTCCCTACTTTGAAAAGCACTTGCCTGATATTACCAGTTGGAAATATTCCAAGTTAAAGCCGTTGCTAACGCCACAAGCCCAAACCGAGTTTGAAACTGAGACGGGTCGTGCCACCTTCTTATTATTTACTCAGCTTGGTCAATTTCAATCCAGTGGCAAGCCTCAGTTTGGCGCCAAGGGTGTAGAGTTTAGTGAAGGGCTAGGGGATGTTGACATTGTTTCCTATACCGTTCCCGTAGTTTTCAACACTGGGCCTGCGGTCATAAAAGCTAATCTAGTGATCAATGGTGAATCGTACATTATTCAACACATTGGTATCAGTTCAGCGATTTTTGCAGAAACTACAGAGTAACTATTACTAACTGACATCGTTTGAAAGCGCATAACTGAAAAGGTTAGTGATATACTCATTTATGCTATGCCGAGTAGTAATCTGAGACATAGCAACAAGATTGGCTCCATTAAATGACGGCTACAAGCTAGGCATTTAAACGGCTAAAGTTTTTATAAAGCGGACTTTAGTAACGACTAGAAAATGCTGAGCGATATGATTTGAATTATCCCCAAAGCGATTACCGCCCCACCTAGAAACTTCCCAATTTTCACGCCAGCCGGGTGTAACTTCTCAATGATGATTACTGCGGTGAGTGCTGCAACCCAGGCAAGGTTCATCACACCGGCTACGAATAGCAGCCCCATTAATGCCCAGCAGCAGCCGAGACAGATGAGTCCATGTTTGACACCCATTCGCCATGCACCGATTGCACCGTCCTTCCATTCAGTCAGTAAATATCCCATCGGCGTGCGACAGTGTCGTAGGCAAGCATCTTTCAAGGGAGTAAATTGAACCACACCCGCGACTAACAATAATATTGCAGTAAGCCACATAGAGCTACTTGTCATCATAGGGGACAGCAATTCAGTCGTCTGCAGCCACCAATGCAATGCTGTTGCAGCTGCGCTAAACCCACTCCAGATTACCAGATAGGCCGTTACAAAAATCCACCCATGAAACGTCTGGTGCTTATGCCGGCATAATCTGACGAACGTGAGAACCATCGGCGTAGCAGATGGCAGCATCATCGCCATCATCATGACTGCCCACATAATGAATACCGCCATTATGTTACCCATGGACCAGTTTGGGTTCATGGGCATCATCAATTTTGCGAGCGGATGATTCATATCCAGCACTGCCCAGGCGAGGAACACCCATCCGAGCAGCATGGCACCCAACAACAGGCTAGCTGCACGAGGCTCCTGGCGGGTTAATGTAATAGTGCTGCTCGGTTCCATGACTTAACTGCTATAGCTAAAAGGTGCCGACAAAGCGGCCTTATCTTTCATGTCCAGGGTGAAACCATGGTCATCTATCTCTAGCTTGCTGGCACGACCAACGATTGCGGTCTCACCTGGCGAAATAGCGAGTGGGTGCCCAGCGACAGTAACTGCACCGCCACCCTGTCCCTCAATCGCTAAGGCTTCAGCGCTACCAAGACCGTCAACAGAAAACGAAAAATTGCCAGAAGATGTGTCGAGGCTAATGGCCGCCGACCTTGCGCCGAGCACCTCGCCGATGAGTGGTCCGAGGTTAGCGATGTGACCTCCCGCCTGCCCTGAGAATATTCCCATTAGAGCCAGGTTCTGTGCTTCATTGGCGCGTTCATCTACGTAGAGTGCTACTTTCCAGTTACCATCTTTCATGTTACCTGGTGAGTGCACCAGCAATGCCACATTCAGGCCACCGAGAGAGGCGCCGTCGAACTCTCCCTCATCAATGTGCCAACCAAGCATCACGGTGCATGAACCATCGGTTGGCGGGGAAAAAAAGATGCATGGGCAGACTGTCTCACAATTACACGCTTCTACATAAGTACCTTTGATGTTCCAGATCGACATAATTATTCTCTCCTAGATATTTTCAAAAAAACTACGGTTACTTCCTCGTGAATTAATTACACATAATTTATTGTTTGTTTATAGGGTCACTAAAAATGATTAATGGATATCTATATTAGTCAGCCCCCTTAAGTTTGTGGATTGAGCCTTAGTCACAACTCTTGGCTGGTCAGTTTTAAACCAGTGAATTGAATAACTTAGGCTATCAAGGTAAATTGCTGTCTCGCCAATAGGGTTCCATGCGAGCCATACTGCTTTCCTGCCAGACCTCTCCAAAAGGATAGAACTCATCAAAATGTGGAATGCCTTCAGGAATTTTTACCCAGGGCTGCTTGCTTTCCGTGAATATATGAACATCTGGGGGCAGGCGATCAGGCTCGTCCAGAGTACCGACGCGTATAAACCAGCAGTCGTCAAAAATACCCCTTGTTTGGTATTGACTCCAAACATAGGTAGCACATTCAGGACAGAAGTAGGCCGTATGAAACGTGTTAGGAAAAAGAATTTCGGAGATAGTGCCAGTAAGGATTTCGACCTGGATCTTTTCGACCAGTGCGTTCATTACAAAGGCGCTGCCGGTTATTCGCTGACATTGTCGACAGTGACAGGCGTGTACGATCAGCGGGCTCGTGTTCATTCTATAGCGAAGTTTGCTACACGAGCATCCACCTTCAAAAATATATTCTGTGGTCATAACCTAGTCTCCTAAGATAGCTGTCATTGCATCCATCGATAAAAGAAAAGCGGATTTAAAATAGAATGGGCTAATAACAATTGGAAGCGTCAAGCTGTCCCTTTTGATATATTCGCCTTTCAAACTAGTTGCTGGTGACATTAAGCAGTGTAGACTTAATGTTTTTTTCTGCCAACTAGCAAAATATTGAAACAATATATGCATAAATGCATGGAAGGTAATTGCTATGAACTGGGATGACTTGAGAATTTTTCTATCAGTCGCAAGGACCGGTTCATTTAGTGGTGCCGCCAAACACTTGAAAGTACAACAATCTACTGTATCCAGACGAATGCGGAGTATGGAAGAGAAACTAGGTGCTCGCTTAGTAGAGCGCAATAAGACGGGCTATGAACTTACCACTGCTGGGGAAAATGTAAAAAAAGCAGCGATTCGAATGGAAATCGAGGTGCTTGGTGTTGACAGTAAAGTTTCTGGCAAGGATACGAATTTGGCAGGGTCTTTACGGGTCACTACAGTCAACGACATGACACCACTGGTATTAATGCCAGCCTTTGCCCGATTTAGTCATGCTTACCCGGGGGTCAATTTGCAGATCGAGGCGACCAATACCGACTCCAGCCTGGTTAATCGAGAGGCTGATGTTGCGATTCGGCTTACCAATACACCTAGCTATACATTAATCGGGAAACGAGTGGTGACGGTGGTCTCTACAGTTTATGGCAGCCGTGAGTATCTCCAGCATATTCGTAGACAGAAGTCAGAGCCGAAATGGATTGGGGTTGAATGTTGTGACTTTCACAAGTCATGGACGAAACAGGCCTGTGGACAGCAACCCCAGAATTTCTATTGTAGCGATGCTTTTTTAACCTTGGCTGCCATTAGAGAAGGGTTGGGAGTTGCTTATCTACCCTGCTTTATTGGGGATAAAAATCCCGAGCTAGAACGATACTGCGAACCCGACCCTTCTCATAACCTTGGATTGTGGATCTTGTTTCATCCCGACCTGAAGGGCACCGCAAGAGTTCGTGCTTTTCGCGACCACATGAGCGAATCGATTAATGAAATTAAATCTTTGTTTGAAGGCCGAAGGTATCCGTCAGGTAGTTAGTTTGCAGCAACTATGCAGGACAAATTCTCCAGCTTTTCTTCACACTATATCAATCTCAGCCTTCAATGGTATCGCTCGACTAACACTATCGCCAACAGGTGAATGAGCCCCAACCCATTCGACGAGTTCATGCAGCTGTTCTGGCGTCGCATCGTCTGAACCAATGCGAAAGCGAATTCGTAAGCCATGCTCACCTGCCGGAATTGACTCATCGATACCTAGAAAACCCAGCACGCCAATATCGTCTGGATCGCCCTCAACCGTTACCTCAAGTGTCGAAATGGCCAACCCAGTTTGCGCGGCGCGAAGGGTCAATAATGTGGCATCGCAGCTCGCCAAGGCTGCCCTGAATAGCCGACCCGGTGACGGTCCCAGTGCGCCCCCACCAATTCCAGTTGGCATATCAGTTATGATTGAAGTTCCATCGGGTGCTTCGACCCGGCATCTAAGTCCATCCTCCATTATGGCAGTGACAGGAGCACCGGCGTCTCGGGCCTGATCAGGATTATTCGTATAGTGGTCTATTACACTTTCGACAGATTCTTTAATATGCGATGTAGACATTATATCTCCTTGAAAACTTTGGTGTGAAACCGATTTCAACAAAAAATCATTGGCTAGTGAACTACCTCGCAGCAAACTGAAGAGAATAGAGCACCAATCGATTTAATATTTTAATACACCCAGACGCTACCTCGGTATATTAAGACTCCCTCACTGCTGACAGTAAGTAAAATTCAATATCAGCAATTGATGGCTATACTGACCATATTCCAACCGGTTACCTATGATGTTAAGAAGTGTAGAGTTAATGATTCTTGCTGAGAAGTAGCAAAATATTGAAACAATATATGCAGAAATGCATATTAAAGAGACTTAAAGTATTTCAAGCTTAATTCTTATGGAACGTGTCAATATGACTGGTATGATTTGAAAAGACTTAATCCAGAGTTTTTGATTGAATTTTGAGATTGGAAATCAGCGTTAAATAATTTTATGATTGCGTTTGAGAAGCAGGTATCTTTTCATATCTAAACCGTGCAGTTTCACAATTTTTACACCCACAACTTGAATTTAATATTTTTCAAAAATCACAGTTCCCGATGCTCATTAAGCTCCAATTATCATATCAATTATATTGAAGGGATTAGTCAAATTCATCCTTCCGCGTATTTGTGTGGGTTCACACTCCTTTGATTTACCCTTTGCATACATTATTATTAAATTCAAATGTCCCTCGATCATCTTTAGCCGAACTATCGACTGTTTGGTGTAAAATAAATATTCCTTAGCGGTTGGCTTTTTTTGGATTCCCCTTTGGTTAGGAAATACTTATTAACCATTAACTATCACTTTTAATTCTATCAACGTCATTTACCTCGCTATCGGTCAGCAAACCAAAGTATTAGAAAATTAACAAGCAATAGTCGAGTACAAAGTTAAGCAAAGTAGATTTGTGCTAATAAGTGAACTTTATTAAGTTAACAGCTCAATAATTGCCGTGAAGTCCTACCTCAGCCGCTTGCAGGGTGCACCCAGTTGTAGCGCCTCAGTGGTTGAGCCTGTTAGCCTTAAATATGCCTTTATGCTAACCAAGAGTCATCAGCTTTCCAGCTAGATACCCATTCTGGAATATCCTCGGCAGGCATGGGCCGAGCAATGCCATAACCTTGCGCCAACTCACAACCCAGTTTCAATAGTGCTACACCATGAGCGATGGTTTCTACACCTTCAGCAATCACTTCAAGCTGGAATGCCTTAGCTAAGCCTACGACACCTTCAACAATGGCTAAATCGTCGGCATCTTCTAACATGTCACGCACGAAGCTCTGGTCGATTTTAATCAAATACGCTGGCAATCGTCTGAGATGGGTGAGTGAGGAATAGCCCGTACCAAAGTCATCTAAGGCAAAGCGCACACCTAAATCATGGCAAGCATTCATAGTATCAACCACTTGACTAATGCTGCTTAACGCACTGGTTTCCAGTATTTCTAATACTAGAAAGTGCGGATTTACTTCAGGATGGACGTCTAATAATGCGGCTAAACGAGTGGTGAAGCTAGGTTGCTGCAATTGATAGGCACTAATGTTGACACTGATAAGTAGAGGTAGGGTTACTCCCATACTTAGCCATTGGCTTATTTGGCTTAATGCGGTGTCTATGACCCATTCCCCTAGTTCTAAGCTAATGGCATGACCTTCTACCACAGGCAAGAACTTTAAAGGTGGGACTAAACCATGGACAGGATGCTGCCAGCGGATTAAAGCTTCTACTCCTATTACCCTGCCAGTGCGCATATTCACCTTGGGTTGATAATGCAGAACAAACTAACCCCTCCCCAGAGCCAATCGAATATCGGCTATGCTTTCCTGTCGAATATTAATCGCGTTATCTAGCGCGGTATCAAACAGGTGATAACGGTTCTTACCTGCTTGTTTAGCGATATACATGGCTTGGTCGGCGTGACGCATGAGCTGATCTGCGTCCACACCGTCTTGTGGATAAACGGTGACACCAATACTCGCTGAAACTTGCATGACGACGTCACCCACTGTAACAAAGCCTGCAGCAGCCTTTAGTAGTCGCTCCAATACAGGCTTACTATTTTCTACCTTTTCCAGATCAACTATGACTGCAACAAATTCATCACCGCCAATTCGTGCCAGCGTATCCCCTTCGCGTAAAGCTTCTTTCATTCGTTGTGACAGTGCAACGAGCAGTTTATCCCCAATATCATGGCCGTGAGTATCATTGACCACTTTGAATCCATCTAAGTCCAGATAAGCAACGGCTAATAACTGATTGCGGCGTTGACACTGCGCCATGGAATGGTTTATTCGATCTGCTAGTAATACACGGTTAGGTAGGTCAGTCAGTAAGTCGTAAAGGGCAAGGTGTTCCAGCTTTGCTTCCGCTTGCCTTCTCTCAATGGCGATACTGGCCAAACTTGCCGTTTGTTCAATCAAGACTATATTAGCTTGTGTTGGATAATTCACGTTATGGTGATAGATTGCGAAAGTGCCAAGCACTTCCTTTTTTGTAGAGCGTATTGGTTCCGACCAACAGGCGCCTAATCCTGCTTTACTGGCCAATTCTTTATAGGACGTCCAGTAAGGGTGGTTCTGAATATCATCAATAATGACACGTTCATTAGTAAAGGCGGCGGTTCCGCAGGAGCCTGCTCCTATACCAATCTTAATGCCATGAATAGCATCGTTATAAAAGTCGGGAAGACTGGACGCTGCTCCGTGCAATAGATGTTGGCTTGCATTATCTAGTAACAAAATGCTACATAGCATGGTCGGATTTTCATGTTCTACAGCATTCACAATGGCTTTAAGAATTATTCGTAATGGTTCACCACTCGTAATTAGCTCAAGTATATGGTTACGGGATTTCTCATGCAATTCGGCTTGTTTATGCTCGGTAATGTCACTATCAATACCGACCATTCTTAAAGGAAGTTGAGACGAACTCCACTCAACAATTTCAGCACTGGAATTGATCCAGAGCCAATGACCATCTTTTGTACGCCAGCGATATTCCATAGAAAGAGGGCTACCTTGACTCAGACAGCTTCGAAAAGCAGCCATAACAGCACCATGATCGTCGGGATGCAGGCTGTCTTCCCACGCTTGTAAGCTGCTACGTTGATCGGTTGAGTCATACTCAAATAGTTGGGAGTACTCTGGACTATGTAATGTCAAATCTGTTCGAATATCAAGATCGAACCAGCATTGTTTCGTTACCCCCAGCGCAAGTCGCAAACGGTTTTCACTAAGCCTTAATTCCAACTCGTTTTGTTTACGCTCTGTGATATCACGTTGAACTGAAATTAAATGCGTGTCACGCCCGACTTCATTTATAACCGGTGTGACTTCAAACTCGCTCCAGAATGTAGAGCCATCCTTCTTGTAGTTTAAAAGCTCGACTCTACAAGCTTCACCTTTCTCAAGAGCTGAGCGCAAGGTTTTTAAAACTGATTTATCAGTCAATGGTCCCTGCAGGATACGTGGTGTTTTACCAATAACTTCTAATGGCTCATAGCCTGTTATTTGATAAAAAGTATCGTTTGCCCACAGTACTCGAGGACCGGGGTCGTCAAGCTGCTTTGCTTCAGTAATAAGGATTGCATCATTGAGGTGATTCAAGCAATTCTCAAACCAAGCAGAGCCCAGACTTTCTGGCAGTGCGAGAGATAATAACGGTTCTTTTGTTTCCACTTACTGGACACCTAACCTAAACAGGCTTAACTTAACAATAGACTATCCTTCATTTTTTACAAATATTAAATAATGAAAATAGTTGATGGTAAAGTAAATATCAAATGGTAAAGCCTGAAAAAATAGTAGCGAAGGGGACCAATGCAGTTGGGAAGTTTGGCAGGATGCCGGATTCATATAGCGTTACAATGAAACCGAATAAACCAATACCAAAGATAGATAGAGCTAACCGTGGTGGTGATAATAATGTTACTACTAGATATTTAAATAACATCATTTGGTGATATGTCTCAAAACCTCTGTCTTAATCTTGAGTACGATGTGATTGTTGATTCATCGGAAAATAGTGATGGTGAAAAAGTATGCCAAATGAAGGGTTAGCATTTGCAACATATTAAAGACTGTATTCAGGAAGAAGTTGTGTCGCTGAAGTCAAACCTTACCGCGCTTTTACTGAAAGTCTTTTCGTGACATGTATGATGAATATGAAATCAATTGATGAATATAAAGCAGGCCTATGAAACATCTCGATGAGTTTATATCAGCTTCGAATGTCCATTCCGAATGGGTTGATTTACTGCGTAATGCACTCGCTGAAATAGATAAGGCTTATCTAGATGAATTGTTGCACTCGCCGAATTGGTTGCCTGGTATCGATCTGCTATTTAACGCATTTAGGCGTGACCGTCGTCATGTCCGTTACGTCCTGATTGGCGAATCACCCTACCCACGTCAGGCATCAGCTAATGGTATTGCCTTTTACGATGCGGCTGTAACCGATTTATGGTGTGACACAGGGTTAAGCAAATCAGTTAATCGAGCGACCTCGATGCGCAATATTATCAAAACAACATTGTTTGCTGAAGGTTATATTCAGCCCGATAGTGAAGGCAAAATAAGTCAGTCAAGTATCGCTAAATTAAATAAAAGTAGCTTGGTTCAGACTATGCCAGAGTTGTTTAAAAATCTGCAGGCATCAGGTTTTTTGATGCTGAACGCAACGCCCGTTCTGCACCCTGATCGCAAGCCTGCTCAGGAAGCCACATTCTGGCATGGGTTTTTATTGAGCCTGTTGAAGCAAATAGGTGAGGTGGCAGGTCAACCTGTGACGTTAGTATTGTGGGGCAAAATTGCACAGACAATTGATGCAATGGATTTGCCAGAACAATATAACAAGTTAGTCAGCGAACACCCCTACAATGTTTCTTTTATTCACAATTTGACTATGCAGCGTTTATTTTGTGAAGTTTCTTTTTTGACGGCTAAATAACCCTAGATTGCTCAACTGAGCAAGTGTGGGGATCAATATTTTGTCACTGATATGGGGTAATTTGTATTGATAAAAATTGCGTTTAGGTAATTATTACCTTCAGAGTAATTTAGCGTAATAAATTCAATTAATTACTCTGTGTAATCGCCTTCTCCAGATTGGTTATGCGTTTATCATTTGACGGATGGCTACTCAAAAACCCTCCGCCCCTTCCAAACTTAGCTTTAAGCGTTCGAATAGAACGAGTCATAGCCCTTGGGTCTTTGCCTAAATCTCGCAACAACTTAACTGCAAAAACATCAGCTGACAATTCGTCACGTTGTGAAAACTGCGCTGATATTACGCCTGAAGCTAGCTGACCTAGTTGACCACTACTAAGTGAGCCAACCACGCCACCGATACTAATAGCGGCTTGTAATGTGGCATTAGTGAGGAGCTGGCTTTGCATTTGATTGAAGCTGTGTTTGAGTTTGACATGCCCAATTTCATGTCCAATAACTGCGAGTACCTGATCGTCAGGCATGGCATCCATTAAGCCGGTATAGACTCGGACCGTGCCGTCTGCCATAGCGAAGGCATTTACGTCATCGGCTTTGTAAACCTTGAAGTTTAGTTGCAACCCTTCGTAGTTTTTTAGGGGATCGGTCATTTTAAATAGACGTAAGCTATAAGCGTCTTTTGAATCAGCAATCAGATGTTTACCATCATATTCTTTAGCGGCTAATGTGGCGGTTCTTTTAACGCTATTTTCATCGAGTGTGACAGCTTGTGCAATGCTAGCACCAACCACGATAGCTTTTTTCGTGTCAAATTTCCCTTGGGTACAGCCGATTAAAGCGAGCATTGAAACGATGATAATGAGTCGATATTTTATTGTGAGCATTTCAGGTTCCAGTGGTTATCAATAGCAGTAATCTATCTCCAGTAAGTATAGATAGTGGTTAGGCTATTTTGCAAGGTTATGACTGCGGTACCGGTAAAATGTTTTTAATACTAGAATTCAAATTGTTTAACGCGCCGATGTGAGTTATTTTATCTTCAGGGGCAATGAGGTGAGGGCTTGATGATTATCTTTTGATAACTGGCGGGTGATGTCACTTTAAACGTGTAGAGAGATTGTTTCAAGGAAGGCCAATTTGGATGATTTTCAATAAAAAACACGCTTTCAGACAAAACCAAAAGCGTGTTTTATTTAACTATAACTTTATTACCAACTAATCAGCCGTAATGCCGGTAATTGCCTTCACTTCAAGGAATTCCAGCAGTCCCCAACGACCTTTTTCGCGACCATTACCTGACTGCTTATAGCCACCAAACGGTGTGCCGGAATTGCCACCTTTATAGTTAATAGCAATTTGTCCGGCTCGAATTCGACGCGCTACGGCTGTTGCATGCGCCATATCGCCAGAACTGATGTAGCCTGCCAACCCAAAATCAGTGTCATTGGCAATAGCAATAGCTTCTTCTTCATCTTCATAACCTAGTATGGCGAGGACTGGCCCAAATATCTCTTCCCGAGCAATGGTCATGTTGTTGTTTACATGGGCAAAAACAGTCGGTTTAACATAATAGCCGGTCGGTAGATGGTCTGGACGACCTGTGCCGCCAGCAACCAAGGTTGCACCTTCGTCTATACCGACTTGAATAAGGCCCTGAATTTTATCAAATTGAACCTTGTTCACGACAGGCCCTATATGATTGCCTGATTTGGCTGGATCATCAATTTTAATATTGTTAGCGGCAACTCGGGCTGCCTCGATAGCAATATCTAGCTTGTGGTTTGGAACTAACATGCGGGTCGGAGCATTGCAGGATTGCCCTGTATTATCCATGCAGTAGTCGATGCCATCTGCAACCGCTTTTGCGATGTCGATATCATCTAAAATAATGTTAGCAGACTTACCACCAAGCTCTTGACCGACTCTTTTAACTGTATCGGCTGATGCCTTAGCAACCGCAATACCACCACGAGTAGAACCGGTAAAGGACATCATATCGATATCGGTGTGATTAGACATGGCTTCACCCACCACTGGCCCATAACCATTCACTAGGTTAAATACACCCGCTGGAACACCTGCTTCGTGTAATACTTCTGCTAAAATCATTGAGTCGATCGGTGACTCTTCGCTGGGTTTAAGCACCATGGTGCAACCAACAGCAAGGGCAGGCATCACTTTCGAAGCAACTTGGTTCATCGGCCAATTCCAAGGCGTGATCAACCCACAAACACCGATTGCCTCATGACGTAATATCATGCCGTTTTCAATTGTTTCGAATTCGAAGTCTTTCAATACGGTAATGGCATTTTTAATATGTCCCATTCCGATGACTGTTTGAGAGCAGCGAGACATATCAATCGGCGCACCCATTTCATTTGAAATGGCTTGTGCGATGTCTTCAAAACGTGTTTTATAAACCGTACGAATACGTTCAAGTAGGTCAAGCCGCTCCTCGACACTCCATTGTGAAAAACTGTTGAAGGCTGCTCGGGCGGCTACGACAGCCCTGTCGATGTCAACAGCACTACCAGCACTAATTTGAGTAAAAGGCTGCTCTGTTGCAGGGTTTATAACATCAATAACAGCGGGTACTGCGGGATCTATCCACTCGCCATTAATATAGAATTTAAGATTATTTTGCATTACTTTACCTACTAAATTGTCCTGAAAAATTGGATTGATACATTGTGACGGAGGAATGTGCTACGAAGTGATTTCGAGTGCAAGTGATTTTTCTGATTGATTGTAATGGGTAGAGTTAGGTGTTACTCACCATGACTTATCCAACACATTCAGATTGTACCCTCTGAAGCAAAACATCGATAGTGAAATATGCCAGAACGAAGCGGATACTTCAATCCTTCGTAGCGCAAGGTCGATGGTTGGTTGCAAATTGTAAGATCAACGATGGATCAAAAATCGTGGCGACACTATAATTCATTCTTAATATGCCAATTAGCGTATTTACATCTTAACACCCCCAGCACTATGGAATCGAACGGTTTTAAATATGATGAGTTGGCGTAATGGAATTTAGTGCAGAGGCGGCTATATTGCTGTTTTTTGTCGCGATGATAGCTGGGTGGGTTGATAGTATTGCTGGAGGAGGTGGGCTTTTGACTGTTCCTAGTATGTTGCTAGTGGGCATGCCGCCCGCGATGGCTTTGGCCACCAATAAACTACAAAGTAGTGCAGGTACACTCACCGCGGCGATTTACTTTATTCAGAAAGGCGCGGTTAACCTCAAGCAAATAAGGTGGTTAATACTAGCAACCTTTATAGGTTCGATGTTCGGTAGTTGGTTGGTATTACAAATAGACGCTGGGGTTTTGCTGGCTTACCTGCCGATATTATTGATTTTAGTTGGCCTTTACTTTTTGTTTTCGCCAAGCATTGGAGATGCAGAACGAAAACGAAAACTGAGCCTAGTTGCTTTTGCGCTCGCAATTTGTCCATTACTGGGTTTCTATGACGGATTTATAGGGCCTGGTACGGGGAGTTTCATGGCGTTGTCATTTGTTCTGCTTTGTGGGTATAGCCTGTCAAAAGCAACTGCCAATGCAAAGGTTTTGAACTTCACTAGCAATGTATCGGCGCTGCTGTATTTTATGATTTTTGGTGAAGTGTTTTGGTTGATGGGTTTAGTGATGATAGCGGGGCAACTGATTGGCGCTTTCTTTGGCGCAAAAATGGCGCTCGAAAAAGGCTCATCGCTGATCAGGCCCATTGTTGTGATTGTCTGTTTCGTGATGTCAGCCAATATTCTATTTAAACAGTTCGCTTAGTCTAAACCAAAGCCAAACCCTTACTGCAGCACAAGCTTCTCGCAATTAAATCGAATAGCGTTATACTTAACCTCGAAAAAATAGTGGGTTGAATTATTACTCACTCGGATACCTACCAATAGTATTCTCCTATCGGCTGCTGATTAATTAAAATCACTAATCAACGTTACTAACCAACTATACTAACCGACTATACTAATCTAAATTATGTTCACACAATTAACTGAATTTGCTACCAACAACGCACTGCTAGTCGTTGCATTTTTTGCTTTGATAGCCATCATTATATTTAATGAAGTCAAGAATCTAGGGCAAAAATTCACCAAACTGACACCTGGCTCTGCCGTTCAATTAATGAATAATAACGATGATGTGGTTTTTTTGGATGTACGTGAGTCTGGTGAGACAGCTAACGGAAAGATAACCAAAGCGATTCAAATTCCAGTTGGATCAGTGAAAGAGCGTATTGCAGAAATCGAAAAATATAAAGATAAACCCGTTGTGGTTTATTGTAAAACAGGTACTCGCTCGAGCATTGCTTGTAATGCCTTAACTAAAAATGGATTTAGTAATGTGTATAATTTGACTGGTGGCATTATGTCCTGGCAGGAAGCGCATATGCCTATCGTCAAGAAGTAGTTTACGGAAACTAGACTTAACTTATCAAATTAAGCTAACCAATAGAGAACTTTGGTAAAAGTTATTTCCCCGTTAAGTTGCTTAAAAATTATGATTTCTGCTTGAATCATAATTGCATGCCTATGACTCAGTCAGGTGTGCTGATATAGTTGCGTTTTTAAACACGAAGCCAGAGCTAATGACTGAAAAAGCCCCTGTACAAACCCATTTTTCTATTCAGAAAATTTATGTTAAAGACGTTTCCTTTGAGTCGCCAACATCACCTGCAGTATTTAGTTTCAAACAATGGGATCCCAAGATAGAGCTCAATATCAACAACGCGCATACTCGTCTGAACGAACAAATGTTCGAAGCCGTTCTGACCGTCACAGCAACCGTTAAACAAGAAGATAAAACAGCTTTCTTAATTGAAGTGCAGCAGGCAGGTATTTTTGCAATAACTGGGTTTAGTGAACAGGATCTAAGCTATTTAATTGGCAGTCAATGCATGAATATTTTATTGCCTTATGCTCGGGAAGCCGTTTCTGATATGACGGCACGAGGCGGATTCCCACCCCTTTTACTGGCGCCAGTTAATTTTGATGCCTTGTATCAAAAGCATTTAAAAGACCAGCAAGATGAAGCTGCACAAGGTGCAGAGGCTTTAATGGAAGATGCTAATGCTCAGAGCGATCCGGTTCATGAAGATCAGGCAAATGCCGAAGTGGCCGTTAAACATTAGTGTTGATTTGTCAGTAATTTGACAAAATAATTCACTGGTAATATTTTAATCAATGGAAAAAAAATCGACAGTTGCTTTGTTCGGTGCTGGCTCATGGGGCACGGCATTGGCAATGCAGTTGGCGCGCAATGGTTCAATAGTCAATCTATGGGGACATCAGGTTGAGCATATCGATAGCCTGATTAGCGCTAATGAAAATTCAGCCTATTTGCCAGGGTTTGCACTGGCTTCCACTATACGACCTACTGCTTCGATTGCGGGCTGCTTGCTGGATGCCGATGTGGTTCTTATTGCTATACCGAGCAAAGCCTTTCGCGATTTTCTCAAATTATTGAAACCATTCATCGATCCTGCCATCAGCGTTTTCTGGGCCAGTAAAGGCTTCGAAATTGAAAGTGGTAAACTGCTACACGAACTTGTCTCAGAAGAACTGCCTGGTCATAGTTATGGGGTGGTTTCCGGCCCAACCTTTGCGACTGAAGTGGCAAAGGGTATGCCTGCTGCTATTACCTGTGCGGGTAATGACGACAGTACAGCCAAATATTTCTCCAGCCTTTTGCACGGCAGTCGCTTTCGTTGTTATACGTCGGATGATGTAATTGGCGTTGAATTAGGGGGGGCACTCAAAAACATTCTTGCAATTGCAGTCGGTATTGCAGATGGCCTCGGCTTTGGGGCTAATACCCGAGCTGCGTTAATAACGAGAGGTCTGGCTGAAGTAATCCGCCTTGGCAAAGAGCTGGATGCTAGGCAAGAAACGCTGATGGGACTAGCAGGGCTGGGAGATTTAATTTTAACCTGTACGGATGACCAAAGTCGAAATCGTCGTTTTGGTTTGGCAATCGGGCAGGGTAAAACGGTTGAACAAGCCGTGGTTGAAGTTAAACAAACGGTCGAAGGTTTAAGGGCTGCTAAGGCAATCTATTTGATGGCACAGACAATGTCGATAGAGTTGCCCATAATGGAGCAGACTTACCACGTCCTGTATAACAATAAAGACCCTCGCGATGCCGTCAAGGCGTTGGAGGATCGACCCCAGCGTTCAGAACTTAATCGATAAGTAACAGTCGCTTTCTATTAGCTAAAGTTGAGCTGACGCCATGCTTCATAAACACCTATAGCAACCGTGTTTGATAAGTTTAAGCTTCTTGAATCCTTGACCATTGGAATAAGCAGCTTTTCTTCACTACTTAGTGAATCAAGGATGTTTGCTGGTAATCCACGTGACTCGGGTCCAAACAGCAGTGCATCACCTTGCTCAAACCGAGCGTCGCTATAGTACTGTTTTGCCTTTGTTGTAAATGCATATAATTTTTTAAAGTTAGCATTTTTTAAAAAATCTTCGTACGATGGGTACAACGCGATGTCGGCCCACTCGTGATAGTCAAGCCCCGCTCTTCTTAATTGTTTATCATTAAGCTCAAAACCAAGCGGTTCAATCAAGTGGAGCTTGCAGCCTGTATTCGCCGCAAGGCGGATGATATTACCCGTATTTGGAGGTATTTCTGGTTCGAAAAGAACAATGTGTAGCATATTTGTCACAATGGTATTTTGATTTGTGACTATAGGCTAATATATTTAGCAATGACAATAGGTTATAGCCGTTTCTTTAAGAAATAATGAGAATAACAAAAGTAACTCAAGCAGTTTTTAAATGAACAACTACACTCTAGGCAAGTAACTTAAAAGGACTCTGCGATGAGCCTATTCTCGCAAACGAAAAATGACAAACAAGTTGGAGTTGAATTCCTGACTTCTGGTGTGGCCATCGTTCAGGTTCAAGTCGGTGAAAAACAATCAGGACGTCTAATTAGTAGTGATTTTTTGCCTGCAGTAGGTCAAGAAGCCCAAACCCTAGCACTGCAGGGATGGGTGCATACCAATAATCTACAGAAATGTAACTGTGTTTGCTTAATATCTGCGGATGATTTCAATATTCATCAAGTCGAAAAGCCTAAAGTAGAGGATGCAGAGCTTATTTCAGCTTTAAGCTGGCGTGTTAAAGACTTGATTGGTTACGATATTGGCTCTGCGGTGGTCGATTTCTATCCTATGCCGATTTCAAATAAAAATAGCACGCCTCAACTTAGCGTCGTTACAGCGCAAGACTGGACAGTAGCAGCCTATGTCGACTGTATTAAATCAACCGGGTTAAATTTGGTGGCTATCGATGTTCCCCGATTAGTGGGTGGTAACTTAAAGAATGTACAACAAGCATCAGGACAAACTTTAGCCGTATTATCATTGACTGAACTCTCTGGTTCTCTCAATATTTATCATGATACAGACTTATATGTATCGAGAGACTTTAAAATTGGTACAAGTCATTTAGCCCAAGTGACCGAAGAAGATGAATGGACTTATGATTCTTTATTGCTTGAAATGCAGCGCTCAATGGATTATTTTGAAAGTTACTATGGCCTTGGTTCGGCATCAAAATTGCTAATTTTCCCTCAAGTATCGGCAACTGAAAAGTTGGCGGCTTTTCTTAAAAAACCAACTAATTTCGATATTAGTTTTATTGCTGTGAATGATCCTGAAGTAGCTGATGCTGGTGATGCTTTAGAATCGCATTGTTTTCAAGCCTATGGCGCAGCGCTAAGGGGTGTTAAACAGTGATAGTCCAGCAAATTAATCTTTACCAAGATCAATTTAAAGAAAAAAAGCTATTTGTATCTGCCACCCAAGTAATAATTCTGATGCTACTCATATCATTTGGATTGGGCGTTTGGACGTATCTGATTGAATCTGATTTAAGTGATTTGAAACAAAAAAACCTGTGGTTAAAAGCGAGTCAATCTTTGGTGAATAACGAGCTAGTAGTAGTCCCTGTAGAGCTTAATCGGCAACTTTCTGATAGCCGCATTACGGATTCAATTGATGTCATAACCAAGCAGCTGCAAGCTAGAAAAAAGGCCATTAGATTTGTTGAAAATAATCAGTTTGGTTCGGGTGAAGGTTTTTCAAGTCATTTAAAGTCATTATCTAATTTGAAGGTTGATGATGTTTGGTTGGATGATATTTTTATATCTGGTTCATTTGTCAAAATACAAGGTAGTGCGCTCAGCGCAAATTTGATTCCTCCCTACTTTGCCAGCTTTAGTAAAGAGTCTGTGTTCCGTGGGCAGCGTTTCCAACTCTTTGAATTAGATCGAAAACCGGGTACCGATTGGAAAGTTGATTTCACTATAGCGACAGAAGAGGTCTTTGGTAAGGAATGACATGGTGAGTGAAATCTATAAGTCAAATGCTGAAAAGTTTAACGCGTTAAGTATTCGCGAAAGGACTCTAATTGGTCTTACCATTTTGGGTTTAACGATTCTTTCATGGGGGCATTTTTATGCCGCTCCGATGATGCTACAGATTGAATCTATGGAAGTTGATAACCGACAAATAACTTTAGCCATCGATAGTGCGCAGTTATCAGTTGATCAAATTAAAGCGCGTTTAGAAGTCGGCGTCCATAAAGAGAGTAAAGCGAAACTTGCTCGATTAAAGCAAGAGTTAATGGAGACTGAAACGCAACTTAAACTTAAGGCTACTGAACTTATTGACCCTGAAGAGATGTTTCAGTTGATGACACAATTAATATACAAAGAATCGAAGCTTAAATTATTAAGTTTGAAACGTCGTGGTGTTAAACCCGTACTTGAAGCAGAAGAAGGACAAGAGAATACTGGAGGAATTTATCGTCATGTATTGGAGGCAAAGTTTTCTGGGCAGTATGAAGATATTTTTAATTATATGGCATCGTTAGAGTCACTTAAATGGAAACTTATTTGGGAAGAAATCGAAATTTCTAATGATGAATATCCTGTTGTTAATGTAACAATCGTGATTTCGACATTAAGTATGAGAAAGGAGTGGGTCGGTGTATAAGTCGGTTCTATTATCAATGCTCGTGATATGGTTAATCCAACCAGTGTATTTAATGGCAACTGAAATCAGTGATGAGTCTAGTTCTCTGATTAGCACTTCAATAAGTAATCCGATGCGTCCCCCAAAGTTTGCGTTAGAAAAATACCAACAGGCAATAAATAAAAACAAGCCCGAGACAGTTGTTGTTAAAAAAGCAGTGGCGAAAACAAAAATAGTAAAATCAAAACCATTAAAACTAACTTCTATTTTGTACTCATCAACTCGAAAGGTAGCAATTATTGACGAGAAACTGCTAAATGTAGGTGACCATATTAATGGTGCTAGGCTCGTGAAGATCGAAAAAAACAATGTCTATTTAATTAGTAATGGTAAGACGATTAACCTACCACTTTCAAATCAATCCACGAATATTCAAAAAACGATCGTGCAGAAAACTATAGGCCAGAAAAGACTATGATTCGAAATATCTACTTGCTGATGGCGTGCGTAATTTTTCTAGCGTCCTGTGCGTCGCATCAAAATATAGCCAGTACAAAGCAAATTGAACAATCGATAATTGATGAAATGCAGGCAGCCAGTGAGCTAACTATTGCTGAAGTTGAAGTGCCATCATCTGACATATTAGATGAATTAATACCTGGCTCAAACAATATATTTGACATGGGTGAGGTAGCACGTGAAACCACTTTTGATATCTCTGTATCGAATGCACCAGCAAAATTATTTTTTATGAGTCTGGTAAAAGATACTGATATTAATATGGTGGTTCATCCCAGCGTAGCGGGCGAAATATCACTAGACTTAAAAAATGTAACAGTGCCAGAGGTTATGACTTTGGCACGTGAGGTTTATGGCTACGAATTCAAAGCTTCTACCAATGGCTATATAGTTTTACCTGCGAGAATTCAGTCGAAGATTTTTGCTGTGAATTATCTTAATGTTAATCGATCTGGAGAATCTTCGATGACGGTCAGCTCTGGTCAGCTTGGTAGCTCTACATCAAGTGAGAGTAACGACGGAAGCACTTCCTCATCGAAAAGCATTTCAACTTCATCAAAATCAAGTAGCATTAATACAACAATTGAGTCGGATTTTTGGTCAGGATTGCAAAAAACAATTGTTTCAATCGTAGGCAATGGTGAAGGGCGATCTGTAGTTGTCGACCCACATGCAGGCTTAGTTATTATGCGAGGAATGCCGGGTGAACTGAGGGATGTTGGCGCTTATTTAACGGATGCACAAGACAGTCTGCAACGCCAAGTCATACTTGAAGCAAAAATCATAGAGGTTAAGCTTAACGATGGCTTTCAATCGGGTATTGACTGGTCAGCTCTTTCAAAAGATGGCAATACTTTTATAGGTACGTCGGGTGTTAACAGCACCTCTGCTTCGTCGATTATAACTGCAAATTCCGCAACGGCTGCGTTATTACCAAGCCCGACCTCTGGTAATTTGTTTGGAATTGGTGGTTCCTCATCAGATTTTACTGGATTCATTCAACTGTTGAGCACGCAGGGTGATGTTCAGGTGCTTTCAAGTCCGCGTATTTCTACTGTTAATAACCAGAAGGCAGTCATAAAAGTGGGTTCAGATGAATATTTTGTTACCAACGTGTCATCCAGTACATCTTCTAATTCATCCAGTACAACAACAACTCCCGATGTCACTTTGACGCCATTTTTCTCTGGCATAGCATTAGATGTGACACCTCAGATTAGTGAAGATGGTGATGTCATTCTTCATATTCACCCGAGTGTAAGTGAAGTAGTCGATCAAATTAAAATTATTAATGTTGGTGGTCAGACACAGCAATTACCATTAGCTTTAAGTACAGTGAGAGAATCAGACTCAGTTGTAAAAGCCAAAAACGGTCAAGTTGTCGTCATTGGTGGTTTGATGCAAAACACGGGTAGCAACTCAGATGGAGGCGCACCAGGATTGAGTGATATTCCAATAATAGGCAACTTATTCAAGCAAAAGAAAAGGAGTAATGCTCGCAGTGAGTTGGTTATTTTGCTCCGTCCGATTGTTGTCAACAATAATGAAACATGGTCGAACTATATTAAGGATAGTGCCGGCAGAATTAAACAGCTGAAAAATAAACCAGACGGCGAGTAGTGAGTATTTATAAATGTATCAGCAATATTATGGCCTCAAAGAAAAGCCATTTAGCCTGACACCGGATACTGATTTTTTTTATCAGAGTGAGACACATCAGGAAGCACTCAATGTATTATTAGTCGCAATTAAATCAGGTGACGGTTTCATTAAAGTCACGGGAGAAGTTGGGACAGGTAAGACGCTTTTGTGTCGAAAGCTACTCGATTCACTGGATGAGCAATATAATACTGTCTATATTCCTAATCCTCACATGAGTTGTAATGCTTTGCTCGATGCGGTATTGGCTGAAATGGGAATTTCAAACGAATTAAAGAATGACAATTATCTCTTTTGCATCAATCAATATTTAATTGCAACGGCAAAAAACGATAAAATTACAGTCATAATTTTGGATGAAGCTCAGTCACTCCCCAAAGAAAGCCTCGAAGTCATTCGCTTATTAAGTAATCTTGAGACAAGAAAGAAAAAACTAGTGCAAATAGTTCTTTTTGGACAACCTGAACTTGATGACAGGTTAGCTGAGAGGAGCGTCCGTCAACTGCGTCAAAGAATCATGCATGCTTATCAACTCCAGCCACTTGACGAATTTTCTGTGCAGTCATATATCCACCATCGTATGATAGCTGCGGGATATACAGGGCCAGAATTATTCGATGATAAAGCGAAAGCACTATTATTTAAAATTAGTCAGGGCGTACCTCGCATCATTAATATCTTAGGCAATAAAGCAATGATGCAATCTTATGCAAATGGCAATTTTTATATTGGGGAAAAGCAAATTAAAGCAGCAGCAATTGATAGTCAGTTAGGGCTCCATATAAGCTGGTTTACTAAAAAAGAATTTTTCCTAGCAGCCATGATTGGTCTTCTTTTGGTTCTAGCGGTGCTTAGCAATCAATCATTATGAGTATTATTAATAATGTACTCAAAGAACTGGAGTCACGATCTAGTCAATTTAAACCCATCAGTGTTAAGTCGGTAGGAACAGTCGCATCGACCCCGTCAAAATTTTTACCCATCATTTTAATCTTTATTTTATTGGTAGTGATTGGTTTATTTTTTTGGTTTTATAAGGCATCAAACAAAAATATTGGTGTAGCAATTGATACTGTCTCTAGTGACGCTTTTATTAATGAAAATGAAGTCGTAGAAATTATTACTATAGCCGAATCAGCACCATTAAAAGTAAGCCAAAAAATAACTAACAAAGTCATCGGTATGCAATTTCGAGAGTCGAATGGTGCCATTAGTTTGGAATTTTCGTTGCATAAAAGAGTTGTTTCTTATCTTAAGGAACGGAGTGAAAAAGTAATCGTATTTCACCTTAAAGATATTGAAAACGAAATAATTGCCCCCGTTATTCTTAATAATCGTTGGATAAAATCGCTGTCAATGACCGCCCAGGCTGGTGGAATTGATATCAATATTAATACTTGGACGAATGTTTTAGTTGAAACACAGCAACAGCAGATAAAAGAAGAGATAGTCTGGACAATTACATTAAGTAAACTACCTGACCCTATAGAAACGAATCCTATGATTTCATTTCAGACAACTCAACCAGTTAATACTGGGCTAACAACCCAGTCAGAAGATAAAATTTCAAGCACAGATGATGCTAAATTACGCAATCAAGCAAAAGTGGTTAAGGTTGAAATAAAATCAACGGATATAGATAGTGATATTGTTAGACAATTTAAAAAAGCACAGACTTTAATTAAGCAAAAAAAGTTTACTTCGGCAGAAAACTTACTTTTAGGTTTACTCGATAGCACTCAAGATTTAGCTGCTAGAGAATCTCTAGTAACTATATACAAACGCGCTCAAAAAAGGCGGCTTTTAAACGAACTGGTGAAAGAGTCAATAAATCGGTATCCAAATAATCACATATTTAGGACGAGTCATGCTGAATCGTTATTCCAACTTAATGAGTACCAGCGTGTTATTGACTTTTTACTTATTCAGACTGAATTGAATGCAGTTCAGCTAGCTCTTACTGGGGCCAGTTATCAACGACTGGACCAACATCAAGCTGCCGCTGACTTTTATCGCAAATCACTCCAAATAGAGACAACCCAACCCAGGAATTGGATAGCACTAGGTTTATCTGAGGAGCACAATGCAAATTTGAAGCAGGCGCTATTAGCTTATCGGTCTGCCAGTAAACAGGGAGGCCTAAACGCAAAATTGACAGAGTTTGTAGAAGAGCGAATTAAAGTACTTGAGACGGTAATCAATTAATGTTTTTTGCTAAAAGAACAAGGCTGGGAGACCTACTCGTAGAAAAAGGGCTGATTACTCAAGATCAACTTAAGTTTGCCTTGTCTGATCAAAAAAAACTGGGAAGAAAGCTAGGTAGTACGCTCGTCGAGTTAGGTATGATCGACGAAAATACCATGCTCAACTTGCTCTCCAGCCAGCTTGGTATCCCGCTCATCGATCTAAACAATTATCACTACAATGATGACATAGCCAAGTTGCTACCTGAGACAATTGCTCGTCGACACCGTGCCATGGTGCTTGATGATCAAGGTAGTGATTACTTAGTCGGCATGGCTGATCCCACTGATATTTATGCGCTTGATGAAATCCAAAGTAAGCTTAGTAAACCAATAAAGCAAGCCACGGTTAGTGAAACTGCTCTGCTCGAAAACTTTGATCTGGTCTATCGTCGAACAGAAAAAATTAACGCTCTGGCAGAAGAATTAGGCCAAGACCTGTCCAATAGTGCTGGCGACTTAAATGATTTGCTACAAACTGAAATGACCGACGCTCCTGTTGCTCAGTTACTTCGTTCTATCTTTGAAGATGCGGTACAAGTTGGCGCATCGGATATTCATATAGAGCCTGATCAAAGAGTGATTCGAATCCGTCAGCGGGTTGATGGCGTTTTGCACGAACAAGTCATGAAAGAGACTCAGATCGCTCCTGCGGTTGTTGTACGCCTGAAGTTAATGGCAAACCTAAACATATCAGAAAAGCGCTTACCACAGGACGGACGCTTTAACATGGTGGTGAATAATCGTGAAATTGATGTGCGTATATCGACTATGCCAGTGCAATTTGGCGAGTCTGTTGTAATGCGGTTGCTGGATCAAACAAAAGGTGCCCTTGACATCGAAAAGATTGGTATGCCGCCAGATTTATTACGTCGTTTCCGGAAAAGCTTTCACTTACCCAATGGCATGATACTCGTCACAGGGCCAACCGGTAGTGGCAAATCAACTTCACTGTATGCAGCACTATCAGAACTGAATCAGACCGGAAAAAAAATAATAACGGTGGAAGACCCCGTTGAGTATCGCCTTAGCCGAGTCAATCAGGTCCAAGTGAATACAAAAATAGGTCTAAGTTTTGCTCGAGTTTTACGAGCCGCCCTAAGGCAAGACCCAGACATTATAATGGTTGGTGAGATGCGCGATGCTGAAACAGTGCAAATAGGAGTCAGTGCCGCAATGACAGGTCACTTAGTGTTATCGACTTTGCATACAAATGATACTGTTTCAACTGCTACAAGATTAATGGACATGGGAGTTGAGGGTTACTTATTAGCCAGCACGCTGCGCACCATTATTGCTCAACGCTTAGTTCGAAAAATTTGTAAAACTTGCAGTGAAAATTATATACCAGATACTTTTGAATCAAGTTGGCTGAGAGATACTTTACAAGTGAATGTTTCTGACCATCAATACCAAAAAGGTCGGGGCTGCAAACAATGTGGTGGTGATGGTTATCAGGGACGGATGGGCGTTTATGAATTGCTTGACATAAATGCAGAGCTGGCTGAGGCATTGCGAAACGGTGACTCTCAAGCCTTTGTCGATGCGGCCATGAATGCTCCAGGCTATGAGCCGCTTATTAGCGTAGCTCATCACCATGCAGTTACGGGTATAACGACCATCGAAGAAATGCTTCGTCTTGCTGGACAGGTAAAAGAGAATGTTTATGATGCGCCATTAACATTAGATCTGGAGGATTAAATATGCCTAATTACGCCTATAAGGGGCGAGACAGAAGAGGCCAAGGCGTTACTGGTGAAATTGAAGGTGCGAGTAATTCTGCGGTCGCCACCACCTTAATGGATAGTGGCGTGATTCCCATTTCAATCGTTGAAAAAAATGTACCATTTGACGTATTGGCTCTAGTAAAAGATAAATTTGATCTCTACAGCGTTAGCATCGAAGAACAGCTTATGTTTACCCGACAAATGAGTGCGCTAATTCGAGCCGGCATACCCATTACACGAGCCATTGCAGGTATTCTGGAGTCAATTGACAACCCGCTACTGATCAAAGCACTGCGTGATATATCAGAACAGCTCGAATCCGGCCGTAACTTGTCTATCTCCTGTTCGCGCTATCCAAAAGTATTCTCTAACCTCTATATCAGCATGATTCAAGTCGGTGAAAACACAGGCCGACTGGATGAAGCTTTTAGCCAAATGGGTGAATACATCGATCGAAATCGGCGGATATCAAATAATATTTCAACGGCGCTGCGGTATCCGACGACAGTGATGATTGCCATAACTATTGCGATGGTGATTGTGAACTTATTCGTTATTCCACAATTTGCCTCATTTTTTGAAACCAATAATTTAGAGTTGCCTTGGCAAACCTTGTTTTTACTCAACACCTCTAAGTTTTTCATTAATTACTGGGTGCATACTTTGGTTTTATTCACGGCTAGCTTTGTCGCTTTTAAACATTATATTAATACGACAGCAGGCAGGCTATGGTGGGATAAACTAGTCATTAATATACCTGTTATTGGGGATATTTTACATCGCGCTTATATGGCGCGTTTCGCTCGCTCTTTCGCAATGGCCTACGGTGCGGGTGTTCCGATTGTTCAGGCGATGGGTGTCATTTCGCGTTCTATTGGAAACGAATACATCTCGAGCCATGTTAATAGAATGAGGGAAGGCATTGAGCGAGGCGACACACTGACCCGTACGGCAAGACACACTGGCATGTTTACTCCCGTGGTAATGCAAATGTTTGCGGTCGGTGAAGAGGCTGGGAACCTTGAGGAAATGATGATATTTGTTGCTGATTTTTATGAAGAAGAAGTCGATTATGATATTAAGACTCTATCCGATAAGCTTGAGCCGCTGATTTATGTTGCGATTGGTGGCATGGTGCTGGTTTTAGCGCTCGGTATTTTTGTACCCATGTGGGATATTACTCAGCTTGCTGGCAGGTGAGTCGTATTTTATTTAGGTCAAGTGCCTCAGCTTTACGCTTTGTCGGGTCCATCATATTAATATCGATATTGATTGCTATTTTTCTCAATACCGTAATTAGCGTCAATCAGCGGGTTGGATCCATAGCGCATGACAAAGTTATAAGTGAATTGGACATTGCGTTGTCTCACTTTTTATACCAAGCAGCAATAGATGGTAAGATGAACGAATTGCCAAGTTGTCATCAAGCTAACCCATTCAAAGTGTTAGCCGGAAAAAGTTACAAGCCGCCACAAAATTATGTGGGGGAAGTTTTCACGGACAGTGAGTTGAAGCAAGCCGGCTGGTACTTCAACGTTATTAGTAAAGCTATTTATTTTTGGGATAAAGTGAGGTTAACTCAAAGCTACCAATTGCAGCTTATTTATCGTGATTTGAATCAAACTGAGCACTTTGAGGCCATTGCTGACAAAATTGAGAAATTAGAAATTGTTGCTTTGAAGTAAAGTTGAAAATACTAAAAAGAGCCCATAAAGAGAGATGCCAAAAATATCGCTCCCTATGGGTTTAGTCAAAACTTTTTGTTATTACTACCCAGTACAAAGAATGGTAGCAGTTCCATCTGTGGCTGCGGTGACGACTGCTGCATTAACACCTCTGGAATCAGTTATAGAGCAGGCAAACGTTTTACCTGAAGCGCAAGCACCACCAGCAGCTCCACCAAAGGTACCACCGCCAGCAATGAATGCATACTTTATGGTGCCAGCGGGTGCGCTACCCGATGCCATTAAACTATCTAATTCAGTTGAAGGTGCGCCAGCTCCTCCCGTAAAACAGTTAGCATTTGCGATTGCAACACCATTAGTGGCATTAACTGTTCTCGCGGCGTAATTAATAGCGGCCGCAGAAGATAATTCTCCAGCAATACCCTTTTCCGCTGCATCTGCTGCATCGGCAGACAAGTTTTCAAACTTACCCAATGCAGTAACACCAAGAATACCAAGTAGAACGATGACAACAACAAGTTCTATAAGTGTAAAGCCAGATTGTGTTTTTTTCATATTAATTATGCCTTTAAAGAGAATGTACAGAAAAGTCTTCTATACTGTTGTTATGAGTTTAAGCAATAGATGCCAAATCTTCATAAATGAATTATTTTTAATAAATCTAATAAAAGATTCAACATGAGTGTAGTTCAGATAAAACGTTTTTCAGGTTTTTCTTTAATTGAGTTAATAGCTGTCATATTGCTGTTAGGCATTTTATCGGTCGTTGCTTTAGGTCGCCTAGCGACGCCCAGTCAGTTTGCGGTAAAAGCTTTTTTTAACGACACTGCAAATGCTGTGCGGTTTGCACAAAAGCTAGCGGTAAGTTCGGGCTGTGATGTGCAGGTTCAAATGACAACAGCAGGTTATCAACTTCGGCAAAGTTCAGCTTGTACGGCAGATGACTATGACGATGTTGTCCACGGCTTGCCAGTTAATAACCCCGCCAGCCGATCTAATCCTTATGAAAATCTAACCACTGGGTTCATTGTAGGTATGGATCCAATCACTATTCCAATAACCTCCATTGTATTCAACGCTCGTGGCGTACTAGATTCGGGCAGTAATGTTACCTATACCGTGTCGGGTGACGGTACTAGCTTTAGCTTCATAGTGTTTGGGCAAACAGGCTTAGTTGATGTGCTCTAGCCAGCAACGAGTGAAAGCGCACGGCTTTACCCTAATAGAGATAATTGTCACGATTGTTGTTTTATCTATTGCGGGTTCTGCACTAATGAGCGTATTCACCAGTACGATTCGTACCAGTGCGGATCCTATGATTCAACAACAGGCGATTGCTATTGCCGAAGCCTATATGGAGGAAATATTGTTGAAAGATTTCAGTGATCCAGACGCGAAAGAACAGGGCTCGTTAATAACAGAAACAAATGGCAGTGAAGCGGGTGAAACTAGAGTTAATTTTGATGACGTGCAGGATTATAATAGCCTACCAGACACAGTTGTCAGAGATCAAAATAATAATGTAATTAACCAGTTGTCAGGCTATAGCGTTACGGTAAGAGTGGTTGGTGATGCGCTGGGTAAAGCTCCGGATAAAATCTTGGCTGAGGATTCAATGCGAATTGATATTTCAGTGAGCCACCCTGCGATTAGCCCGATTGTAATCACCGGTTACCGAACTAACTACTAATGAGGGTCTATCTAAAACAAACAGGGTTTTCGTTAATAGAGTTGATTGTCGTGATCATTCTTTTAGGTGTCTTGTCGACTGGTGCGGGAATGTTAATTACGACACCGATAGGGGCATACAATGACCAACTTCGGCGCCAACAGTTGGTCGATCAAGCCGAAATGTCTTTACGTCACATTGCTAGTGATATCCGCAGATCATTGCCTAACAGCATTCGTCTTAAGACAATCAATGCGACGGGTGGCTGGGCTTTGGAAATGGCCAATACAGTCAATGGAGCACGCTACCGAGATGAACCAGGTGGAGGTTTCAATGAGGCAGATGACATTCTTGATTTTAATAATGAAGATACGGACTTTAACTTTTTGGGCGACACCAATGTACCGACTTCAAACAATCCTGCGACACAAGTTCAATTAACTGGCCAGCGACTCGTTATTTATAATACGCAATCAGGTGGTTTTTATAGAGACGTAACAGCAACAGGCAGCTCCGGCATAGTGACTCCAATAGGCACTATTTTGACACTCTCTCAAAACGGCATAGAACAGCATCTCAATATCAACCCAGGGTTTAAGTTTTCTGAAGGCTCTCCAGGCCAACGGGCTTATTTCATAGATGGCCCCATTAGTTATATCTGTGACCCATCAGCAGGGAAAACCAATATAATTCGGTATAGTGATTATGCGTTTCAGAAAGACCAACCAGATACGTGGTTTACAACGTCGCCAATACCAACTTTTAAGTCGGGCGATGTGGTGACACAGATTTCAGCCTGTGGAATAGCTTACGAGGCGGGTACTGCTCAACGGGGTGGCATCATTACTATCAATATGACCTTGAACGATCCAACAGGTGAGGCCATTACCCTATTGCATCAAATCCATGTGCAAAATGTACCATGACATTCGAAAAAGGTAGATTATTGTCACAAAGAGCGCAGCAATCTGGCTTTACGCTTATTACCGCAATATTTCTGCTGGTCGTCGTGGCACTGCTCAGTAGCTATATAGTGACTTTGCGCTCAGTTCAGCAATCAACTTTGATTTATGGTGTACAAGGAGCTCGAGCTATGCAGGCAGCAAGGACTGGTATTGAGTGGGGTATTTACAAGGCATTACCACCCGGGACACCAGCAACAAACTCAGAATGCAGTGCTTTAAGTCAAGAATTCACGGGCTCAGGTGCAATAGAAAATTTTAGAATTAATGTCACCTGTATAGAATCACCGGGTCACTTTGAAGGAAATTTAGAAATTATAGCTTATCGACTAACGTCAACCGCCGAAACAGGAACCTATGGAACGTTAGACTATGTTTCGCGTCGATTACAGGCAACAATTTCAACCAAACCACCCTAATTAAAGGCATGATATTTATCAATGAAATTTAATTCAATGTTGCAGTGACAGTCAAGTTTTTCATAACTAAGCACTGCGAGTTTAATTTTAAAACAGGGTCATAGAATGTCGCTGGAAAGTACAAAAAAGCCAACATTGTTGCTTATTGACGATGATTCAATTATAGCCGATAGTTTGGAATACATGTTGAGTGATGATTATTATATCGAGCGTGCGGTCGATCGCCAGACCAGTTTTGATCTGTTAGATCGAGTTACACATTCGCCAACATTAGCCTTGGTCGATTTGGGGTTGCCACCTAACGTTCACACTCCAGACGAGGGTCTAGCTGTCATTCGGCAGATATCCCAACTTTACCCATCTACCCGAATCTTGGTGCTATCTGGACAGGATAGTAAACAATATGAGCAACAGGCAATTGACGCGGGTGCAGTCGACTTTATCGATAAACCTTGTGATATTGCGCAAATAAAAATGCGACTAATTAAGCAGATGAAGGTCAGTGGTAACAACACTAATGTGCGCAGTCAACTGATGGGTATTGTGGGTTCAAGTGAACCGATTGAACTGTTGAGGATGCAAATCATCCAGTTAGCAGATTCACCCTATCCATTGATAATAGAGGGCGAATCAGGCAGTGGCAAAGAAGTGGTTGCTAGAAACTTACACTTATGTAGTTCACGTCATAGCCAGTCTTTCTTAACACTGAATTGTGCGGCATTTAACGGAGAGTTGTTAGAATCGCAATTGTTTGGTCACGTAAAAGGCGCCTTCACTGGTGCAACGGATACGAAAAAAGGGTTCTTTGAAGAAGCGGGCATGGGTACTTTGCTATTGGATGAAGTGGCTGATCTGCCACTTGATTTACAAGCCAAGCTACTCCGAGTGCTAGAGGACGGCGAGTATTATCGACTTGGCGAGACTCAGCCTCGATACGCCACTGCTCGAGTGCTAGCGGCGACCAACAAGGATATATTTACTGCGATTGAAAAAGGGTTTTTCCGTGAGGATCTTTACCATCGACTGAGCGTACTAACAATACGTGTTCCGCCGCTACGTGAAAGGGGTGATGATAAGTTTGAGCTACTCGATTACTATAAGCAGCAAGTGAGTGAGCAGGTATCAACATTTCATCTTGACGAAGGTGCTTTGAAGGTTTGGGGTGAATACGCTTTCCTAGGCAATGTGCGAGAACTAAGAAATATAGTGATACGACTGTCGGCGAAGTATCCAGGCCAACCCATTAAGCGGGAAGTTTTGGAGTTAGAGATGACTGGACTACGAAGAAATCTGAATGAAAAAATAAGTGATAACTGGCTCAGGAGCACGCTGAATGAAGATGGGTTTCAGCTCGATCAAATGTTGAAGTCAGTCGAAAAAGAAGTGATAAAAATGGCAATGGCTGAGCACAATGGCAATATGAGTAAAGTGGCTGAAATGTTGGGAGTTAATCGCACAACGCTCTATGGCAGAATGGGTAGAATGGAGCCTAAGGACTAAGCTGGACCTATTACAGAGGCATTGACTATTTGCAGAGTAAAGGTTGCTCATAAATCAACCTGGTTTCACGTGTTTAATAAGTAGATTAGAATTTTTCGATATGACCAATAAAATAATGAAGATAAGAGTCAATCAATCACTCGTTTATAAAGTGCAGTAAAAAGTATTTCAAAAAAATTAAAGCAGGTAATTATTTTATCGTGTAGTCTTGAACTTACAATAATTAGTGAAATAGTTTATATCAGAAAAACAACTCATCAGTAATAAATATATTATAATAATAGTGATTCAATGTTCAAAATATCGTTTATTACGCGGTTTTTTTTGAGTTTTTTTAGCTTAAAATCAAATTAAATTATAGTTAACTGCTAAATATGAGGAGGGCTGCCTTGATAGGAAAAAATAGGAGAGGTTTTGCAGCGAAAACAGAGAGGATCGAAAAGCACAAGATAGAAAATAAAAATAATAAACTTCTGTATAAACAGTTTTATAATTCGAAAAGAATGAAGATACCTTTAAGCCTGACTTAAAGGTGCATTTTAAAAGTACCCTAAAATAATGTATGAAGAATATTTCGGTTTAAATCGACCGCCATTCAAGATAACGCCTGATACTAGCCTTTTTTTTGGCGGGGGAAAACGTGGCGATATCTTGGGTGCTCTAGTCTATGCCGTGCATAGAGGGGAAGGTATTGTCAAAGTTGTGGGTGAAGTTGGAAGCGGTAAAACCATGCTGTGTCGGATGTTGCAACAAGAGCTTCCAAAATCAGTAGAAATTATTTATATCGCTAATCCGAGTGTTTCTGCCGAGGACATACTGTATGTTATGGCCCACGAGCTCGAATTACCCATTCCCAATCAAGCTTCCAAACATCAAGTCATGCACATGCTGCAGGACTACCTAGTGCAGCGACATGTGGAAAATAAACAGGTCGTACTCTTCATCGAAGAAGCACAGGGCATGCCCTTAGATACGCTGGAAGAAATACGCTTATTATCTAACTTAGAAACGGATCAAAATAAGCTACTACAAATAATTTTATTTGGTCAGCCTGAGCTAGATGAGAACCTTGCATTAAAGTCGATTCGTCAGCTACGTGAAAGAATTACTCATACATTCAACCTTTTACCCTTATCTACTGAAGAAGTTCATTTGTATCTTAATTTTAGAATGCGAGAGGTTGGATATACAGGGCCTGAGATTATAAGTAAAAACATTGCAAAAAAAATTCAACGCTATTCAGGTGGCCTACTACGTCGCATCAATATCATCACAGATAAAATGTTATTATCAGCCTTCGCTGAAAGCACGCATAACATTACTACTAGGCACGTTATGGCAGCCGTCAACGATAGTGATTTTAAACTTGATAGCAGTCGCAGCAATAATCGGTGGATAGTCATGGCATTGTTAGTGACTATTGCGCTGGCAATAGCTCAATACCAATTTAGAGAGCAATGGTTGGCTGTTATTTTGGGGCAACCAGCGTTTAATCCCACGGCTCAAATTGAAAGTAAAGCGTCAAAAATTATGCTATATAATCAAAATGATTTAAATGTAACCAAGCCGCAACTTGTAACACTTAAAAATACCGCTGCCAATGTGGTTGTATCAAACTTAGACAATGCAAAATCTGAGGCTATTTTAAGCAATCAAATAAACGCGGTAGCAAATATACAAGTATTAGATACAGAGGCCGTTTACGAAGTGATTAACTCAGACGAACTGGCCTCTAAAAAAAAGGATGAAATAAAGCAGACTGTTAATGTCGATCGAATGATTGCCTCAGATGGTACTCAAAGTAATAAACGATTGGCTGAAGATTACAATCTGTGGCTTGATGCAAAGTTAAAGTCAAGTCTCAAGTGGCTAGAAAAGGCCAACAAAGGGGGCGTGTCCATTCAGGTAATGATGCGACAAAAAGCAGAGGGTAAAGAGTTGGTACGTTTTTTACAAAATGATTGGCCGCTAGATTTGGAAGGAACTCACCTATATGAAGTCCAATCTACTTCTCGACATATTTACCGTGTTTTTTATGGTGAATTTGATTCAGTGTCCGACGGTAGTAAGGAAATAAAAAAACTCCCAAAAACAGTCAGAGTAAATGATCCCTATTTGCATTCAATCTACAAAATGCAAGCTGCTTTGCTCAACTAGCGGCAGTGAGTTAAAAAGGAAAATATTATGAAAAACATTGTGTTGTTGATTGCCCTGTTAGGGTTATTATCCTGTCAAACAATCAAGCAAAAAGATGAACGAATGGGTACGGCTGGTCATGTCAATGATCCAGTGCCGGCTTCATCAGTCACTGGTATTCCGCCCGTGGTAAATCAAATTCCTATAATTGCTGCACCTGAACCAGTTGAAAAGTTTCAAACGTTTACAATAGTTGCAGCAGATGTTCCTGCGAACGAGTTATTGTTCGCACTGGCACGAGATGCACGATTAAACCTAGATATCGACCCTTCAATTAGTAACAGCGTTAGTATCAATGCTATCGATCAAACACTACCACAAATTTTAAAACGAATTGCGCGTCAGGTTTCGTTAAGGTACTACTTGGATGGCCCTAACCTTGTTATTGAAAAAGACAGCCCATTTATACGGACCTACCGGGTTGATTATCTCAATATGTCTAGAAGTACGACTTCGAATGTGGAAGTGGCAACTCAGATAGCATCAACCGGTAGTGAAGGCGGTGGTGGTGGCGGTAGTAACTCTTCGACCACAGTAACCAATGAATCAAATAATGACTTTTGGAAAACGTTGGAAGACAACATAGCATTGATGGCAAGCTTTGATGGTGTAACCGGAACTGTCATATCAAATCGAGAGTCGGGAACAATATCCGTGCGAACTTCTTCAGTCGCTCATGATGATATTCAGCAGTTTATTGATCGGGTCAATAGTAGTGCCCGAAAGCAAGTGTTAATCGAAGCAACCGTTGTTGAGGTGACGCTAAGCGATGAGTTCCAGGCAGGCGTTGACTGGTCACGTATTGCTACTGGGAACGGCTGGAGCTTTCAGCAAAGTGCACTAGCAGGTGCGTTGGGCACTGCGCCATTTACAGCGGCAACTTATGCCAATAGTAATGCAGATAGAGATGTTTCTGCCGCAGTAAGAGCGCTTGATTCTTTTGGCGATGTGTCTGTCATGTCTAGTCCTAAGATAATGGCGCTAAACAATCAGACCTCAATTTTGAAAGTGGTTGATAATCGGGTTTATTTCACCACCACGGTTACTACGACCCCTGGTACTGCGACGGCAAATGCTGTTACAAATGTTAATACTGAAATTAAAACAGTACCCGTTGGTTTTGTTATGAACGTCACCCCCTATATTACAGAGAGTGAGGAAGTTATCTTGAACATTCGGCCAACGCTATCTCGGATTCTACGTTTCGTTAATGATCCTAATCCGGAACTGGCAAATGCGGGTGTAGTAAATCCAATTCCTGAAATACAAGTGCGAGAAATGGAATCAATATTACGGGTCGCAAACGGTGATACTGCTGTGATAGGCGGTTTGATGCAAGATACAGCTAACAATGCCAGTTCTGGAATCCCCGTATTAAGGGATCTTCCTGGAGTCGGGTTCTTGTTCGGTACTCAGAGTGAACGGTTGGCTAAGACCGAATTAGTCATTTTTCTCAGACCTCGTATTATTGAAGATGCCGATATTGAAACTAGCCTGCGGGACTTTAAGCAATTTTTGAAACCTGATGTATTATCGGACTCGGAACAGTAGGAACCTCTAATGAGTTTACTATTAGATGCACTAAAAAAAGCCGCAGAGCAAAAGGAGGCAAAAGCGGAAGCGGCAAAAGCAGAGGCGGCTATCACTGAAACGGTCAATGTTTTTGACAAAACCTCTGTGATGGAAGACACCCACACTGAAATAGACAATACAGTTATCTTCGATGAAAATCGAATGGAACCCCAAGAAGATGAAACAATAGTCCTTGCTGACGAATCCAAAAAGCAATCAAAAGAAAAGGAAGCAGTAGTTGATGAAACAGATCTGACTCCATTACAAGTTGACGATACAGAAGTCCTTGGTGAAAACGAAAATAAGATTGATGAAGATGAAGATATTACTCAGGTAATTGAACCACAGGGAAGTCATGACCAGGAAAGTTTGGATATAGACGAAACTGTTCCAAACTATGACGAAGATGTGACAAAAATTGCTCCAAACTACGAACTAGATTCTGATGTCACTTTAGAATCAACCGAGTTAATTGATAATCAGGCAGGTAATGACTCCGTAGAATCAGAAGATATGTCACTAACCTTAATGGAGAGTGGCGACCCTACATTGACTCAGGCTGAAGTTAGTGACGAAACTTCATTACTGATAACAGACACGCTAATGTCTGACACAACAATTATAAAGTCACAGAGCACTGATGTAGAGATAACAGATACTGAGGAAAAAATTCTCGCACAGGCTAATGACCCGACAATAGAGCTAAATTTAGATGACTCCCAAGAACATAGGGCGGCAAAAAATGACACTGCTACAAACCGACTAGCCGATCTTAATGAGTCAAACAAAGAAGATATTGCGTTACCACAAGACTCAACTCTAAATCAAAACTATGCGCCGGATAACTACGATCGAACCTTAATCAAAATTGATCGAGATGACGCCTCCCAGTTATTTTCGGGTATGAAGTCAGAATCAGACGCGTTAATGACCCCCGAGTATGCAAGAAAAGTCTTTATAAATAACTCATCAATTCAACGCTTTAATCGGTATAAAATTTATTCTGGTGTTGCTGCCTCAATAATGTTGATAATTTTCATATTTGGTCTGTTTGAGTATGAAGAAAAATCACTCAATATCGATAATAGCCTAAAATCGTTAAAGCGCGATCCAATGCCAAGCTCGTTTCAACTCTCAGACACGCAAGAGCCGATAAAATCGTTGATTCAATCTGACAGCTTAGGTGTCGACACAGCAACAATTGAATTAGTTGAGAATGCAGGCGAATCATCTAGCGTAACGTCGCAGCAAACTAAAGTGACGACTGAAGTAATCAAAGTCAGGGAGGCAATAAAAACAAGTGAGATTACAATTGATGCCAATGAAGGCAATTTAGCTGTTGAAGGGAAGACGTTAGACCCTACTAAAATTAATGCGCCAGTAAAAGAAAGGTTATTGATAACAATTGCCAAAGAAGCAGTCACAGACAAACCAAAGCGTCTTCAGTTAAGTAGCAAAACGGCCTTTACTGAAAAAGATTCATTGTTAAAAGATGCCTATGCCACGTATCAACGTGGCGACAACAGTGCAGCGCTAGAAAAATATAATCGAGTGCTAACTGATGATCCACAAAATCGTAATGCTTTGCTAGCACGTGCCGCAATCAAAGTTCAAAATAATGATAGAAACAGTGCGATCCAAGATTACCAAACTCTTTTAATAGAAAATCCGAAGGATTCCCTTGCTATGTCGTCCCTCATTTCGGTTGCGAACATATCACCTTTAAAATCAGAATCTCAATTAAAACAAATGATAAGAGATGAACCGTTATCACCGTATTTGAGCTTTGCCTTGGGCAATATATACGGCTCCCAAAATCGATGGCACGAAGCCCAAGAGCTGTATTTCAAAGCCCTCAAGAATAATTCAGCTGACCCTAATTATGCTTATAATCTTGCTGTAAGCCTCGAGCATATTTCAAAACCCAAAGTAGCTATCACCTACTACCAGCTTGCATTAACCAACTTTAATAACGGGCTGGCGACTTTTAGCAAATCATTAGTTGAACAACGATTGGAGATATTAAAACAGTTATGAGCGCTGACAATAAACTAAAGCGTTTAGGTGAGGTACTGATTGAAAAAGGTGTTATTACAAAAGATCAATTAGAAATTGCACTCACAGAACAAAAGCAAGTACACGAGCCACTGGGCAAATTATTAGTCAGCTTGGGCTTTGCTACCGAAGCCACTATGCGTTCTTCTCTCGGAGACGTGTTAGAGCAGAATAGTGTCGATCTTTCGGGTGTCGTACCTGACCCTGATGCAATCAAAATGATCACCTCCGATACCGCTCGCAAGCATAAGGTCATTCCGTTAAATTTCGATCCCGTTCGCGGCGCCTTAACGATCGCGATGTCAGATACCTTCAACCTTTTTTCACTTGATCAAATACGAATTCAAGTCGGTCAGCATATTGAACTAATACCTGTGCTATCAGGTGAAGCAGAAATATCAAATGCGATAGATCAGTTTTATGGTTACGAATTATCTATTGATGGCATTCTACGTGAGATAGAGACTGGCGAAGCGGACTATACAAACTATCAAGGTGATATTGAAGAATATAGTCAACCACTCGTGCGCTTGGTTGATGTCATGCTATCTGATGCAGTCAAGCGTGGCGCGTCTGACTTGCATTTTGAGCCGGAAGAAAGCTTCCTTCGAATACGATATCGCATTGACGGAGTGTTACGCCAAATTCGTAGTCTACATAAAACTTATTGGCCTGCTATCGCTGTCAGATTAAAGGTAATGGCCAATATGAATATTGCAGAAACCCGCGCACCCCAGGACGGCCGTATATCGCGTAATATTATGGGCCGACAAATCGACTTTCGCGTGGCGTCTCAACCAACCATACATGGAGAGAATATCGTATTACGCGTGCTTGACCGTGAAAAAGGCATCATACCTTTAGAAAAACTGGAGCTTCCAAAAGAGTCACTGCGAACATTAAAAATAATGATGTCTCGACCTGAAGGTATTATTTTGGTCACTGGCCCGACGGGTAGTGGTAAAACTACCACACTCTACTCTTTACTCAATTACATTAGTAGCGAGCAAATCAACATTATGACACTGGAAGATCCAGTCGAATATCCCTTCCCGTTGATACGTCAAACCTCAGTCAATGAAGCCGCAGGAATGGGCTTTGCCAACGGTATAAAATCACTCATGCGACAGGATCCTGACGTCATTTTGGTTGGCGAGGTTCGTGATGAAGAAACAGCTGAAATGGCGTTTCGAGCTGCTATGACGGGGCATCAAGTTTATACCACGCTGCACACTAACTCTGCGATTGGTGCGCTGCCGAGACTGAGAGATATTGGCATCATTCCAGAGATCATGGCAGGCAATATTATTGGCGTTATCGCTCAACGATTAGTGCGCAAGCTTTGCAAAATTTGCAAAACGGCACATCGCCCAACGGCCGATGATTTACAGCTCCTAGGCAATCGTGAAGGCATCTTAGCAAATAAGATATACAAGCCTAAGGGCTGTACTGCCTGTGATCAAACCGGTTATAAGGGAAGACTTGCTTTGCTAGAGATTTTGAAAATGAATTCTGATCTGGACGACTTGCTTGCGCGAGGCGCTACCACCAAAGAAATCCGCGAGGCGGCCTATGAGCAAGGCTTTTTTACACTGGCTGACGATGGTATTCGGCATATTTTAGAAGGCACTACTTCAATAGAAGAAGTCCGCCGCGTCGCCGATTTGACGGAGAAAATGACCTAGTCATGCCGTTATTTCAATACAAAGCAATTGACACAACGGGTAAGTTTATTCAGGGCAGCCTTGACGCTAGCAATTCATCAGATTTAGAAAGTCGTCTTGAAAAAATGGATATGGATCTGGTTACTTTTAAACAAAAAGAACCGGGTGTCGATATATTTGGTCGAAATAAAGTCGACCGCCGCGATCTAATTAACTTTTCTTTTTATCTTGAACAGCTCACTCACGCCGGTGTTCCCATATTAGAGGGCTTGTCAGATTTACGAGATGGTGAGGAAAACGCAACATTTAGGGATGTAATTTCTGGTGTAATAGAAGCAATTGAAGGTGGCTATACCTTTTCTCAAGCGCTTGGAATCTATCCTAAAATATTCGATGATATTTTTGTCAGTTTGATTAAAGTCGGAGAACGTAGTGGTAAAATGAGTGAAGTGTTAGTCGACATTACCTACACCTTAAAATGGCAAGATGAACTCTTAGCCAAAGCAAAAAAAATCATGATGTATCCGCTAGTAACGGGCTCACTCATTATGTCCGTCATTTTATTCATGATGATATTTGTTGTACCCGACATCATGCAAGCCATCGTTTCGTTGGGTGGCGCTATTCCATTAGAAACACGTGCGCTCATTGCCGTATCTAACTTTTTGGTGAACTTTTGGTATCTGGTGATTGCGGCACCATTTGTATTTTCATTTATACTTCGATACTTATACAGAAATAACACTAAAGCACGTTTTAAACTTGACCAGTTATTACTTAAAATATGGTTGTTTGGCTCGGTTAACGAGAAAATTAAAATATCGCGTTTCACCCGTTATTTCGCCTTAATGTTTGCCTCAGGGATTACTGTTTTAGATGCCATTAACTTAAGTAAAACAGTGGTAAGCAACAGCGTACTAGAAGACGGTATCGACAGAGCATGGCAGCAAATTTCGGAAGGCAATAGTATTAGTGAGAGTTTTAAAAATATTGGTATTTTCCCACCGTTGGTCATCAGGATGTTACGAGTAGGTGAGTCAAGTGGAGAAATGGATAAGTCGTTGAGTAACGTCAGCTACTTCTTTGACCGAGATATCAATGACAGTATAGACAAAATGGAACCGATTATTCAGACAGCACTTATGGCGACCATTGGGATAATTGTATTATGGTTAGCTATGTCAGTCATGGGACCGATCTACGACACAATTGGCACAATTGATTTCTAATGGGTATGTTTAACCTGACTGACATCCGAATGGAGAGAATATGAAAAAAGTGCTCTATTTTTCTGGTTATCGAATGGTGGCTCAGGAATGGTCCGGCAATAAGCTCGAAAGCGCGATCTATTTCGAACCAGATGATCAAGGTCTTGACCTGTTTAGCGCTTATTTAAAATCGCTTCGAAATGAGCCTATTAGATTACTCGTAGACTTAATCGAAGAAGAGTATCGCCTGATTAAAATTCCGTTATTAAGAGGCTCCGACAGACAGTCCGTTATTAAACGAAATTACATTAAATATTTTCGTAACTCAAGCTTTAGAGTTGCCATTTCACAATCCATTAAAAAAGAAAAACGTAAAGAAGAAAACCTTCTTCTCATTGGTTTAACCAATGAATCACTGTTGGAGCCCTGGTTAAAAATAATTGAAACAACTCGCACGCCCCTGTCAGGCATTATTAGCCTGCCATTATTATCCGAACAATACACAAAAAGCTTAAAGTCAGAGAGCAAGATTGTCATTTTAGTTAGTCAACAAGTGCCTAGCAATTTGCGCCAATCTGTTTTTGTTGATGGAAAATTAATCTTGAGCCGGCTGGTCCCTATTGCGAGTTTTTATCAGGGCAATTATGCAGATGATGTTGTTAGAGATATCGAAAGTACGCAAAGATATTTGATCAGTCAACGTATTGTTCAAAGGTCAGAAATAATCGAAGTTAACATCCTCACTAACAACCGTCACCTAGATAAACTGACTATTCGCTGCGCAGAAAACAACGTCTTTAATTTCAAAATAGTCGAAATTAACGAGTTACTAGAAAGCCAGAAAATACAAATGAGCGAAGAACAAGATTTCAGTTCAGGACTATTTTGTAATTTGGCAAGTAAAAAACTAGTGCTCAATCACTATGCTCGGTCAAAAGAAAAAAAGTATTATCTGCATCACTTGGCAAGTTTAGGGCTTAAGTTTTTTAGTGTTGCAATTTTAGCCGGCAGTTTTGGCCTAGCCATAAGTAGTGGTATCAAAGGCTGGCTTTATAACAGCACCACTATTGAAACAGTCTTAATCGAACAAAAGTTCAAAGCCAAATACAATCAGTTGAGTGACAACCTAGTCGACTCAAATATGTCGACCGATAGCATGCAAAATATCGTCAAAACTGTTGACGAAATAGAGAAAAAATATTTAAACGATCCAAAACAAATGTTAACGATGGTTAGCCAAGACATATCAATTTTTTCAAGTCTGCGAGTCAAAAAAATGGACTGGTTTGTATCCAATTATGCCGATGCTGAAAATGCCGATGCCGTCAATTGGGGTAAACAAACTAGCAAGCAAAGTAAGCAAGTCAATTCGACAATACCGCATATCAAAGGCTTCTTCGAAATAGCCGTTGTTGAAGCCGAATTTTTAAACTTTGATGGCAACTACCGCTACGCCTTAAGCGCAGTCGATGATCTAGAAAAAGCAATGTCGGAGTCCGGTAAATACGCTTATGTCGAGATACTTAAAAGGCCCTTAGATATTGAATCAAACAATAGTTTAACGGGTAACGTTGGTAAGAATCAGGCCGATACTAAACCCATCGCATTAATAGCTTTTCGGGTTGTTCGAGAGGTGAAAAATGATCAATAAAGTGGACTGGACTTACCTCAAAAAACCACTCATTCTATTCTTTGCGGGACTAATGATTGGTACCTTGGTGATTGTTGGAGGCGTACAGTACGAAAAGTTAAACCAGACTCAATACGAGCAATCGTTATCTACCTTACGAACAACACACCAGAAATACAGTAAAATCATTAACGATATAGACCTGTTAGAACAGTATAGAACTCAATTTGCCGAATATAGAGCTAACGGGCTCGTTGGAGCCGAACGAAGACTAAGTTGGGTAGAAAGCCTAGAAAGTACTAATGAAGCTCTGCAGCTGCCCATGATCAATTATCATTTGTTGCCACAGGAAGCCTTCTACAGGCCAAACTTTACGGTAAAACGTGGTGTTGACGTCAAAGGCTCTATTATGGATTTAGAAATGAGTTTGCTGCATGAAGAAGATTTGTTCACCCTCTTCGAAGGACTCAGACAATCGATAAAAACTATATTCACAGTCGAAAGCTGTTCTATCAATCGTATTAGCTCAATGTCCAGTTCATTCGATACCCAAAGAGCCAATTTAAGCTCAAACTGCCAATTGCGATGGGTCACAATCGATGTTAAATAAATGCAGTTTATTAATTGCCCTAGTTGTTTGTGCCAGCCCAGTAACAACGGCATTTGGGTCCGATGTAAAGACGTTATTCACAACCCCGCAAGAACGCCAACTAATTAATAATAATCGTTATGAATCAGGCGAGGCGCAACCACAGCAACAACTAAATCAAGATGAACCTAGCACGTTAGAAATTAAGCAAATAACAAAGGAAGTTGTCCGAGAATCAATTACGGTCTCCGGCATTACACTATCTAACAGTGGGCCTAATATGGTCTGGATTAATGGTCAGACTTATGAAGACGGTGAAAAAATAGATGACAAAATGCGTATCAAAATTATGGCAGGTAGTGAGGTAAGAGTCAGAATAACAGCGCCAAACGGTAAGCACTATTTCGCCACTAGTGGCGAAACGATTGAAATTGTCTATTAGGCTGCTGTAGAGAATTAATCATGGGGAGAAAGCCTCAAGCCAATCAAAGAGGTGCCGTATTATTGCTATTTATGGTGGTATTGATTGCTATAGCCGGTATCTTTGTTTCAAGCCTACTGGGTAAGAAGGCAGCTGAGGTTACTCAAAATAAAATTGAACATGACTACAAGGTGCTTCGAAAGGCAAAGCAAGCATTGCTCAGTTATGCTGTAGATTATTCTTTGCCAATACACACGGGCGGTTTTTCTAATATGGGTATCTTGCCCTGTCCAGATCTTAGGACCACTTCTTCATCGGGAGCACAAGATAGTCCTTGTGGAAGTAGGCATACTAATAGCGTTGGATTCTTACCTTGGAAAACATTGGGTATCGACGATTTAAGAGACAGTAACGGTGAATGCCTTTGGTATGTTGTTTCTGGGGACTACAAGACGGGACCTAAAGCTAACATGCGTAACGAAGACAGTAATGGCCTGTTACAGGTAAAAGACGAAAATGGACTGCTATATCACGGCCCAAACCCTAGCGATCGACCAATAGCCTTGATCATAGCACCCGGTGGCGTTTTACAGGGCCAATCTCACTTACCCGACTGCCAAGGCAATAGCAACGAAGACGATTACCTAGAATCCGGCGGGAGTGTTAACTATTCGACGGATCATGACTTAAATATAGCCGATAAGATATGGACCTACGTTTACGGCACCGCATCAAGCCGACTAGAAAACTCAAACTTCAACGACAAAATGGTTTGGATAACTAAAGATGAGTACTGGGATGCTGTAAAAGCGCTAAAGGCCCTCGATACCAACTTACCTTTGCCGGGATCGGAAATCGAACAATTGACTGCGGACCTTACCCAGTGTCTTACCGACTACGCCAATGATGGTAACAACGAAAATTTTTGGTTACCTTGGCCGGCTGGTATCGACATTGCTGAATATAGAAATGATGCTGAAACCTCAGGCACGCACGGATATATCGACCAAAATAATCCTTCATCCCTCATTGGACGACTGCCTCAATCGATTGCGATTAGTGATGCGGCAGAGACTCTCCTCCCTAGCGGGTCAACAATTGTTGCCCATGCTAACAAAACGGATATTTTTGATTCGTGTTTAACTGCCGAAAGAAAAGCGCTATGGAGAAATTGGAAGGATCATTTCTTTTATGCTGTTTCTAATCACTTCGAAATGGTTGATGGATCAACCGATATATTATCTGATCGGTGTGTTGCAACTGGTGATTGCCTAGAAATGTGGTCATTACCACCTAGTAATACGCAAGTAGCACGACAAATAGCAGCGATAGTCTTCTTTTCGGGCTCTATTATAAACGGACAATCCAGAAACTCTCCTCCAGTCGATACAGATGAAAAACACCTTCTATCTAACTACCTAGACATCCACGATCCAGCTCACAGTAATGCTCATGATTACCCGCTGGATGCTCTCTATCTAGGGGACGTAAATACATATTATAATGACACAGGCGATCTGGTTTATTGTATTTGGGTCAATGGCGCATCTACACTTTTAGAAAATGGAAAATGCATTTAATGAATAGCCAAATGAAAAATAGTAAAGGCTTTACACTAATTGAGATAGCAATTGTATTGCTAATTGTTACGATTCTATTAGGTTATACGGTCGCGATGTTTCCAGTTCAACAGGAAATGAAACAATATCGGGCAGTAGATAAAGAGTTGGACGAAATTATAGACGCTATCTATGCCTTTGCTCAAGTGAATGGCAGGCTGCCATGTGCTGCAACTGCTGCAACCAATGGCCTAGAAGACTCCCCCGATCCAATCGGAACTGAGAACTGCAATACCTGGTATGGATTTTTACCAGCAAAAACATTAGGCATTAATGGCCGTTATAATGAAGCCAGTTTACTTCAAGACCCTTGGGGCAATCCATATAGATATCAGGTTACAGACGTTGACAGTAACAGCAATGGTGGCGATTTCGTAATAGGAGGTGATATTAGTACTGTAACAATGTCAGCATTAATCCCCGACCTGCAAGTGTGTTCTCGAATTCCCCCCACTAGCCAAACCGCATGTCACGACGCTTCGGAAACCGTAGCAAAAGATATTCCAGCAGTAGTGCTGTCATTAGGGAAAGATGGCGCCACTTCTCCAGCAGTGTCTAACATACAACTAGAGAACACCGACAATAGTGATACGGATACTGTGTTTGTAAAGTCTACAATTAGTGATGTAGATGAAGAGGAATTCGACGACATTATTAAATGGATTGCACCCAATACTTTATATTCCAAAATGATAGACGCTGGGCAATTACCCTAACTAACAATAAAATTCAAGTAAATATTTTTAATCTGACAAGTGTTGAAACAAATTAAAACAAACCCTCCCTTGATCATTTTGGCTGAGCTCCAGTTCAAAGTTGAAGGCCCTAGCCATAATAGTCGATTGGTACAGGCCGATGCCCATGCCACTGCCCGATGAAACGGGTTGATTGAATAGGCTGGCTTCAATACTTGATTCGACGGGGCTACCATCGTCACAGACTGACAGTAAGATAATGTCTGAATTACAATATAACCGAACGTCTGCCTGACCGGTGGATGACTTTCGCATGGCGTTGTTGATCAAGTTGTCTAAGACGCTATCAAATAAATCTTCGGGTAATGTGTTGTTGTAAGTGATTTCCCGATGAAAACGGATATGCGCGTTTGAGTTATGTTGCTGTTCTGTTTTATCCATCCACTTATTGGCACTGAGCAACTTAATTTCGGCGTCAAGCTTGGGTGCCTTTAGCTGGTTGAGTGTGTTTTCGAGCCGTGAGCTAATTTGTGTTAAGTTTTTTTGGAGTAGCACTTGCTGCTTTTCCGATCCATAGTTAATCCCTAAAATATCGAGTGAGGTTTCGATCGATTGCAAAATATTTTTGATGTCATGGGTGAGCCTTGCACCGGTATGGTGAATGGTTGCAAAATGCTCCTGAGCACGCATTTTTTCTTGATTCAGTTTAGCCAAATAAAATTGATAAGCCATCCGAATGAGCAAGGTGGTGTGTTGCTCGAGCGCACTGCCGGGGTTAGAGGTAAAGTAAATCTCAACACTACAGTCATCGTTGATCGCGTGTTCGATTCGAATGCCTGTTTTTTCACCAGCGGAAACTATACTGTTTTTAAAATTCCATTGGATAGCATTTAACCAGTCATTTTCGACCAAGTGTTCGCAAGCGGCCTTTAGATAATCGTTTGGAGTGAGGTAGTGTTCTTCGATTAAGGTAGTGAGTGTATTGATCCAAGTTTCAAACGGGCCACCAATGGTCATGGCGTATCGGTTCCATAAAACGCCGATACCCGAATAACCAACACCAGGATTCCAAAACCAACTAACGCCAATAATAAGTGTAGAAACAATAAATAAATTTAACAAAAAGCCGTCAATATACTGAACGCCATATAAAGTATTAATGACAATCGCACCTAATAAAACAATAAAGATCAAAGTGGCGGTTAGCAAGCCATGCATCAAATCGACTTGGCTACGGCTTTGTGTTTTATGATCTGGATTAGTGGCAAAAAAGAACAGTAAAATCGGTACTAAAATGAGTATTTGCATATACTCTAAAAATAAAGCAGGTAATACAATTTGAGGGAAGGCGCCAGGTATAACGCCAGTTGCCATTTCTAGTATAATTATAATTAAACTAAGTGAGTCAAATGATCGAAAGTTGGGTTGGCTTAGTAGCCGACTACCAATAAAACCTGAAAAAATTAAACCAAAAAGCACTAAAGATTCATTGGTAAAAAAGTAACTGATTAATGCAATGATAATGGCGAGTAAAGTGATAGGCCATAGTCTCACCTTTGAGTCCTTTTGCCACAGTGGTTGCCATAACAAGAACAGTCCATACAGTATTAGCATAAGGCAAGCTTGTAATTGTGCACCAGAAGACGACCATATTAAAACGTGATAAGTTAGCAGGGTTGCTGCTAATAATTGTCGTTCAAATTGCAGAAAAATTTTTAATTCAAATTTCAAATTTTCTAAATGACTCGAGTGTAAGGGAACCAATGTTTAGACAAACTATATCATTATTTCATTATTCTTTACGGGGTGTCGTTAACCGCCGTTTGGCTATTTTAGTGTGTATTCTATTCCTAGTGTCAGCGTTACTTGCCAGTTTTATTTCGGAGTTGGCAATTATTGATAGTCACAATATTAGTGCTGCACTTCAGGGTGACTTTATACGCTACAGTTTAGTATTTTTGGCGTTGTTGGTGGTTACGAGCAATGTTGCTGAAGATTATCAATCGAAACAATTTGAACGATTGCTAACCATGCCACTAGCACGCTGGCAGTATATTGTGGCTCAGTTACTAGTGATATTAACGGTAGCAACGGTTTTAAGTTTGCCCGTTATTGGGGTACTGTCATTATCAACATCGTTTGATATGGCCTTCTATTGGGCCGCTGCACTTTGGTTAGAGATTGTGTTGGTGAGCTTAATTGGTTTACTGGGCATTTTGAGTCTAGAAAAAATACCACAAGCCGTCATATTCTCGATGGCAATTTATTTGTTAGCGAAATTCTCAGGTGTTATCAGTCAAATGCTATCTGAGTCAGTTAAGTTGTCTGATGGGAGTGCATCCAATCAATTTGCCGAATGGGTCTTCGAAGGCGTTTTACACCTGATGCCTGGCTCACAGGCTTTTGCTCAAAACAATGTGTTTTTTGATACCTCTTTATCGTCTTTAGGCTTGCTGTTTAGTCAGTTCTTTATTGTTGCAATATACGCTGGCTTTTTAATTAGCGTTTGCCTAGTCGACTTTTACCGTAAAGAATTCAATCAATAGTGTAATGAAACACACCGAAAGACCTTTTAATTCACTCCCCAAACCTCTGTTAGTTGGTTTTGTCGTGCTCTTGATGGTACAGATTTTTATTACCCAGCTGTCATTATCAAGAAGCGAACTTGCCTACAAACCATTGGCCAAATCATTAGAATCTTCAACCTATCGTATTGGTTCAATGGGCTCCGATCAGTTGATGAGTTACCTGTTAGCCATACGGCTACAATTACATGACAATCAATCAGGAAAGCATATTCGCTACGAAAAGCTTGACTACCTAAAGCTAGCCAATTGGTTAAATATAATCAACCAATTGAATCCTCAATCTGCCTACCCCGCACTACTGGCATCAAGAGTGTATAGCCAGACAACGGACAAAAAAAATCAGCGCTTAATGATTGATTTCATTCAAAGTAGCTTTACCCAAAACCCTCAACTTAATTGGCGCCGTATGACCGAAGCCACGATTTTAGCGAAACATAAACTAGGTGATCTTACTTTAGCATTATCATTAGCTAAGCAATTGTCAAATCAACCGGCCGACGTCGTAATGCCCCGTTGGGCAAGAGACATGGAATTTATTTTACTGGGCGAAATGAATGAAAATGAAGCGGGTATCGCTATTATTATTGCGTTACTAAAGAGTGGATCGGTCGTCGGCTCTGACGAGCAACGATTCTTGAAAAAAAAACTGTTTGATTTCCAACAAGATTTGTTGGAATCTCAACAAAAACTATGAATGAAGGGCATACTGTTTTAGCTTCACATTGTTTATTAGTGTTATATGATACTTGGCGTGAAAAATGCAGTAAAATAACTATAAGAGCAGAACTAAAAATAATCGTCACAATTAATATTCTGAATAAAATGGAACCAACAATATGATAAATAAAAAACAAAAAGGATTTACTCTAGTAGAAATAGCGATCGTGCTAGTGATCGTAGGCCTACTGATCGGTGGTGTACTAAAAGGTCAGGAAATGATTACCAATGCGAAGCTTAAACGTATTGAAAGTGATAATGCTGGTTTGGCAGCAGCGATATTTGGATATCAGGATCGATACCTGCAGTTACCTGGTGATGATGATACCGCTAAATCCAGATTCGATACCTACACATTAAACAACGGAAACGGCAATGGACAGATTGAAGGGGACTGGATCCCAACTACTACGCCTGGTGTGGGTGGAGCTGCAGATTCTACAGATGAAACCGGACTTTTCTGGGCTCAGCTAAGAGCATCTGGGCTTGTGGCTGGCAATGCAGCAGACGCAGCCCCTCAGCAAAATGCATATGGTGGTAAGATTGGTGTTCACTTTGGTGGGCTTGGAATAGGTGGCCATGTAACTGTGTTTGGTGGTCTGGAAGGCAGTGTCGTAAAAGTAATTGAATCGAGACTAGATGATCTCAATGGTAAGACAGGCCGTATTCGTGCGCAGGTGGCCGCAATTGATGGTTCGCTTGGTGCTGATGCCAGCACAGGTGTAGAAAATTATGCTGATTTAGACTTATACGATGTTGTATTCCGCTTCTAGTTAGAGACTATTAAACTTCTGACCTGCGAATAATCGCAGGTTTTTTTAATTCCATGAAAACTGCCATTTCCTTTTCTAATCTTTCCTGCCAAATAGCGGGTAATGATATTCTAAAAGAATTGGATTTAAAGGTGCCTTCCCAAAGCTATTTCGCACTCGCGGGTATTAATGGTGCGGGCAAATCTACATTGATCAAGTTGGCAATGGATCTAATTCGCCCTGTTAGTGGTGAGATCTTGATTTTTGACCAAATGAATCAGGACTCTCAGTGCAGGCAAATACTGACCTACTTGCCTGAAAAATTTGATGTGAAAAAGGAAGTGACCGGTTGGCAATATATACAGTTTGTATTTGGAATATATAGCCAGAAGATAGACAAGACTCGGGTTCTGAACCTCTGTGAACAGTTATGTTTAGATACCGACCGGCTGGAGCATAAGGCCAGTACCTATTCCAAAGGAATGAAGCAAAAGCTAGGGTTGATTAGTTGTTTTATGCTAGATAAACCACTGATTATTCTGGATGAACCTTTATCTGGGCTCGACCCCAAAGCGCGTTTCCATTTCAAGGCATTATTGGTCAACGAGCGTAACAAAAACCGGACGATTTTTTACAGTACCCACATGCTGGCCGATGCCGAAGACATTTGTGACCAGTTTGGTATTTTGCATGATGGCGAGATGAAGTTTGTTGGAACGCCTGGCGAGTGTATGGAAAAGTATCAGGCTAAAACGCTGGAATTAGCGTATATGAATTGTATTTCGACGCAGCCTCAATAGAGCTCTTTTAGTTTACGTGTTAGCGTATTCCTGCCCCAGCCCAAAAGTTTTGCAGCGTCATGTTTACGACCTTTGGTGACTTGAAGTGCGCATTTCAGAAGTTTTCTTTCAAGTTTAGATTGAGCGTTAGACATAATGTTTTGATCACCTGCGGCAAGCGCTCTCATTGCCCAAAGGCCGAGCTGGTATTCCCATTCGTTAAGGTCCTTATCGCTGGCTAAAGCTTGTGCAACCTCTTGTGGTTGAAATAATTCAGCGGGAAGAGTCTTCAAGCTGATATTCATTTCTTTAGAAATACTCATGCTACGACAAATATTTTTTAGCTGATTAATATTGCCTGGCCATTCATATTGTTGAAGGAAGGTCATGGCATCAACTGCAATTGGTTTGGCTTCCTCATTCAATTCGACACCAAAGCGATTTAGATAATGGTTAATGAGTGCCGGTATGTCATCTCGTCTGTCGCGCAAGGGTGGTAGTGTTAGCGTAATTTCATTTAATTGGTGATACAGCGATTGATGAAATTTACCAAGTTGTACAAGACCAAAAAGGTTGACCGTAGTGGTCGCGATAACTCGCAACGATGAAACCAGTTTATTCTGTTTGTAGTCCGTCAGCGTTCGAGTTAAGTAGCCTTGTGCTTCTGTTGGTAGGTTGTCGATATTCTTTAGTAACACGGTAGCGTTCGGCTGTTGTTTAAGAACTTCGTCGATATCGCTACTAATAGTCGCGCTAGATATATTGATTGGGATTAGGACGGCATCCTTCTTGATGTTGGCAAAATGAATGGTATTAGCAACGAGAGTTTTACCAGTACCTGGTTCTCCCGTGATTAGACAGTTGCTAGAGATCTTGGCGATCTTTGCCATTTGCCGAAATAAGTTTTTAATAGGCGCTGAGTCGCCGATGATGTCGTTATCAGGCGCAACGGTAACACTACTAACCTGATTTCGGCTGTGCGACTCACAGCCTCTGGTGACTAACTCGATGGCCTTATCAATGTCAAAGGGTTTAGGTAAATATTCAAATGCGCCTTGTTGATAACCTTGCAAAGTGGTGTCAAGGTCAGAATAAGCCGTCATAATGATAACGGGTTGTTTTGAGTCGACATTCTTGATTTGTTTAAGCAGTTCAAAGCCGCTGATGCCAGGCATGCGGATATCGGTCAATATTAGTTGGGGTCGCTCGCTGGGCAGTATGCGTTTGTAGCGACTGAGTGCACTGGATGCAGTTTCAAAGAGTGTGACTGAAAATTTAGCATTACTTAAAGCGCGTTCGAGAACCCATCGAATTGAAGGGTCATCATCAATTATCCAAACCGAGTGTGTATTGTCAGGTGTCATTGTTCATTGGTGCCAAGTGATAAGGGTAATATGGTGCTGAAAGTCGTGCCCTGTGGGGAGCTTTCGAACAATATAATGCCACCATGACGTGACACGATTTCTTGTGCAATGGGTAAGCCTAAGCCGCTGCCCTCTGCTTTATTGGTTACCATTGGTAGAAAAATTGTGTCCTTAATTTCATCAGCAATTCCATTACCGTTATCTGAGATATCAACTTGAACAACCAGAGGATGAGTGACTTGTCCAACCGTAAAACGTCTGCCGATTCGCGTTTTAAATGTTATGACACCCTCATGATCAATTGATTGTGCCGCGTTTTGCACAATGTTAAGCAACGCCTGTATGAGTTGTCGCTTATCACCCATTAGTTCAGGAATACTGGGGTCATAGTCTATCTTGATGTTGATGCGGCTCGATTCAGCGGCAATCATTAATCGGCGTATGTGCTCAAGCACTTCTAAAATATTAATAGATGACTTTACGATTTCAGTATTGGGCCCTAACATATTGTTAATCAGTGCCGTTAGTCGATCCACCTCGTTAATGATGACTTCGGTATATTGGCGCATTTTAGGCTCGCTTAATTCACGTTCTAATAGCTGTGCTGCACCTCTGATACCACCGAGAGGATTCTTTATTTCGTGAGCCATACCTTGTGCAAATTGAAGGCTTGCCTGTTTCTTTAGATTGGTGAATTCTTCCCGAGTGATTTTTGATTGCCAATCGAGTTGTCTAATTTCAATTAGAACTTGCGAGATACTGTCCGTATTTTCGATTGGATAAATACTGTAATCAGCAGAAAATGATGTACCGTTCGCTAGAGTGATTTTTGCATCATGTTCAGTCACGGCAAAAGAGTCATCACCAAAGGCATCTAGTTTGTTGGTAATAGTATTGGGCTCTACCTGACTGAAAAGCTGGTTTATATTCTTGCCGTATAGGCTAGAAGCGCTACTGGTGAACAACTCTTCGGCTGCAAAATTAACATAACTGATGGTCCAATCTTTATTAAGGCATAGGATGCTGCTGTTGAGTGTGTCAACTATTTTGCCAGCAGTTTTATCAGATTGAGAAAAATTCATAATAATTTAATATTGCGCTAATTTGGTGCGAAATGGTGAAATTTGATCTATTTGACGTGTTAAACACCGCCTTTTGGTTAAAGTTGAGCATAAAAAAGGCCTCTTTTGGAGGCCTTCTTATCAATACTAATAACCGCTAGAGAAAACTAGCAACTGTAATATAGGTCAAACTCAACTGGGTGAGTCGCTAAACGCATGCGTTGAACTTCTTCATTTTTAAGCGAAATATAAGCATCAATAACGTCATCCGTAAATACGCCGCCAGCTTTCAGAAACTCTCGATCTTGATTCAGTGCGCTGAGTGCTTGATCAAGTGAAAAAGCAACTTGTGGTATTAATGCTTCTTCCTCTGGAGGTAAGTCGTATAAATCTTTGTCCATCGCTTCACCTGGGTGAATTCGGTTTTTAATACCGTCTAGGCCGGCCATCAGCAAGGCACTGAAAGCAAGGTAAGGGTTAGCGGTAGAATCAGGAAAACGTACTTCAATTCTGCGACCTTTGGGGTTACCAACATAAGGGATCCGAACCGATGCAGAACGATTACGAGCCGAATAAGCTAACATGACAGGTGCTTCAAAACCAGGCACTAAACGTTTGTAACTGTTAGTTGCAGGGTTTGCAAAAGCGTTAATGGCTTTCGCATGTTTAATTACGCCACCAATATAAAATAATGCCATTTCAGATAAACCGCCATAGCCGTCACCAGCAAATAAGTTGACGCCATCTTTCGCTAAAGACATATGAACATGCATGCCGCTGCCATTGTCACCTACCAGTGGCTTGGGCATGAAGGTTGCTGTTTTACCATAACTATGAGCCACATTATGAACACAATATTTGAAAGCTTGAACTTCGTCGGCCTTTTTTACTAGCGTGTTAAATTGAACACCAATTTCACATTGCCCAGCAGTGGCTACTTCATGATGATGGACTTCAACTTTTTGACCCATTTCTTCTAGAGCTAGACACATGGCAGACCGAATGTCGTGCAAAGAATCAACAGGTGGAACAGGGAAGTAACCACCCTTCACACGTGGACGGTGCCCGGTGTTGCCATCTTCATAGGACTTGCCAGTGTTCCAGTCAGCTTCTTCAGAGTCGATACGAAATGAGCAGTTGCCCATTTCTGTGGTCCACTGTACGTCGTCAAAGATAAAAAATTCATTTTCAGGACCAAAGAAAGCAGTATCTGCAAGGCCAGTTGCTTTCAGATAAGTTTCTGCTCGGTTAGCAATGGAGCGAGGATCGCGCTCGTAGCCTTCACCAGTCGCTGGTTCAACAACATTACAGCTAATGTTGATTGTGGGCTCATCGGTGAATGGGTCTAATATAGCGGTAGACGGGTCAGGCATGAGGATCATGTCTGACTCATTAATACTTTTCCAGCCAGCAACTGAAGAGCCATCAAACATTTGGCCTTCGGTGAAACTATCTTCGTCAAGTCGATAAGACGGTATAGTGACATGCTGTTCTTTACCGCGAGTGTCAGTAAATCGAAAGTCGACAAATTTAACGCCGTGTTCTTTTATGGTATTTAATACGTCAGCAGCTGACATCGGGAGGGTCTCCGTTGAAATGAATGTTAAATTTTGAGCTATTGTACTGATAAATTTACTATTACCAATTTATCTTAATTTTTAAGATAAATTGGGTTAACCTAATGCGGCATGCACCAATTCGGTGCAATACTAGCGTAAAAAATAAACATTTACCTGCCCAACAAAACTAATTTTAGTCGCCTCATCGGTTAATTCATCGATCTGCTGTTGGTAACTGCTGTCGGCTAAGGTTAATGGCAAAACCAAATCAATTTCTACTCGGCTATTGAGGTAGTGTAATTGAATGCTTTCTATGTTGGCGCTACAGTCAACTCGCGCCCATTGTCTAATGAGTTGATCGAGTATTTCGTGGCGAGAGGGCAGATCGCTTACCCAGTCATGACCAACCTCTGTAAATGGATCAACATGAATACCAACGTCAATAATGCGTGGGAATTCAGTTTTTATCTGTTGCGCCAGCGAAAAAGCAATGTGGTGCGCTTCTGATACCGTTAACCTTGGGTTGACGCGTATTTCAGCATCAAGATACCCCTGACCGCCCATTGAGCGAGTCCTGAGACTATGCAGCGCATTGACATAATCATTTTGTTCAATTGTGTGTTGAATTTCGCTGACCAGTTTAGGCTCGAGACTGGTATCGATTAGTTCGTCAAAGGCTTTACGAGCCAGTTTGTAGCCCATGTAGCTGATCATTAGAGCGATTATGGCGGCAGCCAATGAATCCATGTAAGGCACACCGAGAATTTGAGCAGAAATACCGCAAAGCACAACGATTGAGGACAATGCATCCGAGCGATGATGCCAGGCGTTTGTTTCGAGTAAGGTCGAATGTATTCGTTTAGATGCTTTCAGCGTATAGCGATATAAGCTTTCCTTAGATAGGATTGAAACAATTGCGAATACCAGCGTAAAGGCATTGGGCACAACATGGTCTGGTGAAATGATATTACTAATGCCGCGAAAGCCAATTCCAATGCCGACGGCGATTAAAATAAGCCCGAGTAATACGGACGCTAGTGTTTCGATTCGGCCATGGCCGTAGGGGTGCTCTTTATCGGGGGCCTTAGCAGATTGACTCGTTGCCATTAAAACAATGAAGTCGCTACCGAGATCTGACAAGGTATGTATGCCATCGGCCAACAGCGCCTGAGAATGCCCCAATAGCCCAAATACAATTTGCAAAGATGCTAATAGCGCATTTACTAGAGCACCAATCAACGTGACTTTTTTTGTGACCTGACTGCGTTGTCCAGATTTCATTTAAAAAATGAGGTCCTTTGACCTGAATGCCTTGGCTGCTGTTTTGTCAGCCATGAGTATTTTGGTACGACGCTATAACAACAAATAATTTACCCAGCCTGGTTAAAAATATGAGCTGGTATATTTTACCAGCACTTTGAAATAGTGGTGCCCGTTCCACTTTTAAAGCCTGTATTGGATAACGTTAGTGTAGTACATTCTGTGTCATTAGCTTGAGGTTCTCCGGTAACGGGCGTTGCGGTCAATTCATAGGTAACGACAGTACTAGTGACGGTAATGGTATAAAAGCCCGCAGCAGAAGTCGCAGGAATAACCGCATCGCAAGCGGCATTGTTATAGGCACCATAAAGTGCTTTGCACTTTTCCAGTGCGGTTGCAGTTGCAGTCAAGCCTGTACGAGCATCAGTGCGGTTTGCAGCAACCACGTAGTTACCATAGAACTGAAGTGAGACGGCAGACAGTATTCCCATAATAACGAGGACAATCATGAGCTCAACCAGAGTCAATCCTTTGTATAGTTTGATTTTATTCATTACGTGACTTTTATTCATTGGCAGTAGGTTTAGTCATTAAATATAAACTGTCAACGTAAAGTTTTCCGTTGTATTTTTGTATTTCGATTCGTGCATAGTTACCCACTCGTATACTCGATAGGCTGGAGCTTGCACCATCCACAGCATATACTTTTACTGTCGGGATAATCTTGAATAGCATATCGTTAACATTGATAGTGTCTCGACTGAGCGACAATATTTTTCCTTCTAGCTGAATCATTGGAGCCGCATTCACAGCAATAAAGCACGCAGACATTATTAGAATAAAGGCCAGATATACTTTGCACAAGACAGTGTTTCTATAGATCATTGTATTAACTCCTGCCATGAAAAACGACCAGTGCGAAGTTTTAGTAAGGCTTTAACGACCATGGGTGAATCATTTGTATATTTAACGGTATCCAAAAATGTATCCTCTGACATTAATCCAGCTTGTTGAGTACCCGCAATAGTAGGGGTTTCAGGATTAATCGCTGTCGCATCACTGGCAGTGTCATCGTCGTCAACTATGCCATCACCATTGGTATCAGTTTGAGGCTGGCTCGTTGCGCCGCCTGTGGCAGCATCAACAACCATGCGATAACCAAAACCACCGACTGAACAGGGGTCTGATACGGGTACAAAGGTATTGAAGAACACACTGCCTCCCCTCACCGTTGGACGCGTAATTGAGCGTTCGCCAGAATCAGGTAGCTGAAGAAACCACCCATAATTATCTGTAGTGTAGTCGACAGCGTTTTGGGTTAATACTCGAGCATCAATCGGCGCAGTTGCGGTATTGTCATCATCGTCAAAAGTAAAGCCACTTCTAAAGGTTTGCTCGACCAGATTGTTATCAGTGCGAGCGCTATCACCTTTGTCCCAGACACCATAAAAGTGATTGACAGCTGAAGTTGTTTTGTCCGAATTCACCAAATATTGGCCTGATCCAAAATACACCATTATGTTCGGTTTGTTACTGGTAACGTCGGATATTGAGGGGTGTTTAGCCAATGTGGGTTTAGCCGTAATGGGACGATTGCCCTTGGTAACAAAGAGCGGACTTGAGCTGGTATTTGCCAGCGCCCAGTTTGATGTCACCGAGCTACTTAGATCAAATGCCCACATATTACCTTCTAAATCGCCGGCGTAGACTCTATCGACAGTGCCATTGCCATCGGTATCTGCAAGTGCGGGCGTTGCTAGTCCGTTGCGTGCAGTTGTCGATCCAGTACCAGTGGTAATCTTAACATAATCACTCGCACTCCAAACGCCATCGATGCCTTCTGCAATCTTCAAGATAAAAAGTTTGGCTTTACCATCGCCTGTATCGTTATAGCCGTTGCCAAAAATAGCAACCCAACTGCCATCGTTGGTCATGCCAATTTGGGGTTGGCTATAGGTGAAACCGAGGTCTGCATCGTGTGTGCTGTTAAATTCCCACAACACAATGTCGGCTGCATTTGCTTCATTGAATGTAGTCGGGTCGGTAACATTTAAGGCATAAACACCGCGCCCACCGCCACGTAATCCATTGAATAATATCGTATGCCAATTTAAGCCACTACCTAAATTAGCATAAATATCCGACACAGAGGGAGTAAGGTCATTATAATATTTATGTTGATACCTTTGGTCAGTTAAGTAATGTAATCCTTCGTTACTGTTAGCAGATGAAAACAAACTACTTGGAATATAGGCGAGTACTTCTTTGCCGCCTGATCCCGCAATATCATTACCTGCCGTGTCTTTAAGTGTTTCTGAAAAACCATGCAACATGCCGTCATTGGCAGCCACGTAGATCACACTGTTGCGTGTTTTGGCACTGCCATTTTTAAAGTGAGAATAACGTGTCGAAGGAGCGGTTGGAAATGGCGCTGTATCGGGCCAAGTAAGATCGGGTGCGCCAACAAAAACGGGCCCTGAGTTGACTAGATCTCCGAGTAGGGAAGCTCTCTCCCGAAAGAATTCACCCGCACCTTCATTCGATCGATCACCTCGTAAAAAATCGAGACGCTTCTGTGCAATAGAGATGTCAGTATCTACATTACCAGAAGGGTTAATACTCAAATCTGCCATTTGACCCGCATTCAAATTTGCCCATTGGAAAGGCACGCCATCAGGTGAAGTGGCAGTATTATCGTAAGTTAAAATAACGCGTGGTTCGGCAGTAATGTCTCTAGCGGTCAGTACCGTACCCGCTCCCCATGTGGGTGTAGATGCTAATGTACCCAGGGTTAAATCTATAATGTTGTAAGCATATAGATTGCCCTGCCAGCGGTTGGTATTAAATTCGGCGAGATAAACCACCGAAGAAGTGGTTAGCTTGGCAGAGTTGACAGCAACTGCAGCAGCGGTAGCAGTTCGCTCTGCAATATCTGAAATTGATTCATTGAGGGATTGCTCTAGTTCAGACGGGTTTTGAGCATTCAAGTATTTGCCACGGCCGTTATAGGCTGCATGCCATAAATCATCAACGGTAGAATTTTGATTGGAAATTGCCTCGGGCCAGCTAAATCCGACATCTAGCGGCGAAACTGTACTAGGATCTAAGGATCCGTTGAGACCAAATGCAATGGTATAAGTGACTAAATGTTGTTGGTTGGATTCATCAATTCCTTCCGTAGTTGGAACGTTATTAGCTAGGTCTAAACGAAGGTCATTTTCATAGTACTCCATAGCGACATCAGCCAGCGTATTAGAGAATTCGTCGGCATAATTACCACCATCGTTTGACTGGGATTCATTGCCATCGTATGGAGAGCCAAGACCGTCATCAATATCCGTATTTCCAACGCCTGGATCGCCACCATTCCAGAAACCATCAGTCATAACAATATTAAAATTCTGTTGGCATTCACCGCCATCTGATTGAGATAAAATAGGTGCTGAGGCACCCGTAGTTTTAAATAATTCACCTACGCGCTTCAGTGCATTTCTAGCGGGAGTGCCTCCATTAGGCTCTATACTATAAAATTTCTCCAGCATTTCTCGCTTAAAGATAACGTTAGTCATCGACTTTAAATCGGACTGTTCGGGGCCATTAAATACTACCAGACCCATACGAGTGGCATCGGTATTATTAATGACGCGGCCGATAGAGGCTTTTGCTGCAAAATCACGATTTCGATAATACACAAACCAGTTGGCAAAGTTTTGCATCTCAGTTGTTCCCGCTTCAATTTCGACGAGAGTATTCGAATCGGTTGTTTCAATAACACCATTAGCATTAGTGTCAGTCCACACATGATAAGTTGGCAAATAGATCGCATCAGGCAACCAGCAGCCACAATTATCATTGTCAAAAAAGTTTTTTCTGACCGTTAGGTTAGTGCTTATTCCTGATGGTGAATTTGGATTTATTAAAGCGTTGGTTGGGTCTGCATTGCTGTACATTGCTGTACCATCAGCTTTTACACCAGCCCAAGGGGTATAAGTTGTTGCTGGGTTATAGTAATTTTTATTGCCGTTATGGTTACGTAAAACCCATACACCTGCCGCCCAAGTAGCGCTTGATGGTGGTAATATGGTCGAGTCGTTATACCAGTCCGGCTCATAATAATAGCGAAATCTGCCATTCACATAGGGCACACCGCTGCTGGAATAGAATCCAGCCGTTCCATTTTGAACCATTAAATTCCAGCTCATACTGCCAGAATCGTCATGCGTAAAAAATACGTTAGGCTCAACCAGTGAAGAAACAAATAATGGTGCAGTGGCTAAAGGTCCTGGTGCTGCAAATGCAGACAGCGAACTCAGCAATGTCATTAACGCACTGAAAGCGACAGTTGCAAACTTTCTCCTCAGTTTTTGGATAATCATTTTAGTTGCCTGAGCGTTGTAATTTTAAGGGGCTATTTTCCCAAAATAAGACTGAAGGTAACGAAACGAGTTGCCAGTTAATCCAACACCCCTCGCTGTGGCACGGTATATGGACACAGTACTACCTGTTTGCCCAGAACCATAGTTTCCGATATTGACAGAAGAGGTCAGTGGGTTTTGTTTTCTATCACCCATGTACTCGATAATATAGCGCGGTTTAGCAGAACTAAAAACGTCTGTCCCCGCCGCTTGGGATGCATTGATAGCCCAAGTGGCCGCATCGAAATAATCAAGTTCAAAACTAGTCGATTGAGCATCGACTGTCGACAGGCCAAGGCTTGAATTATTAAAGTCACCGTTAGAAGTCGAGTTGGCAATGAAAGTTTCAGCGGCCTTCAGGCCCATTTCGGCGGCTTGAAACATTAATATTGATTCGCGCTGATTGCCTGCCATTGCCAATTCGGTGCGCGTACTTTGAATTGTTGATATGCCGAGTATGGTAAGCGTTACCAATATTACTAAGCTAAAAACCAAAGTGACGCCCTTTTGTTTTGTGGGCATTATTGTTTCCATTATAAAATCCCAATCCTATTCCGTAATGCAATGGTATTAGTAAAGACTCGTCGAATACGACGATCACTAGCCGTTACTGTGCTGCCGTTAAATGTGTAAGTCTGTGGCTGATCGATAACAAAATTATCAAAAGACCTCACCAGAAGCATGACTCTGACAGACACTACGCTACGAAAATCCGTAACATTGTTGGCAGTGACATATTGATTAGCAAAGGCATCACTAGTGGTGTCGATGCCATACAGAATTTGCATGTCTTCAATGCCTTCAATAAATTCCTGATTATCATTAAACAAGTCGCGGAATAAGGCCGGTTCACCACTAGCGCCCGTCCCAATAGAATAGGTAACAGTTTGCAACGCCATAATGGTCGCATCGTTCTCATATTGTTGACTTAGCGTTACCGTGTGATTTAGCCGATTGGCAGGCGTGTCGACGCTGGTGACTCTGAAAATGTCAGCCTCTTGTGGGATTAATAGATCGTTGGAACCACAACGAGTGATTAAAGCAATATCACCATCGACAAACAAACTGACCGAATTAGTGGTGATATAATCCATCGTCGTTGTGCTGAAAGGTGCACTCACATTGACTTGACCAGGCTTGCTACCACTGATGGTAATCGTATCGCTAGTATTGAAACCACCCACGTCATTGGTACCGAGGATTGGGCCATTAGTAATGAAGTCGTGTACGGAAGCTAGGTACCCTTCTTCCCCAACCAGATTGTTGTCAATATTAGTGATTGTTGTATTGTTAATGGTAGTAGCTTTTAAAGGGTTGAAATTAATGCACCCCCAATCCCCAGCACTGCGTAAATCTCGGCTCATAGCATCCATTGCAAAGCGTCCATTTTCTTGGACTTGAGACAAAGCGCTGGAAAATTTATGGGTCGCCTTATTCGCCAGAAACACTTGAACAATGCCGCCCAACAAAAACAAACTGATGACAAGTGATACGAGTACTTCAACCAATGAAATCCCAGACTGTGAGCGTCTGTTTTTATAGCAATAGAATTGATCGTTTCTATAAAAGCTCATTGTTTGATCACTACGAGGTAGCACGACAGGGTGGCGTCAGGGCAAGGTGTACTACCTGCACCACCGCCCGCAGCTGAACTGCTACCATCATCCCACATGACCGCAATTAACAGTCCATCGCTAGCATTGGCATTGTTACTAATAGTGCCTCTGCCTGCGGGCAAGTTGCTTACCATGATTTCCCAGTGGGCGGCATCAGCGGTTACTATTTCGGTATCTAGGCAGCTTTTGGTAATGCAGTCTGGATCGACATAACCATTGTCGGTATTGATATTGGCGTAGAGGGCAAATTGTGCATTGTTGGCTCGTATACGATCCGCCATATTGTAGGCCATTAGAACGGCCTGACTATGGTGCAGTGCGCTGGAGTTTTGGCTAATAGAAGTGACTTGAAGGGCGGCAATTCCGAGCAGACCGATCGAAATAATGAGTAGAGCAATCATTGATTCGACGAGTGAGACGCCTAGCTGAAGTTGCTTCAATTGCGGCGGTTTGACGGCTAGCATGAGGTACCACCGCCTTGACGTACTCGACCAGTAATAGAGATTTGAATGGACTTAAGGTTTGCCAACAAACGATCATCACAGAGCGAAAAAGTACCAACCGCAGTTTTAGCGAATCCACGATTGTCATAAATAATAGACCTGCCGATGGTACTAGTGAGTGTGTTGTCTACCAGTGCTTGCTGAACACGTAAAACAGTTTCGAGGTTATTGATGGTTCCATTGCCATCGCTATCTGCAAATACAATCCAGCCACTTGACCAATCTGTGCCATTACAACTAACGCCATTATTGCTAATGCATACAACAGTTTGTTGGCTTTGGGTGACCGCTTGGTTGCGTGCATAGGCAAGATGAGACACCAGAGTATTAATTTGAGAGGTCAATCGTTCATTCTTAATATAAACACCCATCGACGGAACCGCAATTGCTGTTACCACACCAATGATGCCAACGGTTATGATCAACTCTAATAGACTAAAGCCAAGACACTTTTTCATACCTTTAGCCTAGTAAACTAAAATAAAAATGCGCTTCAAAGAAGATGGACTAATAAAAACCACCGATAAACGGTACTGGTATAGCCGAATGAGTTAGAATTCTGCCTTAATAGAAATCCACAATGCTGAAGATATAAGTAACTGATGACAGAAGAATTGAAAACTGATCGTGCCATTAGAAGTTTTGCGCGCCGCTCTGGGCGAATGACCCTAGGGCAAAAGCATGCCCTAAGTGAGTATTGGCCGCTGTATGGCATCGACTATGAGTTAACCCAAGCAAATGTTACCACCGCAATACAGGATTATGAATCTGTGATTCTGGAAATTGGGTTTGGTAATGGAGATGCGTTGATTGAAATGGCAGGAAATGCACCTGACGTTTTGTATATTGGCGTAGAGGTGCATCGGCCTGGTGTCGGTCGATGTTTAAACATTATCGAAAAAACTAAACTAGCCAATGTGCGCTTAATTTCGTATGACGCGATAGAAGTTATGCAACATATGATACCCGCGCAATCGTTAGATAAAGTGCTGCTTTTTTTCCCTGACCCTTGGCATAAAAAAAGACATAACAAGCGTCGTATTGTGAATCAGAAATTCCGAGATCTTGCCTTTAGCTTGTTAAAGCCGGGTGCCCATTTGCACTTTGCCACTGATTGGCAGGAATATGCTGAGTATATGGCGGAAGAGTTATTGTCAGATGTGCGGTTTTCAAATCAGGGTGATAGTGATGGTTATGCCCAGCGTCCAGATTATCGACCGCGCACAAGATTTGAACAAAGGGGACTCAATCTAGGTCACGGTGTATGGGATTTGGTGTTCAAAAAAGCCTAGGCGCAATAAAGATGTTATAAAAATCAAGCATCTAAAATAGTAGATGCATCATAGTCATCATCACCGCAAGAAACAGAATGCTCATGCCGACGCCTGCCTTCATATAATCAGGAACACGATAACCACCAGGTCCTTTGATCAATGCATTGACTTGATGGGTTGGCAGTATGAAAGAATTAGAAGTAGCAATGGCTACTGTGAGTGCAAACACAGCAGGGTCAGCGTCAGCACCGATAGCGATATTAACCGCGAGGGGTACTAACAATACGGTTGCACCCACATTAGACATCACCAAAGTAAAAAAAGTAGCCAGCAGAGCGACAGACAGTTGTATCACCCAAGTTGGCATGTGACCAACCACAAGCAGAGTTTGTTCGGCAATCCATTTTGCCGTGCCACTGGTTTCGACAGCTAGTCCAAGTGGAATCAAGCTAGCGAGTAAAAACACTGTACCCCACGACACCGATTTGTAAGCTTCATCGATTTTGAGCACGCCGGAGAGAACCATACCAATAGCGCCACACATCAATGCGACGGACAGTCGTAGGTCGGTAAAAAGAACCATGAATAATGCCAAACCAAAAAACAGTCCGGCCCAACCGACTTTATTAGGTCGAGACTCTTCACGAGGATATTCTGAGGTAACAATGACAAAGTCACGGTTACTCTCTAAATGGGCCAATGCTTTCCAAGAGGTGTGGGCGAGCAAGGTGTCACCCGCTTCTAAAGGAATGTCGCGAATACTTTCTCCCTCGAATTGCGTTTCGCCATCTCTGTGAAGAGCCACCATCGCCAGGCCGTAGGTTTTTCGCATCCAGACATCACGCGCACTTTTGCCGATAAGTGAAGAACCGGGCGGAATAACAATCTCGGCAATACCAGCCTGATTGGGCGATAAAACCTCGGAAAACGCGCGCAAGCCTTTTTGAATCACTAAGCCGTAGTTATCAACGAAATCTTTTAAATGAGCAGGAGAGCACAGGACGCCCAGTCTTGCATCACCACCAATGTTAATGTCACGTGATAAATCACCTTGCCCAGCACGCACAGCTGCGCTGGCAGCTTTCATGGCGATAATCCTAATTTTATTTTTGGACTCGATATCATCCAGCACTTGGCCGACTAGTGGGCTATCCTTCGGGACATTGACCTCGAATAGTGAATAATCGACTCCGTAAACCTCTTGTAGATACTCAGCTGACCCCGCCACATTGGCCGAGCTATCGATCGACACATTTGGCAGCACATATCTACCCGCAACAACAAAATAAATGATGCCAGTAACGACCAAGGCAATGCCAATGGGCGTCACCGAAAATAGGCCCCAGCTTTCCATTTGTTGATGAGCTGGCAGCGCAATGTTTGATGTAACGATTAAGTCATTCAGCAAAATGAGTGGTGAGGAACCTACCATTGTCACTGTTCCGCCTAAAATAGCGGTAAAGCCCATTGGCATCAGTAGACGCGACATGGCCAATCCTGACCGAGCAGAGATCCGGCTAACAACCGGTAGGAACAAAGCTGCAGCGCCTACGTTTTGCATAAACGATGAAATAAACCCGACCGTGCCAGAAATTATCGGAATGATCCGACTTTCAGTATTGCCGCCTATCTTCAAAATGAAACCAGCAACCTTGCTCATCATGCCTGTTTTATCTAGTCCGGCTCCAATAATCATCACCGCAATAATGGACATCACCGCGTTACTAGCGAAACCATCAAACAGATAATCAGTTGAAACTAGCCCTTGTTCTAAACCCATCATAGGCGCGAGCAAAGTGGTTAAACCAAGAAGCGTCATGATAGAAATAGCGGTTTCATCAACACTAATGATTTCAAATGAAAAAAGATAAATAGTCAGGAGGAGGAATAAACTAACCCAGGCTATTTCAATACTGGGCGTTGACAAAACGATCCCCCAGCCTAGGCCAATAAATATTAGACCTGCTATCCATTTTATATGGAGAGATTTGTTTAATTTAAACAAGTTTTATCTATAGCCTCTCGTAAGAAGAATTTTATTTTTGGAGTTATTATTCGAACCGCAATGGCTCTGTGAACGAGCTCTATAGTTATAACTACAGAGTCTACACGTATTCCGATTGGCGTACAAAAGCTAGCAACTATCATTTGATAGTTGACAACATAAATCTGACTCGCGACAAGTCTTTAAAAAATGTTAAAACTAAACACATGAAAAGAATTGTATAATCGATATAGTGACAAATTGCCTGGATATATAACATGTCGAAAAAACATCCCGTTGTGGTTATCACCGGTTCGTCTGGTGCTGGAACCTCAACTGTAAAGAAAACCCTTATCTCGATTTTTCAGCGTCAGAAAATTAATCCTGCCACCATTGAAGGCGATAGTTTTCATCGCTATAACCGAGAAGAAATGCTGCGCCTACAGAAACAGGCGACGACTGAAGGTGAGCAGTTTAGCCAGTTTGGTGCTAGTGCCAATCAGTTCCAAAAGCTTGAGCAGCTTTTCAAAAACTATGGTGAAACCAATAGTGGAGAGCAGCGCCACTATTTGCATAATGAAGAAGAAGTTAAGCATCACAGTAAACGATTGAATACTGTGTTTGAAGCAGGGCAGTTCACCCCATGGGAGCCACTGCCTTCTGACACTGATCTTTTATTTTATGAGGGCCTGCATGGCCTAGTTAAAACTGAATCTGTCGACCTGCCACGTTATGTCGATTTAAAAGTGGGGGTGGTGCCCGTGGTCAATCTGGAATGGATTCAGAAAATACACAGAGACACGAAAGAACGTGGCTATAGCGAAGAAGCGATAGTGGATATTATATTAAGGCGTATGCCTGACTATGCAAAGTTCATAACGCCACAGTTTTCAGAAACTGATATCAATTTCCAGCGAGTCGCGACCGTCGATACCTCTAACCCGTTTGTTGCTCGTGACATTCCGACTCTCGACGAAAGCTTTGTTGTTATACAGTTTAGAAACCCAGACATACGGCACACCGACTTTTCCAATTTGTTGAGTATGCTCCAAGGCTCTTTTATGTCGCGTCGAAATACTATCGTTGTACCCGGTGGCAAAATGGAATTAGCAATGGAAATTATTTTCCCACCTATTATTGCCGACCTGATGGATCGGCGGTGGGCAACTTAACTAGTGATGTTGATAGATAGCCATTGCCATCTAGATGACGATCGATTCGATATTGACCGTGATCAAATTGTTGCTCGCGCAAAGGAGTGCAATGTTAATCATATTATAATGCCCGCCACAACGGCGCAGCGTTGGCAGAAAATCAAATCAGTGAGTGAATCCTACGATGGCATATACCCGACTTATGGTTTACATCCGATGTTTATGGCTTCGCATCAAGAACTCCATATCAATGAGCTAGATGCTTGGTTAGACCGTGAAAAGCCAATTGCAGTTGGAGAGTGTGGGCTTGACTTTTTTATTGGCCGTGAAGATGAGGCACAGCAGATAAAGATCTTTAGCAACCAGCTTCAGTTGGCAAAAAACCATCACCTGCCGGTGATCATCCATGTTAGAAAAGCGATGGATCAGACAATCAGCCTTTTGCGTAAGTTCGCGCCACTGACGGGTGTTATTCACAGTTTTTCAGGTAGCCAGCAGCAGGCTAACCAGTTAATTGATTTAGGCTTTAAACTTGGTATAGGCGCCACTGTGGGTTTTGAACGAGCCAAAAAATTACGCTCGATAGTCGCGTCAGTGCCAGACATCGGGCTATTAATCGAGTCAGATGCACCAGATCAGCCTGGCGCTCATCATCGGGGTGAGCGTAATGAGCCATCTTTCATTATTGAACAGTTAGCAACGATTGCTTTGCTCAGAGGTGTATCTGAAAATGAACTAGCGCAAACTTTGCGACGGAATACTAATGACTTGTTTGGATTTACAGATGAACCCTAAGCTGAGTAGGTTGGAAAAGCGAAGCGCCTTCCGACAAGTTACGAACAACAAAGCATGTCATCAATTATTGCGTTTAATTCCTTAAAGTCTTGTTTGGTGATTTTGGCTGTTTGGCCAAGCTTGATGGCGCCGTGGCTTATCAGGCCTACAGCTCGATAGCAAACGTCTCATCAATATGTGATTTCTGAACGGTATCAGGATCGAAGCTTTGCTCGGTAAAGCTAATGGTATTGTGGTTCGAAAATTTAACCAGACTAGAGGCTCGTGTTCCATAATCAGGCAATTTAATAAACCGACTCGATAACAGCCGCTCCTTTTCTAATGGAATACCGGTAGTCGGTAATTGTTCATCAGGCGCTTGCTGTTCGCTACTCAAAATGTCGATAAGGGCATCATCATCGGCATCATTGCTGAGTGCCTGTTCGAGGGCTATTTTGCCTGATGTTAACTTGGGCCAAGCTTCGTCAAAAAAACCATTACTAACACCGTAAAATCCTGGTGTGAGTTTGCGAATGCCGGGTTGACGGTTTGAATAAGACCACAGTTGACTGCTGTTACCAATGAGTAAATTGAAACCTGCATAGTCATCTTGCTGTGACGCTATTCTTGCCAAAAACTGTTGCACGGATTCGGATCCAGTTAGAAATTCTCGCGTTAAGTCACCACGTGAACGCTGATTTAATTGCTTTTGGCCTGGCTCTCGAACGTTGGTCACAGCAGCAAATCGACCTTGTTTGCTGACCCCCATCCAAGTGCCTTGCGCCTCTAAATCTCGCCCACCAAAGGTATTTGACGAATCCTCCCACCAATGTGCAGCTCGAGTGGATCGGGCGTAAAACTCATCGCGATTAGAAATAACAATGAGGGGGTAATTGTTGCATTGTCCATAAGCTAATAAAATTAAGCACATAAAATGTAATTACTGATGATTAAGTTGGTCAATTTCTGGCAGTGGCTCATTCCTAATTGCCCGCTCAAAAGAACTTAAACGCTTGTAAACCGACAGTAAATCAACAATCGTCGTCCACGAATTAACCAGATACTGAAACGAGTTACTGACTTGTCCAAAAGCAGTCAAAATTTGCTGCAAAATACCAAAAGTAATGACGCCAGCCGCAATAGTAGGCATTAATAAAATGTAGACAAATATACCGTCTGCTTGCAGGTACAGCATACGGGCTACGTTAAAGTACATGTAATGAAAATATAAACGGAAGTAATTTTTGCGTATATTCACAAATAGTTCACTCAGAGAAACCGGTTGTGCTCGCAATTCATCGTCTTCTCCATACACTAACTCTTTTCGGAAAGCGGCCTCGACGCGTTGATTTTTAAACTCTAGCCCCGGTAACTTGATTCCTACAGTGGCTAATAATGTAGTACCAAAAATTGCCCATAACAGAGCGGCAACAAAAAGAGGGTGAGGAATAACACCAATAATGGGCAATTCACTGACGTATTCTGAGAGGGCCCAAAGTACCGGTAAAAATGCAAATAGAGTCATTACTGCATCCACAATTGAAACCCCTAAACCTTCCATGATCGCAGCAAAACGCATGGTGTCTTCCTGTATGCGTTGCGAAGCACCTTCAATATGTCGAACGTTTGTCCACTGAGCGGTGTAGTAATCGTTCATTGCCGTGCGCCATCGAAAAATGAAATGGCTAACGAAAAAACGAGTCGCAACAAAAAGGAAAATTGCAAGGAACGCAACTTCTGCAAAAATCAAAATCAAGTCTAATAATTCGTCCGTAATCGAAGCAATAGATTCTGCAGAGCGATCACTCTCGGCAGCATCGGTGCCAGGTGTTTTTAATGCTTGCTGTACGAGGTCAAAAAATGGCCGTCGCCAATTGTTGATGGCAACTGAGACTTGAACTGAAAAATAAGTTGAGAATAAAACAGCGGCTGAACCCACGATCGACCACCATTGCCATTGATGCTTGGCAATCCTAAACCAAACCATTGCAAATAAAGCGGTACAGACAAAATAGAAGCAATAAAATAATAAAAATGAATCAGTAACGAAATGTCCTAAACCAATCACTGGCTTTGATTCTGTCAGATCGAAACCAAAAAATTGACCAATCTGCACATTAAACCCGTACCAGATGGCACTACAAATTGCAGCGTAAATCAGGACTGACCAAAAAAATAGTTTTGGATTAGGAAAGAAAGACTTAAACATAGTTCAGGCTCGATATTTAAAAATGAGTTTCTGAGGGCTACTAGACCGACGGAGCCCTGATTGATTCAATGGTTAACCGCCCAGGCAGAAAAGTTATCAGCAGATTAATTCTGCTATCATCATAATATAACTGTCATTGTCATTCAGCACATTAATATAATTAACCTGTTATCGTGCTGGTTTGACAATAAAGAGTGTGGTTCAACGTGTCTGTTCAAGTGCATCATTGAGATAGAGATGCCTAACATTAAGATCAAACTAATTACAACTAATAATGGCTAAATAAGCAGGAATAAAAGTCAATTCATTGGCAATTAAGACTTGACATGAAAAGATACTCACCGATAGGAGGAGTCATTTCTCTACTTACAATTCTGCTATTCAGCGCCGCCATAGAGAACTTTAAATAAAACTTAAGTGATTGATAAATATAACAAAAAATAAAATGGTGACTATTTGAGCAATTTAACAAAAGGTGATGATTAATGCGGCTTCTGGCATTGTATTGACATTTCATCCACAGAGTTATCCACAGGAAATGTGGATAACCAAACTTATCTTGATTTATTAATGAGTTAGCGCGCATAAGCTAGAAAATTGATTAAAAAAATGCGCTATCTGAGGCTAAATCTCTCCGTGCATTTAAATTAACTGATTGACAAAATCTATTTCAGTGAGCTGTGTATAAAGTATCATACCGGTCCATCCTCGGAGCTTAAAAGTTGCCAGACAAACCCGAAATTCATTTTGCCTCTTTCGCAATTGCGATACCTTTGTATCGTGTATTTGATTACGCAATTGAATCCATCGACCCAGTGAGTCTTGATTCAAACGCGAATGATAGGATTAAGAGTGATGTCAGTCATATCGGCAAACGTTTCCGTCTACCTTTCGGTAGCGGCAAAAAAATAGGCCTGTTTTTGGAACAGGTGGATGACTCGTCTGTTGCTCGTGAGAAAACCAAACCCGTGCTCGAATGCCTGGATGATAAGCCGGTTTTATCCGAACACATGATGGCGCTGGCGCGCTGGATGGCAAGCTATTACCTGCAGCCGCTCGGTGAAGTCATGTTCCAATGCTTACCAGCCCATCTGCGTAGCGGTAAAAGTGAAAAGCCTGAACAGGTCAAGTATTGGCATGTGCAGATCACTGACGAAAGTTTATACGACGCTATTCGTCGACGGTCACCCAAGCAATTTGAAATGCTGTTGGCTATAGAGCAGTCAATCGGTGGATTGAATGCTGTTCAATTAAAGCAAATCAACAGTGGCTGGGCGAGCCTGATTAAAGCTTTAGAGTTCAAGCAGGTCATTCGCTGGGATTACTCAAAACCCAAAAGCAGTGGTGCCACATTAGAGTCGCCGCCAAAATCGAGTGATGATCAGTCGCAGGTACTCTCGCAACTTGAAACCAGACTCGATGTCTTTTCAGTCCACCTACTCGATGGCATTACTGGCAGTGGTAAAACAGAGGTCTACTTCCGTCTGATCCAATGGCAACTAGCTCAGCGCAAACAGGTTATTTATCTGGTGCCAGAAATTGGTTTAACCTCGCAGCTGGTAGAGCGTGTACGCCGTCGCTTCGGCGAGCAATTTGCTATTTCTCACTCAGGTCTTACTAATCGTCAGCGCTATCTGGCTTGGGAGAGATTTAGAGCTGGTGACGTCAATATCATGTTAGGTACTCGATCTTGCTTGTTTTCTCAGAGCGATCGACTGGGGTTGATTATTATCGATGAAGAGCACGATAGTTCTTACAAGCAGGTCGATGGTATTCGTTATCACGCTCGTGATGTTGCGATCAAACGAGCGCAAATGCTCAATATCCCAATTGTGCTCGGCACTGCAACGCCATCGCTGGAGAGCCTGCATAATTGCAATCGTGAACATTATTTTTCTTATCAGTTATCGCAGCGCCCGACTCGACATGCACCGCCAAAAATTGAGTTAGTCGACACCAGCAATGTGACGCTGGTATCTGGCTGCTCACCTTATCTATTAAAGAAGATAGATTGGCATTTAGAGCAGAAGGGGCAGGTATTGCTATTTTTAAATCGACGAGGATTTGCCCCTGTCGTGATGTGTCATGAATGTGACTGGCAGGCCAACTGTAACCATTGCGATTCAAAACTTACCCTGCACCATCGTATCAATACGCTGCTATGCCACCATTGCGGTCATCGTCAAACGATGCCACTGATTTGCCCAAAGTGTCAGCATGCAGATATCAAGCATTATGGCATTGGCACCGAGCAACTAGAGCAGAGCATTAAGTGGCGATACCCAGATACGCCTATCATTCGCATAGACCGGGATACAATCGCGTCACGAGAAGAATTTGCGAAACGACTGGCGCAAATTCAAAGTGGTGAACCTTGCATTATTATTGGTACTCAAATGATTGCCAAGGGACATGATTACCCAGCGATCACCTTAAGCGCCATGCTTGATGCAGATCAGGCATTGTTTAGTGCTTCGTACCGCGCGAGTGAACAACTAGTGCAAATGGTGTTTCAGGTGTCAGGCCGATCAGGCAGGGGCGAGGTCAAAGGCGAAGCCCTGTTACAAACTGGTTATACCGATCACCCGATCATGCAGTCACTCGTCAATCAAAACTACCGCGATATCGCGTCGACCCTATTACAAGGACGCAAGATGATTGGCTTTCCGCCTTATGCCCGTGTGGTTATGTTTCGAGCGGATGCAATGACCTTAAGTGAGGCTATGGAAAAGCTCGCAGAGATAAAGCAAGTGCTACAAACCAGTGTTCACCTTAAGCAACTCAACTGTATTGGCCCTATTCCGGCATTAATGACCCGTCGAATCGGGCGATACCGAGCGCAACTTTGCCTATTTAGCGAGGATACGACCAAGCTTCGAACCGCTTTGCGCGAGACAATGCCGGCATTACAATCCGTTAAAAATACAGCGACAGTGAAATGGGTAATTGATGTCGATTCGTTTGATATTTAAATGACTATTTTGAATGAGGATATTCAAAAAGGCATGTTGATCGATTATCCGCAAAGCTCATCAAAAGATATAACAACGATGGCAAAAATTAACGGGTATTTTTTATGCGTTTTGTCTCTACAACATAAGCTTCTTTAACATAATTCAAATAACTGAAATAACATCAGGATTTTCATCGTGTCGATAGGCTAAAAGCTAGTGTTAATAACACTAAGCGTGGTGATGCTCTGTGTCGCGTTTCGGTAATCTGTTGTCGCGAAGATGTAGGATTAATCAAAGCGTAGTGTCTAATATGCTATGACTTAAAGAGTCTTTTGCTCGCTGGAGTTTTTTGCATGACCGATATAGATGATGATTACGAAGACGATCTGGACCTTTCAACTTTACCTGATGATGAGCTTGTTGAGCAGATGCACGACGACCTTTATAACGGTTTAAAAGAAGAAATTGCTGAAGGGACCGATATTCTTTTAGCGCGTGGTTGGAGTGCAAACAAGGTATTAACCGAAGCGTTAGTCGCTGGTATGACCATTGTTGGTATTGATTTCCGTGATGGTATTTTGTTTGTACCGGAAGTTTTGATGTCGGCTAATGCAATGAAGGCGGGGATGGCTATTTTGAAGCCGTTACTATCTGAATCTGATGAGCCAACTGCGGGTAAAATGGTTATTGGCACGGTTAAAGGTGATATTCATGACATTGGTAAAAATCTAGTGTGTATGATGATGGAAGGTGCTGGGTTTGAAGTCATCGACCTTGGTATCAACACGCCAGTCGATAGATTCTTAGAGGCCCTAGAAGAGCATAAGCCTGAAATACTCGGTATGTCAGCCTTGTTGACGACAACTATGCCCTACATGAAAGTTGTCATTGATACGATGAAAGAAAAGGGCATTCGTGACGACTACATCATTCTAGTCGGTGGTGCACCATTGAATCAAGAATTTGGAGATGCTGTTGGCGCTGACGCTTATTGTCGTGATGCTGCGGTTGCTTCTGAAACTGCGAAACAACTAGTAGCAGAGCTTCGCGCGCGCTAAGTTAGCGTAATGGATTCTGGTGCCGATCTAAAATGGACAAAAACGCCTCAGTCCTAGTAATAACTTGTGCTGCTGTTGCGCGTGAAGTTAACGCTATAAAAAAACTAGGTCAGTGGTCGCAGATGGATCTCCAAAGCATCACCGCTGACCTGCATGTTACGCCCGAAAAAATCCCCCAAGCTGTGGCTGACAAGATTGACGCAGCAGCTGATACTTACGATCAAATTTTTGTTGCCTATGGTGATTGTGGAACTAGCGGAGAGTTAGATAAGGTTCTGGAAGCTCGAGGTGTGAGTCGTTTACCGGGTGCTCATTGCTATGACTTTTTAGCGGGTGAAGAAACCTACGCTAAACTACAGGATGAAGAGCCTGGAACTTTTTACCTAACAGATTTTCTGGCGCAGCATTTTCAGCGTTTAGTCATTGGCACGTTAGCACTCGATAAGCACCCAGAATTATTGCCGATGTATTTTGGTAATTACACTCGGCTGGTGTATTTGGCACAAACTGACTCGGATCAACTGAATGAATCGGCGAGGTTAGCTGCAGAGCGACTTGGTTTACGATACGAACGGCTATTTACCGGTACTGGGGAAATGCTGCCCGCACTGGATGCCTCGATGCAAAAAGCAATGCGGATCGGTTTAGCCAGGTTAAAGTAACCAACCGTTGGTAGGTCATGTCAAGCAGTTGATCTTGATTAACAAGGCTTTATGGGGGTAAAAAATTACCCTAAGCAAATTATATAGTTTGGAGATTTTTTAGTGTATTCAGTTCGCCAATGGGCAGTAATTAATTCCAAAAATTTACGCAATGGCCCTTGTGAAGTGAAGCCTGAAATTCCTTGTGTTTGGGTTGAAGCTTGGCGTGAAAATGCCAAAGCTAAAGCTTTGCTTAACCAGACTGAAGAGATTTAATCATGCCGAATCATTAAATAATCGGGGTGCTGGGTGATCGTAAACCCCGGTATCCGGGTATTGAAGTACAGGAAAAAGAAGCGCAAAGAAAAATCACCTAGATTGTTTTAGGCCAACGTAAATAGACATTCAACACTTATTGAGGAATACCCAATGACCGAGACGGTCCTTAGCTCAGCCACAAGAGAATTAGTCATCGGATTCGACCGCCCATTCGTAATTATTGGCGAGCGAATCAATCCAACTGGCCGTAAAATATTGGCTGAGGAAATGAAGAATGGTGACTATAGTCGTGTTGAATCGGATGCTTTAGCTCAACTGGCAGCCGGTGCTCACATGCTTGATGTGAATGCTGGAATACCACTGGCCGACGAACCGCGCATTCTTGCAGAATCAATTCAGCTAGTTCAGAGTTTGACCGACGTACCGCTAAGTATTGACTCGTCGATTATTGACGCACTAGAGGCGGGTCTGGCGGTTTATAAAGGCAAGGCCTTGGTTAACTCAGTAACCGGCGAAGATGAAAGTCTTGAGCGTGTCTTGCCACTAATTAAAAAATACGGTGCAGCGGTTGTTGCTATTTCAAACGATGAAACCGGAATTTCTGAAGACATCAATGAGCGTTATAAAATAGCTAAGAAAATTGTCGAACGCGCTGCTGATTATGGCATCCCTGCTTGTGATGTTGTCGTTGACCCATTAGTCATGCCAATCGGAGCCATTAACTCTGCTGGAAGAGAAGTCTTAAGGCTCATTCATCGTTTGCGTACAGAGCTGAAAGTAAACACAACCTGTGGCGCTTCAAACGTAAGCTTTGGCTTGCCAAACCGCAACGGATTTAACGGTGCATTCATCAGCATGGCTATTCAAGCAGGCATGACCTCTGCAATTACCAACCCATTACATGCAGAAGTCATTAGCGCGAGTCTTGGAGCCGACGTAATGATGGGTAAAGATCCAGACTGTTCACGTTGGATTAAACAATTTCGTGAGCCACCAGCCGAAGGTGCCATCGTACGTGGTTCTGGCCGCAGAGGCCGAAGAAGCCGCGGTTAAATAGCAGATTATTAAAAGCGAATATCAAAGGTAACAATGCATGAGTGAAAAAGAAGTCAGTGTGTTATTCATGCCCTCTGGATTGCGTGGGCAGGTTCAAACAGGCACGACTGTATTACAGGCGGCTCAACGTTTCGGTGTTGATCTTGATTCTATTTGTGGTGGGCAGGGTAAATGCCGGCGATGTCAGGTATTGCCGCAGGAAGGAGAATTTTCTAAGCACGGTATCATCTCACGTGCTGAGCATCTTTCTGGGCTGACTGAAACCGAGAAATATCTTCAAAGTAAAAACCGTCTTAAAGATGGCAAACGACTCGGATGCAATGCGCGTATTCTAGGTGATCTAGTGGTTGACGTTCCAGAAGAAAGTCAGCAACACAAGCAGCATATCACTAAGGATGTCACTGCCTATGACATTCAGGTTCAACCAGCGTTACGTCTTTATACCGTAACCCTGCCCGAGCCAGATATGCATGCGCCAATCTCGGATAAACGTCGATTGCAAAACGCATTGGTGAGTGATTTTGAATTGCCAATTATGGAATGTGAACTGTCACAATTAAGACTACTCCAAAAAGCATTGGATAAATCTGGTCGGCAAGTGACCGCTGCGGTATACCAACATCAACAAATTATCGGCATATGGCCGGGCGTGAAAAAAGTAGTCTATGGTCTTGCCATCGACCTTGGCTCTACCACTATTGCCGCACAACTATGTGATATGAATACTGGCGAAGTTATCGCCACTGCCGCAGCCATGAACCCACAAATTCGGTTTGGTGAAGACTTGATGAGTCGCGTGTCCTACGTGATGATGAATGAAGGCGGTGACTTGGCAATGACCAAGGTAGTCCGCGAAGCCTTCAATCAACTCGCCAGTCGAGCAGCAAAATCAGCGGGTATTCAACTGGATGAAATTCTTGACTTGGTGGTTGTTGCCAACCCGATAATGCATCACTTGTTTCTTGGTATTGACCCGACCCCATTAGGAACGGCGCCTTTCACATTAGCAACTGATCAAACTACGATTCTCCGTGCTGCAGATATTGATATCAATTTACATCCTGAAGCTCGGGTTTGTATTTTGCCTTGTATCGCAGGCCACATTGGAGCTGACACAGCGGGTGTCATATTGTCCGAACGGCCTGACCTGTCGGAAGAATATGTGTTACTGGTAGATATCGGTACCAATGCCGAAATCGTATTGGGTAATCGAAATCGATTGCTTGCCGCATCAAGCCCAACAGGGCCTGCATTCGAAGGTGCGCAAATTACCAGTGGACAACGTGCAGCACCAGGAGCGGTGGAGCGCGTGCGCATTAACCCAGAAACTCTTGAGCCACGTTTTCGAGTGATTGGTTGTGACGTTTGGTCAGACGACCCAGAATTTGCAGAAAAAAGTGCTAAGGTCGGTGTTAGTGGTGTTTGTGGGTCAGGCATTATAGAAGTAGTCGCCGAAATGTATCTGGCTGGCATTATTGATCAGGATGGCGTGATTGGTCTGGTCGATGGCAAGGATAATAGTCGTGTAATTCTTGATGGAAGAACCTATTCCTATGTACTACACGATGGCGATAAAACATTGCGCATCACTCAAACTGATATCCGAGCGATTCAATTGGCCAAGGCGGCATTGCACGCTGGAATTCGTTTATTGCTCGACTATATGGGTATTAGCAAAATCGACAGAATCGGATTAGCGGGTGCCTTTGGAAGTCACATCGATGTTAAATATGCGATGGTTCTGGGGCTCATTCCTGATTGTCAAATTGACAAGGTTGGTTCTGTTGGTAACGCGGCGGGCACAGGTGCGCGTATTGCGCTATTGAACTTTCCATCTCGTCTTGAAATTGGAGAAATTCTACCTAAGGTAGAAAAAATAGAAACTGCCCTTGAACCTAAGTTTCAGGAATACTTTATCGAAGCAATGGCCTTGCCGCATAAAACTGACCCTTACCTAGAATTATCAAAAATTGTAGCTCTGCCACCATTGAAAGCGAAAGCGAAAACAGAAGGTGATGGGGTAAATGATCGCAAACGTGGTCGGCGTCGGGCTAAGGTATAAAAATTCGCATCGATCTACTTCTATGTAGCTTCGATGCTGAAAATTTAATGTCATGCAAATCTATAAGACAAGCCAAAAGATATTGATTGCGGGTGCCATATTTGCAATGTGTGCAGTGTTGATTGGTGCATTTGCTGCACATGGTTTAAAGCAGGTGCTGGATGACCATGCGCTAGGTTTAATTGAAACTGCGGCCAAATACCAAATGTATCATGCCATAGCATTAGTACTACTGGGTGTGATGTCTAGCCTAGCGCAGTTCCCACTAAAATTGCTCAATTGGGCTGCCTCATTCTTTACTCTGGGCATTCTCTTATTTAGTGGTTCGCTTTATTTGTTAGCTGTAAGCAATGTTAAATGGTTAGGTGCTGTGGTGCCATTGGGAGGCGTTGCTTTTATTTTTGGCTGGTTGATGTTGATTATCAGTATTCATAAAAGTGCCATTTCAACAAAATCTTAGTAATCTTGGTTAATATCGAAATATGGCTAAGGCCATCGATTTATGATGGAAGGTGTTATAATGAAAAATATTAAAACCACCTTGTCATCATGGAAGCTATCGCACCTCATTACTTTGTTATAATTGCAGTAGCAGCTATTGCTTCGCTTTTAATTTACTTTGCAGTACGACTGCGAACCCTCCAAAAATTGTTAAGCTTACAAAACGAAGCGTTAACACAATCAAATCACCAACTTGAAACTGAACTTGCGTTAGCAAAGCAACGTGAAGGACACTCACAACAATTAAATCAGGGTTTGAAGCATAGTCTCGACATTGAGCAGATACAGCTAAAAGAATCTCAGCAGAGCCTCAATGAATCTGAAAAGATTAGTCTGAAATTGAAAGCTGATTTACAGAGAGAACGGGCTTTAAGCGACCAAAAACTGGCTCAATTCGAAGAAAATAAGACACAGCTTAAGGTCGAATTTGAAAATCTGGCTGGGAAAATTCTTGACGAAAAAGCCAAAACGTTTAATCAAAATAGCCAGTCTTCAATCGAAACGTTACTGAAACCCTTTCGAGATCAGATCGAAGGTTTCCAGAAACGAGTTAACGAGGTACATAGTGATTCTATCAAGGGCAATTCTGCTATCGAAGCCGAAATCAAAAAAGTGCTAGAGGCTGGTTTGAAGATAGGTGATGATGCAAAGAATCTGACGTCAGCACTTAAAGGCGATTCCCAAAAGCGAGGGGGTTGGGGCGAAGCACAGCTTGAACGCACCTTAGAAATGAGCGGCCTTATTTCAGGCGCCCACTTTGAAAAACAATCCTCATTTAAAGATGCCGATGGAAATCGGAAACAAACTGATTACTTAATCAATGTACCTGGTGGCAAACAAATTATTATTGATAGCAAAGTATCGTTGGTTGCTTATGACCGTGTCGTTGCCGCAGATACTCCAGAAGCAGAAACCCTCGCGTTAACCGAGCACGCGAACTCTGTGAAGCGACATGTCGATGATTTGTCGGGTAAGGACTATACTAACTTGATAGGAATGCGTAGCCCCAGTTTTGTACTGATGTTCATGCCAATTGAACCCGCTTATATTGAAGCCCTTAAGTTTGAGAAAGATCTGTTTAACTATGGTTATGAACGAAACATTATCTTGGTATCGCATACGACATTGATTCCAATTCTGCGTACAGTCGCCAACTTGTGGATGATTGAACGCAGCAATAAAGAAGCGCGAGAAATTGGCGAGAAGGCCGGCGATATATTTAATCAGGTTTGCGAAGTCGCCATTCGGATGAAAAAACTGGGTGCTAATTTAAGTACGGCTTCAAATACTTACAATGACACGCTTAAGGCAATTGTAGGTCGGCAGGGTTTGCATGGTAAAGTTGAAAGGTTTGAGCAGTTATCAAACAAGGTCAGCAAGTCGATGCCAGAGCTCGAGCCTCTTCACAATGATTTGAATCATGAAACTATTGAATTGATAGCGGAGGTTATAAGTGAGAACCCCGATAGTATTGAATAAGGTTTCTGATTAATATTAACAATCATAACGATTGAAAATTGAGTCGTTAGCCCAATTTATTAACACCATTACTGCACATAACAGGCATTGTGCCTATTTTGAGACAATCAGAAAAATATGAAGTATCAGGATTATTATAAAATATTGGGTGTTGAACGTGACGCTGTTACGCCAGACATCAAAAAAGCTTATCGCAAACAGGCCAGACGATATCACCCCGATGTGAATAGTGAAGCCAGTGCTGAAGAGAAATTCAAGGAAGTGAATGAAGCCTATGAGGTATTAAAGGATACTGAAAAACGTCAGGCCTATGATCGATTTGGAAGTGACTGGAAACATGGTAATGAATTCAATGGTGGTGGCGGTCGTGGTAATGCGGGTGCTGGTGGTTTTAACGGTGGAGATTTCAGTGATTTCTTTGAATCAGTATTTGGTGGTAATGGCCAGCAGGCTGGACAAGGTAGGCAAAGACAGGCACCGCCAAAAGGTGAAGACCAAAGCTTGAAGCTGAGCATTTCTCTTGAAGAGGCCTATCTCGGTGGGTCTAAAACTATCCAGTTCAGCCAAAAATCTCCCAGTGATGACAAGCTATCCACGCCGGAGCTGAAAAAACTCAAAATCAATATTCCCAAAGGTGTCTCAACAGGGCAGAAAATTCGTCTCAGTAAACAAGGCTATGAGAGCGCGCACGGTGGAGAACCTGGAGACCTTTATTTAGAAATGAGTATTCTGCCTCACAGAATATATAAACTAGAGGGTAAAAACATCAACTTGAGGCTACCGTTAACACCTTGGGAAGCGGCGCAGGGTATCAGTCTTAAAGTGCCCACATTGGACGGTGAAGTTGGCTTGAAAATAAAAGCGGGCATGCAATCAGGTCAAAAGATCCGGTTGAAAGACAAAGGCATGCCTGGGGGTGATCAAATGGTCGAGGTGATGATCCAAACTCCACCTGCTGATAGTGAAGAAGCGCAACAATTTTATAGTGAGATGAAAAAACAGTTCGATTTTAATCCACGTTCCTTTTAGATAGGCTAAGGCAGGCAATGGGTAAAATACTACTTGTACTAATTTTGTCGACTTGGCTCACGCTGGGTTCGGCAGGGTTGCCGGTTGCAGTGGGTGGTCAGGTATTGCCTAGTCTGGCCCCCATGCTGGATAAGGCAACTCCAGCAGTTGTCAATATAGCGACTCGAGGTATAACTAAGCAACGGCGGCAATCGCCACTTTATAATGACCCTTTTTTCCAACGGTTTTTTAACTTGCCTGGTGTTGAACGAACACGAGAAACCCAAAGCTTGGGCTCTGGCGTAATCGTTGATGCTCAGAACGGTTATATTCTGACTAATAATCATGTCATAAAAAACGCCTATGAAATTACCGTTACGCTGACAGATGGGCGAGAAATGCAGGCTGATATTATTGGCAGCGATCCTGACACCGATATAGCAGTGATCCAAGTGAAAGCTGATAAATTGACCGAATTACCGATAGCTGACTCAAGCCTACTTCGTGTCGGTGATTTTGTGGTGGCGATTGGTAATCCCTTTGGTCTAGGCCAGACAGTTACTTCAGGAATTGTTTCCGCACTGAGCCGATCAGGGCTCGGCCTCGAGTCTTTTGAAGACTTTATTCAAACCGATGCATCTATCAATGTAGGCAACTCAGGCGGCGCATTAGTGAACTTACGAGGTGAGCTAATCGGTATCAATACCGCCATTTTAAATGGCGGTGGTGCATCGTCAGGTAGTATTGGTATTGGCTTTGCTATCCCAATAAATATGGCGCATCAAATCATGTTGCAGCTAGTCGAATTTGGACAGGTGCAACGCGGCAGGTTGGGTGCCCAAGGGCAAGATTTAACACTAGAACTCGCACAAGCATTTGGCGTTTCTTTAACGAGTGGGTTTATAGTCACGCAGATAGAAAAAGGCTCTCCCGCCGACAGTTCAGGTATAGAAATAGGCGATATTATTACATCAGCTAACAATAAGATTATCCGTTCTTCGCAGGATATAATTAATTTGGTAGGCCTATTACGCATGGGTCAATCAATGGATGTCATCTTATATCGGCAGGGCGAAAAAAAGCAACTTAAGGTCGTCATTCAGCCAATCGAGGTAGCCATGCTTGAAGGCAAGCATCTACTACAGAAACTGGCTGGTGCCAAAATTGGTCAGGTGAGTGAATCCAGTTTGAAATATGGCTTGGTTACCTATCTCCAAGTGATTGAAATAGAAGGTAACTCGCCGGCATGGCGAGCAGGTATGAGAGAAAATGACGTCTTATATTCAATTAATCAGCAGTTAATACCAACATTTGAACAGGCATTGGAAACCATTAAAAATCATCAGGGTGATATGATTCTTAATATTCAGCGAGGCAATCGAGCCCTTTATCTGGTCATCAAGTAGACAAAATTATGAGTAAATTAACGCATTTCAACGAGTCGGGCGAAGCCCATATGGTTAACATTGGAGATAAGAGCAGCACTGCGCGTCGTGCGGTGGTGAATGGTCATATCAGTATGGAACCGGCCACGCTGGCACTCATTACGCAAGGCAATCATAAAAAAGGTGATGTGCTTGGTATTTCGCGCATTGCTGGAATCATGGCAACCAAGCGCACGGCAGATTTGATTCCATTGTGCCATCCGCTAGCACTCACCCATGTATCAGTCGACTTCAAAATTGACAAACTTAATAATCGAATCGAATGCACCGTCGCCACTGAAACTAAAGGTCAGACAGGCGTTGAGATGGAAGCATTAACAGGTGCACAGGTCGCACTGCTGACAATTTATGACATGTGTAAGGCGGTTGATCGTGGCATGGTGATTGGAAATATTCGGTTGCTTGAAAAATCGGGTGGTAAGTCGGGTCACTGGCAAAAAGACTGATTTACAAAGCTCAATTGCTTTTCAATCAGTCCCTATAGATCCCAGTGTCTAACAGATCGTAGTTTCCAGACGGCAGTCAGTCATACGATGGTAGATACTGCTTAGGATCAATCGCCCGCCCTCGCTGGCGAAGTTCAAAATGAAGATGATACCCAGTAGCATTGCCCGTCCGACCTATGGTTGCAATAACGTTTCCTTTTAAAACGTGTTGTCCCACGGTGACTAAATTACGGTGGTTATGAGCATAAGAAGATTCAATACCACCCGCATGGGCAATAATAATAATATTACCATAACCTCTTTTTTGTCCTGAAAAAATTACTTTGCCGTTTGATGATGCTTTAATTGGCGTATCTCTTGGCGCTCTTAAATCAATACCAGAATGTAAACGACCCGATCGGTACCCAAAGGGAGACGAAACATCGATGTTTAACAGCGGCCAAATATATTCCTCGCTTTCGATCAGGCTATGAATTTGGCTATGCACCTGTAATCCGGGCACAATAAGGCGTGAGCCGATTGTCAACTTATCTGGGTCGATCGAAGGATTCATGCGGATCAAAAGTGTTGGCGCAATTTCAAGCAAAAGCGCTATCGAATCAAGACTATCACCGGGTTGTATCGTGTAGTATTGGTCCATAGATGGCTTCACCATCGGAGTGTAATTGGCACAAGCGCTTAATATTACGGTTATCAGTATTCCGACTAAAGCCTTTTGAATTATAAGTGTTGGTTGTCCGAACATCGTTTCTCGGTTATAGGTCAGTGACAGGATGGCAACTTAGTTTGGAAAGTTTTGTGTTTAAACTTAGAATACCGAAGCACCGCAGCTTGATACAACTTAATAAACGAATAATTTGTGTCAATCGACAAATTTAAAAGTATTTGATGTTCATCTGATGAATGCTGAGCTACTCAGTTACAGATATCAAATGTTAAAACTATTCCACCAGCTGAGCGTATGAAGTGATATCTAAGATTGATCCTTATCTAGAGCAACAATACAACAATCGTTTAGCTGTGCCTGATTTTGCTGATTATATAGCCGACTGGTCTCAGCGCAGTGCAAACTATCGCGATAAATCTAAAGGCTATTTAAACCAGAGTTATGGTGAAACTGAACGACAAATACTCGATATTTTTCCTGCGAAGACAGCCTCAGCACCCATCCATATTTTTTTGCACGGAGGCTATTGGCAGGCACTGAGTAAAGATACGTTTAGCTTCATTGCCGAGCACATTAATCAAAAAGGTGAATGTGCCATCATCGTCAGTTATGGGCTTTGTCCATTGGTAACAGTCTCCGAAATCATTGCTCAAATTCAAAAAGCCACACGATGGATACTTTTAAATGCGGCAGCGTTTGGCGGTGACACCAGTCAAGTGCAAATAACAGGTCATTCAGCAGGCGCTCATTTGTTAGCAAAGCTAGTAACAACCGACTGGACCGAAAATGGTTTCCTTCATCTGCCGTTCCAACGCTTAAATGGGTTAAGTGGACTTTATGATCTGCAGCCGTTGGTAGCAACGTCGATCAATCAAGCCTTGCAGCTGACTTGCCAGACGTCACAACAGGCGAGTCCTTTATTGGATAGCCTTCATCATCAATCAGACGTAATTGAATTAAACCTTTTGGTTGGTGATGACGAAAGCGATGAATATAAAAAACAGTCTGCACAGTTAATAGCCGCATGGAGGAATAAATTTAAGGTGCAATTTGAAACCATTCAGGAAGCCCATCATTTTTCTATTCTGGATCGGTTTTACGCTGAATTTTATCAGCCGTTGCCCGTGTTAAGAGCCTAGTGGGTAATAAGGTGGCTCAAAAGACATTAATCATTTCGATAAAGCCATTATTTTAATGTGCTATAGAGATCTGTTGGGTTTCATGCGTTAATGAAACCTACGTGATAAACTATTTTTGTGATTAAATTAAATTTGATCGCCACTAATTTAATAAACTAAAAAATTGGAATATTTATGAAAGTCGCTTATATTTTTTCAACTCAGGGTCACTCAGTTTCATTCAAACTTGCGAAGATGATTTTGCCTCAGCTCGAAGACGGCACGCATGGCGTAGAAGTTGTCGGTATGTTTTTCTTTGAAGACAATAATTACGTTTTGCAAAAGGGTAATCCGATTGGAGAAAGACTCGCTGCTTTGGCTAATGCAAAAGGTATGTTACTGATGGGTTGTGACCAGTGCTGTGAAGAGCGTGAAATTGAAAACGGTTTAGTCGAGGGCGCGGTCATTGGTTGCTTTCCAAAATTGTATTCTGCTTTATCAGGCAACATGCCGGACCAAATTATTACGCTATAACCATTAGGGTTTTTTGTAGGAAATCACATCCGATACTGGGGCCGAAATTTCAAGGCCCGTTTTCCCCTCTCCGTTAAACGCTTTGTTAATCAAAAGGCTGTTCTTGGGGTCGCTCATTAGGTTTGGCTTAAATAGCTATTATTTAGAGTTTGACTCTAAATGTCGTTTCTCTAGTTTGGCCAAACCATAGGAGATATAGTTACTTTGAACCAAGCCAAGGGCTATGGCACTGTCTTGATCTAGCGCACGTGCAACTTCTGATATTTCGCTTACCAGCGTTTCCGCAACGTTTTGCGGATCAGTTCTTGCAAACTCATACCATATGCGGACAACCAGAAAGTAAAAGTGATTCCACATTTGCCTGAGTGCTGAATTGCCAATGATGCCTGCAATCATATTATGCTGGTCGTGATTAATGAGCCAATAATCAACAATATTGAATTTTTTTGTTAGCAGGTTAGCTCTTTGCTGTAGTTCATGGGCGGTAACTTTTATTTCTGCTGTAATTTTGCAGGGATTCATTTGCCCGATGCACTCAGCGATCTTGATACGCATACAGTAAATGTCGCGAATTTCAGAAAAGTTGAGTTCAGTCACCAGTGTGCCAACACCATCCTTCGATTCAACCAAGCCACCGTGTGTTAACTGCTGTATGACCGATCTTATGGGTGTTCTACTAACGCCAAACTCGGCCGCAAGTTCTGCCTCCCTAAGAATAGTGCCTGGCGGATAGTCGAGAAGGCAGATCCGGTTGCGGATTTTTTCGAAGATACTATCGGCTGGTACTCGTTCACTGTTTGGGTACATAGTGTGTTTAATTAGTTAGGTATCTGATTTTCTGAAAATATAGGCTCAACAATCGGATGAAGTATACACCTGTATAAAATTAATTGTAAAAAAGGCTTTTATATTGTACATTTTACTATAGGTGTACACACCTTAAATAAATAACTAAGGGTTAATAGGATGTTAGAGCAAGCGCGCGAACGTACTGTCGAATTTCAAAGCCGTTTAACGGATGCGGGAATTGACACCGTTATTATTACGGATGAAAACACAATTGCTTACCTAGCTGGATTTTGGGGATATCTCTCTGTCGAATTTGGTCGGCCTACATTTTTAATATTACGCTCAGGTCAAACCCCCTGCGTCATTACGCCCCTAATGGAGAGCGAGATGGTTGGAAAAATGACCTGGGTTGAGAATGTTATGACCTGGGAAGATATGGGGTCCAATCGGTGGGAGAAAGTCCTGTTACGCGCAATCGGCGATAAACCTGGCAACATCGGAGTCGAATCAGCCGCTTTACCCGCGTTGGTAAGGAACTGGTTTGATGACCAAATGCCTGGCACCAAACTTAACGATGTTGGTGCCATTATGGGCAGTATGCGCATGATTAAATCACCTGAGGAAATCCATGTGATGCGCCAGACTGGACAAATTGCAGGCGCAATGATGCAGGCCGCAGAAGGGGCTCTGGCTGAGGGCGCGCAGGAATACGAGGCTGCGTTAGCGGTGATTGATGCAGGCACTCGAAAAGCCGCTGGTTTTTTGACTGATCGAGGCTGGGAATCGTTTATATCGCCAATGATCCACAATTTGCAAATTATGCAATCGGGTCGCGATACGTCGATGGTGCATCGCCGTGCCAGTGTTAAAAAGCTAGAAAAGGGCGATCCAGTTTATTTTTGTTTTTGCAATATGGCTCAATTTAAACAATACAAATTAGGCTTCGACAGGATGTTTTTTATTAAAGAAATATCGGACGAAGCGATGAAAGTGCAACAGGCTGCAATCGATGCTCAGCAAGCGGCAATTACTGCAATTCGCCCCGGCGTTACAGCTGAGTCAGTGGCACAGGCCGCCAATGAAGTCTATCAGTCGCGAGGATATGAGACTGGATACCGCACCGGCCGCTCAATTGGTATGGCTTATCTCGAATCGCCAGAGCTAAAGACAGGTGATAAGACCGTGTTACAAGCAGGCATGACCTTCGCAGTGGATGGCGGGATATCAGTTGATGGTGAATTGGGTGGAAGAATCGGAGATTCTATTGTCGTCACTGATAATGGAGCTGACTATTTAACCCACTACTCGCGTGACATACTAATGGTTAACCGCTAATGCTGGCAGGCGTATTTCAATGTGAAGGTGGAGGGTTAAGCCCTCTCGAACGGTTCTCTCAACTCGAGCGGGCCATTTCTGGCAAGCAGCTTGACCTAGTGATTTGCCCCGAACTATTTTTGTCTGGCTATGCCGTAGGGGATGACTTGCGCCAATTCGCAGAGGCTCAGGATGGGGTCTTTTCAAATCGAATGGCTAATCTGGCAAAGAAACAGGGTACAGCGATTGTCTACGGTTATCCTGAGCAGCAAAGTGACCGATTGTTTAATTCGGTTATTTGTATTGATAAAAATGGGTGCATCATTTCGAATCATCGAAAAATGTTATTGGCACCAGGATTCGAATCGGATTATTTTACCCATGGAGATCAATTGTCGACCTTTAACTTGGGGTCATTTAAATGTGCGATGCTGGTATGTTATGACGCTGAGTACCCTGAAGCGGTTCGCGCAGCCGCCGAAGCGGGCGCGCAAGTTATTATTGTGCCGACCGCTTTAGGCAATCAATGGAGCGTGGTAGCAGATAAGCTTATCCCAACCCGAGCATTTGAAAATGGTGTTTGGGTTTTGTACGCAAACCATGCTGGTGTTGAGAATGGCGTCCATTATCTCGGTAATAGTTGTATTGTCGCTCCAGATGGCAGCGATGCAGTTAGAGCAGGCAAAGAACAGCAATTAATTACTGCCAAGATCGATCTCGAAGCGGTGACTCTGGCTCAGAAACGGTTGCCCTATCTTAAAACGCTACCCCAGTTGAGAGCTATTCTCCAATAAAAATGATGCTATTGCACCCACAAGACCTTGGGTTTCACTTCGCCCAAGCAACAATATCTCACTCCATTACAAGTGCTATGCCGTGGGCACGAATCAATAGCTAGTAACTTGTGCCGAAAGTCTGTTGAAACGGTAGCCCTAACGCCCCAACATTAAATTAAGTATTAAAACGGTTAATCCAACGCTGCTGACTGTTAACCTTGCTCTAACAGATTCCGCAAATCAATCAGTGCTGAATTGGCCCGTGAGATATACGATGCCATTACTAATGAATGATTGGCAAATAAACCAAAGCCACTGCCATTCATGATCATAGGGCTCCACAATTCGTCCTGTGTGCCCTCGAGTTCACGGATGATTTGACGAAGACTAACGAGAGCGTTCTTCTTTTGCAGTACGGGTTCAAAATCTTGTTCGATGGCCTTTAGAAAATGTATTAATGCCCAGGCGGCACCTCGAGTTTCATAAAACACGTCATCAATTTCCGACCAAGGTGTTTTCACTGCAAATTGATTGCTGGTTTCAGTGGATTGCTTGGCTTCGGCATCACCCGCCAAATCGGTATTAAAACGGGTTTGACCGACGCTGGCACTGAGTCGCTGCGAAAGGCTACCAAGACGCTTAGAAACCTGACTAAGCCAATCTTTTAAGTTATCTGCTCGCGCATAGAATTGGGCTTCTGGGTTCCCTGGATTTTGCAGGCGGTTTAGGTAGCGATATAAGGCGTCAACGCCTTCCTGATATTCACCTTCTGTTGTTGGCAGCACCCAAGAACTGTTATCGAAATTGAATTGAGGCTCAGCAACAATTAAATCCGTGTCTTCAGTCGACTGTGATTGTGACCGGCTGAAATCATTGCGCATGGCTCTGGCGATATCACGGATCTGAACCAACACGCCGAACTCCCAGTTAGGGATGTTATCTAGAAAAATAGACGGTGGCAGGACGTCATTACTGAGATATCCACCCCGCTTGTTAAGCAAGGTCTCCATGGCGACTATAACGCTGCTAGTGGTATAGCTACCCGTTACGATAGATGCCTTAGATTCTGGTGCCCGTTCTGATGCTGCTGCAACCACATCAAAAGATTCAGGCTCACCACTCCAGTAATACCCAAGCACAACAAAAAAGAATAAGAGAATAATTATTGGTAACACTAGCCAGCCCTTTGAGAACTCGCTCTGGCTAGCGTTATTTCGCCAATCGAAAAAGGCGTCTTTCCATGCTTCTAATTTGTCTTTCATTGTTTTGATTCACTACCTGATTCATGATCCATTTGGTTCATTATAAACGGCGTGCCCCTAGAGGATACCCCTAAAAACAAAATTTTCGACAATTTCAGTGTCTGCGCCATACTCTAATATTCACCAACTTCCTGTACAATTCAATTCTTAGTAATTGCTCCGTGCATCACTTAAAAGTGGCTATTCAAATAGTCCAGCAGAGCAACCGGCCTTAAAGGAAAGAAACTATGTCAGGACTTATTAAAAAAATAATCAAGCTTTGTCTTACTGTTATTGGTGTTGCGGTAATATTTATAGTTGCCATCGCCGGCGTTTTTATAGCGACTTTTGACGCGAATAATTATAAGCAAAACTTGAGCGAAATGGTCCGTGAGAGCACAGGGCGAGATTTACAGTTCTATGGTGATGTTGGGCTAACATTTTACCCAGCACTGGGGATGGAGCTTGGTGCATTAAGTCTGTCGAATGCGGCAGCCTTTGGCAGTTCGCCAATGATCAAAGTCAACAAGGCAAGTATTAGTGTAGATGTCGCCTCGGTCATTGCATTCAGCCCCGAGATTGATGAACTGATACTCGATGGCCTTAAAATCAACCTTCAGAAAAATGATAAAGGGATTACCAATTGGGATGATTTAAAAAAATCTCAGGTCACCCAATCATCTAGCACCCCATTACCCAGTAATGAATCAGAATCATCGACAAGCAGTTCAAATAATCAGAACAACGCAAGCAATGAGCGAATGAAAATAAGTGGCGCTTTTGGTGGGCTAAATATTACTAACGCCCAATTGTCTTGGGTAGACATGCAGGCGGGTACAGAATACCTAGTTCAAAATCTAACGATCAAAACAGGTCGCATAACGCCAGACGCGCCTTTTGACTTAAAGATGCAGGTTGCGGTCGAAAGCAAAGGTGAAATAAAGGCAGATATTGATCTCGACGCGCAGATCCAATATTGGTTCGATAAAGAGCAATTAAACTTGAGTGATTTAGCGGTGAATATCTCTGCGATGGGTGAGCCTCTGCCTTTGCGTAAACTACAAGTTGATATTGCTTCAGAATCAATCGAATTAAACCTACAGAAAGGATCAGCCTCTTTAAATGGCCTGATTTTGACGTTCGACGGCAATACGATAACAGGTGATGTTACTGTTAGTGACACTGCGCAACCTGCGCTTAGTTTCAAACTCGCATCAGATAAGTTAGATATTGATGCACTCCTAGGTACGCCGCCTTTACAGTCATCACCAGCAACAGAAGTAGAATCGAAAGTGGTATCCGAAGTCAAAGAAGACTTCAAAATTAGTTTACCGATGGAATTGCTACGCATCATTCAGGTTGATGGTGAACTAGCGGTGAAGCAACTTAAAATGCAAAATCTGCTTCTAAGTAATGTTAATTTAGGCATTTCAACCAATGCTGGTGTTGTAAACCTCGATCCTATCCGAATAGATTTATACGATGGTAGCTCCTCAGGTCAGCTACGTCTTGACGTAAGAGATGACTTACCAAAGTACCGTCTCAATAAAAAAATTCAAGGCGTTCAAATTGGAGCGTTATTAGCTGACTTTAATGGCGAGGATCGTATTAGTGGCGTGCTTAATGCTAACGTTTCGTTAACTACTCAAGGTGAATGGTTGAGTGTGTTAAAAAAGAATAGCAATGGAGACATAACGCTGTCGCTAAAAGATGGCGCGTTAAACGGTTTTAATATTCGGCATTCAATTGATAAGGCAAAAGCTAAATTAAAGGGTGATTCAGAACCGTCTGCGCAAGAGAGTAAAACAGACTTTTCTTCTCTTGAAGTAAGTGGATTGATCAAGCAGGGTGTTTTCATTAGTGATGATCTTAATTTGCAAGCCCCAGTGATGCGGGTTGGCGGTGAGGGACAAGTCGATCTGAACAACGATACTGTGGATTATTTGGTTAATGTCAAACTAGTTGGAACCATCAAAGGGCAGGATGGTGCGACAGCAGATGATTTATCTGGTTTGTTAATTCCCGTAAGAATTGATGGCCCCTTTTCTGACCTAAAAATAGATGTCCAATTAGATGAAATGTTAAAAAGAAAAGCGGCCGCACTAAAAGATAAATTAAAAGCTGAACTAGACCAGCAAAAAGCTGCGATAGCAGAACAGAAGGCCGCGCTACAAAAAAAGATTGAAGAAGAAAAAGCCAAGCTAAAAGAAGCCAACATACTTGAATTCGAAAATAAGAAAAAGCTATTAGAAGCGAAAGCGAAGGCAAAAGTCGAAGAAGTCAAAAAGAACCTATTAAATAAATTGTTTGACTAAATGAACCGCTTTTCGAATAGACAAAAATCAGTTTTTTCTGGATCGGTTCTTAATTGGTTCGACCTCCATGGTCGAACCGAACTGCCTTGGCAAACCAACAAAACGGCGTATCGAGTCTGGCTGTCGGAAATCATGCTACAACAGACGCAGGTTGCGACCGTCATTCCCTATTACCATCGGTTTTTGCAAAGCTTCCCGACGATTCAAGCCTTGGCTGATGCTAACATCGACCACGTTTTGCAACATTGGCAAGGTTTAGGTTACTACGCCAGAGCAAGAAATTTACATCGTGCAGCGCAGATAATGCGAGATGACTATCAGTCTGAATTCCCGTTAGAAATGAACGAAGTGCTGGCACTACCAGGCATTGGACGCTCTACCGCAGGCGCAATTCTTACCTTTGCTTGCAATCAAAGTTGGCCAATACTGGACGGTAATGTTAAACGCGTCTTGGCGCGTTGTTATCAAGTAGAAGGTTGGTATGGCAAAGCTAAAACCATGGCCGAGCTCTGGCAGATAGCCGAACAACTAACACCGACTACAAGCACCGATAATTTCAATCAAGCGATGATGGATCTTGGGGCACTGGTTTGTTCGAAGTCAAAACCAAATTGCGAAAACTGCCCATTGACGGAAAGCTGCCTAAGCTTCAAAAATGACACTCAGTATCTCTTTCCTGAAAAAAAGCCTAAAAAAGCAGCAAAGCCAAAAAAACAAACGCTGATGCTACTTCATCGTTATCAAAATCAGTTGTTGTTATATCGACGGCCACCAGTGGGAATTTGGGGTGGCTTGTGGTCCTTACCCGAAGTAGAGTCAGACCAGCAAATCAGTGAATGGCAAAACCAAAATTTGGGATATAGCAAAGAACCGAAAGAAATAAAGGTCGATTGTCTGCACCATCAATTTACCCACTTTAGCTTGGATATATCAGTCGCAGTTATCGAGTTAGATCAGTTGCCTGCCAAAGTATCCGACACGGTTAATTTTGAATTTATTGATCACCAGCAATTACCCAATTATGGTTTACCCACAGCGGTTAGCAAAATATTGGCGCTACATTCTGAGTGGTGAAGGAAATTAAACTGAGCAGCGGCAGCAAGCAGGACGGTGATAACGAAACATTAAAGCTTCAAACCTAGTCGCCATTTTCAGTTGTCCGCACTTAGCACACATCCAGAGTCAGCCCCGTTTAACATCACGGCGCATGATTTTTTGGTGCCAACCGAGTAATGACCAGCGAATATTCAAAGCAAGCCAGAATAAATCGCTTTTATACTTGACTGGAAGCCCGCTCATCTATTTAATACGCCTTCCAATCTATATGCCCAGGTAGCTCAGTCGGTAGAGCAGAGGACTGAAAATCCTCGTGTCGGTGGTTCGATTCCGCCCCTGGGCACCATTTAAATCAAAGAGTTACACTAATTTCCAGCTCTTTTTATATGCCTAACATTTCTCCAATGTAACTCAGGTGTAACTTTCAAACCGTGTTTAACCATTAATTCAAAAAACTAAGCTGTCCACAAAAAAGCCCAATATTTTCATCTAAGTCGATAACTTCTTTGCTAATATTTTTCGTTTGCTATATTTTCGAGCAATCATATGTTCTGATATTGATGTGCTTTACGAAACACTAGGGTTGAGTAAATGGCAATATGCCTATATGAGACACTTTAAAGATTCATCGGAATTTGTGGATTGTAAAGGAAGTTCAGAGTAATGATTTATGTAGAAAAAAACCCCACCAATAACCTTAGTTAGGGAGCTATATGAATAGAAAATTAAATATGCTGCTTTTTACAATTTTAATGTTATTAATTGATTCTAGCTATGCAAGTTGGGAGACATCTACCTCAAAGGATAAAATGACTGAGGAAAAGATATCATATGCGAACTCTTCACTTACAGTCACAACAGAAAAAATGGGGTTTCCCTATAGTGATGTTAAAGCATGGCTTGGAGTCGGATGTGACGGTACTGATGAATGGGCATATGTAGGATTTAATAGAGCTCCTAATTTGAGTAACACCGATACCAAAGATGGTTACAGCCTCATTAACACTCGAATTAAATGGGATAACAATCTTGACTATGTTAATTTTAGTCAAGATTGGGGGGCAAAGTTCATACATTTTAGAAATGAGAAGTCAGCAATATCAGGAATAATTGAATCAAATTTTGTTTTGCTGGAATTAGATTGGCATGGTCAAGGTAAAACTTACTTTAAATTTTCGTTAAAAGGTTCATCGACTGCTTTAAAAGCAATAAGAAGTAGTTGCGCTAAATACTAGTGCCAATGCCTAATCGAGTAGTTAAGGATATCCAGCCCTGTTCAGTTATATTGCTAGTTTAACCTTGCTGATTTCGTTTACTGCCCAAAAATATTATTTAAAATATGCAACTATTTTCACAAGAGCTTCAATGCTTTCAGGTCAATTTTAGGACATTGGCGAACTTGTAGATAATAACTTTCACACATGGAACAAGGAGAGGCATGATGCTCATACTCAGTAGAAAAGAAGGTCAGTCAGTCATGATTGGTGATGATATCAAAGTAACAGTCCTGAGCGCTAAGGATGGTCAATTAAAGATTGGGTTTGAAGCCCCCCCCAAAAATCGAAATTATGCGTAAAGAAATATACATAGAACCTGATGAAAAAATATAGCAACAGATTACCAGCCCTTTCTTTATCAGCTCTACTGAATGTTTACGGATTTGACTATGTTTGAAATTACATTAATGGAGGGTAGAAGTGAAAACAATAATAATTTTATTATTGCTAGCATCAGCGTCAGCTAATGCCGCATCTTTAAAAGGCGGTTATTGGGCATGTGTATCAGATGATTTATTCGAACAAATCATCACGGCTGGCTCTAAGAAGGACAAAAGGGCTATTGAGTATTTACTAAAAAACGGTTGCATCGTAACAAAATCCGGTATTGACGTTACGGTGCTTGATAGAGATTGGGGCACAGCAAAAGTAAGGGCATATATCGGCGATAGGGCTTTCGTGTTGTGGACAAATACTGAAAATATTAGAAGGTAAGTGTGTTAGCTGCGAAACCTTAGTATTTTCATATCAGGCCATTTTTTTATTTCATTGGCTGAGCATTCGATCTTCGCTAGTCAGTCAATCGACAATAGTTTTTAGATCATAGTATTAGAGCTCGCCATCTCTGCGCCTGTTTAAGCCTTCACATTATTAAGCTACTACTTATCAAACTTTGTCTCGTTAGTGTCGTGGCGAGGCTGTGAGGCCTGAGAATAGATACCCGTTACGCTTGGTGAAGAGTGATGCTCTACCTGTTAATTTTGCCGCTCATTTTTCTGCCCAATTGAACACTAAAGTTTTATGTTTAAAGGCTTTGCTGATATTTATTGTGCTCATTTTAATGTTGATTATTAAAGGTTGAACAGGTCGTTTTGGCGTTCAGTTTTAAGTGATAATTTATGATCATTTAATGAGACAAAACCCGCTGTATCGTTAGCTATACCAATAATAAAGTGTGACACCTGAGGACGTTCAATATTTTTGATTTTAGCGATACTGGTCCAAAAACTAATCTCTTTAAGGACTCAAGGAACTAACCATCATCGATGCCAGTAATTAGCCTGATATTGATCCCAACGCGAAAATTTGTTGCCATTTTTGTTGGGTCATTTGTAATATAAATTCTAACAAGCCTTATAAAATAGCGTTCTAAGGGATCAGTTCGATTCCCTATACAGGAGTCGAATCGGTTTTTAGGCTGTTTAATTCAAGGCTGAACAGGTCGCTTTGGCGTTCAGTTGGTTTTCTTTTATAAGACCTAAAAACCGGTGTCGTCATGTTGAGTCGTTAGTTATAAATCATCCAGTAGACTTTCAAGGTCGCTCTTATCCACTATGGTTATCGACTTAACTTTAGGTGCTATATATGCGGCTAATTCCTTGTAGAGATTCCCCGCCAAATGTAGATCATTGTTCTCATGGGCTTCCTTGGCAATTGTCACAAGTCTTTCCACTGGATCGACTTCCAGTTCATCCAGCTTATTCCTGACAAGTTCAGATATTTTATTTGGTGTACCGGCTCGTCTGCCTCCGGTCTTCGCTTGGCCTTTTCCGCTCATCTATTTATTGCTCTATTTTAGAGGTATTGGTTATCATTGTTCAACCTGGTGCTGACTTCATTCGTGAACATTGAAAGTCTTTAGTCTGTGGCGGCCTGTAACCTTTGCCGCGAGGCTTTGCCAGATAAGACACTCGATAGATTGCCTTTTGAATAATGTCCTCACTATCGGCAAAATGGAACGGGTGCTTAATATATGGCATCGTGTATGTGCCTGTTCCATCATCCCATGCGCTTTTGATCATTTGGGTTATCTTGCTTGGATGACGTATTAAATTGCCATCAAGAAATAGAACAAAATGATAATGCTGAGCCTTGGCCCGTTCATGCTCGCGAACCCAACAATAACCAATATCTTTAAATCCATAATGACGTTTTAACTTTTGAAACAATCGTTTTCTGAATGCCGATATGCGCCTGTTATCCTCTGAAAATGCGTGGGTATGTAAATCAAATCTCAAAACAAAAACGCGCTTCCATTTCATCAGGCCAATTTCAAACTGTTCAATAATTCGCTTTAATATATCGGCGTACAATCCTGATTTCTTGGAATTGACTCGGTACGTTTTCCCGTTGTGCGTGAACGTGTCATCGTAAATAATCCGCTTTCTGTTATTCGTGCGTTTTGGCTTCTTCGGACTGCTCGCGGGTTCTGGTATATATTCATGATTATCTTTACTATTGCTGGTGCTGCTAACATTAGATAATAGTAATATCCCAGCTTTTAGCTCCGTTTCGGAAATAGGCAAAACCTTTACTGGTAAGGCTCTGCCCATTGTTTCGCGTGTCAAAACCGTCGTGTCAAAAGCGCACATGGTATTTCGGGCTATTTCAGCCATGAAACTAAGCGCGATTTTCAGGCTGATCGTTTGTGAGGCGTGAACTCTGTCTGTCGATTATTCGCTTAATTTCTTCCGGCGTTATTGAGTATCGGCAAACACTCGTCGAGCTCCCCTGATAACCTGGGACAGTTTCACGTTTACGCTCAATCGTGATGCTTTTAACCCGTTGTAATCGTGCGACGGTGCTGTGCAAGCATCTATCATGTAGCAACCTTTGAGCCTCGAATAGATTAAAGCTACGGCCTGTCATAAGGGCTTGAAATACTGTATTTGCTTTAGTTGGGAGAACTTCCGTCATGACTAAACCCCCACCATATTATTGTGCGAATGTTCGGCGAGCCACGCATCCACGGCCACGGGGTCATAACGAACAGTTCGGCCGATCTTTAGATAGGGTATTGCAGGTGATCCGGTTGAACGAGCTTTGGCCATTGTTCGCGTCGACATGTTAAGACGCTCGCCTTCTTGTTCAGGTGTGTTTAATCGTTTAGCAGGTTGTTTAATAATTGGCATTGTGCTTTCCCAGTGACCTCGGGAAATCACCCGAGCTGGTTAAGCATATTAAGCACATTTTAAAATTATGTTAGATGGGGTAAATTAAAATAATTTATGGATAATTTACCCCTCCCCTTTAGCGTTGCGATACTTCCTATATTCGCGCCTTAGTGTGTCGGGATTTCTAGGGTCTATCATTGGAAAATCACTGGCATAGTTCACGGCCTTCTGAATTGAACCAAGCTCTAATACCAAATAATCCAACCATCGAAAAATAGCCTTGAAACTTGGCCTGCCAACGGGTTTTTTTCGATTAAAAGTTGGTGGTTTATCAATTCGATTTTGTCGCAAGTTTAGGGCTTCATCCGTTAATTTTTTAATTAAAAGAAACTTTTCATCGTTCTCTAGACTTTCAACGTATTGAATTTTTTTAGCTATAGAGAATAATCTATCCGCTTCAAGGATTAATCTTTGAGTTTCTTTTTTATATGACGTAGCTTCCTTTACCTCATCATCGTTATTCAAATTATATTCATAAACTATATCCTCGACCCCTGCCTCTATCAGTAAATGATAATTTTTCCAATGACTCGTTTCCCATTTATTAAAATCCCCATAATACTCTAAAAGTATTTTTACCACGCCTCGATCTGACTCGGTTAATGCCATGCGTTCGTTCCTCGCATCGTTCAATAAAATTCCAAGCCAGCCGGGAACGTTTCCAGCTTTTCGGGAGCTACCCTAGGCTTGAAAAACCTTTTTATCTTTTGGCGTGTAGTTGGATAACGTTATCTTGTTGGGTTACCTTCGATTGAATGTAGTCAGCCACTTTATTGATTGCTAGGCGCAATGTTTCTTCTTCGGTGACAATGTAGCCGCCAGTCACATCGTTGGTTGTTTTGTGATTCATCATCCGCTTGATCATGCTCATCGGTAGGCTTACAGCTTCGGCGATCGTGGCAAAAGTTCGGCGGCAATCGTTGGAGCTAAATGTAACTCCGCTGGCCTCAATGACCGCTTTAATTGGTTTTGATGGCCTCGTGATATGTTTGGTTGGGTCGTCACCAGCAAAACACCAGCTAGAATCTCCTGTGTGCTCGTGTAAGGCTTTAACGTATGGCATGACGGCCTCAGGTATCGGTAGCAAATGATCTGAGCCGTTCTTGGTGTCCTTTAGCTCTATGGTCTTGGCTTTCATATCGACGTTCGACCATTCAAGTGTTAATAACTCATTACTGCGGAACCCCATATACAGAGCAAGCAAAAAATAAACTTTAGCTTTCTGGTTGGTCAGAGCTTCAACAGATTCATGCCATGCCTTTAATTGTGCGCTTGGTATTACTCGATCCTTACGATTATTTTTATGAAATAAACGGGCTTTGGTCAATATGCTGGCTGGGCTATCGTCTATCATGCCAACAGCGTTAGCATAATTCAGCGTCAGCCGTAAAACACGCATGGTTGTGTTAGCGGTAGTCTTCCCCGTTTTGGTAATCAACTTATGACGTTTAAGGATCATGTCCTCGGTTATTTTATTAATTGGCTTTTTTAGCCAGTCGCTAAATCCGAGCTATAATTTGTATCGGTAGTCTTTAACCGTGGAGGGCTTCAAGTCTCTACCAGCAATGTATTGCTCCAGCACATCAACCAGTTTGGTGCTTTCTATCTCTTGCTTGCGTTTAACTGCGGTCGGGTCAATCCCTGAGTTAAGGGCGGCAATAATAACGAGCGCCTTTTTTCTTGCCTCGTCCACAGGCACAGTCGAAAACTTGCCTATGGTGACGTTCTTTAGTTTTCCACTGACTCGCTTAGTAACTAAAAACGATTTGTTGCCAGTGTGACTAACGCGACAAACCAGTTTATCCGTTTGGGTATCTGAATAATCAACACGGCCTTTTTCCGGCGTTGGTAGGTCTCTAATCCGTGCCTGTGTGAAGTGAAATTTATTATTCATGAAAGCCTCGTTATTTCTACAGTGTAACTCAGGTGTAACTTTCTCCAGTGATTTTGAGTATATTATAGGTAACTAGAAAGATAAAGGTGTAGGACCTAAAGTGTTGCTATATATGTCTATTAGAGGATAAATCTTTTATTTATGCGGGGTGAGTGAAAATAGGATACAAGGACTGAAAATCCTCGTGTCGGTGGTTCGATTCCGCCCCTGGGCACCATTTCCAAAATCTATGTATCAAAAAACGAAGTTTCAATCCTATTCCTAGTAGTATTTAGGAATCCAAAATCTTATTTATCGATGGTTAGATTGTCTTGCACATCCCTGTGTCAAAACTTTCGGACTCACATACGGTCGCGTTAAAATTTTCCAGACTTTATGATCTGTTTCTGGGCGCCATAGCTCTTTATAAACAATCGTAACGTAACAGCCTATCGTTAAGTTAAGTGGAATACTGTTCCTCGAATTCCTACTTTTCTCAAGGAGCGCTGGACCGTTTGGGTTAAGTTTTAGCTTTCTAAATCTTTGGGTGTCTATGATATTTTTTTGGCATATTTGTCGCATAGCCAAGAAAACATATCAGCGATATAGGTAAAGGCTACTAGTAAAAGTAGGGCAAGGATTATATTTAATGGCAAAAATCACCGTACAGGAATCGGTTTGCCACACGACAGTGCTTCATCTCGATAAGCCTTTTCCCAATTATTGGCCTGTATGAGTTGCAAACAAGTAATGTTTTGGGCACTCGTCAGGTCCGCATCCCTCAGGTCCGCATTCGTCAGGTCCGCATCCCTCAGGTTCGCACCCCTCAGGTCCGCCTTCCTCAGGTTCGTACTCTCCAGGTTCGCACTCATCAGGTCCGCACTCATCAGGTCCGCACTCAACAGGTCCGCATCCGTCAGGTCCGCCTTCCTCAGGTCCGCATTCGTCAGGTTCGCAATCACCAGTTCCGCATTCGTCAGGTCCGTAAACTTCAGGTTCGCATCCATCAGGTTCGCACCCAACAGGTCCGCATCCCTCAGGTTCGCAAACATCAGGTGAGCCCCTAAAAGGTTCGCTCGCGTCAGGTTCGCATTCATCATTTTAGCCTCAAAAAGATTAGCTCCTACTAGGCGAGCATTTCTTAAATCAGCTTCTTTCAAGTCGGCTTTAAAAAGGAATAGAGTGCGATATTGAGGTATTTTATCTGTATATCCAACAAAGCCAACAAGCATCATTAGCATAAGCCAAAGTAAACTGTATCGAGCTTGCTGAAACTTAGTGGGTGTCTTGCGCCATCGGAAACGTCGAATTCTTAAGTGAATAAGGCAGACCCCAAACAACAAAATAAAATATTGGAGCCAGATACCATTGGTACTCGTAGCTGCTTTCCAGCTAAAGACTAAAAGTACGACAGGGACTAAGTAGTACAATAATCCATCAGCTAACCATCGGGTAAAGAATGACGGCATATTGAAAATAAACGGCAGTGGTACTCGCTCACTTGGTGTGGCGAGATTTCCGAGATAACCTACAAATATGTGTAAGTAAATAAAAAGCCCTACCAGTATCAAAGGTCCCACTATGAGGAAGGCTGAATAGGGGACCTCTGCGTTCGCAATAGGTAAAGTAATGCTGGCATTATTAGCAACAAGATTCACGTCTGGTGAACCTAAGGCAAGTAGACAAAATATACTATAAACAACTATTGTCAGCATAACGCGACGAATTGTGTTCGATACTTCGTCATGTTGGCGTTGCCATTGTTCATCATCGGCAAAGGTGATTAATTCTTTTGGCATCCAAAAGATAATAGGCGATTTCGTTTTATCAGTTATGCGATGCCAGACTCGTTGTCGGAAACTTCTTTCTGTTGTTTTGCTTTGATCGTCCATTTGATTTACCTTCAGTAAAAAAGTTGATACGCCTATAAATACCAATATTTGCAAGCGGCGTTACTAAGCCTTTAGAACCACACCATGTATAGATTAATAGTCTTATCTTTTACCAAGATGCCCTCTAGCATACAACTAATAGTTCTGATGGACTCAATATCAGGCTAATTACTGGCATCGATGGCGGGCAATTATTGGACGCTATAAAACGGTTATTAGCTGAAACGCAGAATTTTTCTAGGGCTATAAAAACATGTTGAAAATGCTAAAGACAGGGACAACCACGGAGCCAACAATTAACATTACACCATAAAGCGAACGGCCTTTAACGATTCCAACAATACCTAGAACAAACGCAGTTATTGCAAATGCAAACCCAATCATTCCGAACCCAAAACTCCAAGCAAGAAGGGCCAAACCTACTCGACATACACGTAATGCCGTATATTCGTCCGATCCTATTTTATGGGGGTTTTCTACTTTAGCTACATAATATGTAATTGTGCTCGCTTATGTCTTTTTTTGTATTGTATTGCTGGCTATCTTTAAAAAGGTCGCAATTGCTTACAATTGTTGGTTAGTTAGCCAATACGAAAAGCATCCAATATATTTGTATGGTTCATATATTGCTTGTTACTTAGGTTTTGCTATTGCGGTGATTGCTGTAATTGCTGTTGCAATTTCTGGCATATTCATAGAAATCATATTTTATGCGGTTGGATTAAGCCTCATATTTCCACTTCTATTAGTTTTATTGAAGAAGCCAGAGCAAGTGCCTGATAACAGTGAGAGTGACCAACATAAATGATGGGCTAAGCCTATAGGGGCGTCAAAAGTCCACGAACTCATAGCCCAATCACCGGCATCATAGCTTTATTTTTGGCATAATTTTCGTTTAAAAAGTATCAGGCAAAATAATCCCAACGTGAATATTTGTTGGTACATTTGTTGGTATAAGTTTAAATTCATAATAATTAAAATAATATAAAACAAGAAGTTATAGTATTAATGTGACTCCGCCCCTGGCACCATTACCAAAATCCATGTATCAAAAAACGAAGTTTCAATTCTATTCCTAGTAGTATTTAGGAATCGTAAATCTTACTTATCGATGGTTAGATCGTCTTGCACATCCCTGTGTCAAACTCTTCGGACTCACATACGTTCGCGTTAAAATTTTCCAAACATTATGATCTGTTCCTGGGCGCCATTGCTCTTTATAAACAATCGTAACGTAACTACCTATCGTTAAGTTAATGGGAATACTGTTCCTCGAATTCCTACTTTTCTCAAGGAGCGCTGGACCGTTTGGGTTAAGTTTTAGCTTTCTAAATCTTTGGGTGTCTATGATATTTTCAGAATCTGGCTAATAAGAAGGAATTTTATGAAATATTTGAGATAATTTTGCAAATTAACATATGGGGCAGGGGCCTTTATGCTTCCTAAACTTGGCTACTATGGCTAAAATAGAACTAGAATACACAGATGAACGTTTAGCTGTATTGGTTGCTGCTGGCGGTGGCGTTGTTGTTGAGTAACTGGTTGCCAAGCCTGTCTTATATTATTTTTTTGGAGAAGTACCCATGGTACTAAATGCCGTTACAGAAAAACAAGCCATTATCGACTTGATGCAAAAAACCTCAGTAGAAGTTACCCCAGGTGGTGCTACTAAAGTGCCTGACTTTAGAGAACTATTACGCCCAGGTTGTTTGGTATACGTTACTTTTTTACCCGGTTCAGACTTTGCAGACACAGTGGCGACTGTCCGCCGACTTAAAGACGAAGGCTTTAACCCAGTGCCACATTTTGCTGCTCGTTCTATTCCTTCTGCCAAATTCTTGGAAGAAAATCTTGCGTCACTGCAAGGTGAAACAGGTGTTACCGAAGGCCTACTAATTGGTGGCGGTGTAACCAAGCCTGTTGGTGACTTTGCTTCCTCAATAGAAGTGCTCCAAACCGGTTTGTTTGAAAAGTACGGTATGTTGAAAATGGGTTTAGCGAGCCATCCTGAAGGTAGCCCAGATATCAGCCCAGCTGATTGTGCACTAGCTATTAAAGAAAAGAACGACTTTGCAAAGCAAACCGATATGAGCTTGTATTTAGCCACACAGTTCGCGTTTGAAGCAGAACCTATTTTTGTCTGGGAACGTGAAATTCGTGCTGCTGGTAACGAATTGCCTATTCACATTGGCGTGCCTGGCCTTGCAACTATTAAGACGCTTATGCGCCATGCTGCTCATTGTGGCGTAGGCGCATCGGTCCGTTTCTTGACACGCAACCCGATGAATATGGTAAAGCTAGGCCTTAAAGATTCATTCTTAGGTAAGTATGTGAATGCGCCTTCTTCTGAACCAAGTCAGCTTATGCGAGACTTAGTGACAGGTATGCATAACGATCCGGATTGCTTAATTTCTCAGTGTCATTTATACCCATTAGGTGGCTTACAAAAATCGGCAGAATGGATGTATCAGGTGCAAGATGGCCAATTTGAATTAAATGGTAAGAGCTTTACCGTTAAACATTAAGTTAATCCGAATTTTAAATTTATGGGTCAGATCGTTGGCCCTTATTGGACTCTTAAGCAGGTATTGTTTTTCTAACGCCGCCCTGCGTTTCTTCAGGGTCGCTTGGACTTTTAGGCTAGATTTCAAATTTATGGGTGTCTATGATATTTGCCTGTGCGGCAGTGAACGCCCGAAGGCCTGACACAAAACCACGTAGGTGTTTCTAAGCTGCCTGTGTGGCAGTGAACGAAGTACAGGAAGCTTTTAAAGAGCTAATGGCTTTCTAAGCTGCCTGTGCGGCAGTGAACGTCAAACGACACACTCGCAACAGTATCCTTTTTTTCTAAGCTGCCTGTGCGGCAGTGAACTACGATGGGTTGCCCATCACGGCGGGCTATAATTTCTAAGCTGCCTGTGCGCCAGTGAACGGTAAGGCAAAGATAGTTGAGCATGGGAGTAATTTCTAAGCTGCCTGTGCGGCAGTGAACAAGCGGTAGATGCAGCAACAGGCGCGGTCACATTTCTAAGCTGCCTGTGCGGCAGTGAACATTAATAAAAGAGGGGATAGCACTAGCATGATTTTCTAAGCTGCCTGTGCGGCAGTGAACAAAAGCGGCGGCGGCTTTAGAGTCTGCATTAATTTCTAAGCTGCCTGTGCGGCAGTGAACAGTGAAGTAATGCGGCATATTAAAATGGTAAAGTTTCTAAGCTGCCTGTGCGGCAGTGAACATTCAAAATACTGATATTCCAGTTATTAAAAATTTCTAAGCTGCCTGTGCGGCAGTGAACGAATGGTATTCAATTGCAGATGATTCTTCAATTTTCTAAGCTGCCTGTGCGGCAGTGAACCCACTAACCAAGGCCCTCAGATCGTTTCTAAGTTTCTAAGCTGCCTGTGCGGCAGTGAACGTTATCGACGGGTTAGCCAGCGTACTGTCTGATTTCTAAGCTGCCTGTGCGGCAGTGAACTCATATTTTGATGGTCCATAGTATTCTCCAATTTTCTAAGCTGCCTGTGCGGCAGTGAACCGTTATCCTAGTCAACTACTATTTAACCCAATTTTCTAAGCTGCCTGTGCGGCAGTGAACTCATCCGATGCTATAAGCTGTTCGATTGTTAATTTCTAAGCTGCCTGTGCGGCAGTGAACGGCTAATGGAAGTAATGATACCGATGCTTATTTTTCTAAGCTGCCTGTGCGGCAGTGAACAGATGACGCAATCGCTCATACCTACGTTAGCATTTCTAAGCTGCCTGTGCGGCAGTGAACGTTAAAAGCCGTTATTACTGGACGGTATATTTTTTCTAAGCTGCCTGTGCGGCAGTGAACGTACAGCAGGCGGGCCAGTAGGGACAGCAATATTTCTAAGCTGCCTGTGCGGCAGTGAACTCATTACGATTAAACGCAGAAGATACCCAGAATTTCTAAGCTGCCTGTGCGGCAGTGAACCGCGTCTGTACTGGCTGATATATTAACAGCAATTTCTAAGCTGCCTGTGCGGCAGTGAACTCCAAGCTGTTGCTCCGCCGTCGTACATTGTATTTCTAAGCTGCCTGTGCGGCAGTGAACAAGAAATAACCATAGGGATTAACAGTCCAGGTTTTCTAAGCTGCCTGTGCGGCAGTGAACTTATTAAAATCCATATAAAAGTTTTCATTTGATTTCTAAGCTGCCTGTGCGGCAGTGAACAACGAGCAAACTAGAAGTAGCTATGCTGATATTTTCTAAGCTGCCTGTGCGGCAGTGAACACCAGACGACAAGATAGCGCAGATGCTAGATTTTTCTAAGCTGCCTGTGCGGCAGTGAACCTCCGGCCTAGTTGCTCGCGGTGCTTTTGAGTTTTCTAAGCTGCCTGTGCGGCAGTGAACCCATAAATAGATTGTCCATTATAGGATAAATTTTTCTAAGCTGCCTGTGCGGCAGTGAACTTCTACTTCGCTATTCCCATGCGCTTACTCTGTTTCTAAGCTGCCTGTGCGGCAGTGAACCTGGTCTTAACCCAATCCTTTCCGCTGGTGGCTTTCTAAGCTGCCTGTGCGGCAGTGAACTTGTGAATAATGACATGCTATCATCCGATACATTTCTAAGCTGCCTGTGCGGCAGTGAACTTGTGAATAATGACATGCTATCATCCGATACATTTCTAAGCTGCCTGTGCGGCAGTGAACGTCGTAATGGCCTGGCGCTCTTTTAATTTAACTTTCTAAGCTGCCTGTGCGGCAGTGAACCAGAGATATGTCGCATACCACGCAAGCCAAACTTTCTAAGCTGCCTGTGCGGCAGTGAACCTTAAAATTCGTAAAAACAAAGGCGAAATCGATTTCTAAGCTGCCTGTGCGGCAGTGAACTTGATGTTCTATCGTACATAACTAACGCGATATTTCTAAGCTGCCTGTGCGGCAGTGAACTTGATGTTCTATCGTACATAACTAACGCGATATTTCTAAGCTGCCTGTGCGGCAGTGAACAGTCTGATGCTCGTTGGGTAACTAAGCTTACTTTTCTAAGCTGCCTGTGCGGCAGTGAACCTGGTGTATTCGAAATTTCTGATCTGCCTAAATTTCTAAGCTGCCTGTGCGGCAGTGAACCGTGGAAATATTGTAGAAGCTGGAATGTTAGCATTTCTAAGCTGCCTGTGCGGCAGTGAACGCCAGAATGTCAACTCCCATCTATCCTATAATTTTCTAAGCTGCCTGTGCGGCAGTGAACGTTTTGTTCGCTGATGAGCGAAACATAGATTTTTTCTAAGCTGCCTGTGCGGCAGTGAACTATTTCACATCTGGTCTACCTTGGCCTCAAAATTTCTAAGCTGCCTGTGCGGCAGTGAACGACACCGCAGCAAATATTATAGCGGCATTAACTTTCTAAGCTGCCTGTGCGGCAGTGAACAAGACCAAATACTCGGCTGGGTGCAAGAATACTTTCTAAGCTGCCTGTGCGGCAGTGAACTCTAAGCGCACTAAAGAAACCACAACGGGCATTTCTAAGCTGCCTGTGCGGCAGTGAACTAAGAACGTTTATGGTAAGCGGTGACATTATTTTTCTAAGCTGCCTGTGCGGCAGTGAACAGTTATAATACCAATAGCCGCCATTGATGACTTTTCTAAGCTGCCTGTGCGGCAGTGAACACAGTAGTGAACATTAACGACAAGATGCAAGATTTCTAAGCTGCCTGTGCGGCAGTGAACCCTGCAAACCACTGACAGATAATGAAATAACATTTCTAAGCTGCCTGTGCGGCAGTGAACGTTGTATTAGCATTAACGCTTGAGCTAATGTATTTCTAAGCTGCCTGTGCGGCAGTGAACGGGGGCTTTCGGTTGTTGTTTCACTTTGTTGATTTCTAAGCTGCCTGTGCGGCAGTGAACGAAAATAGCAGTGGGTTAAGTATTGAAGATATTTTCTAAGCTGCCTGTGCGGCAGTGAACACTTGATGCTATGTAAGCCACCCGATCTAATTTTTCTAAGCTGCCTGTGCGGCAGTGAACTTTTTAATTATCCATTTTATGGCCCATTTGGATTTCTAAGCTGCCTGTGCGGCAGTGAACACCCAAAGACAGCGTTAGGGCTAGAGGTGACTTTTCTAAGCTGCCTGTGCGGCAGTGAACACTACGACCCAACAACTAATGAACTACTAATATTTCTAAGCTGCCTGTGCGGCAGTGAACCAGCAGCAACATTAACAGCGGCTCAATTGATTTTTCTAAGCTGCCTGTGCGGCAGTGAACACTGCCTTGTGCGCTTGCCGCTTATTAGTATATTTCTAAGCTGCCTGTGCGGCAGTGAACGTAATTTAATTGTAATCATAGCCGCCCGAACTTTTCTAAGCTGCCTGTGCGGCAGTGAACCTTACCAATTTAAAGTGGGCGCCATCGAACAATTTCTAAGCTGCCTGTGCGGCAGTGAACACGCCGACGACGAAAGATTTGTCTCGGATTGATTTCTAAGCTGCCTGTGCGGCAGTGAACGACACAGAAGAATTCGCCGACATCGTCACGTTTTTCTAAGCTGCCTGTGCGGCAGTGAACCCTTCGAAAGTCGCGGCGTATTTTTGCAACTATTTCTAAGCTGCCTGTGCGGCAGTGAACTCGATCTAATGGGTTCAAAGTCTTTTTATTATTTTCTAAGCTGCCTGTGCGGCAGTGAACCGCAATGCTCACGAAGCCAAAACCCAAAGCAATTTCTAAGCTGCCTGTGCGGCAGTGAACAAAGAGTACCGAAAACCGAACGATTGACCCAATTTCTAAGCTGCCTGTGCGGCAGTGAACGGTGATTGGCAGTTGGTGCGCGCTGGTAAAGTTTTCTAAGCTGCCTGTGCGGCAGTGAACATGAGGTGAAAGAAGGTGTCTAATAAAATTAATTTCTAAGCTGCCTGTGCGGCAGTGAACGCGGCGGCGGCTGATTTTTGCGGCTTTATGGATTTCTAAGCTGCCTGTGCGGCAGTGAACCATTGCCTTTTATTGTTCAGTCTGCCATTGGTTTTCTAAGCTGCCTGTGCGGCAGTGAACATCTTGAAAATTCCTTTCTAGCCAATGATGATTTTCTAAGCTGCCTGTGCGGCAGTGAACTAAATGTCGTACCAGAAGATGCATCAATTGCATTTCTAAGCTGCCTGTGCGGCAGTGAACCGCAAGGTGGATTCATCAAGCCCAGGTACGAATTTCTAAGCTGCCTGTGCGGCAGTGAACTAAACGTAATAAATGACGGGTCTAACTGCAACTTTCTAAGCTGCCTGTGCGGCAGTGAACCATAAACTCCCCAACCAGCCGGAATTTTTAACTTTCTAAGCTGCCTGTGCGGCAGTGAACTCAAAGATAAGGGTTATGACGGGGTAAAACACTTTCTAAGCTGCCTGTGCGGCAGTGAACTTGGACTTAATGAAAGGATAGCGGCATTACTTTTTCTAAGCTGCCTGTGCGGCAGTGAACGCCGAATCAAGATCAAAAACCGACAACCAATATTTCTAAGCTGCCTGTGCGGCAGTGAACACTTAATAAGCTTAGATACAGCGGTTAAAGTTTTTCTAAGCTGCCTGTGCGGCAGTGAACTTTGAATGAGGCCGCCAGGATTATCCTTTAATTTTCTAAGCTGCCTGTGCGGCAGTGAACCTATTAACAGCATTAGACAGGGTGAAACCTTTTTTCTAAGCTGCCTGTGCGGCAGTGAACGATTAAATAGGGCAAGCTTAGGCCGCCCAGGTTTTCTAAGCTGCCTGTGCGGCAGTGAACAGTTCATAATCATAGTACGAGGCATCATAATATTTCTAAGCTGCCTGTGCGGCAGTGAACCTCAACACCAGTTTTAGAAGATGGCATGGAGTTTTCTAAGCTGCCTGTGCGGCAGTGAACATTTTGTCGCATTCCAATGGGGATTTATAACATTTCTAAGCTGCCTGTGCGGCAGTGAACGTACTGCTTATCGAGTCACTTAGCCATCGCGTTTTCTAAGCTGCCTGTGCGGCAGTGAACATGGATAAGATGATAGCGTTTGAAAAGGCAGATTTCTAAGCTGCCTGTGCGGCAGTGAACAAACCTTTCGCCCACTAATAAAGCTACCAGAATTTCTAAGCTGCCTGTGCGGCAGTGAACCAAGCGACCAAGCCTGACTGAACCTGCACCGTTTTCTAAGCTGCCTGTGCGGCAGTGAACTATCGGTTGCAACTGATAGCCAGCACTTAGAATTTCTAAGCTGCCTGTGCGGCAGTGAACAAAGAAGATACAGGCACAGAGAGCAACGCAGATTTCTAAGCTGCCTGTGCGGCAGTGAACTGGTTGCGGTAGGTGGTGGAAGTTATCCAAATTTTCTAAGCTGCCTGTGCGGCAGTGAACCCTCGGTAACATCACCCGCGCCCGACGATAGTTTTCTAAGCTGCCTGTGCGGCAGTGAACAGTCCGTTAAATGATCTGCAACAACGGGTGCTTTTCTAAGCTGCCTGTGCGGCAGTGAACCCCAACCCTAGCCCCTTAATTGGGGCTTTGTTTTTCTAAGCTGCCTGTGCGGCAGTGAACTTGGAAGGTTGGGCGCAACTCAATGAAAGATTTTTCTAAGCTGCCTGTGCGGCAGTGAACTTAGCATCATCATCAGTAGTTGCTATGTCATTTTTCTAAGCTGCCTGTGCGGCAGTGAACGTAGATGATGTTAATCGTCTAACTCTAAATGTTTTCTAAGCTGCCTGTGCGGCAGTGAACCCAATATACCTACATCAACTCGGCCCGTTTGTTTTCTAAGCTGCCTGTGCGGCAGTGAACCACAAATACTTTATTCGTAGCGGCCCAATTATTTTCTAAGCTGCCTGTGCGGCAGTGAACACACAGAAGCGCAGTTAAAAGCTGTTGTAACTTTTCTAAGCTGCCTGTGCGGCAGTGAACGAAATAAACTTAGGTACGCTCACCGACTCGCATTTCTAAGCTGCCTGTGCGGCAGTGAACTATTGCCTACCCCGAGCAGGTCGGATTACAAGTTTCTAAGCTGCCTGTGCGGCAGTGAACTTATCTGGTCGATATTCTAGTGCTGTAATCGTTTTCTAAGCTGCCTGTGCGGCAGTGAACAGTTTATTCAAATAATAGAAGCTGATAATACTTTTCTAAGCTGCCTGTGCGGCAGTGAACGATGGGCGGCAAAGAAGCAAGATTTAATTTTATTTCTAAGCTGCCTGTGCGGCAGTGAACTAAAGACTCTCGTTGAGTACCGATACAAAACATTTCTAAGCTGCCTGTGCGGCAGTGAACCTCCTACAGACGAGGCTTTAGTCGTAAACTTATTTCTAAGCTGCCTGTGCGGCAGTGAACAGGAGTATAACGCGCAAAAAAACAGTTACAACAATCACTTAGCCTCATTTTGGTGTCTTTACCAATGGTTTTAAGCGTTGTTGTAACTGATTGATTTTATTAAGTTATTAAAGAGCAGTGAAAATAAAGGTTAAAACCTTGATTAAAACTAGATTCAGTTCAGTACCCTGTTTGAGGTTGGAACAGGCTACTAGTTACCTTTACTGGTGATTACTTCAGCCCAAAACCCAAAAGCAGTATCACCAATACCGCAATCCTTTTCTGAACTCCGAAGCAAAACCAAAGCAGAATATAATTTGTTAGCTATGTTTTTAAAATCCAGTTCATAGAGGCACTTCAGTATTCTGGTCAGGCGTAGACTGTTATGGGTGTCGTCTAAAAACCAGTTTTGTTTTCGCTTGGACCATTTGTTTACCTTTTTGATGTTGTTGTCTAAACGGTGTAACCCATAGAAGGAAAGAATTCGATAAAAGCTTTCTAGAAGATGGGCTCTTATCAGTTCATCGCTCTTGAAAAGCCGAATGACTTCAGCGGTTAGGACCGGCGCCTCGGGCGTCACTCGGCTCCAATCCTTGTTCGGGAAAATCCACTGTATGTAGTTATGGCAACTTTCAAACCAGTGATCATCCTGTTTGAGGATATCTTGTAAATAACGCCCGTAACTGTCTGGATGGCTGCCGAGGTAAAAGAGTATTAATGGAGGCATAGGAATCCTTCAACTCAAAACCAGGGGACAGTGGCGGTTTTGCTCAGGCCGAATTGGTCGAATTGCCCCAATTGAGGTGAGTCCATTAATTCACCAAATTGAATATAACGTCGGTGTTTATGGCCATTTGAACCACTGGTTAATTCGACATAAGGGTTGTCTAAACCTTGAGTGAACATTTTGGCTCTATATTGCTTCGCCTCATCCTCAGAAATAGAACCTCGTTTTATCAATCGGTTTAGCTTTGATTGAGTCATAGTAGCCTGCTTTCTGGAAATGACTCTATAACCAACAGTATCGGGGATAGGTAGAATTGAACTCAAGCTGCAATACCCTGCTAAACCACCTAACCATTTGAGGTCTTGTAACTCCTCTATCCTGACCTTAGATGAATGGATACGTAATGTCTTGCCTAACAGGATTTTATGCAGCGGAAAACTAACGCCAATGTCTATTGATTTTAACGAGAATAGTGCTTTGTGTAGCTTGGTGTAAACATTGTTTAGTAATACGTTTTCTCGCATTTCAGCATCAGGCTTAATTTGAATGTCGATGTAATGATCCATTTCTTTTACCCCATTTTAAACGCGAATTTTGGAAACATAGGCTAATCCCTTTTTACCGAGGTAAAAGCTCGATACCCCAGCGCAGTCAATTTTTTCTTTTAAATCATTAGATGTGACCTGGTCTATATCGATATCAACTTCGAGCCGACCACTGGCCTTTTCCAATAGCGAAACAACTTCACCTTTCCCTTTGATCCGCTCCTTGCGAATATATGGGTTCCCCCATATTTTTTTCTTTTCTCCCGTGGTGAATCGATTCATGAAATCTTTTGGTGTGAAAATTCTTTTTGAGATGCCACTTATTGTGCCGCTTTTGGTTTTTGCAGAACCTATATCAACCCCCTTTTTAGCCATCCGATCCAACTGCATATATAACGCTGAACAGTAAAAATAGGATGGATTAACTTCACCTTTTTTGGTCAAGTAATCGGTTTCCGGAAAGTATCGAATAAGAGTTAAAAAGGCTTGATTTGCTAAGCCAGTGTTTTCAACAGGTTTCACTTTACCCAGTAATTCAAATTGAGTACAAATAGAGAGCGGGTCCATTTCTATACTTGCATCTACTTGTGTGTCGTCATTAATGAAGTGGCATAGTTCGTCAAAGTTTAGCGCAAGAACTCCCCATAATTGCTTTGAATAATCTGAATCAAACATAGGATCTCTGGACTTAATCATGCCAGTAAATGAGTTTTGATCAGTACTGCCCTTCATGTTCCGGATATAGGTCATTTCGCTAGTTTTGATGGGGTGGTCGGTAAAATCGACTAGTGGCTCTATATCCTTGAAGTAGTATTTTGGCTGACTTCTTGATTGATAAAGTTTCCGTTGATCACCAATTAACCGGTTCAATATACCCATCACGGTATCCAAAGTTACTTCACGCTTAATAAAGTTTCCTTCTTTTCCCAAGTTAGTCATCGATCCTATAAACTCGCGCCCCTTTTTTGGCAGCGCTTCATTATTGCTGCCATTAAGGAAGGAGTTTCGCCAAGAAGATTCATATTCAATTATTATTTTCATATAAACCCCTTACTTGGAATAAAAATAAGTAGCGAAATCAGTTGATGGCTGCTCTGAAATATCACTTTCATCACGCTTGATTCTCATCATTTTAGTGCTGTCGTTATAGTCAACGAGTAATTCATCGACGTACATATACGACTTTGCTTGACGAATAGACAGTTCAGCAATGCGGAGAAGCACAAAATTAACCAGAACTTTTATGGCATCATCATTAAGTAATATCCCTACTTCGCCCTCTTCGAAAATAGTGCCTTTACGAACATAGTTTTGATGGAATGTTGCTTGAGGAATTGAACTCTCATCCAGTGTTTGAATAAAGTCTTTCACAGCTGCGGCTACCTCCTCCCCTTGTCCATCTTTAATTACCATTGAAGCCCGATCAAACTTCTTGTCTAGTGATATGAACTGCAATTGCTCGACACTAATTGACCCATAAGAAACATATTCAGTATCGCCAAATGTGGTTTTAGAAAAAAATGACGAATTATCACGTTCACCAGCTTGACCAAATTGCTCGAAATTGCCATTGCCCAATTGATCGACAAAATCTTCAATTAACAGTGGACTGGTTCTTTTACACTGACTTGACGGCACAACGTAACCACGAATTAATCCTGTCATAGATGCCAATACTTTAATGAGGCTTTTTTCAGCGGCGTAATGTAAGTCGAATGATTGCTCTCGAAAAAGGTGATGGCGTATGCAGTTTTGGCTGATGTAGAGTGGTGTTTTTTTGAAGTCGATGTCAGTCGCTTCCCTTTTATATTGATAGCCAGTTTCTTCTTTGACTTTACCAGTCAAATTTGTGTAGCCGCGCAATTTGGGCAGTGTATGGTTATTGACGGTCATACCTTCATTGCTCAAGCTCGTCGGCCCATTCCAATTGACAACCCCATGACCGAAGGCTTTTATTTTAAAATCAACACTTTTAATACCAGTTACTCTTTCCATGTTATTCACTCTTATTGGTTAGTTTTTGGATTGAAATTGCCCCGATGGGCTGTTTGTCGCAGACAGCATAATAAATAGCTTCACTATGTCTCGCTACATTACCGCCTACTTGATCTAGGTCACTTGAGGTGTAACTTAGGTAGACGGGTAATTCTGGGGTTCTTGCTTCATTAAGCAGAATGAAATCTTTAAAGGCTTTTGTGCCACCCATAATTTGATGATGTTTCTTTTTCATGTGCGACAGTAGATTTTTATCACTGTCACCGTAGCCTTCGATTTCATTACAACTGGCGGTTAGATTGTCTATCTCTGATCGTTCATCAATTGGTAATTCGTAGGCGTAGTTATTTAGGAATTTAATGTTCTTATGATCCGTTACATCGCAAACAGCCAATTGGATAAATCGGTTATTGCCTCGCAATGATGCCTTACTGATTTTGGCCCGACCCTTAGCTGGTTTTTTTGTGGAAAGGGTGATGGGATCAATTACTTTGAGGTTTATTTGGTTCACGCTTTCCTTTAATGCACTGAGCAGGTCACTCTCGATTAGTGCTTTACATCCTTCGGAAGAATGAAATTGTTCGTAAACCTTGTAGATTTCATTCAATGAGAAAGGCCTGTTTCCTAGTTCTGACTGTACCAGTTGATCCCACGCTTTAGCTGATCCAAAAGAGAACATCCGTGCGAGGAACCGTGCCGATTTGCCAGTCCCTTTTCCCTGATCAATGGGTTCGGGAACGGCGATGCAATAGGTATTGATTTCTGTGTTGGTGCCGAACCTATCCAGGCGTCCTAGCCGCTGTAAGAAGTTTTCAGCACTGGTGACTTCCGACACCATGTAGTTGCAAGAGATGTTCAAAGCCGCCTGCACAATCGGGCCACTGCGAAGCACTTCAAACTTTTCTGTTCCTTGGTTTTGAAAGGATTCATATACTTCATTAAACCATGCCAACTTATCGCTCTTTTTGAATTTAGAGTGTATTAGTACAGCATTTTCGTTAGCTTGATTCTGGATGAAGCTTTGCTGGGCTGTAATCGCTGTATTACTAATAACGAAGGTTTTACCCTGTTGCTTTGTATACAGCGGATTGGTCTGGTCACAAGTAGCTTCATCAAATACCCTGCGATCAATCTGATAGCCGCTTTTGTTGAATGAGGGCATGGAAATTATATCTTCACGATCTAATCCCAATAGTTCTTCAACGTAAAAATAGTGAGGGGTGGCTGAGACGAGCAGTGTATTCGCTATGTTTTCCTGTGCCTGTTTACAGGCTACAAGTTCGGCGAATAATAGATTGAACGCAGGCATATTAATATATTCGTGGTACTCATCGAAAACGATATGCGAGTTGAGGAAATCGACAAGTAAATTCGCTTTCGTATGGCTAGTGATAGCGCTGAATATTTGATCAATTGTTGTAATGACAATATCACCAGAAAAATACGCATCGTCTTTGATGGTGACGCCCCATTCATTGATGAATTTAAACTCACCCGTGTTAATTTCAATGTTGGCTTCTTTTAAATACTGCTCAGAGGTCAGATCGTTGAATAGACCCTGACATATTTGCACACGAGGACAAATCCAAATTATTTTCTGAGCTTCTTTTATTTTTGCCCATTCGAGAGCGATTTTAGTTTTCCCACAACCAGCCGCACCAGACAGGACGGCAACGGCTGGTGATCTGGACAGCTCTATAGCCTTTTCATTTTGCTTAATTGATCGTTTGTCCTGAGGGAAATTTGCTAAGCAACTTTCAATATGAGTTTTGAGGGATGTTTCAGCCAACAGGGTATTGTCAATTAGTTCATGCAGCGTTCGGTCTTGGATTTGGGAATGAAGCTCACTTGCCGAAAGGCTGGAAATTAATCGGTCTGCTGTTATCACACAGGAGCGAGCAATATTGTTATTGGCATTAATGCTGACCAGCTTTTGATAGTCACGAGTGCGATCCTTTACATCATAGTTTTTATAGCTGGGTAGGTTAGGTGCATCTTCAATAGATTCGATCTGACCTTGGGAAATAGTGACTGCTACACATTTTGATAAAATCGACTCATCTGTAGCTCTATATTTCTTATCGATTCCAGTAACTTGGGACAAGAGCTTTATGCTACCTTCAACCAGATCTGTGATACTCCCGGTACCAATATTTTTATCTAGTTTTGAGAGGATATCGCGATAACTTTCAAAGCTGTTTTTATCTTTCCTAAAAGGTTTCGCATGATGCCAGTAGATGACATGTTTGATTGTCCGTTTATTTGCCTGGTTGATGAATTCGAGCTTTGTATCGTCTAACAACTGATAGAGTAATAATGAAATTTCGTTATGCCTGGGGTGTTTATCAAAACTGAACTTACCCTTATCAACGTGTTGTCCGTCTTCAACGACTATAACTTTGCTTTTTGGGTTTTTTACCCAGTCTTGAAAGCAGGGATCAATTTTCCCTACATCATGTAAACAACCACCGGCAAATATAACTGCATCGTGTTGTGCGCCCCGATGTGGTATTAACTTTTGGTGAAGCTTTTCGGCGACATAACCCACTGCAAATAAATGCTCGGGTAATGTTTGTAAATGTGTATTGGCGTATAGAACGCCTGCTTTAGGTTTATCACTTGCTATATCCATAAATAACTCTTTCTTCGTTACATTAACGGGAACAATTCCATAATGGTTAAATTTTTGTGTCGAACCTACTAACCATAGTAAATCACTTCGGCTGCGAGACCGTATCCAATGGCAGGTTATTGCTGAGTTTTTTGATGCGGTTCGTCTCAACAAGTTCTTAACCGCAATCAACCCATCATTAGTAATCACCGTTTGCCAAGTATTATCACCAATACGATTGGCAAAGGCATCGAGCACTCTGCGGGTTTTGTTCAGTGCTTTTTTCTCGCACTGCGATACAAATATAACCATCATGATGTTTGTCTAATATAAGATTTGCTAAGCATGAGAGAGGTAATTTTTTATGTATGAACCTTTTTTATTTCCCAGTCTTTTTTCAGGGCAACGGCCTTCACTTGTTCAAACATAAAATCCAACGCTTTATGCTGAGTAAAGTTTTGCAAACATTGCTGGCGAAATTCCTGTTCTGTCGCACCTTCCTTGGCGCAGATAAAAGCCCAGGGCAGGATGAGGGCGTCTTTGATTAGGTCGGCTATGTCGAACACGAGTGCGCCACGCCTTGTTTTGCCATGCATTACGGCGAAGCCGTGCGGAATTCCGAGTACCCAGAGCGTAGTGGCTGCCAGGCCATAGGCGAGGTAATTACCGTGATTTAAAAATTCGTTGGCGGTGTCGGTTGCGCCGCGTTCGCGAACGAATTCGCCATGTTTAGTTTGGGTGGCGGCTATTTTGTACAGGCGTTTGGTGAGCAGGGCTTCGGTTTGTAGTAATTCACCGACTTTTTTAGCGGTTTCAATTTTGTTGCTAAAACCGTCTAAGGAGCTATTGATTTCAGGGTCATTACTGTCGAAACCTTCGTTTTGTAAGTCACGATCTTTTGACCAGAGTTGTTTGAGGTATTGAATGCGGGCGACTTGAAATTGTTTGGCGGCTTGCAAGCGTTTGTTGTCGTCAAACCAAAAGCTCATCCAACCTTGTACGTATTCGGTGGGTCGGTATTCACTTTGTGGTGATAGCCACTCGATTTCGGTTGCCATGAGTAATGGCGTGCCACCACCGCCACAAAAACCGACCAATACTCCAGCTTGCGCAAGCATTCTCATTGCTGCCTGAGTGACGGATGTCCCAGTGCCTAAGAGTAGGCAGGTGGTGTTGGCGATAGGGATATTCCAGTATTGATTCTCATTACCGCTGGCTTCAGTTAGGTAAAGAACACGGCCATCTTTTTGCATTACTCGACATTTTTCGAGGTAGTAAATATTAGCGCGCTTGGAGTGGAGAATGGCTTTTAAGTCAGTGAGCTGTTCCATACTATTTCTCTATGGTGTTTCAATTCGATCATTCCAATGACCTATTTATTAATTAATTCTAAAGGCTTTAAAGTTGAGTGAATGTGATATGGGTCAAAAGTTTAAGCGGCTACTAGCTCACCAGGCGAGCCACGGTAGACTTTTTATATTTACTTCAAACTTTGAGTACGGATTGAAGATAAAAAATACTCGCCTCTAGCTAGAGCTACCAGAGGCCATTTGTCGGTTACTGAAGATGTAGGATTATTGGGTTACCACGTGCCGAAGAATTGTGAATTGGCGCTCCTGACTTCATCTCCATCAACAATCATAGACACCCACAGGAATAAATTGACATAAAAGAGCTACCTCTTAGATTAATTAACTCTACTTTCACAAAAGAATTCTGTGATGCCAAGATCAAGTAAGACGTTCGATTCTCTCGATGCTACCACTTATTACCATTGTGGCTTCCGCTGCGTTCACAGTGCATTTCTTTGTGGTACAG
>Ga0208414_1000022_pt1 | contig 192318 bp, 183 predicted proteins | sample AntAceMetag02UKE_FD_184770 | JGI IMG/M metagenome (GOLD analysis project Ga0208414, IMG submission 184770) | Saline lake microbial communities from Ace Lake, Antarctica - Antarctic Ace Lake Metagenome 02UKE (SPAdes) (version 2) | ecosystem: Environmental > Aquatic > Non-marine Saline and... | reverse complement strand
CCTATACACACGCGCACTCCCTTGCAATAGAGCAAGTATCAATGTCGTGGGTAAACCCCTAGAAGAAATTTTTTAGTCTTTATGGCGTTGTAATTTGTTTATATTGTTCAGACCAATTGGCATTCACTTGTGTATCAATGGTGGTTGCGATCGTGGTGCTGTCTACGGGTAAGGCCAGTCCTTTGGCTTATTGCACTGAAAAAACTTTCGTTGGGATTGTCATCGGTGCTGAACCTAGCAAGATCTTGGGGATGGTAAGTCCGCAGTGGCAGCTTCGACAGTCATCGCTACACACCGATCACGATCGCGGCCTTTGTTTTGCCGCAATTTTGAAAATACTATTGAAAAATAATGAAAATAAATGCAATAATAGAATAATAAGTACAAAATACTAATTTATTTTAACTAATGGTGGTGTGATGCTTATCGAGTTCAGGGTAAATAACTTTCGTTCGCTGCGTGATGAGCAGGTGTTGAGCCTAGTTGCGTCTAAGGACACGACCCTACAAGACACACACACGGTTAGCACGGGACTTAAAGCTGCACCTGCCGTGCTGCGTAGTGCAGTTATCTATGGTGCCAACGCGAGCGGCAAATCCAACCTCATCAAGGCCCTCCAATACATGCAAGGTGTGGTCGCCGAGTCGGCAACCGTCATCCAGCCGGGACAGGCCTTTTCTGTGCAGCCATTCCGTCTAGATGGACTCTCCTCGAGTGAGCCCACGTCCTTCGAAGTGACGTTTTTGGTTGAGGGCGTGCGCTACCAGTACGGTTTTTCAATGACAACTGAACGGATTGTTAGCGAACACCTGTTGGTTTACAAGGCCTTCAAACCTCAGCGCTGGTATGAACGCCATTACGATGACCAAACGGGCAAAGATGTCTATGCGTTTGGTTCTGGCCTAAAGGGCCCAAAGACCCTTTGGGAGGGAGCGACTCGTCCCAACGCGCTGTTCTTGTCGATGGCGGTGCAACTAAACAGTGAGGCTTTGCGCCCTGTGTTTGATTGGTTGGTCAATGGGCTGGTTATTTTCAATGAGCATGCAAAGCTCAGCCCACAGGCATCCATTCAGGTGCTTCTACAAGCAGAGGGACGCAGACGGATATGCGACTTTCTGTCGGCTGCCGACACCAGCATTGCGGACATTGAGGTCGTGACGCGGAAGGTGCCTGGCCAGACGGTTCATTTTGATGTCGCGGCGGGTAAGACCGAGGTTCGAAACGAAGAAATTGAAGAGCAACAGCTGCGGTTTTCTCATGTGACTGAGCACGGGCAGGCGGTATTTGATCTGATGGACGAGTCAAGCGGCACTCGGAATCTTTTATTTCTAGCGGGCCCCGTGTTGGATATTTTAAGCAAGGGACTCACGCTGGTGATCGATGAGTTAGACACCAGCCTTCACACTTTAATTGTGCGCGAGCTGGTTGATTTGTTTCATCGGCCAGATATCAACACGAGTGGTGCTCAGTTGATCTTCAGCACACACGATACGTCTTTGCTGGATGCCCCGGATCTGCTGCGGCGCGATCAGATCTGGTTTGTGGAAAAGGATGTAGACCAGGCCTCTACCTTAGTGGCGCTGGCTGAATTCAGCCCACGTAAAAATGAAGCCCTCGAACGTGGTTATTTGATGGGGCGCTATGGTGGCATCCCGTTTCTGAAATCTACGCTCGGGGTTAACGGCTGATGGCACGTGACAGCTCCCCAAAGGAACGCCAGCTCAAACAGTTAGAACGAAAGCTAGGTCGCCGTGCAAGTTATGATCGCATTTTGATCGTCTCAGAAGGCAGCAAAACTGAGCCTAATTACTTTAGTGAAATCCGACGGGCCTACAAATTGCACACGGCCAATGTCGAGGTACGTCACAGCGAGCAAGGTACTGCACCGGTGCAAGTTGTTCAGTACGCCAAAGACTTGTTCGAAATTGGCGACAGAAACAAGCGTATTCAACCGCGGGCCTTCGATCGGGTATACGCTGTTTTCGATCGAGACGAGCACGCGAGTTATTTCGATGCATTGCAGATGGCTCGGTCGTTGGATGGCAAGCTCAAAAATGGCAATAAACAATTCATCCAATTTCGAGCGATTGCGTCCGTACCGAGTTTTGAGCTGTGGCTTCTGCTGCATTACGAGGATATTCAGCATTCGATTCATCGACATGAGGTGTTGCGACGCCTCAAAGCGCACATCCCTGGATACGACAAGGGGGCGCAAGGGACCTTTCTCATTACCAAGAGCCGAGTGAGCATTGCCATGGAACGAGCCCAGGCGTTGTCCGTCAGGGCTAAGGCGTCTCTAGATCGAGAACCTTTTACCGCGATAGATGAGTTGGTAAGGGTGCTGACACAACTGCGGGGGTGATGGTTTTGCCGCTCTGGCGCATCAGGATTTTGTCCATGTGGTGTGGTGTGACATGAGCAGACACAGCATGATTTGCTGCGGTGGGTAGTGAGACTATTGCTAATAAGTGGCGCGCCCACCTGAGACATCAAAAACGGCTCCCGTTGAAAAGCTGCATTCATCTGAGGCCAGCCAGATGACGATATTGGCGATTTCGTCGACTGTGCCAAAGCGGTTCATGGGGATTTTTGAGAGCATGAAATCAATATGTTCTTGAGTCATCTGATCAAATATGCCGGTCTTCACGGCAGCAGGGGTGACGCAGTTCACACGAATACCGGTGGCGCTGAGTTCTTTGCCCAGTGATTTGGTCAGAGAGATCACAGCAGCTTTTGATGCGCTATAGGCCGAGGCGTTGGGGTTGCCTTCTTTGCCTGCTATTGAGGCAATGTTGACGATACGACCGTAACCGTCGCCACCCTCACCACGGGCAGCATGCTTCATCACGGCTGAAATATGTTTGCAGGTCAGAAAGGTGCCTCGGGTGTTGATTGCAAAGACGCGATCCCAGTCGTCAACCGGATAGGTCATGACGGTGGTGTTTGGGCCGGTGATGCTGGCACTGTTGACCAGAATATCAATAGGGGTCTTGACCGTTTGAGCGGATTTGACACCGGCCATCACCGATGGCTCGCTCGCAACATCGACCTCAACCGTATGCACTGCTGCACCAAGCGCTGAGCGGGCTGATGCCAGGGCGTCGGCATCGCAATCAAAAATGGTCACGAAAGCGTCGTTGGCGAGCAGTCGCTCGACAACAGCTCGACCGATACCGACGGCGCCACCGGTGACGATGGCGTGTTTACCAGAGAAATCATATTGCGTGGGACGTGCCATGTTGTTTGCCTCATTGTTATTTTTGGTAGAAAACTCGCTCGGACCTGATTGAGGCTGATGGACGGTTTGGTCTCAAAATAATGGGTCTGACTCGACACGCCAAGCCCGAGTGTGTTGGGGTGATGGGGTGATTTGGTAGCTAGGTGTAACTGCCAATAGAACTTCACGTTAAACTATCTGGCTTTAGTGGGTTGATGGTTGTTGTCAGTCATGGAGTGTGGCGCGTAATGTATGCGTTGGCAACCATAGACCCAATACCGGCGGCCTCGGTTTGGCCGAGTGTGTCGTCCGACTCTGGGTACGTGGTGACTTGCTTATGTGGCTAGATTGCTTGGCTGGATGGCTTCTCTGAGTTTCTTGACTCGGTTACTCGATTTTATGCATGTAGTCGCGCGCTGGAGTCAGCGCGCGTCGTTTAAGGTTTGATATGGCACTGATTGTTCATAAATATGGTGGCACCTCAATGGGTAGCACCGAGCGCATTCGCAACGTCGCCAAGCGGGTGGCCAAATGGCATGCGGCGGGCCATCAGGTGGTGGTTGTGCCCTCTGCCATGTCCGGGGAGACCAATCGTCTATTGGGGCTGGCCAGAGAGCTGTCGGCGGCGCCGAGCGGGCGTGAGCTAGACGTGATTGCTGCCACGGGTGAGCAAGCGTCTAGTGGCCTGTTGGCGTTGGCCTTGCTGGCCGAGGGTGTCAAAGCACGCAGTTACGCGGGTTGGCAAGTGCCGATTGAAACGGATTCGTCCTTCACCAAGGCGCGGATCACGGGTATTGATGACCGCAAAATCCTCGCTGGTCTGGCCGCTGGTGGGGTGGTTATCGTGACGGGTTTTCAAGGGGTGGATCCCGATGGCAACATCACCACGCTTGGTCGCGGGGGCTCGGACACCTCGGCAGTGGCTGTGGCCGCAGCCATCAAAGCCGATGAATGCCTTATTTTTACGGATGTCGATGGCGTTTACACCACCGACCCTCGGGTTGAACCCAACGCCCGCAAAATGGGTGTGATTTCGTTTGAGGAGATGCTGGAGATGGCATCTCTTGGTTCTAAGGTTCTACAAATTCGTGCGGTGGAATTTGCCGGGAAATACCAAGTGCCACTGCGAGTGCTGTCGTCACTGACACCACCCGATATCCCCCTTGAGCAAGAGAGACGCTCGGGCACATTGATTACTTTTGAGGAAGACGCCCAAATGGAAGCTGCCGTTGTTTCAGGCATCGCCTTTACGCGCGATGAAGCCAAGATCATGTTGTTGGGCGTGCCCGATAAGCCGGGCATTGCTTATGCCATCCTTGGCAAAGTGGCTGAGGCCAACATTGACATCGACATGATTGTGCAAAACCAATCGGTTGAGGGCACCACAGACTTTTCTTTTACGGTGCACCGCAATGATTTTCAGAAAGTGGTGCAACTGATGGAAACCGACATCGCGCCGGCTGTCGGCGCGCGGCAGATGATCCCTGATGAAAACGTGGCGAAGGTGTCGATTGTTGGCATTGGCATGCGCTCACACGCCGGTATTGCAAGCTTGATGTTTAAAACGCTGGCCGATGAAAACATCAACATCCAGATGATCAGCACCAGTGAAATCAAGACCTCGGTGCTCATTCATGACAAGTACATGGAGCTCGCGGTACGTGCGTTGCACAAAGCCTTTGAGTTGGAAAGCAATCCAGAGGCTTGAGCCAAAAAAACTTGTCATCAGACAGCCGTCGCGCCTAATGTGCTGGCATGGCGTGATAAACTCACGAACGTATTAAATGTTGTATCTGGAGGCGTGCCCGAGAGGCTGAAGGGGCTCCCCTGCTAAGGGAGTATGTGGGTTAAACCGCATCGTGGGTTCGAATCCCACCGCCTCTGCCAGAATGAAAAAAACCGGTTCTTGACCGGTTTTTTTTGTTTCTGCGGTTTGTAACGGTGGCTTGAGAGACGACCACGAAAGACGACTGCGCCAACGCTTGTTCCCTTGCGTGACTAAATGTCCTCGAGATTTTTACCTGCGGTTTCAGTGCCGTTTGGCCAGACGGGTGTCTCATCGACATGGCGCTAAACAGACGTCGATTCTTCGTGAGGTTGTTGTGGGGTAAGCATGAATCTCCTTGTCTCCTTATCGCCTTGTCGTTGCTTCTGAAAGACATTGGGCGTAAGTCTAACTTATGCTCGTGGGGTTACCTTGACGTGCCCCGATAAAACCTAACGCGACCTTGGACGTAATAGATACCTTTTTTCAATAGGTGACGAGTTCCTCTGTGCGGTCGATGACCGGGCATATTAAAGGTGTGGAATAGGTGAGTTGGTGTCGCAGTGGTTATTATCCCGTGATGGATACGTTTCTAAAAACATCAGAAGACATTCGCGAGCAGATATGGAAAGAGCTCGGCCGCGCCACGCACGACCGTCATCATGCTTGGCGCACGCCGGTTTTAGCGACGGCAACGGAGGGGGGCGGCGTCAATGGCGTGAATGCGCGCACCGTTGTGTTGCGGGGCGCACAGGCTAAGCATCAGCTGCTTGAGATCTACACCGATCAGCGAAGCTCAAAAGTCGCCGAACTGAGCGCACAACCCAATGCGTGTTTGGTCTTTTGGAGTCCAAGACTGCATTGGCAATTACGTGTGCAGGCCGAGTGGTCGATTCAAACCACGGGGGCCGAGGTCGCCTCGCGATGGCAAGCTGTCCGACAAACCAAATCGGCAGGTGATTACATGACTTATCTCGCACCGGGTGCCTCCTTGCCGCAGGGTGAGGGTGATGGTGAGGGTGAGGGTAATTTGCAGGGCGCGGGCTTGGCCCCTGTTGCCAAGGCTGTAGAGGAGAACTACTTTGCCATTTTGCAGGCACGGGTGATTGAGATCGATTGGCTTGAGCTCGGACGCGAGCAGCACCGGCGCGCCAAGTGGGTCGGCGAGGCATGGCAGTGGCTTAGCCCTTAAGGGTTTGTGTCTCGGCTAAGTCTGGTGCGCGTCGCGATGGTAAGCCACACGGCATAAGAATAAAGAAAAGCAGAAAGTGAAAAAACAAACAAGGAGCAGTGGCATGAGCGACAAACCGTCCGGCATGAAAAAAGGGCTCACCAGTTATGGTGATCAAGGGTTTTCACTTTTTTTGCGCAAAGCCTTTATCAAGGGAGCGGGCTACACCAACAGTGCTTTGGAGCGGCCGGTGATCGGCATCACCAACACCGGTAGCGGCTACAACCCCTGCCATGGCAACATGCCGCAGCTGTTAGAAGCGGTCAAACGTGGTGTGATGCTAGCGGGTGGATTGCCGGTGGATTTCCCGACGATCTCAATTCATGAGAGTTTCTCTTCGCCCACCAGCATGTATTTGCGCAACCTTATGTCTATGGAGACAGAGGAACTATTGTTGGCACAGCCCATGGATGCGGTCGTGCTGATTGGCGGTTGCGATAAGACCGTGCCTGCTCAATTAATGGGTGCCGCCTCAGCGGGACTGCCCGCGATTCAATTGATCACCGGTTCCATGCTCACGGGTAGCCACCGTGGCGAACGCGTCGGGGCGTGCACCGATTGTCGGCGCTATTGGGCGAAGTATCGCGCCGATGAAATCGATGAGATGGAAATCGAAGACGTGAACGAGCAGTTGGTGGCGAGCGTGGGTACCTGCTCTGTCATGGGGACCGCTAGCACCATGGCCTGTATTGCCGAGGCATTGGGTATGACAGTGCCGGGCGGTGCGTCACCGCCCGCGGTCACCGCCGATCGCATGCGCGTGGCTGAAGAAACCGGCCGACAAGCCGTTCGCATGGCCCAAGAGGGCATGACTATTGACCAGATTTTGACGGAGAAGTCCCTTGCCAATGCGATGCGAGTGTTATTGGCTATCGGTGGCTCGACCAACGCCATTATCCATTTAACGGCCATCGCTGGCCGCTTAGGATTGGAAGTTGACCTCGACGCCCTCGATCGCATGGGTCGTGAGACCCCCGTGCTATTGGATTTGAAGCCCACTGGTCAGCATTACATGGAGGACTTTCATCATGCCGGTGGCATGGCGACGCTTTTGCGCGAGCTCAAACCATTGTTGCACTTAGACGCGATGACCGTGACCGGTAAGACACTCGGCGAGGAGATTGAGGCTGCCGGCAGCGGCTTTAAGCAAGATGTAGTCAAAACACGAGAGCAACCGATTTACCCGCAGGGTGGGATTGCTGTTTTGCGAGGCAACTTGGCACCAGGCGGTGCCATCATCAAACAGTCCGCGGCTGACCCAGGCTTGATGGAGCATGAGGGCCGCGCCGTCGTCTTTGAAAACATCGAGGATTTGGTTGCCCGTATTGATCGCGCTGATTTAGAGGTCAACGCCCAAGACATCTTGGTCTTGAAAAACATTGGCCCCAAGGGCGCGCCGGGTATGCCTGAGGCGGGCTACATTCCCATCCCTCAAAAGCTCGCGCGTGCCGGCGTCAAAGACATGATCCGTATTTCTGATGGACGCATGAGTGGCACGGCATTTGGCACCATTGTTCTGCACGTCACCCCAGAGTCAGCCATTGGGGGGCCGTTGGCTTACGTGCAAACGGGCGATCGTATTCGTTTGAGTGTTTCAAATCGGGCGCTGACACTATTGGTGTCTGATGACGTGTTGGCCAAACGGGCACAAGAAAACCCAGTAGTCATACCGACCGCTGACCGAGGTTATCGCAAACTGTTCTTGGAAACGGTGACCCAAGCAGACCAAGGCGCAGACTTCACGTTTCTGCGATCAACGGCAAAGAATGGTAAGACGCCGCGCTGAAATTCCAACCCCCGCTAAAACACACGGGCCTTGGTCTTTAAAACCTAGGCCCGTGTGTCATGCGGTTTAGCGTTGTTTAGCGTTGTTTAGCGCGGTTTAGAAACCACCGCAATTAAGCAAGCGCAATTAAGCAACCGCAATTAAGCAACCGTATCTGCCCAAATATTTTTGGCCCAGCCCCAAGCGTAAATCCCTTCTAGTTGATTGGCTTCGGGGGATAAGCCGCCGGCGCCTTTAACGGGTAGGAACGTGGCCTTCTCACTATCGTACTGGTGTACGCTCGCCACGTGAACAACTTGCGATCTGTCAACAAAGCTGTAGCAGGTGTTGGTGACAACCGGGTTAGGGTTCACGGGGAAGTCATTGATCTCAGCCACGATCGCCGCGGCGGTGACCTTGGCTTGTTGGTTAGCCATGTGCCCCGATTTTGGCATGCGTGGGGCTGTCTGAATCGAATCGCCGACGATGTGAATATCTTTGGCCTGGGTGGAGGCAAAGTCTAAAAACGACACCTCTGCCCAACGGTTATTCATGTTAGCCAAGCCAGCATCTTTGACTAGGTTGCCTGCATGCATGGGGGGTAGGATGTTTAAAACATCGGCTTTGAGCGCTTCTTCGAACTCGAACGTGATGGTTTTGTTTTTGCCATCAACACCAACCACGCGGTGAGCAGGACGGTAGTCCACCATGCCTGGGTAGATGTCGCTCCAGGCGGCTTTGAACAACTTACCCTTCGAGGAAACATCGGGATTCGCATCCAAAACAATCACTTTGGACTTAGGCTTGTTTTGTTGCATATAGTTGGCGACCTGACAGGCTCTTTCATAAGGTCCTGGTGGGCAACGGTAGGGCGCCAGCGGAATGGCAATGGCGAATACGCCACCATCTGGCATGTCAGCAAGCTGTTGGTGCAAGGCGACTGTTTCAGGACCCGCCTTCCAAGCCTGTAAGGCAACCCCATCTCGGCTGGCTTGGGCCAGTCCTTCAATCGCATCAAAATTCATGTCGATGCCCGGCGCCAACACCAATTTGTCGTATGACAAGGTAGAGCCATCACCAATCGTGACGGTTTTTTTCTGGGCATCGATTTTGGTGACACGGTCTTTCACCATTTTGATGCCGTACTTGTTGGTCAAGCCATCATAGGGCGTTGTGAGGGCGGCAATCTTCTCTGAGCCACCAACGACCAGGTTAGATAGCGGGCAGGAAATGAAATCGCTGTTGGGTTCAACAAGGGTCACTTCAATCCCATTGTTTGAAAGCATGCGCATGTATTTCGCTGTTGTCGCGCCACCATAGCCGGCGCCCACAACGACCACTTTAGCCTTGGTCTTGGTGCTGGCCAATGCCAATTTATTCATGCCGGCCGAGGCACCTAAGAGAGCCGCGCTTTGTCCTAAAAATAATCGACGATTCATGTCACTCTCCTTTTTATTTTTTGCCTAACACTTGAGCGATGATGTCGATTTGCTCATAGGTGTAACCCTTTGCAATCTGCGGCATGATGGTGCCTGTGCGCTCACCGTCTTTGTATGCCCTCATGCGTTCGGTAATTTGGTCATGGGTAAGGGTATTGATGAGTGGCACACGGTTGCCTGCCACGCTCACACCATTGGTGCCGTGGCAACTCGCACAGGTGGCCGCGAGCGAAGAGTTGTAAACGTATTGAGGATCGACCGTTTCGGCCACGGCACCCGTTAAGGTCGCAAATCCTGCGCCAAACAACAAGCCAATCGCCAAGCGTCGGCTTTGCGTTCTGGTGCGTTGAAATAGAGTGTTATGCATTTGGGTTGTCTCCCATATCGATTGTGATTATGTAATAACGCTATTAACAAATAACTTTTATTTCTTTACCTAATCTTATTATTAGCGCGAGACACTCATCTTGCCAAGTGCTTCGTGCGTTTTTTTTGTGAGTGTTTACCCTAGCGTTTCCTTCGGGTTGAGACACAGGAAACGCTAGGCACGAAATGCTAGGCACGAAACGCTCAGCGATTTAAACACCATTCAACTTGAACCACTGTAGACATTTTTCCCAGCCATCTTTGGCGTCAGCCTCGCGGTAAGAGGCGCGATAGTCGGCATGGAATGCATGTGGGGCTTCGGGGTAGATTTCAAAGCGCGATGCAGCGGCGGCTGGGTTGCCATCCGCCTGCGCTAGGGCTTGTTGCATTTGTTCAACCGTCGCCATCGGAATGCCGCTGTCAGCCCCACCATAAAGCCCTAGCACGGGCGCTTGTAGCTCTTTTGCCAAGTCGACCGGATGGGCGGGAAAGTTCTCGCTTTTGTCTCCAACCAGACGACCATACCAGGCCACGCCCGCTTTGACTTGTGGCACGTTGGCGCTTGCCAGCCAAGTGATTCGGCCACCCCAACAAAAACCAGTCACACCGACACGCTCGATATCCCCGCCATTTTTACCTGCCCAAGTTAGGCAGGCGCCGATATCGTTCATCACTTGTTCATCAGGGGTTTGACCCACAATTTCTTTCAATATTTCGGCAATCGTACCCAACGCTGTCGGGTCACCCGCGCGCGTGAAGAACTCGGGGGCAATGGCCATGTAACCCGCTTTGGCAAACCGTCGGGTGACATCCGCAATATGCTCGTGCACACCAAAAATCTCGCTGCACACAATCACGATCGGCTTTTTACCGGCTTTGTCTTTAGGGGTGGCGACATAGGCGTAAAGGTCCAAACCGTTTTCTTCGATATAGACCTCGTCGGCTTCGATGCCCTCAAAACCCGTTCTGATGGCTTGTTGTGCCTGGATGGGTTGTGCCGCGAGTGCGAAGCCACCCAACAAGCCCGCTGCTGAGGCGTTTCGTAAAAAAGTGCGACGGTTTTGTTGGTCGCTTCCGGTCAGAGCTCGGGTGTCCGCACTGACATCGTCAAATGAGCGGTTGTCGTTTTTTTTCATCTGTTGTCCTCCAGACTGGGTTGGCCCCCCAGCAAGCTAAGGGTTTACGCTGATACAAGCGGGTTATTTTTTATATTACTTTGAAGCATTATTAAATAACTCAAGAAATTTTGACTGGTCGTTTTATTCAGTCACTTACTCGGAGATGGCGGTGAGTGTTACTAAGTTATCCCAAAAACCTGGCCAATTGCGACGTGCGCCGGAAAATTTTTTGCCTTCAGAGTTTCGCACTGAGCTGACCGCGCAGGGCATGAGTGAGCAACGCCGCGGGTTCCTTCAGAAAAGTTTCATGGGCGCGCTCGGTGCTGGATTGGCCGCTGGTGTGGGCTCGCGCGCCATGGCGCAGTCGGGACCAGATGATCCAGCCATTGTGACCAAACAGGAATGGCAAACCACGCTCGGCAAACCAGTTGCCGTGAAGCCCTACGGGACGCCTTCGATTTATGAGGAGTACCTGCAACGCCGTGAATCGCCGGGTTTGACGCAAACGTCGGTCGCCTCTGTGTCTTTCGCGCCACTGCAAGGTTTTTTTGGAATGATCACGCCTAGCGGCTTGCATTTTGAGCGCCACCATCAAGGTTGGTATGACATCGATCCAGCTAAACACCGCTTGATGATTAACGGCATGGTGAAAAAGCCTTTGGTTTTCACCATGGAAGACATCATGCGCTTGCCCAGCGTGTCTCGTATTCATTTCATTGAATGCGGTGCCAACACAGGCATGGAGTGGGGCAACGCGGCCGTGCCGACGGTTCAATACACCCACGGCATGGTCTCCTGTTCTGAGTTCACGGGCGTGCCGCTATCGATGTTGTTAGAGATGGCCGGCGCAGACCTGAAAAAAGGAAAGTTCGTCTTGGCTGAAGGCAACGATGGCTCAGGCATGACGCGTACGATTCCGATGGAAACCGCACTTGACGACGTGATGGTGGCCTGGGGGATGAACGGCGAAATGTTGCGCCCAGAAAACGGTTACCCCTTGCGGTTGGTCGTGCCCGGTGTGCAGGGTGTGAGTTGGGTTAAGTGGCTACGCCGCATTGAGGTTGGCGACAAGCCGTGGGGGACTAAAGATGAGGCCATTCATTATGTGGACTTGATGCCTAGTGGGTTGCATCGGCAATATACCTCTATCCAAGAATGCAAGTCCGTCATCACCACACCGTCTGGCGGTCAACAACTGCTCACCACGGGCTTCTACAACATCAGTGGTCTGGCATGGTCTGGCCGAGGAAAGGTCGATCGTGTCGACGTCTCGGTTGACGGTGGCAGGAACTGGAGTACCGCTCGCTTAGAGTCGCCTGTGCTTGATAAGTCGCTGACTCGTTTCAATATCGATTGGGTGTGGGATGGCAAGCCTGTGATTTTGCAGTCTCGCGCCATCGACAGCACCGGCTATGTGCAACCCCCCAGCCGCCTGTTAAGAGAAAAGCGCGGCACACGTTCCATCTATCACAACAACGCTATCCAGTCATGGCAGATTGACTCAAACGGAGAGGTACGCAATGTTCAAGTGGGCTAAAACAGCGGCTGCTTTGGCATTCGCCACGTCGGCCGGGGCAGTGATTGCACAAGACGTGTTGAGCTATGAAGGTATCGGTCGGGAAGCCACAGCCAACGAGGTGAGCGCTTGGGACATTGATGTCAGGCCTGATCTTAAGGGCTTGCCAAAAGGCTCTGGCTCGGTTGCCGATGGAATGGAACTCTGGGAAGCACAGTGCGCCAGTTGCCACGGCGTCTTCGGGGAGTCTAACGAGATCTTTACCCCGATTGTTGGTGGCACGACCGAGGCCGACCAAAAAACAGGTCGAGTGGCCTCATTAACTGACCCAGCACAACCACAGCGCACAACGCTGATGAAGGTGCCCACCGTATCAACGTTATACGATTACATCTATCGGGCCATGCCTTGGAATGCACCCCGGTCTTTGACAGCCGATGATACTTATGCGGTATTGGCGTACATCTTGAATTTGGGGTACATCGTGCCCGACGACTTCACCCTCAGTCATGAGAATATGGCCGAAATACAAGCGATCATGCCTAACCGAAATGGCATGACGACCGACCATGGTTTGCTAACTGTCGACGGCGAGCCCGATGTCAAGGCTCAAGCCTGTATGAGTGATTGCGCCACGCAAGTCGTGGTGACGTCGACCTTGCCAGACTTCGCCCGCAACGCCCATGAAAACTTGGCCGAGCAAAACCGCACCTTTGGTCCTTATCGCGGCGTTGACACGACCAAGCCGCCGCTGGCCCAATTGCCAGGCGTGAACTATCAGCCGGTGGTTGCCATGGCCCAGTCGGCTGAGATCGACCCCAAGAAGCTATTCACGCAAAATAACTGTGCAGCCTGTCATGCAGCCGCCAGTGCCATGGTGGGCCCCTCTATCCAACAGGTGGCTCAGAAGTACCAGGGCAAGCCGCAGATGTGGGCCGAACTGCAAAACAAAGTCAAACAGGGCGGTGTTGGCAATTGGGGTTCTATCCCCATGCCGCCCCATCCGCAAGTCTCAGATGAAGATATCACTGTGATGATTGAATGGATGATGAAGGGGTCTTAATAGGCTTATTATTGAATTGGATGCCTTACTTTTATTGAATTACTTAGTGGAGTCAAAAATGAACGAACAAAGACGTACCCTAATGCAGTTAACCGCCTTAGTTGGTTTGATGGCTAGCTCTGGGCTCATGACAACGGCCGAAGCCGCTGCGTGGAATGAAGCCGCATTCAAAGCCAAAACCATTGATGACGTGGTCAAAGTGTTTGGCGCTTCTGGCATGCCTGAGCGATCAGACGCGGTGAATTTGCGTGCCCCTGATATCGCTGAGAACGGTGCCGTGGTGCCTGTTGGTGTAGAGACGACATTGAACGCCACCCAAATGGCCATTTTGGTCGAGAAAAACCCCAGCGCATTGGCAGCCATGTTCGAGTTGTCTGAGGGTGCTGCGCCATTTGCCTCGACCCGGGTCAAGATGGGACAAACCTCGGATATCTACGCCTTGGTCAAAGCCGATGGCAAGTGGTTCATGGCTTCCAAAGAAGTCAAGGTCACACTCGGCGGCTGCGGTGGTTAATCGGTCGATGACCAACAGCGAACACTATTTGAAGTCGCGCAAGCGATCCAACGACATTTCTAGAGGTGAACAACATGGCTAGCCCAATGCGTATCAGAGCAACAGAGAAGGACGGTGAGGTCGATGTCAAGGTTCTGATGAGACACATCATGGAAACCGGTCAACGAAAGGGTGGCGACGGTAAACCGATCCCTGCTTGGTATATCGAGACGGTTGACGCTCAAGTGGGCGGTATAACAGTCTTTCTGGCCCAACTCGGTCCCGCGGTCTCTAAAGACCCGTTCCTGCACTTCAAGTTAAACAAAGGTGTGAATAAAGGCGATGAGTTGACCATCACCTGGAAAGACAACAAAGGGGAGTCGCGCACAGACACGACTGAAATCAAGTAAGCACAATAACCCATACAAAAAATAAAGTCGGATTCCTTTGGAGGAGAACTGTGATGAAAAGTCACTTGATAGCGGCGGCCGTTGCCTTAACAGTGAGCGCCTCGGTACCCATGTACGCTGTCGCGCAGTCGGCGGCAGAACAACTGCAAGAGTATCGGGATATGTTGGCCGACGGTAATCCGGCGGAATTGTACGAAATGGAAGGTGAGGAGCTATGGGTCAAGCCCATGGGACCTAAGAGCGCCTCCTTGGAGCAGTGTGATCTCGGCCTTGGCGCAGGTGTGGTTCAAGGCGCAGCGGCTCAGTTGCCTCGTTACTTTGCTGACACCGACAAGGTTCAAGATCTAGAGTCGCGTTTGATGACCTGTATGGAAAACATACAAGGCATTGCTCAGGCCGATGTCGTTAAGGCGTCTTTTGGGAAGGGTCTGCGCCAGCCCATGGAGGCGATTGTGGCCTATGTGGTTGGTCAGTCTAAGGGCATGCCTATCCAAGTCCCTGCGACCCATCCCAAAGAAAAAGAGATGGTCGCGATTGGCGAGAAGATTTTCTTCCTCCAAGGCGGACCGATGGACTTTTCTTGCGCCTCCTGTCACGCCGTCGATGGACAACGTATCCGCATGCAGGATTTGCCTAACCTAACCGAGCACGAAGGCGCGGCAGCGGGGTGGGGTAACTGGCCAGCCTACCGTGTCTCTAACGGCACGTTCTGGACAATGCAACGGCGTTTGAATGATTGTTATCGACAGCAACGCATGCCATTCCCTGTGTTTGGGTCTGACGTGACGGTTGCCCTATCAATGTACATGGCAAATAAAGCCAATGGTGGGGAAATGAACACCCCCGGTCTAAAGCGTTGATCATCACTAGGAGATAGAAAAATGAAAAACAAGATGACCTATTTATCGACGCTCGCAGGCGCGGCTTTACTCGCGACCTCAATGGGCGTGAGTTCGCAAACCATTGACCCCGCGGTGATGGCTGTGATGGAGAGCAGCTTTAGGACCCAAGGGATAGCGGACAAGGACCGCATTTATCCGGACGAGGTGCAAGCGCTGTGTTCGGACCGTGCGTTCTTTAATTCGCCTGAAGGCCAAAAGAAAGCCATTGCCTTGCAAACCGCTGCGTTAGAAGCGATCGAACCGCCTTCGGATGGTGTTTACATGGGCGATTGGAAAGCCGGCGATAAGTTGGCACAAAGTGGACGAGGGTTGACCTGGCGAGACAATGTTGGTTCGGCCAATGGTGGCAGTTGCTACAACTGCCACCAAGTGACTGAGGCAGAAATCTCGCACGGCACGATTGGCCCCTCTTTGTTGGGCTACGGCAAGTTGCGCGGCAACAGCAAAGAAATTATTGAATACACCTGGAACCGGATTAACAATTCCAAGGCTTACAACATCTGTAGCAATATGCCGCGTATGGCGCACTTCGACATATTGACTGAGCAGCAGATGAAAGATGTCATGGCGTTGTTATTAGACCCGGCATCACCGGTTAACCAATAAGTCTTTTTCCTAGGGGGCTTCGGCCCCTTTATCAATCAAACTGTGAGTTGGGTGTAGGTTATGAGTATGAATCGTCGCGAGTTTATGCAGGTCTTAGCCATGGCCTCGGCGGCCGGCCTTGCATTGAAACCTGGCATGGGGTTTGCCAGATCCACCGCAGACGCGTTCTATGATCTACCGAAGTTCGGCAATGTGCATTTCTTGCATTTCACGGATTGTCACGCCCAGTTAAAGCCCGTTTATTTCCGAGAGCCGAACGTCAATTTGGGTTTCAACAGTATGTATGGCAAACCGCCTCACCTTGTGGGGGAGTATTTGCTCAAACACTACGGCATCAGCCCTGATTCACGTGATGCCCATGCCTTCACTTATTTGGGCTATGCCCAAGCGGCACAAACCTACGGCAAGGTCGGTGGGTTTGCGCACATGGCAACCTTGGTGAAACAACTCAAGGCGTCACGCCCAGATGCGCTGTTGCTAGACGGTGGAGACACATGGCAGGGGTCAGGTACGGCGCTCTGGACCGATGGCCAAGACATGGTTGATGCGTGTTTGGCGCTCGGTGTGGATGTCATGACGGCTCATTGGGAAATGACGCTTGGTGAAGAGCGTGTGATGCAAATCGTCGAGAATGATTTTGCCAATAAGGTTTCGTTTGTGGCTCAAAACATCAAAACCGCTGACTTCGGCGACCCGGTATTTGATGCCTACAGTATGCGTGAAATGAATGGGGTGAAAGTTGCGGTCATTGGCCAAGCCTTTCCGTACACGCCGATTGCCAACCCACGCTATTTGGTTGAAAACTGGACCTTTGGTATTGACGAAGAGAATATGCAAGAGACCGTTGACGAGGCACGGGCGCAAGGCGCGCAGGTGGTCGTGGTCTTGTCGCATAACGGCATGGACGTGGATTTAAAAATGGCCAGCCGCGTGCGAGGCATTGATGCCATTCTGGGTGGTCACACCCACGATGGGGTGCCAGCGCCGGTGAAAATTTCAAATCCGGGTGGCGTCACGCTTGTGACCAACGCGGGTTCGAATGGCAAGTTTTTAGGTGTGTTGGATTTTGATGTGAAAGATGGCAAGGTTTCCGATTTCCGCTACAAGTTATTGCCGATTTTTTCTGATCTGATTGCAGCGGATCCCGAGATGGTGACGTTAATCGACCGCGTGCGTGCACCGCATGAAGCCGCGCTCAATGAAGTGCTCGCCACGACCGAGGGCACTTTGTATCGTCGGGGCAACTTTAACGGCACCTTTGATCAAGTGATTGTGGATGCTTTGCTTAAAGTGAAAGACGCCGAAATTGCTTTCTCACCTGGATTCCGTTGGGGCACCTCGTTGTTGCCTGGCCAAGACATCTTGATGGAACATGTGTTGGACCAAACGGCCATTACTTACCCATATACGACGCTCACGCCGATGTCTGGCGAGATGATTAAGGTGGTGTTGGAAGACGTGGCAGACAACCTGTTTAATCCTGACCCTTACTACCAGCAGGGTGGCGACATGGTGCGAGTCGGTGGTTTGGAATATACGATCGATCCTTCTGCCGAGGCAGGTAATCGCATCTCAAACATGCGTCTCGCGGGCCAATTGATCGATTCAAACAAGACTTACAAAGTAGCGGGTTGGGCGCCAGTGTCAGAGGCGGCCAAAGACCAAGGGGGTGAGCCTATTTGGGATGTGGTTTCAGCCTATTTGCGCGACATCAAAACGGTGAAAGCGGCCACTCCCAACATTCCTAACATCATTGGCGCTGAAAACAACCCAGGCTACGCGCCTTTGCGTTAAGGGTTGGGGCTAAAGCTTAGGTTAAAGTCAAAGTTAAAGTTAAAGCTAAAGTTAAAGTTAAAGTGCTAACCACGACAGGCGACGCTGTGTAGGTGCGTCACTGTGCAGCAGTTTAGGTTTGTCTTGTGGCTTGGCTGATGGGTGCTCTGCGCGCCCTTGACGATGAAAGGACGAATGATATGAAAAGGTTTTTATCTGCGATAGCAGTCATCTGTTTGGCCACGGGCCTTGGCGTACTCTCTGCCTCACCGGCGGTGGCGCAAGAGGCAACGACCGCCAAGGTGGTTTATCACTTTGACGACGCCTCGCTCCAAGCGCTCAGGGGGTTGCGCAGCATACGCAATCACTTAGACACAGCACCAGGCACTCAAGTGGCGATTGTTGCCCACGCCAACGGGGTGGATATGTTTATGGAAGGCGCGACTGATGCTCAGAGCGGTGTTGTCTATGCGCCCCTGATTGCTGATCTCAAATCACGTGGGGTTGATATTTACATCTGTGAAATCACGTTGGCTGGTCGAGGTCTGAGCCCGGATGCTTTCATCCTAGAGGCGGATTTCACGCCCTCTGGTGTGGTCGCACTGACTGAGCTGCAGCAAACCCAAGGCCACGCCTACATCAAGCCTTAAAAAGGGATTAGCGAAACGAAGTGAGCAAAGCGGCGAATGTCATGGCAGTAAAAAAGGGATTTTTTGGGTTTGTCATTTTTTTGACGAGCACTTGGGCATGGGCGCAAGTGCCGGACCTAAAGCTCACCCAAGTCACCCCTCATACTTACTACGCGCAGGGGATGTTGGCGCTCGGTTCGCCCTTGAATCAAAACTTCATCTCAAACGCCGGTGTGGTTGTTGCACCAGAAGGTGTGGTGGTGATTGATGCGCTAGGTTCACCGGCTTTGGCAGAACGTCTGATCGCTGAAATCAAAACCATCACCGATAAACCGATCCGTTATGTGATCGTGACGCACTACCATGCTGATCATGTCTATGGCTTGCAAGCGTTTCGCGAGATCGGAGCCACCATCATTGCGCAAGAAAAAGGGCGGGTCTACTTGAACTCAGCGACGGCCAAACAACGACTTGAGGTATCACGCGAAGCCTTGGCGCCATGGATTAACGAGCAAACCGAACTGCAAGCCGCTGACCAGTGGGTGGCAGAGGACCAGTCAATGATGCTGTCTGGCTGGCAATTCGATCTATTAAAAGTGGGTCCAGCTCATACGCCGGATGACTTGGCGATTTATTTGCCGCAAGAGGATGTGCTGTTTGCCGGGGACTTGATGTTTCAGGGGCGCATTCCATTTGTTGGCAACGCCAACAGTAACGGTTGGATTGCCTCGCTTGAGCAGTTGTTGACAATCGATCCCGCGGTGGTCGTGCCGGGTCACGGCCCGCACTCTACGGATCCCGAAGAGGATCTGAAGTTCACGCGTGACTACCTTAAGTTTTTACAAGACAGTATGTATGATGCGGCCCGTAATTTGGATGATTTTGATGAAACCTACAAAAACACTGACTGGTCTGTGTATGAGTCAATGCCTCTGTTTAGGGCCGCCAATCGCATGAATGCTTACAACGTCTACCTTTCTATCCAAAACGAGTGAAGTTGTTTGGCGCTAGATTATTTGGCGTAATCGGCTAAATCAAAAACGTCGAGATCGACCATCTGTCCCCAATCTTTTTGTACCACCAAGCCGTTCGGATCCACGACGTATAGCTCGGGGACGCCTCGGCGTTTGCCGATGGCTTCGTCAAGCGCGGGCGTCATCATGGCCACGGTGAAGTTGATGCCGTGGTCTTTCGCATAAGCGCGAACAACATCGGCGTCGCGGTCTACCGAAAGGGCAATGATCATCAAGGGCAGTTCCTCGGTGCGGTTTGCCAACTCAATCAAATTGATGTTTTGTCGATGGCAGTACGGGCACCAAGTGGCCCAGACTTGAACCACCAAGTGTTTGTCTTTGAGTGCGCTTTGATCAATGGTTTGACCATCGATGGTCACCAACTTATCAATGACCAAGGTGTCGCCAACGTCAATCGCAAAGATCGCGGGGGTGCACACAAGCAACACGGCCAACAGCACCCACTGCTTAATGGTGGAGAGGGGAAGCAGGCGTTTGAAAGCCGTGAGGGTCATGGTGTGCCTGTGGGGTTGGGTTATTTTGGCTCGGTTGGTTGGTTGGTATCTACCGCTAAATTTTGGCCCGATTGGTCAGCGTCACGCCTGCAATCACAATCACGCCGCCTAAGACCATGGATAAGTGTATCGGTTCTGAGAGGATAAGGTAACCCAAAAGCACGCCAAAAATGGGCGTGAGGTTGGCGTAAACCGCGGTGCGGGCAGGGCCGATGCGACTCACGCCTTGTACAAACCAGAGCGAGGCAATCACGGTCCCAAAGACGGCGATGTAGAGGATGGCTAGTGTGTTTTCCCAGGTCAGCATTGAGGCCTCCCAAGTTGAGATGTCTGACAGTGTGGCCAGTAAGAGCCCCACGGTGCCGAAAAGCGCGGCATAGGTGGTGGCTTGCAATGGGCTTAGACCGACCAAGGCAAATCGGCTCAAGACGGTGTAGGCGACCCAGCTCGTGATCGAGAGCATCATAAAGCCCTCGCCCGACTCAAAAGAGTTGCTGAAATAGAACCAGGTCTGGGCGAGGTCGCCTTGGGTGATGACAATCGTGACCCCAAAGAAGGCCAGCGCGATGCCTAACCAGCGTTGTGCACCGAGCCTCTCTCGCAAAAGCACCGAGACCGCCAACGCGGTCAAGATGGGACTGAGTGAGACGATCAAAGCGGTTTTGCCGGCAGGGACTTTCTCCAGTGCGGTGAAAAAGAACAAATTAAAGCAAAACACACCGGTCAAGCCCATCGCGGCTGTGACGAGGGTTTGGCGAAGGCTTAGGCGAGGCAAAGGGCCTTGACTGCGAAGTAGAACCAGAAAGATCAACGCCGCAATCACAAACCGCCCACTCGCCGCCGTCAGGTTGGGAATGTTTTGAGCGACGATGCGTCCGGCCACGAGCGTGGTGCCCCAACAAAACGCCACAAAAACCAGCTTGGCGTGCGCCTGCCAAATCGTGGCCTTGGTTTCAGGGTTCAAAATGCGCTCAACTCACCACATTGATCGGTTGACCCGCATGATAGGCCTCCAAGTTGGCTACCATGCCCGCTGCTAATCGAGACAAACCATCTTGAGCGGCCCAGGCCACGTGCGGGGTGATAATCAGATTGGGGTGGTCTAGTTGCAACAACGCCTCTTGGCCGGTGGGGGGCTCGGTCACTATAACGTCGAGCGCGGCGCCGCCAAGGACTCCACGGCGTAGCCCATCGATGAGCGCCTCTTCACTGACGAGCGGGCCCCGGGCGGTATTGATCAGTAAGGCGCCGGGCTTCATGTTGGCGATTTCGGCTTGTCCGATCATCGATTGGGTGGCTGGTGTGAGCGGGCAGTGCAAAGTTAGGATGTCTGCGTTCGCGATCACGCTTTCAAAGCGGGTGTAGCCTTCGCGAACTTCAGCTCGGTTACGGTGTTCGGCGAGCATGACCTCCAGACCAAGCCCTTGGGCTAAGCGGGCGACTTCGGCGCCAATGGCGCCGTACCCAAAAACGCCCAGAACCGCCCCTCGGATATCGAGAATGGGCAGGTCGTGTACGCAAAAGTGAGCCGACTCGGACCACGAGGTTTTACCGATCGCTTGATAGCGCAGGAGATTTCTTCTGAGCGCAAAAATACTGCCGATCACACTTTCGGCCACACTTTGGCGCGAGTAGCCAGGCACGTTACTGACAGTGACGCCGTGCTCTCGGCAGGCCTGCAAGTCCATGCAGTCGTAGCCGGTGGCTGCCACGCAGATGTATTTGAGTTGTGGACAACGCGCCAATATGGCGGGCGTGATTCGGATTTTGTTGGTGATGCATATGGTGGCCCCGTCAAGCGCTTGCACGACGGCATCTGTCTCCTGCGGCGTGGCGGGCAAGTTCTGCCACTCACTCACCCACTGAGGCGGCTTAATCGGATGGGGTAGGGTGTCGCTGTCAAGAAAAACGATCTTACTCATAGAGTCTGTCCTGCCTCGGGAAATGTTTGGTCTGGCGGTTGCTTGGAACATCGAGCAGACGGATAGCCAATTAAATCATGCCGCAAGGTAATCTTGGGTTTGGGTTTGTGGGTTTTTGGGTTTGGTGGGTTTGGTGGGCTTGATGGGTCTGAGCTTGGTGGCGAGCATGCGCCAGACGTTGTATGCTCTATTGCACTTGGAACTTTGTGCTTGCAACGCTTCTGTCCTTCTTTTGTCAGTCGGCGCGAAATGGTTTTAATCGTCTAGGGTTTTGTATGTTGCCAGCGGTTTTGTCGATCATTCGACGCATCGGTTATAGACGCACCACCACGCTCTCGGCTATTGTCGTGGTGGCGATTGTTAGCGCGTTCTGGGATGTGACGCCGCCACAGGCGGGTCAGACGTACGCGCTAACGGGTAAAGTGGTGCAAGTCGCTGATGGCGATACGCTGACGTTGCGAGGGGGCGATGGCCGCGACGCGGTGAATCACAAAATTCGCCTAGCAAGTATCGATACGCCGGAAAAGAAATCGGGTAGCAAGCGACCCGGGCAGCCCTATGCACGGGCTGCCACGCAGTATCTGGCGGATCGGGTGGCGGGCCAAGTCATACGCCTGACTTGTTATGAAACTGATCGTTATGGTCGCCATATCTGCGATATACCTTTGAGCGATCAACCACCCTTGACGACAGTCAATCAGGCGCTGGTCTTGGCAGGGTTTGCTTGGGCCAACCAGCAAGCGGGGGGTAAGTACTTGCGCGATGAAACGCTGTTGGACTTGGAAGTAGAGGCCAAAGCGCAAAAACGCGGACTCTGGGCTGAGCCTGATCCTGTGGCGCCCTGGGTATGGCGGGTACAGTGTTGGAGAGAAGGGCAATGCGCGCAATGAAAGAGGGTTTCTCTGTTTTAGGACGTGTCGCAATCAAGGCGATGAGTGGTCTGGCTTGCGTGCTACTTTTGGTGGGCTGCGGACCTGACTCACAGCCAATCAATAGCCCCTATGAAGAAGGTGCCGAACTTAAAAACACCCTCTACACTGCTTTTACCCAGCGCTCACCCCGATTCTTAGACCCAGCGATGTCGTACTCGTCTGACGAGACGCCCTACACCTACAACATTTACGAGCCGCTGTATGGCTACCACTATTTAAAGCGGCCGTATGAGCTCATTGCTCGCGCTGCGGCTTCGGTGGCCGAGCCGATCTTTTTAGATGCCAACGGTGAGCCCTTGCCGGCCACCGCACCACCCGATCAGGTTCAAGAGAGTGTTTACGAGATCAAGCTCACGCCGTCTGTTTTGTTTCAGCCGCACCCGGCGTTCGCCAAACGCGATGACGGCAGTTACCGTTATTACCCCTTGGCGCCCGGCGCGCTGAAGGACCGCTACGCCATCACGGATTTTGATCAAACCGGCACGCGCGAATTGACGGCACACGATTATGTCTATGCCTTTCGACGTTTGGCCAGTCCACGGGTGGCTTCGCCGATCTACTCGACGCTGGCTCAACACGTGGTGGGGTTCGCAGCGTATGGCGAGGACTTAAAGCAAGTGGACAGTCAGCGACGAGCCGTTGTTGCTTCGGATGGTGATGGCTCGGCGTGGCTTGATCTGCGTGAGCATGATTTTGAGGGAGTGCAGGCACTTGACGATCACACCCTGAAAATCCGAGTCAAAGGCAGCTACCCACAATTCAAGTATTGGCTGGCCATGACGTTTACGGCGCCCATCCCTTGGGAGGCTGATCGCTTTTATAGCCAACCCGGCATGGATGACAACAACCTGTCGCTAAACACTTGGCCGGTGGGAACGGGTCCGTTCATGATGGTGGAGTCCCTACAAAACCGTCGCCACGTTTTGGCGAGAAACCCGAATTTTAGGGGTGAGCCCTATCCCTGTGAGGGCGAACCAGGCGATCGAGCGCGTGGGTTATTGGTCGATTGTGGTGAGATGACGCCGTTTTTAGATCGGTTGGTCTTCAACATTGAAAAAGAAAGCATTCCCTTGCAAGGCAAGTTCATGCAGGGGTATTACGATTTGCCGCAAGCCAGTCGCGGCGATATCGGGGTATCTATGCTGGTGGCCGCGAGTGACTCTACAGAAAAGGCTGCGCTTTACGCCGAAAGGGGGATTCAGCTGCCGACCACGGTCGAGGCCTCCATCTTCTACCTGGGATTCAATATGCTCGATCTGGTGGTGGGTCAGGGTGACACCCCAGCGCAAGCCGAGAAGAATCGTAAGCTGCGTCAGGCGTTGAGTATTGTTTTTAATTGGGAAGAGTACATCGCGATCTTTGAGCAAGGCCAAGCGCAACCCGCGTATGGGCCCGTGCCGCCTGGCATATTGGGGTATCAAGAGGCCCCAGAAGGGATCAACCAAACGATTTATAACGTGGTTGATGATAAGCCCGTGCGTAAATCGCTAGAGGATGCCAAGGCGTTGCTCGCCGAGGCCGGTTACCCGAATGGACGCGATGCCGAAACCGGCGAGCCTTTGGTGTTGTATTTTGATTCGGCTTCTGGCGCGGGCGGTTCTAACCCGGCCCTAGACTGGATTCGCCGGCAGTTTGGTTTGCTCGGCGTGCAATTGGATATCCGTGCCACTGACTACAACCGCTTTCAAGAGAAGATGTCACGCGGCGTGGCACAGATGTTTTTGTGGGGCTGGATTGCCGATTACCCAGATGCTGAGAACTTTCTCTTTTTGCTCTATGGCCAACAGATCAAGGCAGGTAAGGGCGGAGAAAACGCGGCAAACTATCAGAACCCCGCCTACGACGATTTATTCGTCAAGATGCGTGACTTGCCAGATGGCCCTGAGAAAGCCGCCATTATCGATCGCATGGTCAAGATTGTGCAGCGCGATGCGCCGTGGATGTTTGGCTACTATCCCAAATCGGGTGGGGCTTACCAGCAATGGGTGGGTAATGCCAAACCCACTCAAATGGTGCGCAACACCCTGCAATACGTCCGTGTTGATCCGGTCGTTAGGGCACAAAAAATCAGCCAGTGGAATGACCCAGTGTGGTGGCCGTTGCTGTTGCTTGCTGGTGTTGTGGCGCTCTTGATTTGGCCCGCTTGGCGAACCTTAAAGCGCCAGCGGACCGAAGCGGTGCTCGTGGTGCCTAAGGATGAGGGGACGCCGTGACGAGTTATATCCTGCGACGATTGATGTATGGCGTGTTGATCTTGATCGGGGTCAATCTGGTGACGTTCGTGCTCTTTTTTGCGGTCAATACGCCTGACGACATGGCGCGCCTGGCCATCGGAGGGCAGCGTGTCAGTGTGGATGCCATTGACAAGTGGAAAGTTGAGCGTGGCTATGACAAGCCGTTATTCATCAACGGCCAAGCCTCGGGCTCACAAAAACTAACCGACACCATTTTTTATCAGCGATCGGTGCCCTTGTTGAGATTTGATTTTGGGCAGTCGGACGCGGGCCGTGATATCGGTTGGGAAATCAAAAATCGCATGGGTCCAAGCTTGGCGCTGGCGATACCGAGTTTTGCGCTCGGTCTTTTTGCGAGTATTTCCTTTGCCTTGTTACTGGTGTTTTTTAGAACAACGCGTCTCGATTTCTGGGGCGTGGTCTTGTGCGTGTTGTTGCTCTCCATATCGGGCCTTTTCTACATCATCGCTGGACAGTGGCTTTTCGCCAAGGTGCTGCGCCTGGTGCCTTATTCGGGCTTTGTGGGTGGCCTAGATATGGTGAAGTTCTTGGCTTTACCGGTTCTGGTGGCGGTCATCAGTCGTTTAGGAGCCGAATCGCGTTTCTACCGCAGCTTATTTTTGGAAGAAATCAGTAAGGACTATGTGCGCACCGCTCGCTCAAAAGGGCTCAGTGAACGGGTGGTTCTTTTTAAGCACGTGTTGCGTAACGCCTCATTGCCAATTTTGACGGGTGCCGTCTCGGCCTTACCGCTGTTGTTCATGGGTAGCCTAATTGCCGAATCTTTCTTTGGCATCCCGGGTTTGGGTAGTTACACCATTGACGCTATTAATGCTCAAGATTTCTCGATTGTGCGAGCGATGGTCTTTTTGGGGGCGTCGCTTTATATCGTTGGACTGATCATGGCTGATATTTCTTACACCCTGGTTGATCCACGCGTGAGGTTTGAATAGCATGCCGAACTTCGTTTTCCTGTGGACTGATATCGCGCTATTTGCCTTGGTGTCTTTGGTGATCTTTTACGCATGGTATGTGCGGCGTTCAGAAACGGCTCGCGCCACGTGGGCGCGCGTGGCGCGAAGCCCCTCGGCCATGGGTGCGGCGGTGGTGTTGCTTTGCTTTGTGCTGGTTGGCTTGTTGGATTCGGTCCATTTTCAGCCACAACTACCAAAAGCCCCGGATGCGCCGGCCAATGCACCTGCGGTCTATTCCCCGCAGGTGGTTTCATTGCTTGACACATTATTAGCCGATACTGCGCTTTTGCATAAAGAAAAAACGTTCTCAGCGCCGCTGTCTTGGTTGCAGTTCACCAAGGAGACCATTCTGCAAGAGGGTGTCGCGCCTTACCGCGACTTCCCGCGTTTGGACTTTGGTGGGGCGCATCTGGATGATCCCGAAGCACAATGGCTGGCCGATGTGAGCGTGCGAGCCGGCACGGGTGCGGGGGTCGGTTTGCTGGTTGGTTTGCTGATGAGCTCGTTACTGGTTTGGCTAATTGCGCGCGCACGGCGGCATGGGTCTTCTGCCTCTGCCTCGGGGTCCATTACTGCCGCCTTCATGTCGGTGGTCAAAGGCGAGAGCGAAGTGGCTTGGCGAACGGTCATTTTGACGCTGTTGGCTGTTTGCCTGCTGCTCGGTGTGACGTTCGGCTTGGCAAGTGGCTATCACGTGATGGGTACCGACCGCACGGGCAATGATGTGCTTTGGCAAGCCCTTAAGAGTATTCGTACGGCCTGGGTGATTGGCAGCCTAACCACCGTGGCCATGCTGCCGCCAGCAATCATTTTTGGTTTGTCAGCAGGCTACTTCAAAGGTTGGGTGGATGATGTTATTCAGTACATCTACACGACCTTGACCGCTATCCCAGGGGTGCTGCTGATTGCCGCGGCGGTGTTGATGATGCAGGTCTATATTGATACCAACCCCGATCTGTTTCCGACAGCGGCGCAACGCGCGGACCTCAGACTATTTCTGTTGTGCATGATCTTGGGACTTACGGGTTGGGCAGGTCTGTGCCGATTGTTGCGTGCGGAGGCGTTGAAGTTGCGCGAGCTCGAGTATGTTCAGGCTTCGCGCGCCTTTGGGGTTTCTCATCTAAAAGTGATAGCGCGTCATTTGTTGCCCAATGTCATGCATATTGTTTTGATTACCGTGGTGCTGGAGTTTTCTGGGTTGGTGTTGTATGAGGCGGTATTGTCATATTTGGGTATTGGGGTGGACCCCACGATGAATTCCTTTGGCACCATGATTGATAAGTCTCGTCTGGAGATGTCACGGGATCCGATGATTTGGTGGAATCTCTTGGCGGCTTTTGTTTTTATGTTGTCGATGGTGTTGGCGGCCAACTTATTTGCCGATGGTGTGCGTGATGCTTTTGATCCGCGAAGCCGTGGCTTTCGCCCGACACGTCGCAGCCGTTTGTTGGCGTTGGTTAAGCGGGGGAGCGCCTGATGGCAACGGCTGAGTTACCTATTTCACCCATTTCACCCATTTCGCCTACTTCGCCCACCCCACCCATTTTGACGGTCCGTGATCTGACCATAGCGATCGACAGTGATGAGGACTTGAGGTATGCGGTTAAGTCGCTGGCACTGACCGTTCAGCGCGGTGAAACGTTCGCTTTGGTGGGTGAGTCTGGGTCTGGTAAAAGCATGACTGCCATGGCGCTTTTGCGGCTCTTACCGGATGCCTTGCAGGTGGTTCAAGGCAGCATTGTCTTGGGCCAAGAGGATATCAACGCCTTGCCCGCCATTGCGATGCAACGCATTCGCGGTGGTCGCGCATCGATGATTTTTCAGGAGCCGGGTACCAGTCTGAATCCAGTCATGCGCATTGGCGACCAGTTATTAGAGACCATCGGGGCGCACACGCCGCTAAGGGGCAAAGCCGCGCGATTGAAGGCGGTGCAATGGTTGACGCGCGTGGGTATCCCAGAACCCGAGGTGCGCATTGATGACTATCCCTTTCAATTTTCTGGCGGACAAAAGCAACGCGTCATGATTGCCATGGCGTTGGCCGCCGAGCCAGATTTGTTGGTCGCTGATGAACCGACCACGGCATTAGATGTCACGGTGCAAGCGCAGATCTTGGATTTGTTGGCTGATATTCAGAAAGAGCTCGGCATGGCCGTGCTCATCATTACCCATGATTTGGCGATTGTTCGCAAGGTAGCTGATACGGTGGCGTTGATGCGTGATGGCGAGATCGTGGAAACGGCGAGTGCCCAGACGTTTTTTGCCGCGCCCAAGCACGCCTATGCACGCGAGTTGTTTGATGCCATCCCGACATTCGAAAAGCGTGGTCGACCCTTGTCTGCTGAGGCGCAAAAGCGAGTGCGGCCAGCTGCGGTGGCTGTGCCCTATGATGCGGATGAGGTGATTTTATCGGTTGAGAAGTTGCGTATCGGTTATCCGATTAGGCAGGGCTGGTTGCGCCGGCAGGTGGGCGTGAACCAAGTGGTTCAAGACGTGTCCTTTTCCTTGCGTCGGGGTCAGACCTTGGCGCTCTTGGGCGGCTCTGGTTGCGGCAAGACCACGGTCGCTAAAAGTCTGTTGCGATTGTTAGACGGGATCACCCAAACCAGTGGTCAAGTGACGCTGCTTGATCGGCCTGTGTTGACCGCTAACCGGCAGCAACTAATGGCCTTGCGTGCCGACATTCAAATTGTCTTCCAAGACCCGTTTGCCTCGCTCGATCCTCGCATGCGGGTGGGTGAGATTTTGCAGGAAGGGGTGGCGGCACTGCTGCCGCACCTGTCTCAATCGGTGCGCCATGAGAAAGTCGCCAAACTATTGGAGCGCGTGGGTTTGCCCCTTGATACGGCGAGCCGATATCCACACGAGTTTTCTGGGGGGCAAAGGCAGCGGATCGCGATTGCCCGAGCGTTGGCTGTGGAGCCTAAGGTTTTGATTCTGGATGAACCGACCTCGGCTTTGGACGTGTCTGTGCAAGCCCAAATCCTCGATTTGTTGCAAGACTTACAAGACGAGACGGGCATGGCGTACCTGTTCATCACGCATAACTTCGGGGTGGTGGAGTATTTTGCTGATGACGTGGCGATCATGGATGGCGGAGAAATCGTGGAGCAAGGCAGCGCCGCAGAAGTTCTTAACAATGCGCAGCATGCGGTCACCCGTCGTTTGTTGGAAGCCGTGCCAAGGCTTAGTTTTGGCGTCTAAAGAACCTGCTCTATACTGCATCGGTGTCTTGTAAATCGTCCGTTTGACCTCATCTATCACCCATGTCTTTGAAAGTTTTTAATCTCCAGTGCGCCACCGGCCATCTTTTTGAGGGCTGGTTTTCTTCGCATGAGGATTACGACGATCAATGCCAGCGAGGTCTATTGACGTGTCCCATGTGTCAGAACGCCACCATCGAAAAAATGCCGTCAGCACCACGCTTGAATTTCGGTAAAGGCAAAAGTGAAGATAAAGGTAATTTGGCAATTACCGAGTCAACGGCACAAGCCAATCTCATGAGAAAAATGCGTGAGGCGGTGTTGGCTTCTGAAGATGTTGGTGTGCAATTCGCCGAAGAGGCGCGTCGGATTCACGAGGGAGAGGCCCAAGAACGTGCCATCCGGGGTGTGGCAACCGCGCAGGAATGCTTGGCGTTAGAAGAGGACGGCATTGCCGTGGTGGCGGTGCCTGACTATTTGAACGCTGAACGGTTGCAGTGATACTCGGGTCATGGCTGGCTCACTTGCTTGTTTGCCTAGGTGGGCAAAACAAACAAGCGAGTTCAAGTCGATCAACGGATGTTGCTGCTTACGGCATCACGCGGCTGCGGTAATCGCCCGTGCGGGTATCAATTTCGATTTTGTCGCCAATGTCACAAAACAGCGGCACTGGTAACTCATGGCCCGTGTTGATTTTGGCGGGCTTCATGACTTTGCCAGACGTATCGCCACGCACGGCAGGCTCGGTGTAGATGATTTCTCTCACCACAATGGTCGGCATTTCAACTGAAATCGCGCGCCCGTCATAAAAAACCACCTCAACAGTCATCGCCTCTTCCAGATAATTCAGGGCGTCGCCCATGCTGTCGGCCTCGACTTCGTACTGGTTGTATTCCTCATCCATGAAGGCGTACATGGGATCGGCGAAGTAGGAATACGTGCATTCCCTGCGATCCAAGACGACCAAGTCGAACTTTTCATCTGCTTTAAAAACCGATTCGCTACCTGAGCCTGTTAGCAGGTTTTTAAACTTCATCTTAACGACGGCGCTGTTACGCCCCGATTTATTGACTTCGCTGCGTTGTACAACGAGGGGCTCGCCGCCAACCAACACCACATTGCCAACGCGTACTTCTTGCGCTGTTTTCATAATCAAAACTCCGTGATAAAACCAAAACCGTCCGCCGAGTCGGCAGTGGTCAATTAATGTCGCAAACCCCACAGTTTACCGTGTCTTAGCGATCTTGCTCTGGTGTGTGTCGGTCTCGGCACCATTGGTCGATTTGGTGGGCCAAGTCGGGCTGCGCCGTCAGGTGTGTGCTGTGCCGTTCACTGGCGGCCTGCCATGCCGCCCACGTAGCGGGTGTGAGGGCTTTAGACAAGGCTGTTGCAAACTCGCCAGCCGGGTTGCTAGTGTTGCTAGCGTTGCCAGTGCTGCCAGTGCTGCCATCAGCCCAATGTTGCATGCTGGCTTGGACCTCAGTGGGTAAGTCTGTCTTGGCCAGCCAGGCATTTAGTTTGTTTAGGTGCATGTGTTCGGATTGAGGATAGGGCTGCCAAACCAGTGGTCGTCCTGCCCAAATGGCGCGCACGAATGAGTCTTCACCTCGCACAAAATTCAAATCCATGCTCCACAAGAGCTTGTCGTAGTCAGGCTGCGATAAGAACGGGATGCGGTGCCAACTGACTTGCGCCTCAGTAGGTTGATCGCGTTGATCGCGTTGATCACACCACGGCGGCAGTTCGAGGCTTTCGGGTACGAGCACCTTGATGGGGGCGTTCCAGGTGTTTGGGGTGTTTGGGGTGTGCTGTGAGGCTTGCAGTAAAGCTTGTTGCAGGCCTTCAAGGGACGCTTCGGGGTAGCAGAAGAGGCTGATCAAGCGAGGGTTGTTGGGTGCTGTTGCTGTGCTTTCTAAGCCCGTCACCCCCAATGACTGCAACCACTGCCGAGTGGCCGTATGATCCTGCTGCCATTGTCGCCGACGGGCGATCAAGCCATCCTCTCTTAACAGCCCGCCGGTGGTGGCTTCGAAGCCGGGAAAGAAAAAGACGGGTGACAAGCCATCGCTGCGTGGTGAGGGGCGCCCATGAAAATCGCTTACCCAGGCCTCAGCGCTCAAGTAATCAAGTTGTAGCCAGGTCGTGCCCTTTTGTTGCGCCATTTTCGCAAGCAGTGGTTCGGGCAAGTCACAAGAAAACCCTGCAATTGCCACGGCCTGTGGCTCGATGTCGGTCGGCCATGGTTCAGACCAGTGGTGCACGCTTACACCGGCGTGATGTTGCGATGTTTGGTTCGGATGGATCGCGGGCAATAGACGCTGAAAGGCCACCAGATCGTCGACCCAAAGACGGATATCCCAGTGCTTTTCATGGGCGAGTTGGCGCGCGAGGCGCCACATGATGCCGATATCGCCCAAATTATCGATCACGCGACAGAAAAGGTCTGCCTGTATGGGTTTCATGGACCGTTTTTACTGTGTGGATCGTTCAATGAAACTGGGCGGGCGCGTGGACGGCTTCTTCAGGGAGTTCGGCGTGCACCAGCTCACCGAGCGGGTTCGGAAAGAGCGGCGCGCCGCAGTCTTCACAATAAGCCGAGGCGACCACATCCGGTATGCGACGGATGTCACGAATGCCTGACTCCCTGAGGACAGCGGCGATTTCATCAACCGTGTCAACCACCATCAAGTTGGTGTCACTGGGTATGTCCTCACGCCCAAAAACGGGCCAAACCGTGCCGTAAATGACATCCGTCTTGGACTGTAAGCTGTACCCGACTCGATATTCATCGGCTTTGTGTTCGCCCATGCCAATGATGGTGGCGCGGATGGCGCCCGCCGGCACGTCTAGTGCGTTCTGTAGCCAATGTGAGGCGGCTTTGATCGCAATGGGACGGATCTTTTTGTCGGCATCTCTCATGCTGACGTAATAAGCATCAGGAATCAGGGTCTCAAACTGGCAGCCCGCCAAGACGCCAGTCAGCACGTTGTTGCTGGCCTCTTTCCATTGGTGTAGGCAGCGTTCTCGGCTGGTGTCATCTTCGCTTTGCCATCTAAATATGGGTGCGCCTTCTGGCACGGCGACGGCCATCACCAAATGGCGGGCGTCGGCAAGCATGCCGGGCAATTCCATGGCGGCATTGGGAACGGGAAGGGTTGTTTTGTGGTCGATGGCCCGCTGACCTAATCGGTGAAGCCAAACCCACGTTTGCACAAATGAACGTGGCATTTCGTCCAAGCCGATTAGATGAGGCACGGCAGCCACCTGCACATCGGGCGCAAAGACGAAGGTTTTAAGGGCACTGATCAAACTCGCCATGTCTTTGTTGGACAACAAGCCCTTGGGAAGCTGGTAACGCGTCCAGACAGCGAGCGGTGCGGTGACGAGCAAGGCGTCATAGCTTGCCTCGTTGTGAACGGCGGTAAAGGATTCCGTGCGCGTCTCGATCTGCTCTAACAACACCTCGAAGGCATCTGGGTGATGCTCGGATAAGTGTTCTAAAGCGCTCTCGAGCGTGCTGTCTTGACTCGACTTGAATAGTTTGCCGAGCAAAGCATCAATTTTTTTCTCCCAGAACTGATCCTCAAGCCGACTGCCAGAGGCGTGTAAGTCTTGGCACAACTTAACCAACCGGGCGGCATCGCGGGGTAGACGAGGTGACTGGGCAGTGTTTTGTCGTGAGGTTTTGGGCATAAGACGCGCGAGGACGGTGTATCAAAGAAAGAAACGACAGTTTACTCTGCTGTGGTCAATTGCTCGATAAACACTTGGGCCCCGCGTGACTGGCGTGGGGCGGCCGGCAAAAGTATACGGATCGCTCTGATAAGAGGCGGCGATAAGGGCACACCGATCAAGGCTTGGTCTTCGTGGCGAAGTGATAGGCGAGACACAAAGCCCACGCCCAAGCCCGCGCGCACGCCTTGTTTGATGCCTTCTACCCCAGCCAACTCGAGATAATCCGGCAAAAACACCCCAATGCGACTGAAAGCCTTCATCACCATGTGTCTGACGCCCGAACCATCCTCTCGCATCACCAAGGATTGATCGACTAGGTCAGTGAGCGCAAGGGATTGACGGTTGGCCAAGGGATGGTCATGACGCAAGACCGCGACCACTTCGTCGGTCTGCCACTGAATCAAGTTGTGTTTGGAGAGTTTATCCATTTCGGGCTCACCCTCGATGACGGCGAGGTCTAGGGTCGGCAGGCGCGCCATAATATCAGTGGTGTTGCCTGTCACGAGCTGCACACTGACCCTAGGGTATTGCTTGCGAAACCGAGCCACCGCTTCTGGCAGCAAATAGCTGGCGGGTGTGGTGCTAGCGCCGATCCTTAAGACGCCTGTTTCGAGGGCTCGGGCCGCGCTTTTTTGTGCCTGTGCTTGGTGCATGGCATCGCGTATTTGATTGGCCATCACGAGCAACCGTTGACCGGCTGGCGTTAAAGCAATCCCGCGACCCTGACGGTGGTAGAGCGGTTCCCCAAAAGAGGCTTGTAGGGCTTGCAGCTGACCTGATACCGCCGGTTGCGATAGGTGAAGGGCCACGGCAGCATGGCTGATGTTTAGGTGTTGCGCGGCATGGCTAAAGGTAACGAGTTGCTCTGGGGTCATGGTTATGTATATATCGGTTTAACTGATAGTTACTATAACAAATAACAGCTTTAGTGATACAAAGAAGCGATCTAGTATGCAGACCTAAGCAGGCCTTCTTACTCGGAAATCAATTGACCACAACCACATCCCTCGAGCGCCACGATTGGCGCGACAAGTTCAACGGTGTTTTATTTGTCGCTTTGTTGACCATGGCTGTTGTGCAATTGGCCGACTTGCCGCTTATTCGATCACTGGCGATCAGTCCGCTGGTGATCGGTATTGTTTGCGGGATGCTCTATGGCAACTTTCTGAAAGGCACCATGCCCGTTGGCTGGTCAACGGGGGTGCATTTCACCGCGCGTAAATTGTTACGGATTGCGGTCGCTTTGTATGGACTAAACATTAGTTTGCAACAAATCGTCGAGGTGGGGTTGCCCGGCGTTGTGGTGGCGATTGGTGTGGCGGTCAGCGTGTTGGCGTTAGGCACTTGGGTGGGTACGCGTTGGCTCGGTCTTGATCGCGATACATCGATGTTGACAGCGGCGGGTAGCGCCATCTGCGGCGCGGCAGCGGTGCTGGCCTTTGAATCCACGCTGCGCTCGGCCCCTCACAAAAGTGCGGTGGCGGTAGCGACCGTGGTGTTGTTTGGCACCATCTCCATGTTTATGTACCCGCTTTTGTTTAACCTCGGCTGGTTGGGGTTTGATGGTCAAGCGGTTGGTATTTTCTTGGGCGGCAGTATTCACGAAGTGGCCCAAGTGGTGGCTGCGGCGAGCAATATTGATCCGGCCACGACCGAGGTGGCCACCATCGTCAAAATGACTCGGGTTGCGCTTTTGGTGCCATTGCTGCTGGTGATTGGTCTGTGGTTACAGCGCCGCGATAAGCAAACCTCAGGGACCAAAGCGGCATTACCCATTCCTTGGTTTGCGATCTTTTTCTTGGTGTTTGCCCTCATCAATTCGGCCAATGTGATTGCACCCGACGTATTGGCGATGCTGCGTGCTTTGGATATATTTCTGCTGACCATGGCCATGACAGCCTTGGGGATTGAGACCCGATTTGCGCAAATGAAACAGGCCGGTCCCCGGGTATTAGCGCTCGCGGCGATTCTCTTTGTGGTGTTGTTTGTTGTGACAAGTGGTTTGGTTTACTGGGTGAGTTAGCCTCAGGTGTGGAATTAAAAAAGGGCCAACCTGGTGGGTTGGCCCTTTTTACAGCTTTACGGTTTTACGCCGCGAGCAATTCACGTAAAACGAATGGCAAGATGCCGCCGTGCTGGTAGTAGTCCACTTCGATGGGCGTGTCGATTCGCAATAGAACCTTGATCCGATCGGTTTGGCTGTTGGCGCGATGGATCACCAGGGTGAGATCTTGTTGGGGCTTGAGCTTGTCAGATAAGCCCTCAATATCAAAAATCTCATCGCCAGTGATGGCCAGCGATTTAACGCTGTCTAGACCTTTGAACTGCAAGGGTAGAACACCCATGCCAACCAAGTTGCTGCGGTGGATACGCTCAAAGCTGCCGGCGATGACGGCTTTGACACCTAACAACATGGTGCCTTTGGCGGCCCAGTCGCGCGATGATCCGGTGCCATATTCTTCACCACCAAAAACAACGGTTGGTGTGCCCGCTGCTTGATAAGCCATGGCGGCCTCGTGGATCGACATTTGTTCGTTCGAGGGTTGGAACAAAGTATCCCCCCCCTCAAAACGGCTGCCGTCGGGGCGCAGAGGAATCATTAGGTTTTTGATGCGAACGTTGGCAAACGTGCCGCGCATCATGATCTCGTGGTTACCTCGACGCGAACCATAGCTATTGAAATCGGCTTTTCTGACGCCGTGCTCCAACAACCATTTACCCGCAGGCGAGGTCTCTTTGATTGAACCGGCGGGTGAAATGTGATCGGTCGTGACAGAGTCTCCGAAGATGCCCAATGCCCTGGCGCCCTTGATCGCGGGAATCGCCGGGGGGGTGTGGGTGAAATCATCGAAGAAAGGCGGTTCGGCAATGTAAGTCGATTGCGGCCAGTTGTAGCGGTCGCCCTTGACGCCTTCAATGTTCTGCCAAAGCTTGCCGGGATTTTTCTTGACGTTGGCGTAATTGCTACGAAACACCTTCGCGTCGAGTGCGAAGCCCAACAACGCGTCGATTTCTTCGGGCGTTGGCCAAATATCACCGAGCCAGACGTCGCCCTTGGTGCCGGTGGCCACGGGCTCGGTCATGAGGTCACGGCGCATGGTGCCTGCCAAGGCGTAAGCGACCACCAAGGGAGGCGAGGCCAAAAAGTTTGCTTTGACATTGGGATGGATACGCGCCTCAAAGTTTCTGTTACCTGAGAGCACGGCCGAGCAAATCAAATCGTTCTCAATGATGGCCTCATTGATATCAGGTTCCAAATCACCGGAATTACCAATACAGGTGGTGCAGCCGTAAGCGGCTACGTCAAACCCGAGCTTTTCTAAATAGGGCAAGAGTTTCGTTTTACGCAGATACTCAGTCACCACGCGCGAACCCGGCGCGAGCGAGGTTTTGATGTGGCTCGGAATCGTCAATCCTGCTTGCACGGCCTTCTTGGCCAACAAGCCGGCGGCGAGCATCACGCTTGGATTGGAGGTGTTGGTGCAGGAGGTGATGGCAGCGATCACGATATCGCCGTTACGAAGATCTCTGCCTTTGGTCGTGGTGAATGGCTTGTCGAGTCTATCGGCTGATTGGTTAAAGCCGTTTTCGGTGATTGGTTTGGAGAAGAGATCTCGGAACGTTTCTTGAACGTGACTGATTTCGATACGGTCTTGTGGGCGCTTGGGTCCCGCAAGTGATGGGGCGACTTTGCCCAAGTCCAGCGACACATGCTTGGTGTACTTGATATCACCTGCCCTTGGGATACCAAACATGCCTTGGGCTTTGAAGTAAGCTTTCAAGGCGTCAATTTCGGCATCGGTACGCCCGGTGCCGCGAAAGTAATCGAGTGTCTTGTCATCGACCGGGAAAAAGCCCATGGTGGCACCGTACTCAGGCGCCATGTTCGCGATCGTTGCGCGGTCGGTGACTGACAGGCTAGCGGTTCCATCACCAAAGAATTCAACGAATTTGCCAACCACTTTCTCTTGGCGCAGCATCTCAGTGACGGTGAGCACCAAGTCGGTGGCCGTGACGCCACCTCTTAAATTGCCTTTCAGCTCGACGCCGACCACGTCAGGCGTGAGCATATAGACGGGCTGACCCAACATGCCGGCTTCGGCTTCAATGCCGCCTACGCCCCAACCGACCACGCCAATGCCATTGATCATGGTGGTGTGGCTGTCGGTGCCGACCAATGTGTCGGGGTAGTAGATGCCGTTCTTTTTATCTTGGTGTACACCGCGGGCGAAGTACTCCAGATTGACTTGGTGAACAATCCCGAAGCCTGGCGGCACGACACTGAAAGTGTCAAACGCCTGCATGCCCCATTTTAAAAACTGATAGCGTTCTTTGTTGCGGTCGAATTCGACTTTCATGTTCAGGTCAAGCGATTCTTTGTTGCCGAAGTAGTCAATCATGACGGAGTGATCGACGACCAAGTCCACGGGCACCATGGGTTCTATCAAAGTGGGCGACTTGCCTGCTTCGCTCGCAATCTCTCGCATGGCCGCTAAGTCCGCGAGTAAGGGCACGCCGGTGAAATCCTGCAACACGACCCGGGCCACCACGAAGGGGATTTCCGCTTCGCGCTTGGCTTTGGGTTTCCAGTTGGCCAGTTTTTTGACGTGTTGTTCGGTGACTTTTTTGCCATCACAGTTGCGTAAAACCGATTCCAACACGATACGAATAGAAACCGGTAGTTGGTTAAGGTTCACACCAAGCGCCTTACCCAACGCTGGTAGCGAATAAAAGCGGCCCGACTGCTGACCGATCTTGAAGGATTTGAGGGTTTTGAAAGGATCGTTTGTCATGTTTTGCCTCCTTGTCTATTGTGTTTAGCATATATCACTCGCGCGTAAATGTGGTGGCTGACCGTTCGGCATTCGCGAGAATTAAAAAACCCATCGACCAATGAAGTCGATGGGTTGTGAGGTAGAACAGCTAGCGTTTAGGATGCTAGTGGTTATGACTCGACCGAGTCCGCCACGTCTTTGTAATCAGCGATCTGGTCAAAGTTCAGGTAGCGATAGACCTCGTCGCCACTGTCGGTCAACACGCCCATATCCGCCATGTATTGCTCACGCGTGGGAATATGGCCTAAGCGCGAGCAAATCGCCGCCAATTCGGCTGAACCCAAGTACACGTTTGCGTTCTTGCCTAAACGGTTGGGGAAGTTGCGCGTGCTTGTTGACATCACGGTTGCACCTTCACGCACTTGTGCTTGATTGCCCATGCACAGCGAGCAGCCAGGCATTTCGGTGCGTGCGCCGGCCGTGCCAAAAACCCCATAATGGCCTTCTTCGGTCAATTGTTGTGCGTCCATTTTTGTGGGCGGTGCCACCCATAACTTCACGGGAATATCACGCTTGCCTTCGAGTAACTTGGAGGCGGCACGGAAGTGGCCGATGTTGGTCATGCAGCTTCCAATAAAGACCTCATCGATTTTTTGACCAGACACTTCAGACAGTGTTTTGACGTCGTCTGGGTCGTTAGGACATGCCACGATGGGCTCAATGATCTCACTCATGTCGATCTCGATCACCTCGGTGTATTCGGCATCGGCATCGGCTTTCAACAATTGTGGATCATCTAGCCAAGCTTGCATGGCTTTGATGCGGCGCGCCATGCTGCGTTCGTCTTCGTAGCCATTGGCAATCATCCACTTGAGCATCACAATATTGCTTCTCAAGTACTCCACGATCGGTTCTTTGTTCAGATGAACCGTGCAACCGGCAGCTGATCTTTCGGCCGAGGCGTCTGATAGTTCGAAGGCTTGCTCCACTTTCAAATCAGGCAATCCCTCGATTTCTAGGACGCGACCCGAGAAGATGTTTTTCTTGCCCTGAGTCTCTAGGGTTAAGAGGGCGCTTTTGATGGCGTAGAGGGGAATGGCATTGACGAGGTCACGTAAGGTGACACCGGGTTGCATCTTGCCTTTGAAGCGCACCAACACTGACTCAGGCATGTCTAGTGGCATCACGCCGGTGGCGGCGGCAAATGCCACGAGGCCTGAACCTGCTGGAAAACTGATGCCAATAGGAAAGCGGGTGTGTGAATCACCGCCGGTGCCCACGGTGTCGGGCAACAACATGCGATTTAGCCATGAGTGAATCACGCCGTCACCTGGGCGCAGGGAAATGCCGCCGCGCGTGCTGATGAATTGTGGCAAGGAGTGATGGGTTTTGACGTCGACGGGCTTGGGGTAGGCGGCTGTGTGACAAAAGGACTGCATCACCAAGTCTGAAGAAAAGCCCAGACAAGCCAAATCTTTGAGTTCGTCGCGCGTCATGGGGCCGGTTGTGTCTTGGCTGCCCACGGAGGTCATGCGTGGCTCACAGTAGGTACCCGGACGCACGCCTTCTCCCTCTGGTAGACCGCAGGCGCGTCCGACCATTTTCTGTGCCAAGGTGTATCCCTTGCCACTGTCGACGGGGCTCTTTGGTAAACGGAAAACGCTCGAGGCGGGTAGGCCGAGCGCTTTGCGCGCTTTGGTGGTCAAACCCCGACCAATGATCAGCGGGATACGGCCACCGGCACGCACTTCGTCAAACAGCACGTCAGACTTGACGCTGAATTCGGCAATCACTTTGCCGTCCTTGAGTGCTTTGCCCTCATACGGACGCAACTCGATGACGTCACCCATGTTCATTTGTGAGACATCAAGCTCAATGGGCAGCGCGCCGGCGTCTTCCATGGTGTTGTAGAAGATAGGGGCGATTTTGTTGCCCAGGCAGACGCCGCCAAAGCGTTTGTTCGGCACAAAGGGAATGTCTTTGCCGGTAAACCAGAGGACTGAGTTGGTGGCTGATTTGCGCGACGATCCGGTTCCCACCACGTCACCGACGTAGGCGATCAGATGGCCTTTGGCTTTGAGCGTTTCGATGAGTTTGACGGGACCGGTTTTACCGGGCTCATCGGGTTCGATACCTGGGCGGGCATTTTTGAGCATCGCCAAGGCGTGCAAGGGGATGTCGGGACGCGTCCAGGCGTCGGGTGCTGGTGACAGGTCGTCGGTATTGGTTTCACCACCGACTTTAAAAACTGTCAGGGTCAAGCTTTCTGGCACTTCTGGCTTGCTGGTGAACCATTCGGCGTCTGCCCAGCTTTGCATCACTGCCTTGGCATTGGCGCTGCCTTTGTCAGCCTTTTCTTTTACATCGTGAAAGGCGTCAAACATCAGCAAGGTTTTTTTCAGTGCTTCAGCAGCGATCAAGCCAACCACGGCGTCATCTATCAGCTCAACGAGTGCTGAGATGTTGTAGCCGCCGAGCATCGTGCCTAACAATTCGGTGGCACGCTCGCGGGTCAGCAAAGGGCACTTTTCCGTGCCGTGAGCCACGGCGGCCAGATACGAGGCTTTGACCTTAGCCGCTTCGTCCACACCCGCGGGTATGCGATGGACCAACAAGTCCAGCAAGAAGTCTTCCTCACCCTTTGGTGGCGCTTTGATCAGCTCGATCAAATCAGCGACTTGTGGAACGGTCAGGGGCAGGGCAGGGATACCAAGTGTGGCGCGTTCTGCGACATGTTCACTATAGGCTTGAAGCATGATTTAGGCCTTTGAAAAGAAAAAATCGAAAGTGAATGAAATGATAAGTTAATGAAACGATAAGTTAATGAAATGATTCACGTCAGGCGGTCAAGTCGGCGTATTCAGGGTGACGGTCGATGTAGACAGAAGCGTATGAGCACTGGGGCACCACACGCCAGTCGTTTTGCCGTGCGGTGTCAAGTGCCACGCGGGTCAAAGCGGCGGCGATGCCCTTGCCCGCCACTTCTGGCGGCACACCCGTGTGGCGGATGGTCATCACCGAATCATGTTGTTCGTAATCAAGGACGCACAGGTGTCCGTCGACCAGAGTTGTGAAGCGATTTTTATCGCTTTCGTGTTGAATGTCTTGTGTCATGTCTACTCCAAATAACAGGTACTTCTGAAAGGCGAGTGGTTTAAAAAAAATGGTTCTAAAAGCTATCGCCTGGTATGCGCACCCACCCTTCCATCAAAACGCGGGCGCTGCGACTCATCATGACCTTTTTTACTGTCCATTGGCCATTGATTTGTTCGGCTTGGGCACCCACCCGCAGCGTGCCAGAAGGATGTCCAAAGCGAACCGTACTTAATTCACCCCCCCCGGCTGCCAGATTGACCAGTGTGCCAGGAATGGCCGCAGCCGTGGCGATGGCCACGGCTGCGGTGCCCATCATGGCGTGATGCAGTTTGCCCATCGACAAGGCCCTGACCAATAGGTCGAGGTCTTGGGATTTGACTTCTTTGGCGCTGGCGCTGACGTAATCGAGTGGCTTGGCCACGAACGCCACCTTGGGCGTGTGTTGTCGCTTGGCGGCGTCTTCAACGCGCGCGATCAGTCCCATGCGCACAGCGCCGTGGGCGCGTATGGTTTCAAACATGGCGAGCGCTTTGGGGTCGCTGTTGATATCGCTTTGTAGCTCGGTGCCTTTGTAGCCGAGCGCCTCGGCGTTTAAGAAGATGGTGGGGATGCCGGCGTTAATCATGGAGACGCGCAGCGTGCCCACGCCCGGGACCACCAAGTCATCGACCAGATTCCCAGTGGGTAGCAACGCGCTCGCGCTGTTGTTGGAGCCATTGGCCGCATCGGTCGTATCGGTCGTATCGGCCTCATCGGCGGGATCCATGAATTCGAGTGCAATCTCGGCCGCCGCAAAGGTCACGCCATCTAGCTCGAAATCACCCGTTTCTTGCACCTGGCCATCGGTGATTGGCACCTGCGCCAGGATGGTTTTGCCAATGTTGGCTTGCCAGATGCGGATGGTGGCCGTGCCATTGTGAGGGATTCGGCCAGCGTCAACCAATCCGTTCGCAATCCCAAATGGACCTACCGCAGCCGACAGATTGCCGCAATTGCCACTCCAGTCCACAAAGTTCGTATCGATTGAGACTTGTCCGAATAGGTAATCGATGTCGTGATCGGGACGGTCGCTTTTGGAGAGGATGACGGTCTTGCTGGTGCTTGAGGTTGCAGCGCCCATGCCATCAATCTGTTTTTCATAAGGGTCTGGGCTGCCGATCACGCGCAGCAGCAGGGCATCTCTGGACGCCCCGGGCACTTGGGCGGCTGACGGCAAGTCCTGCAACCGAAAAAACACACCCTTGCTAGTGCCACCGCGCATGTAGGTGGCCGGTATTTTGATTTGCGGGGCATGGGGCATGGCAGTACTTCCGTTAAATGATGTTAGCTGGCTTCAGTGGTTTCAGTGGTTTCAGTGGCTTCAGTGACAGAGCTGTTGGAGGCCGATGCAGGTCTAAGTGCTCGTCGGGGTTCTATGGGGTTAGGCAACGTTGGCTGACTCCAGAAAATCCTTGGCAAAGCGCTGCAACACGCCACCGGCTTTATAAATAGACACTTCCTCAGCGGTATCGAGGCGACAGGTCACCGGGACCTCTATCGTTTCGCCGGTTTTGCGGTGAATAACCAGTGTGAGGGTGGCCCGAGGCGTGCGCTCGCCCACCACGTCATAGGTTTCGGTGCCGTCGATATTCAAGGTTTTACGGGTGACCCCTGGTTGGAACTCTAGGGGTAGCACGCCCATACCAACCAAATTGGTGCGGTGAATACGCTCGAATCCTTCGGCGGCAATGACCTCGACGCCGGCTAGGCGCACGCCTTTGGCGGCCCAGTCACGGGAGGAGCCTTGACCGTAATCTGCACCGGCGATGATGATCAGCGGTTGCTTGCGGTTGATGTAGGTTTCGATGGCTTCCCACATGCGAGTGACCTGACCTTCAGGTTCAATGCGTGCCAGCGAACCCTGTTTGATCTGACCGTTCTCGGTGACCATCTCGTTTAGCAGCTTGGGATTGGCAAACGTGGCTCGAAGTGCGGTTAAGTGGTCGCCGCGGTGCGTGGCGTAGGAGTTAAAGTCTTCTTCGGGCAGACCCATTTTGGTGAGGTACTCGCCCGCGGCGCTGTCAGCCAGAATCGCGTTTGACGGCGATAGGTGGTCGGTGGTGATGTTGTCACCCAAAACAGCCAACGGTCTCATGCCTTTTAGGTCACGGTGGCCGGCGAGTGCACCTTCCCAGTAGGGGGGGCGACGGATGTAGGTACTTTGAGGGCGCCATTCATAGAGCGGACTGACCTTTTCGCTACTTTCTAAATTAATCGCGAACATCGGCTCATAGACCTTGCGGTATTGCTCAGGCTTGACGCTAGATTTGACGACAGCATCAATCTCTTCGTCCGTTGGCCAAATGTCTTTGAGCGTGACCGGGTTGCCGTCTTTGTCGATGCCAAGCACGTCTTTTTCAATGTCAAAGCGGATGGTGCCTGCGATGGCGTAAGCGACGACCAAGGCGGGTGAGGCCAGAAAGGCTTGCTTGGCGTAGGGGTGGATGCGACCATCAAAATTGCGGTTGCCCGACAAGACGGCGGTGGCATAAAGATCGCGGTCAATGATTTCCTTTTGGATCGTGGGGTCGAGCGCGCCGCTCATGCCATTACAGGTGGTGCAAGCAAAGCCAACGATGCCAAAGCCAAGATGCTCCAACTCGGTTAGTAGTTTTGCTTCTTTGAGGTAGAGCTCAACGGTTTTTGAGCCGGGCGCCAGGGAGCTTTTGACCCAAGGCTTGCGCGTGAGCCCTCTGGCATTGGCGTTACGAGCCAGCAGTCCAGCTGCAATCACGTTGTGAGGGTTACTGGTGTTGGTGCAGCTGGTGATGGCGGCAATGATGACTGCGCCGTCAGGCATCAGACCGGGTTCGTTTTCCACCACACCTGAGATGCCGCGCGCGGCCAGATCGCTGGTGGCGACGCGGCGATGTGGGTTCGAGGGGCCGGCGATGTTGCGATAGACCTTACCCAAGTCAAACTCAAGCACGCTTTCGTATACGGCTGTCTCTAGGCTGTCGGCCCAAAGCCCGACTTGTTTGGCATATGTTTGCACCAGGTTTATTTGTGACTCTTCGCGACCGGTGAGCCTGAGGTAATCAATGGTTTGCTGATCAATGTAGAACATGGCGGCGGTGGCACCATACTCGGGCGTCATGTTGGAGATGGTGGCGCGATCGCCTAGTGTTAGGTGCGAAGCCCCTTCACCAAAAAACTCTAGGTATGAAGAAACAACTTTTTGGTTACGCAAAAATTCGGTCAATGCCAACACCACATCGGTGGCGGTTGTGCCAGGCTGAGGTTTGCCCGTTAGTTTCACGCCAATGATGTCAGGCAAACGCATCCAAGAGGCGCGTCCAAGCATCACGCTCTCGGCTTCCAAGCCGCCCACACCAATCGCCACCACACCGAGCGCGTCGACGTGTGGGGTGTGGCTGTCTGTGCCGACCAAGGTGTCAGGGAAGGCAACGCCGTCGCGCGCATGCACCACCGGTGACATGCGCTCGAGGTTGATCTGGTGCATGATGCCATTACCCGGCGGGATGACATCGACGTTTTTAAACGCTTTTTTGGTCCAATTGATGAAGTGAAATCGATCTTCATTGCGTCGGTCTTCAATAAGCCGATTCTTGGCAAACGCCCCGGGATCGTTACCGTCACTTTCGACCGACAAGGAGTGATCGACAATCAACTGCGTGGGCACGACGGGATTGACCGCCGCGGGATCGCCGCCTTTGGCAGCAATCGCATCCCTTAACCCAGCCAAGTCCACGAGTGCGGTCTGTCCAAGAATGTCATGACACACCACCCGTGACGGATACCAAGGAAAATCGAGATCGCGCTTGCGTTCGATGAATTGCTTCAAGGCATCTGTGAGCATCGCTGGGTCGCAGCGGCGCACCAAATTCTCTGCATGTACACGCGATGTGTAGGGCAGGGTGTCGTAAGCACCCGGCTGGATCGCATCGACGGCTTCACGGGCGTCGAAGTAGTCAAGCGTGGTGCCAGGTAGCGGTTTGCGATACATCGTGTTCATGGCAGTCTCAGCAGAAAAAAACAAATCAAACCGAAGGCGAAGCCCGAGCGGCGGGCAGCCACTAAGGCCGCCCGTCGCTCAGGCTTTACTTGCGCCGATTGATGGGCACAAACTTCAGGTCTTCTGGTCCAACGTAATTGGCTGTGGGTCGAATAATTTTGTTGTCGACTCGTTGCTCAAGAATATGCGCCGACCAGCCCGCGGTGCGAGCAATCACAAAGAGGGGGGTAAACATCGCCGTGGGCACACCCATCATGTGATAGGAGACCGCGGAGAACCAATCGAGGTTGGGAAACATCTTTTTGACGTCCCACATCACCGTTTCTAGACGCTCGGCAATATCAAACATCTTGGTGGTGTCCGCTTTCTTGGATAGGCGATGAGCCACTGCCTTGATGACTTCATTGCGTGGATCAGCGACGGTATAGACCGGATGACCAAAACCGATCACCACTTCTTTGTTTTCCATACGGCGACGAATGTCTGCCTCGGCTTCATCTGGGGTGTCATAGCGTTTTTGAACTTCAAACGCCACTTCGTTGGCACCACCATGCTTGGGGCCACGTAAGGCGCCAATGCCACCAGTGATCGCAGAATACATGTCTGATCCGGTGCCAGCAATCACTCGGCTGGCGAAAGTTGAGGCATTGAATTCGTGTTCGGCATAAAGATTGAGCGAGGTGTGCATGGCACGAACCCATGCTTGATCGGGTTTTTTGCCGTGCAGGAGGTGAAGAAAATGGCCGCCAATGGTGTCATCGTCCGTTTGAACATCAATGATGCGGCCATTGTGGCTGTAGTGATACCAGTAGAGCAGGGCAGAACCGAGGCAGGCCATGAGGCGGTCAGCGATGTCGCGCGCGCCAGGGCCGTTGTGGTCGTCCTTTTCTGGCAAGACGCAGCCAAGTACGGATGTGGCCGTGCGCATGACATCCATGGGGTGACTCGCGGCTGGCAACGCCTCCAAGGCGGCTTGCACTTGTGCGGGCAGACCGCGCAGGGCGCGCAGTTTGTTTTTGTAGGCGGCTAGTTCGGACTTGGTGGGTAATTTGCCGTGAATCAGGAGGTGAGCGATCTCCTCGAATTCAGAAATGTCGGCAAAGTCGAGAATGTCGTAGCCGCGGTAGTGCAAATCATTGCCGGTGCGACCGACCGTACAGAGGGCCGTGTTGCCGGCCACCACGCCTGATAGCGCGACTGATTTTTTAGGCTTTGGGGCAACAGGTGCGCTGGCCACTGGGGCCTTTTTAGCGACGGTTTTCTTTGCGATGGGTTTCTTTGAGACTGCCATGTAAAGCTCCTTCAGGAATATCAGGACTTGCCTTGTTCAAACAAACGATCGAGTTGCTGTTCGTAAACGTGATAACCAATTCGATCATAAAGTTCGTCACGTGTTTGCATTGAGTCGACCACAGCTTTCTGATGGCCATCGCGTCGGATCGCCTCGTAAACCGACTCAGCGGCTTTGTTCATGGCTCTAAAAGCCGACAGGGGATAGAGCACCATGCCAACCCCAACAGAGGCCAGTTCGTCAACGGTAAAGAGCGGGGTCTTACCAAATTCTGTGATGTTGGCCAGCACTGGCACGTTGAGCGCTTTAACAAATTTTTCGTAGGTGGGTAAGTCGTAGGCCGCTTCAGCGAAAATCGCGTCAGCACCTGAGGCCACACAGGCGAGCGCGCGCTCGATGGCCGCGTCCACGCCATGCACGGCGATGGCGTCGGTGCGTGCAATCAAGTAGAAGTTTTCGTCTGTGCGGGCATCGGCTGCCGCTTTGACACGGTCACTCATTTCTTCGGTCGACACAATTTCCTTGCCGGGACGGTGACCGCAGCGCTTGGCGCCGACCTGATCTTCGATATGGCAGGCGCCTGCGCCAAATTTAATCAGGCTCTTGATGGTTCGGGCGATGTTGAAAGCTGATGGGCCCAGGCCGGTGTCGATATCGACGAGGAGGGGGACATCGCAGACGTCAGTGATTCGACGCACGTCGGTGAGGACGTCATCCAAGGTATTGATCCCTAAATCGGGCAAGCCTAGGGAGCCAGCAGCCACGCCGCCGCCCGATAAATAAATGGCCTTGTAACCGGCGCGTTTGGCCAACAGGGCGCTGTGGGCGTTAATGGCGCCGACAATCTGCAGGGGACTTTCTTCTTTTAAGGCGGCGCGAAAACGGGCGCCTGCGCTATCCATTTGGGGCATCTCGGGTCTCCAGTTTTTATGCGGTAAGTGTTTGAGAGCGGTTTGAGAGAGAAAGAGCGATCAAAAGAGGCCTGGCTTTAACCGGGCCTCTTTGACCCAGTTACTTCAATAACTCAGCCACGCCGTCACGTTCTTCAAGCAACTCGTTTAGTGTGAGGTCCATGCGTTCGCGAGAAAAGGCGTCAATTTCCAAATCTTTGACACGGTGGTACTGACCCCCTTCGCAAGTCACGGGCACGCCGTACATGATGCCTTTGGGAATGCCATAAGAGCCGTCCGAGGGGATGCCCATCGTGACCCATTTGCCGTTTGTTCCCATGACCCAATCGTGCACATGATCGATGGCGGCGTTGGCGGCCGAGGCAGCCGACGACAGGCCACGCGCTTCGATGATGGCTGCCCCGCGCTTGCCAACGGTGGGCAGGAAAACTTCACGATTCCAAACGTCATCATTGATGGTCTTGGCCACACTCTGTCCACCGATCGTGGCAAAGCGGTAATCGGGGTACATGGTGGGCGAGTGATTGCCCCACACGGCCAACTTTTGAATATCTGCCACAGGGCGGGCTAGTTTGGTTGCGAGTTGTGACAACGCGCGGTTGTGATCGAGACGTAACATCGCGGTGAAGTTGGCCGCCGGGAGATCTGGGGCGGACTTCATGGCGATGTAGGCATTGGTGTTGGCAGGGTTGCCAACCACCAATACGCGCACGTCGCGGCTGGCCACTTCGTTTATTGCCTTGCCTTGCACGGTGAAAATTTGCGCGTTGACTGTTAGTAAGTCCTTGCGCTCCATGCCGGGGCCGCGCGGACGTGAGCCCACGAGCAGGGCCACGTCGGCATCTTTGAAGGCTTCTTTTGGATCGCTGTGGGCGCTCATGTCTTGCAACAACGGAAAGGCGCAGTCGTCGAGCTCCATCATCACGCCCTTGAGCGCCTTTTGTGCTTTTTCGTCGGGGATTTCAAGCAATTGCAAAATGACAGGTTGGTCTTTGCCAAGCATCTCACCCGATGCAATTCTAAAAAGCAAGGCGTAGCCAATTTGGCCGGCGGCCCCAGTAACCGCGACACGCATCGCTGGTTTTGTCATGATGATCTCCGTGGATTGAAAAGATTAGTACTCACAAGAAGTTTAGCCCTTTTGACTGCCGGGCTGGTGCCTCCATATATGGGTTGAGTGTAGCTTGCATGGTCACTTGCCGTCAATAGTCTTATATCTTATATAAGACACAAGAATCTGGTGTTTTTTTGAGTGCTGTGTGACAATCGTTCATTGTTTTTGTTTTGTGTAGCCTCATGAGCCAATCCAGACCCGACCCTCTAGGCGCGGCTGCCATACGACGTGAGTCGCCCACGGCCTTTAGCCCGCTGTATCAGCAAATCCGTCAACTGATTCTACAATCGCTCGAGCAGGGCGAATGGAAGCCTGGCGATGCGATCCCTAGCGAATTTGACTTGGCTGACCGCTTTCATGTGAGTCAAGGTACCGTGCGTAAAGCCATCGACGAGCTCGCGGCCGAACACATTTTGATACGGCGCCAGGGAAAGGGAACCTTTGTTGCGACGCATCATGAGCCCATCGTGCGATTCCGTTTTCTTAAACTAGCGCCGTTAGAGGGTGAACCGATCCCCGCCTCAAGCGAGATACTCTGGTGCCGCAAGATCCGCGCTTGCGTGACCGTGGCCAAGGCGCTCGATTTAAGGCCAGGCGATTCTTTGATTTATATAAGACGGGTATTGACGTTCGCAGCCACGCCGACGTTGGTTGACGACATTTATCTACCAGCGGCCCTTTTCAAGGGGTTGTCCATGAGCGTGTTGCGAGAGAATCCCGGCCCGCTCTATGGGTTGTTTGAATCAAAATTTGGTGTAAGTATGGTGCGTGCCGACGAAAAGGTCCGCGCCGTGCCAGCGCCCCAGGACGTTGCTGATTTGCTAGGGATTGCGCCTGACTATCCTTTGCTTAGGGTGGACAGGATTTCATGTACCTATGGCGATCGTGCGGTAGAATTACGTTACGGTCATTATCTGACTGATCGGTATTATTATCGTAATAGTATGATTTAAATAGATAATTTGTCGATTTGAGCATGGGCGCAGAATCGGCGAAAATAGCAGTAGTTTTTAGTCACGTTACAACCAACAAGGTTGTAATCGACAAGCGGACTTACCCGTTACTACGTCATCGTGTTATCGAGTCATCGAATAGAGGCCATCATGTCAGATCGAGCTGCAAAGCCCCGCCCACAGTTTAAAAACATTAATGTGTGGCAACTTATCAATTACCGACTGCCTCTTGCCGGGCAACTGTCTATCCTTCACCGAGTCAGTGGAGCGATGTTGTTTTTGATGTTGCCCACGGTCATCTTGCCTTTGTTTGCGATGAGTTTTACGTCGCCGCAAGGATTTGCGAAACTCGCGGTAGTGACTGATATGTGGTTTGTGAAGCTGGTTCTGCTGGCGTTGCTGTGGGGCTTCTTGCACCATTTTTGCGCCGGCATTCGCTACCTGGCACTTGATTTGCATCATGGTTTAGACAAGCATGCCGCAAAAAGAAGCGCGGGCGTGGTTTTCGGCGTGAGCTTGGGCTTGACAGTCGTTTTTGGTCTTAAGTTATTTGGAGCTTGGTAATCATGGCATCACCTGAAAGGATTGGAACCAAGCGCTTAGTCGTTGGCGCCCACTACGGTGTGGGTGAATTCGTGATTCAGCGAGTGACTGCCGTTATTCTGGCTATTTACACCGTTGTTTTGTTCATTGGTATTTTGATGATGCCTGGATTTACCTTTCAAGCTTGGCGTGATTTGTTCACGTTTGGGGTTGGTGGGTTTCCGATGGGTCAGTTGCTGGCCACGCTGGCATTCTTTTCCTTGGGTTGGCACGCCTGGATTGGCGTACGGGACATTTGGATGGACTATGTCAAGCCAACGGGGGTTCGTTTGGGTTTACAGGTTCTGACTATCTTGTGGTTGGTCGGGTCTGTGGTTTATTTCGTCGTGATTCTTTGGGGAGCTTAAGCCGTGGTTGTTGATATGAAATCATTACCCCGCCGCCAGTTTGATGTGGTGGTCGTGGGTGCCGGTGGATCCGGTATGCGTTGCTCATTGCAGTTGGCTCAGGCGGGTCTGTCTGTGGCGGTGCTTTCGAAAGTATTCCCAACGCGCTCACACACGGTTGCGGCGCAAGGCGGTATTGGGGCTTCGTTAGGAAACATGAGCGAGGATCACTGGTACTGGCACATGTACGACACGGTCAAAGGATCTGACTGGCTCGGCGACCAAGACGCGATTGAATTCATGTGCCGCGAGGCGCCTAATGCCGTGTATGAGCTGGAACATTTTGGCATGCCGTTTGACCGCAATGCGGATGGCACCATTTACCAGCGCCCCTTTGGTGGGCACTCGGCTAACTTCGGTGAAAAGCCTGTTCAGCGCGCCTGTGCGGCGGCTGACCGAACCGGTCACGCGTTGCTGCATACCTTGTATCAGCGCAACGTGGCCGCTCGCACACAGTTCTTTGTTGAGTGGATGGCGCTTGATCTTATCCGCAATGATGACGGGGATGTGTTGGGTGTTACCGCGCTTGAGATGGAGACCGGTGATATTTATATCTTAGAAGCCAAAACCACGGTTTTGGCCACGGGTGGTGCCGGTCGCATTTGGGCGGCATCAACCAATGCCTTCATCAATACGGGAGACGGCATGGGCATGGCCGCTCGTGCGGGCGTGGCCCTGCAGGACATGGAGTTCTGGCAATTCCACCCCACGGGTGTGGCGGGCGCGGGTGTCTTGGTGACCGAAGGGGTGCGCGGCGAGGGTGGTATCTTGCTGAACAAGGATGGCGAACGCTTCATGGAGCGCTATGCCCCCACCATGAAAGATTTGGCGCCACGTGACTTCGTCTCGCGCTGCATGGATCAAGAGATCAAGGAAGGCCGTGGTTGTGGTCCCGATGGAAGTTACATCGAGCTCAAACTTGACCACTTGGGTGCTGACACGATCAACAAGCGTCTTCCATCGATCCGTGAAATTGCCATCAAGTTTGCTAACGTCGATCCCATTCGCGAGCCGATTCCAGTGATCCCGACGATTCACTATCAGATGGGAGGTGTGCCGGCCAACTACCATGGTCAAGTGGTGCACATGGAGAACGGTGAGTCCACGATCGTTAACGGTTTATATGCCATTGGTGAGGTGGCTGCGGTGTCTGTGCACGGTGCCAACCGGTTGGGCACGAACTCATTGCTAGACTTGATCGTGTTTGGTCGCGCCGCGGGCAATCATATTGTGGCGTCCCACCCAGAGAAACAGCACGCCCATCAAGAGTTGCCAGTCGAGTCCGTACAAGCCTCGCTCGAGCGCGTGGCTAAGCTAGAAGAGCGTAAGACAGGTGAGCGCACGCAAGAGGTTGGCCAAGCGATTCGCGAAACCATGCAGAAGCACTGTGGCGTTTTCCGCACCATAGAGATGTTGCAAGAGGGGTGCGACATGATTGATGACTTGGCGAAAAAGGTGGCCAATGTGGCTTACCAAGATAAGTCCAAAGTTTTCAATACAGCCCGCATTGAAGCGCTCGAACTAGAAAACATGATCGATGTGGCTAGAGCAACGATACATTCAGCGGTGGCTCGTCACGAAAGCCGTGGTGCGCATGCCTTGAACGATTATCCAGAGCGCAATGATGACGTCTGGATGAAGCACACGCTGTGGTACTCGCAAGGCAACAAATTGGCATATAAACCCGTGCAGTTAACGCCTTTGACCGTTGACAGTTTCCCACCCAAAACACGCACGTTCTAAATTGAACCGGGGATAACATAATGAGCACAAAACAAGTCGTAAAATTTGAAATCTATCGCTACGATCCTGATAAAGACGATCGTCCTTACATGCAAAAACTTGAGGTTGAGCTGCACCCAACCGACAAGATGCTGCTTGATGCGCTATTACGCATCAAAACCGACGTCGATGACAGCCTGACATTGCGCCGCTCATGTCGTGAGGGCGTATGTGGCTCAGACGCCATGAACATCAATGGCAAGAATGGTTTGGCATGCACGACCAACCTGCGTGAATTGAAGCAACCCATCGTGCTGCGTCCTTTACCAGGCCTGCCGGTGATCCGCGATCTGATCGTCGACATGACGCACTTTTTCAATCAATATCACTCGATTAAGCCGTACTTAATTAACGATACGCCGCCACCCGAAAAGGAGCGTTTGCAGTCGCCTGAGGCACGCGAAGAGCTAAATGGTTTGTATGAGTGCATCCTGTGCGCCTGCTGCTCGACCTCATGCCCTTCGTTTTGGTGGAACCCTGACAAATTCGTGGGGCCTGCGGGCTTGCTGCAAGCCTACCGGTTTATTGCCGATAGCCGCGATCAAGCCACCGCTGAGCGGCTCGATAACCTCGAGGATCCATACCGGTTGTTTCGTTGCCACACGATTATGAACTGTGTGGACGTTTGTCCCAAAGGGCTTAATCCGACCAAAGCAATTGGCAAAATCAAAGAAATGCTGGTTCGCCGTACGGTATAGTGGAGCGAGTCGTTTATGGGTGAGTTGACGAAACTAGAGAGAACGCGACTGCGGTGGCGTTCTCGACGTGGATTGTTGGAAAACGATCTGATCATTACCCGATTTTTGGATCTTTACGAGCACGAGCTAACCGATCGTGACATCGACGGCTTGGTGAAGTTGTTAGCATTGGGCGATAACGATCTACTACAAATACTGCTGTCGCGCTCTGAACCGGAAGGTGAGCTTGATAGCGCCGAGGTTCTCGATGTGCTGAAACGAATCCGTGCAGCATGAGCCTCGGATAAACGAGGATACATCTCATGAAACTGTCTGATAACAAAGCCACGCTAACTTTCTCTAACGGCGCGGCACCAGTGGAGTTGCCGGTCTATTCGGGTAGCATTGGTCCTGATGTGATCGACATTCGCAAACTGTACGGGCAGACGGGGATGTTCACATACGATCCCGGATTTATGTCCACGGCTGCTTGTCAATCGGCTATCACCTATATTGATGGCGATAAGGGCGAGTTGCTTTACCGCGGTTATCCCATTGAGCAATTGGCGGTGAATTGCGATTTCTTGGACATTTGTTATGTCATTCTGAATGGTGAGATGCCTGACGCTCAGCAGAAAGAGGACTTTGACAACCAAGTCTCGCGCCACACCATGGTTAACGAGCAGATGCACTTCTTTCTGCGTGGTTTCCGGCGTGACGCTCACCCAATGGCCGTGCTCACCGGTTTGGTGGGCGGGTTGTCGGCCTTCTATCATGATTCAACCGACATCACGAACCCGATGCACCGCCATATTTCGGCGATTCGGTTGATCGCTAAGATGCCCACCCTCGTGGCGATGGCTTACAAATACTCTACCGGCCAGCCATACATCTATCCCCAAAACAACTTGAGTTACACCGGTAACTTCTTGCGCATGATGTTTGCCAATCCATGCGAGGAATACGTCGTCAATCCGGTCGTTGAGCGGGCGTTAGATCGAATCTTTATCCTGCATGCCGATCATGAGCAAAATGCCTCTACGTCGACCGTGCGTTTGTGCGGTTCGTCTGGCACCAATCCGTTTGCGGCCATTGCGGCCGGTGTGGCTTGCCTGTGGGGGCCGGCGCACGGCGGCGCCAATGAGGCATGTTTGAACATGCTGGAAGAATTACAAGCCAATGGCGGAATTGAAAAAGTCGGCGAGTTCATGGAGCAGGTTAAAGACAAGAACTCGGGTGTTCGTCTGATGGGTTTTGGTCATCGGGTCTACAAGAATTACGATCCACGCGCCAAGCTTATGCAACAAACATGTAAAGAGGTTTTGGCCTCACTCGGCTTGGAAAACGATCCCTTGTTCAAGCTGGCGATGGAGCTTGAACGCATCGCTTTAGAGGATCCCTACTTTGTAGAACGCAAGCTCTACCCCAACGTTGATTTTTACTCAGGTATTGTGCAGCGGGCAATTGGCATACCAACGAGCTTGTTCACAGCCATCTTTGCGTTGGCACGAACGGTCGGTTGGATTGCGCAGTGGAATGAAATGCTGTCTGATCCTGAATATAAAATCGGTCGGCCACGTCAACTCTTTGTGGGTGAGCCCGCTCGCGACATCAAAAAGTGATGATGGGTTGAAAGCTTGAAAGCTTGGAACAAAAAACCACCGCATTGACGGTGGTTTTTTGCTTTTGCTGCTCGCCTTACGTTTTTTTTGGCTCGACTGGCATCTCACTAAGAAATGTGCTCGTGCCATTGTTGCCTAAACCCAACACCGTTTTTGGGCAACCCGAGCGTGCAACCTTTGCCGTGCAGGGGGTGCAAATCAAGCGTCTGGCTGCGTTGTGGACGCTTGACGATACGTGGTGGTTTTGTCTTAAATGTGTTGGCTAACTGGACTATGACTGCAGCGCACACATCACAGTGCAATCGATTGAATCCTTTCTCTCGCGTGGCGCTAGACGGTATGGGCAAAGCGAATGGTGTGATGGGATGGTTGCAAGATGGGTCAAAGTTGATCACAGGACGAGCTAAAAATGAGCTAAGAATGAGCAACTTATGGTCTTCATCCAAGAGGTCTATCGGGGATTGTTGGTCGATGACGGATGGTAAGCGCGGCTGCGTGTTAGACAGCGAAACACCACGAAAATCAATGCCTTAATGCCGCAGCGCAACATGAAAGTTTGCTCAAGCCCGCAAAAATAGAGTGCTTTTTTGGGCTAGGGGTACGTTGGTTGCGCTACACTTATGCAATGGCTCTACAGGCTATTCCACTGCCTTCTGCCCCGCTATCCGCAAACCGGTTGGGCCGTGTAAGCGGAAGGTCCACTGCATCATATCGGGTGAAACACCCGTCTAGGTGAAGCGCTAAATGTCCTCGCATATAGAAGTACTGCAAAACTCATACCTCTCCGGCGGCAATGCCCCTTACGTCGAAGACCTCTACGAGACGTACCTTAACAATCCTGCTGAAGTCCCGGACAATTGGCGTTCCTACTTCGACCAATTACAGAACCGACCAGCGACTGATGGTCAGCAAGAGACCCGCGATCAGCCCCACGCCCCAATTGTTGAAGCATTCGCTCAGCGCGCTAAAAAAAGTCATTTTTCAAATGGCACTCAAACCGTTGATTTGACGGTTGCTTCCAAGCAGTTGCATGTGCAGTCCTTGATCGCCGCTTACCGCTTTCTGGGTTCGCGCTGGGCAGACCTTGATCCGCTCAAGCAACACAGCCGTGACAATATTCCTGAGCTTGATCCCGCCTTTTATGAATTAAGCGATGTTGACATGGATCAGGAGTTTTCGGCGACGAATACTTACTTTACGTCCGATAGCACCATGACGTTGCGTCAGATCATTCAGGCATTACGTGATACGTATTGTCGTTCGATCGGCGTGGAATTTATGCACTGCTCAGACCCCGAGGTCAAGCGCTGGGTTCAACAAAAACTGGAGTCTTCTCGTGGCGCAGCGACCTACACCACTGATGAAAAGCGTAACATTCTTCAGCAGGTAACCGAGTCCGAAGGGCTAGAGCGTTTTCTGCATACAAAGTATGTGGGGCAAAAGCGGTTTTCATTAGAGGGCGGAGAGAGTTTTATTGCTTCAATGGATGAGCTCGTGAACCACGCGGGTGATTGCGGAATTCAAGAGATTGTGGTGGGCATGGCTCACCGGGGTCGTTTGAACGTCTTGGTCAATATCATGGGCAAGATGCCAGGTGATTTGTTTGCTGAGTTTGAAGGCAAGCACACAGAAGGCTTGATTGACGGCGACGTGAAATACCACAATGGTTTTTCTAGCGACCTCTCAACCCGCGGTGGACCTATTCACTTGTCGCTCGCTTTCAACCCCTCGCATCTGGAGATTGTGAATCCCGTGGTCGAGGGCAGTGTGCGTGCGCGGCAAGAGCGTCGCGAGGACGAGCACGGCAAACAAGTGCTACCGATTTTGGTGCATGGGGACGCGGCGTTTGCGGGTCAAGGTGTGGTGATGGAAACCTTGAACTTGGCCATGACGCGGGGCTATGGCACCGGTGGTACGGTGCATTTGGTGATTAATAACCAAATCGGCTTCACGACGTCTGATCCTCGTGACTCGCGCTCTACGATTTACTGTACCGACGTCGCCAAGATGATCGAGGCACCGGTTTTCCACGTTAACGGGGACGATCCTGAAGCGGTTGTGTTTGCCACGCGCTTGGCACTCGATTTTCGGATGCAGTTTGGCCGTGATGTGGTGGTTGATATTGTTTGCTTCCGAAAGCTCGGCCATAACGAGCAAGACACCCCGTCTTTGACACAGCCATTGATGTACAAGCGTATTGGCCAGCATTCTGGGACCCGAAAGCTCTATGCCGACAAACTCACCGCCCAAGGTGTCTTGGCTGAGGACGAGGGCGACGCCATGGTGAAGGCTTACCGTCAATATATGGAAGATGGCGGGCGCACAATCGAACCGGTGTTAACCGATTACAAGAGTAAACACGCCATTGATTGGTCGGGTTACATCGGTGCCAAATGGACAGACCAAGCAGATACCGCGGTTCCCTTGGCAGAGCTTAAGCGGATTGGGGACAAGATCACCACGGTGCCTGAAGGCTTTACCCCTCATGCGCTAGTCAATAAGCTCTTGAAGGACCGACGCAACATGGCGTTGGGCGATCAAAACCTTGACTGGGGCATGGGCGAGCACTTGGCTTTCGCGACCTTGGTGGCCTCCGGGTACTCGGTGCGCATCACGGGTCAAGATTCGGGCCGTGGCACGTTCACTCACCGCCACTCGGTCTTGCATGATCAGAACCGTGAACGGTGGAACGATGGCACCTATGTGCCACTTAAAAATGTGGTTGAGGGGCAGGCACCCTTTACTGTGATTGACTCGGTTTTGTCGGAAGAGGCAGTGTTGGCATTTGAGTACGGGTATTCTTGTGCCGATCCGAACACCTTGACCATTTGGGAAGCACAGTTTGGTGATTTTGTGAACGGTGCTCAAGTGGTGATTGATCAGTTCATTGTGTCTGGTGAAGCGAAGTGGGGTCGGCAATCTGGCTTGGCCCTGATGTTGCCTCATGGCTATGAAGGTCAGGGTCCTGAACACTCGTCGGCCCGCATAGAGAGATTCTTGCAGCTTTGTGCAGACAATAATATTCAAGTGGTTCAGCCAACGACCGCGTCACAGATTTTTCATTTGTTGCGCCGACAGATGATTCGTAAGTTCCGCAAACCGCTGGTCATCATGACACCGAAGTCTCTGTTGCGAACCAAAGATGCCAGTTCGCCACTCAAAGATTTAGCCAACGAACGGTTTCGTCCTGTCATCGGAGAGGTTGACGAGTCGATCAACCCCGCTACCGTCAAACGGGTGCTGGCGTGTTCGGGCAAGATTTATTACGATTTGATTAACGCACGCACCGAACGCAAAGCCAACCACACGGCCATCATCCGAGTGGAGCAGCTCTACCCGTTTGCTCACAAAACATTTGACACCGAGCTGCGCCAGTATCCTAAGGCCACAGAAGTGGTCTGGGTGCAAGATGAGCCGCAAAACCAAGGGCCTTGGTACTACGTCCAGCATCACCTGTTCGGGAACATGTCTGCGGGGCAAAAGTTAGCCTACTCCGGTCGCGCCGCTTCCGCCTCACCCGCTGTGGGTTACTTGGCAAAGCACCAGGAACAGCAGAAAGCATTGATTGATCAGGCATTTGGTCGATTCAAGTCTTTTGTGCTGACCAAATAGGCCTAAATTGCTCCTCTTGGTCCCTCACGATGGGCCCTGCACGACGGCCCCACTGCAGAGCCCCGCGAGTCACACTTTAAAAAATAATTAATTACGGAAAACTTGACATGTCTATATCTGAGGTAGTGGTCCCCCAATTGTCGGAGTCGGTTTCAGAGGCGACGCTATTGACCTGGAAAAAAGCCGTTGGTAGCGCGGTTGAGGCTGACGAGATTTTGATCGAGGTGGAAACCGATAAAGTGGTGCTTGAAGTCCCCGCACCAGCGTCGGGTGTGTTGACTGAAATTGTCAGACCTGATGGAAGCACCGTTACGTCAGGGGAGCTGTTGGCCAAGATTGACACCGCCGCTAAAGCTGCACCTGCGGCAAAAGCGCCAGCGGCCGATGTGCCGACAGCCCCGGCAGCCGCTGCAGCACCGCCGACAGCCGCGTCGACATCCAGTACGGCCTCCGCCGGCATTGCTTCTCCTGCAGCCAATAAAATATTGGCTGAAAAGGGCATGACTGCTGATGGCATGACCGGAACAGGGCGTGATGGGCGTGTAACCAAAGCCGATGCCGTGTCTGCCACACCAGTGGCTGCTAAATCAGCCGCCGCCGCTGCGCCACCCGTGGCCCAGTCGCTTGACGGTCGTGCGGAGCAACGCGTGCCCATGAGTCGGCTGCGCGCTCGCGTCGCCGAGCGGTTGTTGCAGTCGCAGCAAGAAAACGCGATTTTGACGACCTTTAACGAAGTGAATATGCAGGGCGTTATCGATCTGCGTAATCGCTACAAAGAGAAATTTGAAAAAGAGCACGGCGTCAAACTTGGCTTCATGTCGTTTTTTGTGAAGGCAGCCATTGCCGCGCTCAAGCGTTATCCGTTGATTAACGCCTCTATTGATGGCAAGGATGTGATCTACCACGGCTACTTTGACGTGGGTATCGCTGTCGGTAGCCCTCGTGGATTGGTGGTCCCAATTTTACGGGATGCGGATCAAATGACGATTGCCGATATTGAAAAAACGATTGCTGATTTTGGTCGTCGGGCAGCGGATGGCAAATTAGGCATTGAAGAGATGACGGGCGGCACGTTTTCTATTTCCAACGGTGGCGTATTTGGATCCATGCTTTCTACGCCGATCATCAATCCGCCGCAGTCTGCCATCCTAGGCGTGCACGCAACCAAAGATCGTGCTGTGGTTGAGAATGGTCAAATCGTGGTTCGTCCGATGAACTATTTGGCACTGTCCTATGATCACCGCTTGATTGACGGTCGTGAGGCCGTGCTTGGCTTGGTCGCCATGAAAGAGGCGTTGGAAGACCCTCAACGTTTGTTACTTGATGTTTAAACGGAAGATAAATGTCCAAACAATTTGATGTGGTAGTTATTGGTGCCGGACCAGGCGGCTACATTGCCGCTATCCGAGCCGCGCAGCTGGGTATGAAGGTTGCTTGTATTGATGCGTGGCAAAACGATGAAGGCAAGCCCGCTCCAGGTGGCACGTGTACAAATACGGGATGTATTCCTTCAAAAGCCTTGTTGCAATCGTCAGAGCACTTTGAGCACGTGAACCACCAGTTTGCCGATCATGGTATCGAGTGCACGGGGGTGTCGCTTAAGTTGGACCGCATGTTGGGTCGCAAAAGCGAAGTGGTCAAGCAAAACAATGATGGCATCTTGTACCTTTTAAAGAAGAACAAGGTTGAGTTCTTCCATGGCAAGGGTGCTTTCGCGGGTCAAACGGCTGATGGCTGGCAAATCAATGTGTCGGGCAAGACTGAAGCGGCCTTGGTTGGCAAGAGTGTCATTATCGCCACCGGCTCTGCTGCGCGGGAGTTGCCAGGACTGCCGTTTGATGAAAAGCAAGTTTTATCTAACGACGGTGCCTTGCGGATGGATGAGGTGCCCAAGCGCCTTGGCGTGATTGGCGCTGGCGTGATCGGTCTGGAAATGGGTAGTGTTTGGCGCCGTCTGGGTGCTGAGGTAACCGTGCTTGAAGCCATGCCGACATTTCTGGGCGCGGTTGATCAAACCATTGCAAAAGAGGCGTTCAAAATCTTTGGCAAGCAGGGTTTGAAGTTCCACATGGGCGTCAAGCTCGGAGACATCAAGTCAACCGCCAAACAAGTGACGCTGCAATGGACAGACTCAGCGGGCAAAGAACAGAAGCAAGTGGTCGATAAGCTGATTGTTTCCATTGGTCGGGTTCCCTATACGGATGGGCTTGGTGCCGACACCGTGGGTTTGAAACTAGACGAACGCGGTTTTGTAGTGGCCGACGATGATTGCAAGACCAACTTATCGAATGTTTGGGCGGTTGGTGATGTGGTTCGCGGCCCTATGTTGGCTCACAAGGCCGAAGAAGAAGGCGTGGTGGTTGCCGAACGCATAGCGGGTCAACACGGGCATGTCAATTTCAATACGGTGCCGTGGGTGATCTACACATCGCCTGAGATTGCCTGGGTGGGTCAGAACGAACAAGAGTTAAAGGCCGCTGGCGTGCCTTATAAAGCCGGTTCGTTTCCGTTTTTGGCGAATGGCCGCGCCCGCGCTCTCGGTGACACGACGGGTATGGTCAAGGTGTTGGCACACGCAGAGACCGATGAAGTCCTCGGTGTGCACATCATCGGTCCGATGGCTTCTGAATTGATTGCTGAAGCAGTGACCATCATGGAGTTTCGTGGTTCTGCGGAGGACATAGGACGTATTTGTCATGCCCACCCAACGCTGTCTGAATCGATGAAAGAGGCTGCGTTGGCCGTCGATAAGCGTGCCCTGAACTTCTAGCCGTTGGTAGGTTTTTCGTTTGCTGGGCACTGTCCGCTTGGTCAGTGCCCTTTCATTTTGAAGCCATGACTGTTACCGATTACTACGACAATGCCGTGCAAGAGCGGGGATTCTTAAAGGACCGTGCGCAAGAGCGTGCTGTTTCCCGTTTGCAGGGGTTTTCTGATGACTGGGTCACCTTTCGTCATCAGCGTTCTAATCGGTTGAGAAAATTCTTAATTCACCCAGAGGTGCCCAGAGGTGTTTACCTTTGGGGTGGTGTGGGTCGGGGTAAAAGCTTTTTAATGGATGCGTTTTATGCCACTGTGCCAGTGGTGCGTAAAACGCGGGTGCATTTCCATGAGTTCATGCGCGGTGTTCACCGCCAGCTAGAGGAAGTCAAAGGCCAGCAAGATCCGCTAGATGAGGTGGCCAAGCGTATTGCTAAGCGCTATCGCTTGATTTGCTTCGATGAGTTTCATGTCTCTGACATTGCCGATGCCATGATCCTATATAGGTTGCTGTTGAGCCTGTTTGAGCGCGGGACCTCGTTTGTGATGACATCCAATTATGAGCCTTCAACTTTGTATCCCAACGGATTGCACCGTGATCGGGTTTTGCCTGCGATTGACTTGATCTTAGACCGTATGGATGTTTTGAATATTGATAGTGGTGTGGACTATCGGCGCCGCTCGCTCGAGCAGGTTGAGTGTTATCACACGCCAATCAATGAGCAGGCGCAGAAAGCCCTGCAAAGCGCGTTTGACCGGTTGTCTGACGGTGTGGTGTTAGACCCCGTGATTTCTATTGAGCACCGCGAAATTCGTTCCGTGTCTAGATCGCGCAGTGTGGTCTGGTTTGATTTTGACACCTTATGTGGCGGACCACGGTCGCAAAACGACTACTTGGAGCTCGCGAGCCGATTTCACGCCGTGATTTTGTCGGATGTGCCGAAAATGGAGCCACGCCAGTCTTCTGAGGCAAGGCGGTTCACGTGGTTAGTCGATGTGCTGTATGACCATAAGGTCAAATTGATCATATCGGCCGCGTGTGAGCCTGAGGCGCTATACACTGAAGGTCCCATGGCCAATGAATTTCATCGCACGGTCTCTCGTATTTCGGAGATGCAGTCGCGGGAGTACCTTGACCAAGAACGCAGGGCAGCTGTGACGTTATGAGCTTGCCTCCAGATGCTGTCTAGACAATGTTTGATTGATTTAATCCTATGAAAACCCGTGTTTTAACTGGCATCACGACCACTGGTACGCCTCACTTGGGCAACTACGTGGGTGCAATCCGTCCTGCGATTCGTGCGAGCTTAGACCCCAATGTGCAGGCGTTCTTCTTTTTGGCTGACTTTCATGCGTTGATCAAGTGCGAGGATCCGCAACGGATCGCGCGTTCGCGCACTGAAATTGCCGCCACTTGGTTGGCAGCCGGTTTGGATCCCGAGAAAGTGGTCTTTTATCGGCAGTCGGATATTTTGGAGATACCCGAGCTCTGTTGGTTGTTAACTTGCGTGACAGCAAAGGGGCTCATGAATCGGGCTCACGCTTATAAGGCATCGGTTGAGTCCAATCAGGCAAAAGGGCTGGAGGATGATGATGGCATCAACATGGGGCTGTTTTCTTATCCGATTTTGATGGCCGCTGACATTCTGATGTTTAATGCGCACAAGGTACCGGTCGGGCGGGATCAAATACAGCATTTGGAAATGGCGCGTGACATCGGGCAACGTTTTAATCATTTATACCCGAGCCAGCCCCCTTGGTTTGATTTGCCGGCAGCAGCGATCGATGAATCTGTGGCGACGCTCACGGGTTTGGATGGCCGCAAAATGTCCAAGAGCTATCACAACACCATCCCACTATTTGAGGGTGGGCCAAAGGCGTTAAAAGCAGCGGTGGCAAAAATTGTCACTGACTCGCGTGCGCCTGGGGAGCCGAAGGACGCACAACAGTCTAATTTGTTGCCAATTTTCCAGGCATTTGTTAGCCCCGAGCAGACGGCCGTCTTCGTTGATGAGTTGGCGCAAGGACTGGGCTGGGGGGAAGCCAAACAACGTTTGTTGGCTGCGATCGAGGCGGACGTGGCGCCTATGCGTGAGACGTATGACCAGCTCATGGCCAAACCGGATGATGTCGAGGATATTTTGCAGATGGGGGCCAAGCGGGCGCGAGAGATCGCGGTGCCCTTTATGGCCAAGCTGCGCCACGCGGTTGGTATTGGTGCGGTCAGTACCGGCACAGGTACCAGCACCACCGCTGGCTCAACCTCAGAAAAACGCAAAGGCAAGGCGGCCAAAGGACCACGGTTGGTGCAGTTTCGTGATGAGGGGGGTCAGTTTCGGTTCAAGTTGTTGTCAACCCATGGCCAGACCTTGTGTACCTCTGTGGCCTTTACAGATCCCAAGCAGGTTGGGGTCATTCTTCGACAGTTGGAAGTGCGCCATGATGATGTGGCTGTCAAAGCAGAGGGCGAGTCGACCTACGTGTTAATGATCGATGATCAAACGGTTGCCCATGGCCCGACGGTTGAGCCCGTGGCGCAACGCGAAAGCATGTTGGCCGAGACGATCCATGCCCTAAAGGAATTAGCGGTTTGAGCGAACTTGCTGAGATCTTTGGGCCTGAGGGCGCCTTATCAAAACACACGCCGCAGTTTCGTTCTAGACCAGGTCAGATAGCCCTCGCTCAAGCAATTGAAGCCACCATCAGCAAGCGCGGTGTTCTGGTGGCAGAGGCAGGCACGGGCACCGGTAAAACGTTGGCTTATTTGGTGCCGGCGATCTTGTCAGGCGCTAAGGTGCTGGTCTCGACGGGGACACGGACTTTACAAGACCAATTGTTTGCAAAAGACCTGCCGTTGGTGCGTCAAGCGCTGGCTGTGCCTTTGGTGATTGCCTTGCTAAAAGGCCGGGCAAATTACGTTTGCCACCACTATTTAGAACGGTTGCAAGACGATCCTGAGGCGTTGCGTTCGAGGAATGAGATTTTTTGGTTGCGACAAATCCGCCAGTTCGCGGCGACGTCGCACACGGGCGATCGTGCCTCATTGGCCAGTGTGCCTGAGGACGCCGATATCTGGAACCGAGTGACTTCTACGCGAGAAAACTGCTTGGGCCAGGAGTGTCCGCACGTTAAAGAGTGCTTTGTTTATAAGGCTCGACGAGAAGCGCAAGACGCCGATTTGGTGGTAATCAATCACGCTTTATTCATGGCAGATGCGGCATTAAGAGAAGAGGGGATATCAGATCTTCTTCCCGAGGCTGATGTGGTGGTTTTTGATGAAGCGCACCAATTGCCGGCGGTCGCGACCCGATTTCTCGGCCAATCCTTGTCCACAGGTCAGCTACAGGATTTGGCGCGGCAATCAGAGGCCATGGGGTTGTCGCATGCGCGGGAGGCCTTGAAATGGAGCCAGGTCGGTGAAGCACTGGCCCAGTCAGTCAAGGCGTGGCGACTGGCTTGTGACTGGATTGATCAGAGTCCTAACAAACGGGCCATCCCTGCTGATGTGCTGGAGCAGCCTGAAGCGATGAGCGCATTTGATGCTATGACCAAGGCGCTTGACGCGGTGGTCAAGGCGCTTGTGGCTCATGAGGCCCAACACCCTGACTTGGCGGCGCTTGCGCGCACCGGTCAGACCTGTCAAGCGCGCCTCTATCTGTGGCAGCAAGTGCTGTCCGAACGGGGCGAAGAAGGCCTCGCGGACATGATCTATTGGCTAGAAAACACGGCGCAACATGTGCGCTTTAATGTGGCCCCGTTGTCAATCACTGAGGCGTTTTCGAGGGACAAGCAGGGTGGGCAAGCATGGGTGTTTTTGTCGGCAACGCTGTCGGTGAAGGGCGACTTTGGGCATTTCATCGATCGATTGGGCCTAGACAACGCGCAGACCCATCGCGAGCCGTCGCCCTTCGATTATCAATCGTCGGGCTACCTATGTGTGTCAAAAGACTTGCCTGCGGTTAATCATCCTGACTATGCGGCTGCCTTTGCCCGCTGGATATTCCCTGTGATCGTTCGTAATCAAGGCGCCACGCTGGTGTTGTGCACGACATTGCGGGCGGTCGAGCGGGTCGCCGAGACGCTGCAGCAGCTTTATACCGAACAAGACCTTGACTGGCCCGTGCTTCGGCAAGGGACACAACCTCGGCAGGCGCTCTTAGAGGCTTTTCGCGAAAAGGCGAATGCGGTGCTTGTGGGCAGTGCAACTTTTTGGGAGGGAATCGATGTGGCGGGTGAAAGATTAACGGTGGTGGCAATTGACAAGTTGCCTTTTGCACCACCAGATGATCCTATCTTGCAGGCTCGTCTAAAGGCTTGTCGAGACCGTGGTGGCAATCCGTTTCTTGAATTTCAGGTGCCAGAGGCCGCCATTGCGCTCAAGCAAGGCGCGGGCCGTTTGATTCGTAGTGAGCAGGACTGGGGTGTATTGCTTGTTGGCGACAGCCGATTGGTTGACAAACCCTATGGCAAAGCGTTGTGGCAGGGCTTGCCGCCATTTCAGCGCACCCGCGTTACGCAAGATATCTTAGATTTCATTGCCACGCGGCGGCCAGCCGCCTAAAAATATCGCAAAGGATTCCAATAGCTGTAATCAGATTCTGGTAGCCCCTGTGCAATCAGGACCGTATCTGGGTAGTTTTGTAGCAGCACTCGTTCGGCGTCTTTACTCAACTCAGGCATGCCTAGCTTTTCGTACGAGGCCATGATGATGTAGAGCGCTTCTTCGGCCGCGGGCACGCCTTCGAAATCCGTCAGAATCACTTGCGCGCGATTGATCGCTGCCACATAGGCTGCGCGCTTGAAATAAAATTCGGCTGTGTGCAGTTGATTCTCAGCCATGGTGTTGATCAGCCAATTCATGCGAGAACGAGCGTCGTCGGCGTAGCGGCTTTGGGGATAGCGAGTCACGAGCGTATTAAATGAATCGTAGGATTCTCGCAGCGCTTGCGGATCACGTTCAGCAGGGTCTTGCTGCGTCAAGAAAGACAATGCCGCGCTCGGTGGCGTGAACAGAATCAAACCGCGCAGAAACAGCATGTAATCGGAGCCTGGGTGGCTAGGGTACTGGCGTTGAAATCGCGAAATGGTGGCGAGCGCCAACTCGGGTTCTCCCGTTTTCCATTGAACGTACGCCAAGTTAATCAAGGCTTGTTGAGCGTAAGGGCCAAATGGAAAGCGTGCTTCTACAGCCATAAAGCGGTCACTGGCGTCTTGCCAAGCGCCGGCATTCATGTCGGCTTTACCCGCGTTGAACAACCGTTCCACCGGCCAATTGGCCGTCTCGTCGGTCTCGTCGGAGCCGAAAGAGGAGCAGCCCGTGGCAATTAACGCAAACGCCATTAGTAGAGCCAAGCAGGCTAGGCGTAGGCGGTGTGAGACTGACGGCAAGACAAAAGAAGGAGTTAAGGTCACGCAAGCTTCCTGAGTGTTAGCATTTATCTAGATTATAGGACTCGAAACAAATACCGTGAACCGCATCATAAACGCTGATGAGCATCCTGACGACCCCAGCCCGCCCACTCAACCATTAAAGGCCGCGCAAAGGCGGTTTGTCGTCCCCGATCAAGTCTGGGGCGAGCGTTTGGATAAGCACCTCGCCCTTTGCTTGCCTGAGCATTCGCGGGGTCGGTTACAGGGCTGGATTGAAAAAGGCCATGTTCACGTCAATGACCAGCCGCAAACCAAAGTCCGATACCGCGTATCGGGCGGTGATGTGATTGTGGCGCACCTTCAACCCGGTGAAGAAAGTTTAGCCTATGGACCAGAAAAAGTCGCCTTCGAGATTGTCGCACGCACCGACCACTGGTTGGTTATCAACAAACCGGTGGGGTTGGTGGTGCATCCAGGCGCTGGCAACTGGGGCGGCACGCTGTTGAACGGTCTTTTATTTATTGATGCGGATTTGTCGGTTGTGCCCCGCGCAGGCATTGTGCACCGATTAGACAAAGATACCTCGGGTTTGATGGTAGTGGCTCGCACGATCACGGCCCAAACGCACTTGGTGCGTCAGCTGCAAGCACGCCAAGTGCATCGCGAGTATGTGGCGCTTTGTCATGGCCATATCCAGTCGCCGCAATTGAGTGTGGATCAGCCCATTGGTCGTGACGCGCGGGTGCCCGTCAAAATGACGGCGCAAAGACCCGTGGCCCCTAAAGAGGCGCTCACGCATGTGTCTCGCAAAAGGTTAGGTCTGTTGGACGGGCAGCGCGTCAGCGAAATCGTTTGTCGGTTAGAGACGGGCCGTACCCATCAAATAAGGGTGCATTTAGCCAGTTTGGGTCACCCTTTGGTGGGTGATGTGTTGTATGGCGGACAGCCTTTGGGTCTGGCCTCACGCCAAATGTTGCACGCCAGGGCTCTTGGTTTTGAGGATCCAGAAACGGCGCAGACACAAGCTTTTGAGTGCGACCTGCCGTCAGATATGGCGACGGTGCTGATGCAGACGCAATGGCTTGAGTCTGGCGCATGAGTAGGCCCACAACCAACCCTTCATGGCTTGAGCCTGGCCCGGGGTTTGACGGCGTTCGCGTGTTGACCACCACTCGATTTGGTGGTGCCAGTCAAGCACCTTACGATTGTTTAAATCTCGCTCTTCACGTGGGTGACGATCCGATTGCTGTGGCGGCCAACCGGGCGCAGATGCGACAAGTTTTGCCCGATGATCCCATTTGGCTTAATCAAGTGCATGGCACGCGTGTGATCGATGCGGATGCTATCAACCTGACAGAAACATTTGAAGCGGATGCGGCCGTGACCTGCTGCAATCACCGAGTTTTGGCGATACAAACGGCTGATTGCATGCCCATTGTGATCGGTGCGGGTCAGGAGATACTGGGGGTTGCGCATGCCGGCTGGCGCGGATTGGCTCGAGGCATCTTGCCAGCATTGATTGGTGCCATGCAGCATAAGCAAGTTGCGCTCGGCGATCTGTCCCCTTTGCAATGGCGCGCCTGGATTGGGCCTTGTATCGGCCCGGCGGCGTTTGAAGTGGGCCAAGAGGTTTATGACGCCTTCGTAACGATCAACCCGGCGTGCCAGTCGTTCTTTTTGCCGGTTTTCGATGCACCGCACAAATGGCTTTGTGATTTGCCGGGTTTGGCGGTTTATCAATGTCAGCGACTGGGGATCGATGCCGCCATGTGGTGTGGGTTGTGTACAGTAGATGATGCACAAGGTCGTTTCTTTAGTTATCGTGACCAAGGTCGCACGGGACGAATGGCGACTTTGGCGTGGTTAGACAGGGCTTGAAATATGACGACGTTTTTGGGTTACTACCGTTGACAAGCGATTAAGGACAGCGCAGGATTCTATGGGCTGGCAAAGATGAAACGATCAAAGATGAACCGATAAAAAAGGAAGTGAATCGAAAGTGTATATACCGTTTACAAACCCTTGGACCGCTTCTAGTTGTTTAGATCAGCAAGATTTGGCTGAATTGCAAACGGTTTTTATGAATCGATGGCAAGCCCTCTCGCAAGCAGCTGCCTCCGGTGCACTGCCACCTGTGGCCGATAGGCGATTCAAAGGTGACGACTGGGGCGAAAGCCCAATGCACCTTCTGATGGCGCATTTGTATTTGTTATCTGGCGAGGCAATGAAGCAGCTTGTCGAGGCCTCTCATGCGGAGCCGTCGGTCAAGGACCAGTTGCGATTCTCAGTGATGCAATGGGTCGATGCTTTATCGCCCGCGAACTTTTTGGCGACCAATCCTGAGGCGCAAAAAGCGCTCGTGCAGTCTGGCGGCCAGTCTTTGCAAGCAGGTATCACCAACTTCCTTGAAGACCTACAAAAAGGCCGAATCACTCATACCGACGAAAGCCACTTTGAGGTGGGTCGTAATCTGGCGATGTCGCCAGGCGCGGTGGTGTTTAGAAACAAATATTTCGAACTGCTGCAATTCGAGCCGAAAACCAAAACCGTATTCGCCAGGCCTTTATTGATGGTCTCGCCTTGTATCAACAAGTACTACATTCTCGATCTTCAACCCGAGAACTCTTTGGTCAATTTCTTGGTTGAGCAGGGTTTTACTGTTTTTGTGGTTTCCTGGCGCAACCCCTTGCCCGAAGACAAAGATGGCATTGAGTTGGCCAGCTGGGATGACTATATTGAAGACGGCTTGATCAAAGCGATTCAGGTGGCAAGTGAAATATCAGGACAACCAAAAATTAACGTGCTGGGTTTTTGTGTTGGCGGCACAATGCTATCAACTGCATTAGCGGTGTTGGCTGCTCGCCGGCAATCGCCAGCGGCCTCATTGACCTTGTTGGCGACGATGTTGGATTTTCTGGATACCGGCGCACTGGGTGTGTTTGCCAACGAGCAGCATGCGCAGATGCGTGAGAAGGCCATTGGGCAAGGCGGTTTGATGACGGGTCGCGAATTGGGCAATACGTTCTCGGCTTTACGACCCAATGAATTGGTTTGGAATTACGTCGTGTCTAACTATTTGAAGGGTCAGGCGCCGATCCCGTTTGATTTGTTGTATTGGAATAGCGACAGCACGAATCTACCAGGTCCATTTTTTACCTGGTATTTCCGAAACACATACATTGAAAACAAGCTCGCCCAACCGGGTGCTGTGAAAGTGTGTGGCAATAACGTGGATTTCGGAAAGATCAAAATTCCAGCCTACATCCAAGCTTCTAAAGAAGATCACATCGTGCCATGGAAAACGGCGTATCTTTCGTCTCGTTTGTTGGGTGGGCCTGTGAAATTCATGCTTGGCGCCTCGGGACATATTGCAGGTGTGATTAACCCCGCCTCAAAAAATAAACGCAGTTATTGGACGTCTGGCCACAGCAACGAGGTGGCGCCAGAGCAGTGGTTTGAGTCGGCTTCTGAGCAGCCAGGCAGTTGGTGGTTAGATTATGTGACTTGGCTCAAGGCGGCGTCTGGCAAGCGAGTGCCCGCGCGTAAAAAATTGGGTTCGACCCAACTGCCACCGCTTGAGGCGGCGCCGGGTAGCTATGTGAAGACGCGAGCGACATAAACAGAGATGGGGCTTCAGTGCATGGCGTGAGTACACATCTAGAGCGAATCCAAAAAACGGATCACATTGGTCCAATAATCGAGGAGATGGCACATGAGTAAACGGGTTGCATACGTCACAGGTGGGATGGGCGGCATTGGCACAGCCATTTGCCAGCGTTTGGCTCGCGAAGGGATGACGGTGGTGGCTGGCTGCGGTCCGAGTCGAGATTATGATTTGTGGCTCAAAGAGCAGTCCGAACAAGGATTCACCTTCTACGCCTCCGTTGGTAATGTGGCCGATTGGGATTCAACGGTTGTGGCCTTCGAAAAAGTCACCGCAGAACATGGCCCAGTGGAAGTGCTCGTCAACAACGCGGGTATTACGCGTGATGGTACGTTTCGCAAGATGTCGCAAGACGATTGGCGTGCGGTCATGGACACTAACTTAAACAGTCTTTTCAATGTGACCAAACAAGTCATTGAAGGCATGGCAGACACGGGTTGGGGGCGCATTGTCAACATCAGTTCGGTCAATGGCCAAAAAGGGCAGTTTGGGCAAACCAATTACGCCACTGCCAAAGCGGCGATTCATGGCTTCACCATGTCGTTGGCACAAGAGGTGGCGAGCAAAGGGGTCACCGTGAATACGGTCTCGCCTGGCTATATTGGTACTGACATGGTGCGCTCGATACGTCCTGACGTCCTCGAAAAAATTGTGGCAACCATCCCAGTCAAACGTTTGGGAGAGCCCTCGGAGATTGCTTCAATCATTGCTTGGATTGCTTCAGAGGATGCCGGGTTTGCAACCGGTGCGGACTTCTCTTTGAACGGTGGTTTGCATATGGGTTAGGCGACACGCCCTTTAGGACGGTTTAGACCGTCCTCGTTGACCCGTTTTCAAGTTCAATCTTTTAGGTTGGGCTTTCTTAGGCAGGAAAAAGCATGGAAGATACCACCCCACAAGGGCCAGTCAGGCTCATCAAGAAGTATCCCAACCGCCGCTTATACGACACAGAAACGAGCGCTTATATTACTTTGGTGGATGTGAAGCGGTTGGTGCTTGATAACGTAAATTTTCAAGTGATTGATGCCAAGTCTGGACAGGAGCTCACGCGCAGTATTTTGTTGCAGATCATCTTGGAAGAGGAGAGTGGTGGTGTGCCTATGTTCTCTTCTTCCATGCTGGCTCAAATCATCCGCTTTTACGGCCACGCCATGCAGGGCATGATGGGTGCTTATTTAGAGAAGAACCTACAAGCCTTCAAAGAAATCCAAGACAGCATGACGGATCAGTCCCAACACATGTATGGTGCACAATTCACCCCAGAAGCGTGGACCCAGTTCATGAAAATGCAAACGCCTATGCTCCAAAACATGATGAATAACTATGTTGAGCAAAGCAAGAACGTATTTGTTCAAATGCAGGACCAAATGCAAGATCAGACTCGCGCGATGTTCACTGGTTTTCCATTCAAACCCAAGGACGATTGAACCGGCTATAACGACTGTGCAGGTGCAGGTGCAGGTGGTGTTTGGGGTTTTGTTGCTGTGAAGACTGTGGTGACTGAGATGGCGAGGTAATTTAGATGGGTATCACGACCCTAAAAGGGGCCTGCCACTGCGGGCAGGTGAAGTTTGAAGTGCATGCTGAACCGAGGGGTGCACGCCGCTGTGATTGTTCTTTGTGTCGGCGAAAGGGAGCGGTTATGCTCACCGCCACTGAAGATGAGTTTCGTGTGATTGCTGGCGAGGACAATCTCTCGATGTACCAATGGAACACACGACAAGCGCGGCATTACTTTTGTAAGACCTGCGGCATTTATACGCACAACTGGCGCCGTAGTGCGCCTGAATTTGGCTATAACAGCGGGTGTATCGAGAATCTTGATTTATCGACGCTAGCCGATGTGCCAACACGGCCCGGTAGCGAGATGAGCCTAGTTGACTCCCCGCCCGCTTAGTCGCGGTCAATGGTTGTCAAATCGGCTGTCAGTGCCGGTGAGCGGTTGATTGACATACAGGTCTTGGCCCGCACCGCTGCGGACCACCCCGTTTTTACCGAAGCAGATGGCGTGACCCATACGCGGCAATTGGCGGTAGGTCGACAGGATTTGGCTAATCAACGGCTCTTTGACGGCGGTTAGAGGGTCGATATCGGGGACTTGACAACGCGGACAGGGTTTCACCAAAGCGATTTCGATCGGGTGGTTCTCTGAGCCCAAGTAAAGCCAAGTGATCTCATCCTCCGCGTGGGCGGCTAAGCCGTCAATGATGATGTTTGGCCTAAATCTTAGTGGGTCCACAGGGGGCAGTCCAAGTTCCTGAGCCTTGGCGTTGAACAGGTCTAGCGCGGCGCGTGAGACAACATTGATGGCATAGCCATCGGCAAATTGGACGGCTGCCCTTTGCTCACCGGTCCAAGCGATATCGCTCAGTCGGGTTTCGCTAGGGGCGAATTGGACCAGATAAAACTGTTTGCCTGGCACCTCCAGAAAACGATCTAACCATGCGTTGGCCTCTGTGCCTAAGTCAATGGCTAGCAATGAATCCGCCCAAATCTTGATGGGCCTTAGTGGTTTGCCGACCGCTGTTTCAGGCGTGATCACGGGTAGTGCCAAATCTGGCTGACCAGGCGCACTAAGGGTGATGGTGTCATTGGAAAGCGTGGGAGTGATCCAGGCCAAATGAGGGATTTGTCGTTGGGTCTGGCATTGACCGTTTTGGTCTACGATCATCCATTGTCGATCGTATTTCAATCCATGTGAGGTGAGCGTTGCGCGATCGCAGGCAACCGAGGCGCAAGATTTGATAGGATAGATCAGTAGCGTTGATATCGCGCCGCTAAAGTCAGACATAATAGGTCACGTAATCGAAGTGTTGATCGCCTAAGCATAGACGTTTTCCTGCGCGCTGTGGCGAAGATCACTCGCACACAAGGAGAAGGTAATGCCGTCATTTGACGTGGTGTCTGAAGTGGACAAGCATGAGTTAACAAACGCGGTCGATCAGGCCAACCGAGAGTTGTCCACGCGCTTTGATTTTAAGGGTGCTCAGGCTAAGTTCGAATTGGAAGACTTTGTGGTGACATTGCACGCACCAAGCGCTTTTCAGACCAAGCAGATGTTGGATATTTTGCGTGGCCGTATCAGTGCCCGGGGGATTGATGTACGTTCACTCGAGGAGGCTGATGTCATCGAGAACTTGAGTGGTGCGCGTCTGCTCGTGACGGTCAAACAGGGCATTGAGCAGTCGGTCTCAAAAAAGTTGATTGCGGCTATCAAGACAGCTAAATTAAAAGTTGATACGCAGATCCAAGGTGAGAAGTTACGAATCACCGGTAAAAAGCGTGATGACCTGCAATCAGCCATCACGCTTTTAAAAGCAACCGAAGTCGATCTACCGTTGCAATACGATAATTTTAGGGACTAACGCTGACCTTGGCGTGTATTTTTGAAGAGCGACTTCAGTTGCCGGGGCTGGCAACGCCAGTACTGCGGGGGCGCGGATACATCGGCGCCAAGCGCTGCCGCGGCATGCCAACCCCAACGCGGGTCATATAAAACACCTCTAGCGAGCGCGACCAAGTCCGCTTGACCATTGGCGATGATGGCCTCGGCTTCATCGGGTTCTGTGATCAGGCCAACGGCGATGGTGGTTAGTCCGGTCGCGGCTTTGATTTGTTCGGCAAAAGGGACTTGATAGCCTGGCTCGAGTTTGATTTGTTGCGCCGCGCTCACGCCACCGCTTGAGACGTGGATAAAGTCACAGCCCTTTGCTTTCAGCTCACTAGCCAATGCAATCGTTTGTTCGAGGTCCCAGCCGCCGGAGACCCAGTCGGTCGCTGAGACACGAATGCCGACGGTGACGTGATCGGGGGTAACGGCTTTGATCGCCTCAAACAGCTCTATGACAAATCGCATCCGATTGGCTAATTCGCCGCCGTAGGCATCTTGGCGTTGGTTGGCGATAGGCGAGAGAAATTGGTGCAACAAATAACCATGCGCGGCGTGTAGTTCGATGCCGTCGAAACCCAATCGAACCGCTCGTTTGGCGGTGTCGACAAAGGCTGTTTTGATCCGCGCCAAACCCGCCTCGTCTAGGGCGAGGGGGGCGGCTTCATTGTCTAAATGAGGGACAGCAGAAGGTGCACAGGCTTGCCAACCGCCTTGCGCCGCAGAGAGTTGTAAGCCGCCTTCCCATGGTCTGGCGCTCGAGGCTTTGCGCCCGGCGTGGTTGAGTTGAATCATCCATTTGGCCGATGAAACGGGCCGTACAGCAGCCATGACTCTGGCTAAAGCTTGTTCATTATCGTCATTCCAAAGGCCAAGGCAGCCCGGCGTGATGCGACCAATGGCCTCTACCGCTGTGGCCTCTAAAAAGACGGTGCCCGCACCAGACATGCCTAGATTACCCAAATGCATGATGTGCCAGTCTGTCGCGTTGCCTTGGTCGGCAGAGTATTGACACATGGGTGCGACGACGATGCGATTGTCTAGGGTGAGTGGACCTAGCTCCATAGAACTAAACAATTGACTCATGACAAAGGGCTCCTTAATCCATCATCATAGCGTTGCGCAAGCCCTGGCGCCAGAGCAGCACTTGAGCAGCACTTAAGCCAACACTGGAGGGTCACAATTAAGTGGGTTATTTAATGACTTTTTGGTAGATCCACGGACTTGATCGCTGGCTTTTTAGCGCCAGGTGGTACAAACTAGGATACTGAGCCCGGCCATTAAGGTTGGGTTGTCGAGAAAAGAAAGGAGAATTTCTATGCATTGTAAACAATGGTTATTGGCGGCTTTGATGACCTTTTCAGTATCGTTTGGTGGCCTGGTTGCGGCAGACACCTCCAAAAAACCTGACGCGCAAATTACCATCAGTGAAACCCAGTTCGGCTTTATCATTGGCGGCAGCGTTGGGGACGGCGAGCTCATCGTTGACGGCAAAAAAATGCCTTTCAAGATCGGTGGGCTGGGTTTGGGTGTTAATTTCGGTATCTCCAAAATGTCCGCCAGCGGTGATGTCTACGACATGAAGAAAGTCGAGGATTTTCCAGGTAACTATGCCCGTGCGAGTGGCAACCTGACCGTCGGTAAAGGCGTCGGTGGCATGACCTTGCAAAACGAGAAGGGCGTGGTCCTGCAGTTGAACGGATCAACCGAGGGTTTGCAGTTTGATGTGAGTGCCGGTGGCGTCAATATCTACTTTCCCAAGTAGGTCATGTCGCTCTAAAAAAGCGCCCTTTGGGCGCTTTTTTAGTATGGGTTGCCTGCGGATTGCCTGCGGATTGCCTGTGGGTTACATGACGGTTGCCTGTTTTTTGCCCATTACTTGCCCATCGGTTGCTTGTTAGCCAAACGCGAATTCGGGCATACTAATGCTCACCGAAACTGAGTATGTGTCAGCAAAGCCTCACAACACAGAACAAAAACGAACAACACACAGACAAAGCAATGACTAAAAAAATACTAGGGTGCATCGCCGATGATTTTACCGGTGCCACCGATCTGGCCAATAACTTGGTCAGGGGTGGCATGCGAGTCATACAAACCATTGGCGTACCGAGCGGTGCTTTGCCCGAGACGGTCGATGCGGTGGTGGTTTCACTAAAGTCCCGAACAATTCCTGCGGCTGATGCGATCGCGCAGTCGCTCGAGGCGCTGCACTGGCTGCAATCGATAGGAGCCAGTCAGATATATTTCAAATATTGCTCAACCTTTGACTCGACCCCGGAGGGCAATATTGGACCGGTGACCGATGCGTTGATGAAGGCTTTGGGTTGTGACTTTACGGTGGCGACACCGGCGTTTCCAGATGCGGGGCGAACGGTCTATCTAGGTTATTTGTTTGTGGGTGATGGCTTGCTCAATGAGAGCGGGATGCAGGATCACCCACTCACCCCGATGACAGACGCGTGTCTGCCTCGGGTGCTGCAACCTCAGACACGGCATCGGGTTGGGCTAGTGGATTACCGTGCCGTGCAGTCGGGTGAGCAGGCGATTCGAGCGCAGTTTGAGTCCCTGCAAACGATAGGGGTCGGCATCGCCGTGCTTGATGCGATTTCAAATGAGGATCTGCTGCGTTTGGGCGCTGCCGTTAAGGATTTGCCTTTGCTGACGGCGGGCTCTGGGTTGGCTTTGGGCTTGCCGGCGAACTTTGGTGTGTCTCCCAATGATGAGGCGGCAATGTTGCCGCCTCCCAAAGGCTATCAGGCGATCCTGTCGGGAAGTTGTTCACGGATGACTCAAGCTCAAGTCGCGCACTTTGTGAAGCACGGCGGGTTTGCCCATCGCCTTGACCCCTTGGTGGCGCAAGAGAATCCAACGCACATTGATTGGCTCACGCGACAGGCGTTAGAGGACCTCGCGCTCGGGCAAGGTCCTGTTTTGGTTTACGCCACGGCATCGCGAGAGGCGCTAGACGATGTGCAATCGAAACTCGGGGCGGCCACGGCTGGTGCCCAAGTGGAGCAATGGCTCTCTGAGATTGCGATGTCGTTGTGGCAGGCGGGGGTGCGCCAGTGGGTGGTGGCCGGTGGCGAGACCTCGGGGGCGGTGGTACAGGCTTTGGGGCTCGATCAATTGCGTATCGGCCCCCAGGTCGCACCGGGGGTGCCCTGGTGCCATGCGCAGTCGGGGCCCGATGGTGAGCCATTGCATATCTGTTTGAAATCAGGCAATTTCGGCGATCACGATTTTTTTGTAAGTGTTTTTGATCGGTTAACGCCATGAGGTTGCCTGACGTGCCCGTTCAGTGGGTGTCTCAAGCGCAGGCGATTTGTCAGATGGGGCAGCGGCTGGATCGACTGGGTTATGTGCATGGCACCACCGGCAACATCAGTGTCAAAGTGCCATTTGATGCGCAACACGGTTTCATGATCACGCCGACCGATGCTTGCTTGGGCCTACTTGATCCGGCACGTTTGGCGGTGGTGGATGCGAGCGGTGAGCAGCGGTTTGGCGACCGAGCCAGTAAAACGTTGACATTACATCGCAAGATTTACGAGACCGACATCACGGCGAGGGCCGTGATCCATACCCACTCACATCACCTGGTGCTACTGACGTTGCTAGGTGTCTGGCGAGACGATGAGATCCTGCCGCCGATCACGCCGTATCAAGTGATGAAGGTGGGCCGTGTGCCACTTATTCCCTATGCCTTGCCGGGCGATCCCAGCGTTGCAACGGCTGTGGCAAAAGCGATATCGACGGCTAGCGACCAGGGCGAGCGCTTGCGTGCGGTGATGTGTGAGCGCTTGGGCCCCCAAGTCTGGCATGAAGACTTGGGCAAGGCGGGCGCGGTACTTGAGGAGTTAGAGCAAACCGCGCGTCTATGGTTGGCCGCTCAGCATCGGCCCGATCAGTCACCGGTATCACCCTTGTCGTCGGCCCAGTTAGCGGCCTTGCGAGAACGGTTTCCCAACCAGTGAAAGACGGGCCCGGGGGGCGCCGATCAGACGACCGTCGCTGTGGCGGCACCATCCATGTTGATATTGACGCCTGTGACATAGCTGGCTTGGTCTGAGGCCAGAAATACCACGGTCTGGGCAACTTCTTCGGGCGTGGCCAAGCGCCCTAGCGGCACCTTTTGAGTGGCACGCTTCATGGCCTCTTCCATGTCAATGCCTTCTTGCTTGCAGACGATTTCCAAACCTTCCTTCAGACGCTCGGTTAAGGTTTGACCTGGATTCACGGCGTTGACCCTGATGCCTTGGGGACCAAATGCGGCTGCCATGCCGGCGGTGGCCAACATCAAAGCGGCGTTGGCGCTGCCGCCTGCCAAGTGGATGGGAGAGGCGGTTTTGCCGCCGGCACCGATCACGTTCACAATCACGCCTTTCCCACGGTTGGCCATGCGCTTGACCACCGGATCCATGACGTTGATGTAGGTGAAGAATTTGGCATCGAAGGCGTCACGCCAAGCCATGGTTGTGAGTTCGGCTGCGGGTGTGCGTTTGGCGGCACCTGCGGAGTTCACCAGCACATCGAGCTCACCAAAACGGGCCTGTGCTTTATCGATTGCAGCCAGGGCGGCTTTGTCGTCTTTTAAGTCGGCAGCAAAGACTGCGATCTGGGCTTGTGGAAATTCGGTTTTAAGGGTCTTTTCTGCGGCCTCTAGCGTGCCCAAATCGCGCGCCACTAGGCTGACGTGGGCGCCTTCCTCAGCAAAAGCGCGGGCGCAAGCCAGCCCAATGCCTTTGCTGCCACCGGTGATTAAAACGTGTTTGTTTTGTAGTTTAAGGTTCATATCATCTCCTTGATGAAGTTAGGCAAGCTTGTTGTGAGCGTTGCTGGGGTTTAGGGCTTATCGGTTCTCGGGGCGTATCGTTTTTTAGGGTTTTATCGAATGACCTCTTGATTGATGAGTGACTCAATCTCAGCGTCATCGTAGCCCAGCGATCTCAGAATCTGGGCGCTGTGCTCCCCAATAGAGGGCGGTGGGTGTCTGACCCCAAGTCGCTGTTGATCCATGACGAGTGGCAAAAGCGGCACGAAGGTTTCGATGGCTTTGCCAGCGCCACTGCAGTCGGCGGCGATGGACAGCGGTGCAAGGCCACCCGTGGCTGTCAGGTGAGGGTCGGAAAACAAATCTTCAGGGCGCGTAATCGGGGCATAAGGCAGGCCCCTTGCTTCAAACCGGCGACTTAATTCGATGGCGCTGAGATCGGCAAATCGTTGACGCAAATAAGGCATCAGCCAGTCCCTGGCTTGTACGCGTAGGTTATTGGTTTTAAGGCGATCTTCAGCGAACAGCGTCGTTAAGTCGAACTCATCACAAAAGATCTGCCACTGGGTGTCGCTCACCACAGATAAAAAAACTTGCTCGCCATCTTTAACGGTAAAAACGTCATAGATGCCCCAAGCGCTCACACGGTTTGGCATGGGTGCGGCGGGCTTACCAGTGACGGCAAACTGCATCATGTGTTGGGCGACCAAAAAGACATTGTTCTCAAAAAGCGCGCTGGTAACGCTTTGGCCTCGTCCATTGCGCTGTCTGGCTTGCAAAGCCGCCAAGACGCCGATGGCGCCAAACATGCCGCCCATGATGTCGTTGACGCTTGAGCCGGCTCGCAAAGGCTTACCTTCGGGGCCTGTCATATAAGCCAATCCACCCATCATCTGGACGACTTCATCGAGAGCGGTGCGGTGATCATAGGGGCCTGGCAAGAAGCCTTTGTGTGAGGCATAAATCAATCTGTCGTTCAGGGCCTTTAACGCCGCTTCTCCAAAACCGAGCCACTGCATGGTGCCGCTCTTAAAGTTCTCGCTAAAGACATCGGCTCCTTGAATCAATTTCAAGACAATTTCTTTGCCTTTAGGCGATTTGATATCGACGGCGAGGCTTCGCTTATTGCGATTGAATAATGGGAAAAACCCCGCACCCGATCCGTGAAGGTCGCGGGTGTTGTCGCCCTTGATTGGTTCTATTTTGATGACATCGGCGCCCAAGTCTGCGAGGATCATGCCACAGGTTGGGCCCATGACCATGTGCGTGCATTCAATCACACGCAGACCATTTAGCGGTAGCTCATCAAACATGGATTTGTGTTTGTGTTTGTGTTTGTACTTCTGCATGTTGTGCAGAGGCGGACACGAACCCCTTCGGGAGGCCAGCTTCAGGTGTCATCCCATACAGGAGCTCTTGCGGTAGGCCTTGTTTGAGTGGTTCGCGTGCGGCCAATAGCTTTTCTAAGTCGATGCCGGTGCGCAGCCCCATGGCTTCAAACATGAAGACCAAGTCTTCGGTGACGACATTGCCTGAAGCCCCTGGCGCGTATGGGCAGCCGCCCAGTCCACCAAGCGAGGCATCAAATGTGCGTACCCCCGCGTGGTAGGCAGCCAAGCAGTTGGCCAGTCCCAGTCCTCGGGTGTTGTGCATATGGGCGGCGCCTGTTTTATCGCCGATCACGGCCCGCACCTGATGAAATAAGCGGCTGACCTGCGTTGGATTACCCATACCTGTGGTGTCAGATAGCCCGGCTTCGTCAGCGCCCGCATCGATGGCTGCCCGTGCCAGCCAAACCACCTCTTCTTCGCTCACCCGGCCTTGTATGGTGCAGCCAAAGGCCGTCGAGATGCCGGCTTCAACTTTGATGTGAGGCGCTTGTTCGTCGCGCAGTCGAATGACTTTAGCGACTTCGTCCACCATTTCTTGGCGCGTTTTTTTGACGTTGGCTAAAGAATGGGGTTCGCTAGCGGAAACGGGCATCGTTAGCTTCTGGGCACCCGCATCGATAGCTGCTTGTGCGCCTTGGGCGTTTGGCACCAGGGCCATGATGGTGACACCTGGATACTGAAGCGCATGACGCACGATTTGGGCGGTGTCAGCCATTTGAGGCAACAGCTTGGCTGAAACAAATGAGCCTACCTCGATTTCTTTGATGCCAGCGGCAACCAAAGCGTCTATCCAGCGTTTTTTATCTGTGGTGGACATGATGCCTTTGACAGATTGCAATCCGTCTCGTGGTCCGACCTCACTGATCAGTATGTCTGTTCTCATATTGTCTCTGTCTTTTGTTGCGCGGCGCGATCGTTTCGGTTCTCGTAACAGGACTATCATCTCACGAGGCGCCCCTGCTGTGGCGTGTACATAGTGGAATGGCAAATGGATAAAAAAAGGCGATGTTGATGACCTTAGCGTATGAAATCCGAGCGGCTGACTATGCAAACCTTGCCGATCGTCAGGCATTGCTTGCTTTGCTTGATGCGTATGCCTGCGATCCGATGGGTGGTGCACAGCCGCTGTCTGAGGCCGTTAAAACGCGTTTATGCGATGCGCTCGGCGCATTTAACGGCGCGCGCAGTTGGCTGGCTTGGCACGGCAGTCAACCGGTTGGTTTGTTGAATGCTTTTTTGGGGTTTTCAACCTTCAAGGCAGCACCGCTACTCAATATTCACGATCTTGTGGTTCAACCCGCTTGGCGCGGACAAGGCATTGGCAGGGCGTTGCTAGCGCAAGCAGAGCATGAAGCAAAAGCAATGGGTTGTTGTAAATTGACCCTAGAGGTGCTTAGTGGCAATCAGCGTGCGCAACGTGCTTACGCGTTTTTTGGTTTTGAGCACTATGTGCTCGACCCGCAGGCAGGCCAAGCCGGTCTTATGCAAAAATGGCTTTAGCACTTAACCACGTTGTCGAATGGGTATCCGTGATCACAGATGAACCGGCGATTATGATGCATCGAGGCTGATGACCCGGAGGTCATCAAATCGGCAACATCCGAGACGGAGACAGAGGCTGGTATGAACCAGGAAGATAAAGGCAGGCCCATTTCAGTGGTGATTCGTGAGCGTCTGCAACAATCGCATAAGCGGTTTCATGCGAATGACAACATTGCCGAGTACATCGAACCCGGCGAGTTGGATCTTCTGCTCGACGAGGTTTCCGAGCAAATGCAAGGTGTATTACGAAGCCTTGTTATTGATACGGAGAACGATCACAATACCAATGACACGGCGCGCCGTGTCGCTAAGATGTACTTGAAGGAAGTGTTTGGTGGTCGCTACAAGCCGCCACCTCCAACCACAGAGTTTCCGAATGCAGAACATCTAAATGAGTTGATGATCGTGGGTCCCATCACGGTACGCAGCGCATGTAGCCATCACTTTTGCCCGGTTATTGGGAGCGTTTGGATTGGTGTGATGCCCAATGAACACACCAATGTGATTGGACTCTCTAAGTACGTCAGGCTCGCCGAATGGATCATGAGTCGGCCTCAGATCCAAGAAGAGGCGGTGGTTCAGTTAGCCGACTTGATTCAGGACAAAACCCAGCCCGATGGCTTGGCCGTTGTCATGAGTGCAAAGCATTACTGCATGGCGTGGCGAGGTGTTCGCGACATGAATAGTCGAATGATCAATTCCGTGATGCGGGGCAGCTTCTTAAAAGACCCGAATCTGCGCCGTGAATTTCTTTCTCTCATTCCAAAAGAGGAGCGTTAATGCTAGTACGTTTGCTATATGTCAGTCGGTCTGCTGTCGGCCAAGACCATGCCGAGCTAACCGATTCAATCATGGCCGCAGCCAAGTCTTACAACGCGGCGAACGGGATCACAGGTGTGCTTTGCTATGGAGCAGGCGTCTTTGTGCAAGCCATTGAAGGTGGGCGAGAGGAGATCAACTCACTCTACAACCTGATTTTAAGAGACCCACGCCACGAAAACGTGGTCCTTTTGCACTATGAAGAGATTCAGGAGCGGCAATTTGGTGGATGGACCATGGGGCAGGTCAATTTGGCCAAACTCAACACTTCGGTGGTGCTCAAGTATTCCGAAAAACCAGAACTCGATCCCTACCGCATGTCGGGTAAGGTCGCGATGGCGTTGCTTGAGGAGTTGATGCTGACGGCCTCTATTATCGGCCGGGCTTGATTTAACCCCTGATATCCGTTTACAACAATAGCTATAACCAACGATAAAAAGCAGGGGTCAGTGTGCAAAGCACAAATTCGATGGCCGATGTGCCAACAGTCACCCAAGATTTGCCTAGGGGCGTGAAGTTATTGCTTAATGCAGCTCACGCCATTGACCACATGTTTTTGTTGATTTTTGCGGCGGCAGTGGGCGTGATTGCGATCGACTTCAATTACGCCCAGTGGGAAGATCTCATGCCGTTTGGGGTTGGCGCTTTTATTCTTTTTGGGATTGGCGCGCTGCCCGCTGGCCGGTTGGGTGACCTATGGGGCCGACGTCAGATGATGTTGGTGTTCTTTTTTGGGATGGGCGTGACCACGCTTTTGGCGGCCATATCCCAGTCGGCGTGGCAGCTCGCGGCCGCACTCACGTTAATGGGTGCATTTGCGTCTATTTACCACCCAGTGGGTATACCCATGTTGGTGCAATATTCCACACGCCCCGGACTGACCATCGGATTTAACGGATTGGCGGGTAATCTCGGGGTTGCGGTAGCGGCTTTGCTGACCGGTTTTTTGGTGAAGTGGTTTGACTGGCGAGCAGCCTTCGCTGTGCCCGCCATCATTTCATTTGTATGCGGCGGGTTGTTTCTGCTCTGGTGTCCTGTTGAGACCGAGCCACCCTCCAAACGCACAATCAAAGCAAAAGTGCAGTTGCCTAAACGGATGTTGGCTCGAGCCTTGCTTGTGCTGACCATGGCAGCGGTCTCTGGTAACTTGCTCTATAACTTCACCACCAACGGCAACGGCCAGTTAATGATTGAACGATTTCAAGGGGTGATCGAGGACCCAGCCGTCTTGGGTACTTTGCTCGCCTTGGTTTACGCGGTGGCGGCGGTGGCACAAATTGTGGTGGGTCGCTTATTGGATCAGTTTGATGTCAAGCCATTTTTTATGGCCATGGCCATGGTTCAGATCCCACTGCTGGTGTTGGTGTCATTGAGTTCCGGATGGTTGCTATACGCGAGCCTATTGGTGACGATGATGTTTGTTTTTGGGGCGATACCGTTTATTGATGTCATGATCGTGAGGTATGTTGATGACCGAATCCGGTCCCGGGTCGCGGGGATGCGGTTCGCGGTGTCTCTGGGTCTGAGCGCCTTGGCCGTTTGGGCTTTAGGCCCCTTTGTGAAATCGGCTGGCTTTGATATGCTGTTTTTATTCATGGCATTTATTGCCTTGTGCACGGTCGGAACGGTGGCTTTGCTACCAAGCGAAAAGCACGTCGCGGCCATGTCAATCAAAGAGGAGTCACTCACATGACTACGCAAGATAGCAAGCAAACCGGCGTTCTTGAAGGCGAGGCACTGGCTCAGGCCTGTCAGGCGTTAGATGCGCGCTGGCAGGTCCAACCGGCTGGGTTGGATCAACTAACAGCCATTTATGCCGATTTTAAGTTCAAGGATTTTGTCGAGGCGTTTGGTTTCATGGCTCAAGTGGCCATATTGTCGGAGAAAGCGGGCCACCACCCTGAGTGGTCCAATGTCTACAATCGCGTCCACGTGTTGCTGACTACCCATGATGCGGGTGGGTTGACAGAGAAAGACCTCAGTTTGGCGGTGCAGATTGACGCGACCCTGACTAGGCAACCTTAAGGGAACAGTGCTTGACTGGTGTTAAGTGCAAAGTGCTAAGCGCTAAGTGCCGAAGCGGGCGTTTAGCCCCCCGGTTGGCTGCTGGTCACGCCACTCGGTAGGTGAGACGCCGAATTTGCGCTGGAAAACCCTGATCAAAGTGGCCGAACTGGCATAGCCCACGTCGTGGGCGCTTTGCTTGACCGCTTCACCTGCCAACAGGTTGGCCTTGACCAGTGAAAGACGCCAATCGGTCAGATAGTCCAACGGGGTCTGTGCGGTCGCTCGTTTGAAATGACTTGCGAACGCGGCGCGCGACATACCCGCTTCTTGTGCCAAATTTGCCAGTGTCCAAGGTCGCTGAGGATGGTTATGCATGGCAGTGACCGCCCGCAGTAGCCGAGGATCCGCTAGCGCCCGTGTGATGCTACATGGCAGTCCTTCCATGCTGATGAGATGGCGCAAAAGTAGCAACACAAAATATTGCATCAACTGCGTCAAGCCAAACTGCTGGCCACAGCGCCCGCTCGCGAACTCTTCACGGATGAGTTGCCCGAGTGTTTCAAAGGCAAGGGCTGTGGTCATGTCGATCACGACGACACGACTAGGCAGCATGGTTAAGGGGTTTGCTTCGCGATGACCAAAATCGAACTCGCAACACAACACCTCTGCCTGTGGTCGCGGTTCAAGTGTATGTTTGAGCGGGTTGGGTAAGAAGATGACGCTAGGTGCGTCAACACGCTCAGTCGCCTCACCATCAACGAACAAATCTACCTGGCCTTCAAATACCCAGTGGATATGGCCCACGGGGTATTGTGCGTCACTTGTAAAGGTTTCGCACAACTGGCCAGCAAAAAAGACGTGTGCCTGTGGTTGAAAGCGGGTCAAGAGCGGTGTGAGTCGGTCAATCGGCATGGCACCCTCGCATTTAGACGATCATTTTTTAGGCAATCATTTTTAGTCGATAATTTGGACGATAAGCAAATAAATAAACACCAATAGTAGCAACAAGTATCGTATTCTGATGTGAACCATTCACAAGGAGATCATCATGCTGTTCCCAACCCAAGCGGTGCCAGCACTCGTTGTCCCAACAAACGAGCACGGTACGTTCGATTTAGCCAAACAACCCGCAGAACACTTTAATTTGTTGGTGTTCTTTCGCGGATTGCACTGCCCCTTGTGCGCTAAATACCTCAAAGAACTCGGTGGCTTGTTACCTGAGCTCTCCAAGAGGGGCGTTCAGGCGATCGCCATTTCAAGTGACTCCCAAGATCGCAGCGTCGAGATGGCTAACAAAGTCGGTATGCCGGACCTGCCGTTTGGATATGCTTTGCCTCTACAAACGGCGCGTGATTGGGGCCTCTACATCTCAAAGGGCAAAGGCAAAACCTCGACCGGTGTCGAGGAACCCGCGTTATTTGCCGAGCCCGGTTTGTTCCTAGTGCGACCTGATGGCACGCTTTACTATGGTGCGGTTCAGACCATGCCGTTTGCGCGACCAGGGTTTGCTGATCTGATGATGGCCATCGATTATGCGATTGATAAAAACTACCCCGCCCGCGGTGAGCATCAGGGAGCCCTTTGACGCTTCTAAGAGCCTTGATCATTGACAGTTACCTCATCACTGGCGGTTGCAAAAACCAAAGGTTTTAAAAACTAGCGGTTTAAAAACATTACCAACGCATAAGCCAACGGCTAGAAAAAGCCCCGACAACGCCGGTCATGAGAATGCCCAGGGTGTACCAGATCGCCACGAACGCGGGTGAGTCCTCTGGGCATGCCAGGGCATAGGCGGTGGCGCCAAGCGCACCCGCCAATAAGCCGCACGCAAAACCCGCTTCTCTGAGCTGGGTGGGTGCAAAGGTACGCAAGGTGCGTTGTATAACGACTAGGCTGGGTAGCGATACCAACAAAACGGTCCAAGGACATACCAACCAAGTCTGTCCTAAAAGGTGATCTAGACGATCAGGGGAAGGTGTCTGATAAAGCGTCCAAGCACCCACGCCCAACATGGCCAATAAAACGATCCAGAGCCGTTTTAAAGGCCTAGCCAAGTGAGCCAATGGTTGCGACAGGCCCGCGGTCAAGTGAGAGGCAGCCGCCACTAGGAGAAAGGTGTAGGTCAGCTTGACCCAAGGACTAGCGGTGGCGAACGCTGCTTTTGGTAACAGCCCGATGAAAGTCACAATTATCACCAAACTGACGAGTAGGCCCAGCGAGGCGGCGACCCAAAGGCGGGGCGTAATGGCCGGTTTGGGCTCTAGCTGGGCGCCTTTGGCAAGAAACGCAATAAACGAGTCTGTTTTCATGAGGGTCGTCTTTTGATGAGTTGGCTGAGCTGCTTGATTCCACGGTGCACCTGGACCTTGAGGGCTGATTCAGATTGGCCCGTTTGCTGCGCCGCTTCGGCCGCGCTAAGACCCAATAACTTGATTAATGTGATGGCTTGCCGCTGTTTTTCGGGCAGTTGCGACAAGAGGGTGTCGACATCGGCCACGTTTGATTCATTACCCCCGAGTGACGGTTGCTGTGTCGTTTGCGCCATCAAGGTTTCGTCGAACTCGTCATGCAACCGGTCGCGTCGCTCATGGCGTCGCCAAAAATCAATCAGCTTGTATTTGGCGATAGCCATGACCCAGGCGCTCACCGGAAAGGTTGAGTCGTATGTGTGCCGGCGGGTATGCACCGCGAGTAGCGTTTCTTGGACCATGTCTTCAATGTCTTCTGGCGTGTTGTTCATGCGACGTTTAAAAAACGACCGTAAGCGTTGGGCGCAGAGTTGCAGCATTTGTGCGTACGCCAACTCGTCACCCGATTGGGCCTGCGTCCATAAATCACCGATCTCCCGCTCAAAAGGGTGGGCGCTCGGTTTGACAGCAGGCTTATTGTTGAATTCGCTCAAAACAGGATAATGGTTACAAGTGCGTTAAAAAGAGGGCGGATGGCGCGTGAGGTGTCCGCGCGTAAGGTGAGCAAATGGTAATAAAGAAATCACAACTGGCAAAGCGTCGTTTTTACCGCGCGGTGGGTGCAGCGCTGATTGGTCTAGGCACATGTATACCCACGCAAACCCACGCCAACACCGTGACACTACCACCATTTTCTGCAGGGCTGCCCAGTTGGCAAACGGTCATCTTAGACCCAGACGTCGCACCCAACGCATTCACTTTTAAAACATGGGGTGATCGTGCCGCCGTTCAGGTGGACTCTGATAACAGCATGTCTTTGCTCGCCACCGATGTCGCCGTCGACTTACAAGAAACGCCTTTCTTGTGCTGGTGGTGGCGTGTGGCGGGCTCCCTAAAAACCGCTGATATGCGCGTCAAAAGTGGCGATGACTTTGCGGCGCGAGTCTATGTCAGTGTTGAAGTGCCCGATGATCAGATGGGACTCGGTCGCCGTCTGCAGTTGGGTTTGGCACGGGCTATTTGGGGGTCGGCGCTGCCCGACGGTGCGATCAATTATGTCTGGGACAACCAACAAGCCATTGGCCATGAGCAAGCCAATGCCTATACGGATTTGGCGCAAATGATCGTGCTCCAAACAGGCGACTCGCTGGCCGACCAGTGGGTGCCACAAGTGCGTGACGTTGGTCAAGATATTGAGCGCCTATTCGGTCCTGGGACGCAAATCAAACAAGTGGCGGTCACCACAGACACAGATAACACCGGTGAACAGATGCGAGCTGGCTTTGCCGACTTACGATTCACCGACGATCCTGCAAAGTGTCCGATCTTGTAACTTTGTTGGTTGTAACTTTTTTAGTGCTGGATCGAATTGTTTCATAAGCAAGGGTTGAGTGGTTTTGAGTGGCTGCACGCTAGCGCACTCAGCCGCACCTGGCCGCGGATCCGTACCGGTGAACATTAATTAATTTGGGATGGTTGGGAAAAGCATGACTAAAAGTAAAACATTGGCTTTTCCGTGGAGACGTTGGCTCGCCGTGGTGTTGGCGGCGTTCGTGTTGATCTGGCTCTACCAAATCTTTGAGCTTGGTGAGGTCTTGTCCTTAAATAGCCTTAAGGACAGCAGAGATGCCTTGATCTCTTTTTATGATCAGAACCGGGCATTGATGGTCTTGGTGTTTTTTGCGGTGTACGTGGCCGCCACGGCAGTGTCGATCCCGGGTGCCATCATATTGACGCTTGCTGGTGGCGCCATTTTTGGGTTTTGGTTGGGCCTTTTGCTGATTTCGTTTGCCTCCTCCATAGGCGCCTTGTTAGCCTTTCTGGTTTCACGCTATCTGTTGCGAGATGTCTTGCAACGCAAGTTCAAATCATCTTTTCAGGCGATCAACCAAGGCATCGAACGCGATGGTGTGTTCTATCTGTTGACCTTGCGCTTGGTCCCACTGTTTCCTTTTTGGTTAATCAATTTATTGATGGGACTGACCCAGTTGCGGGCCATCCGTTTTTACACCGTGAGTCAGATCGGGATGTTGCCGGGTACGGCCGTGTTTGTGAATGCGGGCACACAGTTGGCGTTGATCAACAGCCTAGGTGATGTGCTGTCGCCGGCACTAATCGGTAGTTTGGTTTTGTTGGGCTTGTTTCCTTTGGTGGCTAAATTAGTGGTTAATTTTTTGAAGGCACGCAAAGTTTATCGAGGCTGGTCAAAGCCTGCCACGTTCGATCGCAATCTCGTGGTGATCGGCGCTGGCGCAGGCGGATTGGTGAGCGCCTACATCGCCTCGGCGGTGAAAGCAAAGGTGACGCTGATTGAGACTCACAAAATGGGTGGCGATTGCCTCAATTTTGGTTGTGTGCCAAGCAAAGCGTTGATCCGTTCGGCCAAATTGGCCAAGCAGTTACGCCAAGCGCAGGACTTTGGTTTTGAGCAGGTGAGTGGCAAAGTAGATTTTGCGGCGGTGATGCGTCGGATACATCGGGTGATTGCTGAAATTGCCCCGCATGATTCGATTGAACGTTATACCGACTTGGGAGTGGGGGTCCTCACGGGCTACGCCAAGCTAGTCAGCCCATGGGAAGTGGAGGTGTCGCTCGCCGATGGCACAACGCAACGGTTAACGACGCGCCACGTGATTGTGGCGGCAGGTGCGCGACCTTTTGTGCCACCCATACCGGGTTTAGAAGAGGCGGGCTATTTAACCAGTGACACGGTTTGGGGGTTGACGGCCTTACCCGAGCGCCTGGTCGTGCTCGGGGGCGGTCCGATTGGTACTGAGTTGGCGCAAAGCTTTGCGCGCCTCGGTGCCACCGTCACACAGGTAGAAATGTCCCCCCGCATTATGGGTCGAGAGGATCCAGAGGTGTCGGCCTTGGTGACCGAATCGTTGGCTGCTGATGGTGTGTCTGTTCTCACGGGTCACCAAGCCTTAAGGGTGGAACAAACAAACGGACAAAAGCAGCTGATCGTCAAAAGCGGTGAAGAGGAGTTGGCTTTGCCATTCGACCAATTGCTGTGCGCAGTGGGCAGGGCACCGCGGGTGGCCGGCTACGGCCTAGAAACGTTGGGTGTGACCCTAACTGAGCGGCAGAACATTGCCACCAACGGATTTTTACAGACCAATTTCCCTAATATTTTTGCGGTGGGCGATGTGGCAGGTCCCTACCAGTTCACCCACACCGCCGCGCATCAAGCGTGGTACGCCACGGTCAACGCGTTATTTGGTCGATTTAAGAAATTCAAAGCTGATTATTCTGTCATTCCATGGACCACTTTCACCGATCCTGAGGTGGCACGCGTGGGCTTGTCAGAAAGTGAAGCAAAGGCCGCTGATGTGGCCTATGAGGTTACCCGTTATGACTTGGACGATCTCGATCGTGCCATCGCCGATGGCACGGCCCACGGATTCGTGAAAGTTCTGACAGTTCCGGGTAAGGACAAAATCCTGGGGGTGACCATCGTTGGGGCACATGCGGGTGATCTGTTGGCTGAGTTTGTGTTGGCCATGCGACACGGCTTGGGTTTAAACAAAATTCTGGGCACCATACACACGTACCCCACGCTGTCTGAAGCGAACAAGTACGCGGCCGGTGAGTGGAAAAAAGCGCACGTGCCGCACCGTCTGTTGCAGTGGGTCGCGCGTTATCACAAGTGGGAAAGGGGGGGCGCATGAGTAGCATGTTTCAAACCAGGCGGTCGCTGATTCGAACCAACAGCGCCATGTTCGTTTGGGTTCGGCGCTCGTCGACCTGATCGCTTTACCCGTTGATCCGGTCTTTAATGAGCAAGTTTTTTTGCGGCAGTGGCCCGCCGCTAGCGAGGCGCATCGGTCTTATTATGACCGGATCTGTCTGGGACCTGACTACCATCAAAGCCAGGTGATCCGCGACAATCTTCAGACGCCAGGCTGATGGGCGTGTCGCATCAAGTCCTCTAAGTTTAAGTACTCAAGGACTTTGGCGTGGGTCGCGGCCATGACCACCGGTGGTGCCATGCCGGCTTCGAACGCTTCGCGCCAGCGCGTGGCACAAAGGCACCAACGATCACCTGGCTTTAGGCCGGGGAAGCGCCATTCCGGTTTGGGCGTGATCAGATCATTGCCCCTTGCAGCTGAAAAATTTAAAAACTCGGTCGTCATTCGCGCACACACAACATGGGTGCCGTGATCGTTGGCATCGGTGTTGCAACAGCCATCACGAAAATACCCGGTCAGTGGGGCGTAGGAGCAGGCTTCTAGGGGTTCACCGAGTACGTTCAATGCGTCAATCATTTTGTCATTCCTACAGTTGATCGATGTTTACTAAAATTTCAGCGGCCTTTTGTTTGATGCTAATCACATCGTCTGGTGCCATTTTGGTGATTTGTCGATAGGCCATCCCGATTCTTGGATTCTTAGCGAATGTCGGCTCATGGCGCAAGTAAAAATCCCAATAAAGAGCATTGAAGGGACAGGCCTTCTCTGTGGTGCGCTCTTTACGATTGTAGTGGCAGCCTTTGCAGTAATCAGACATTCGGTCGATATAGGCGCCACTTGAGACGTAGGGTTTGCTCGCCAAAAGACCCCCATCGGCAAACTGGCTCATGCCCACTGTATTAGGCATTTCGACCCACTCGAAGGCGTCGATATAGATACCCAAGTACCAGTGGTGAACGGCCTTGGGGTCTAGGCCCGCTAGCAATGCGAAGTTGCCAATGACCATCAGGCGTTGGATGTGGTGAGCGTAGGCGTATTCCAGTGATTGACCAATCGACTGAGACAGGCAATTCATGCGCGTCTGCCCAGTCCAAAACCAGGGTGGCAGAGGCCGGTGGTGCTCAAGCGCATTGCTTTCTTCATAGCCCGGCATCTGGGACCAATAGATGCCTCGCACATATTCGCGCCAGCCCATGATTTGTCTGATGAAGCCCTCAACGGCAGCCAAAGGCGCGTGTCCATTCTGCCAGGCGCGCTCGGCGCTATCGACTACCTCACGGGGCGACAACATTTTGGTGTTGAGCGCAAAGGAAATCAAAGCGTGGAATAAGCGCCAACTCTTGACGCTCATCGCATCCTGAAAATCGCCAAATGAGGGCAACACCTGATCGATGAAATGTTCAAGATCCTCTAAGGCCTGCGCCCGATTCAGGGGCCAACGGAAGTCATCAGCCTGCGCTTGACCAAAGGACTTCACGCCGTGGCTTTGAATCACCGCCCAGAGTGCGCTGTGATCATGTGCTCGGCGTCGATCGATCGGCGCCGGTGGTTCGCCACGCCACGGTTTGCGGTTTTCAGCATCAAAATTCCACTGATCACCCACCGGTTGTTTACCCGCCATGAGAACGTCCGTGGTTTGACGGACATGCCTATAGAAGTTCTCCATGCGCCATTGCTTGCGGCCTTTAAATAAGGTGGCCACGGTGTCTCGGGCGGTCATGAAGTGTTCGCTATCGACGCAGTCGACGGGTACGCCGACCGTCTGAGTCAACTGTTGTAGCGATTGATCCAAGCGCCATTCATCCGGCATTTGATACTGCAACCGATCAGCTCCGGTGGTTTTAACCAAGGCCGTGAGATTGGCGGCGAAGTCTTGTTGATTGCTGGGATCATCGAGCGTGAGGTAATGAACCGTGTGACCACTGCGCTTCAGTTGGGCCGCCAAATCGCGCATGCCGGCAAATATTGCAATGATTTTTTGGGCATGATGCAGCACATAATCGGTCTCGCTACGGATCTCCATTAACGTGTAGTGGATGTCTGGATCAACGGTCTCAAACCAACGGTGGGTGGGATTGAGCTGATCACCTAAGATGAGTCGTAATGTTGTCATGCGTTGGCCCAAAGCTGTTGATAGTTTCCTTGTGGATCATAATCGCGTGCTTGCTTGTCAGGATTAAAGCGTCGCCCACCTCTAGGGTCACTGCCGACACCGGCGATATAGGCCCAATTGCCCTGATTGCTACTCACCGCGTAATCAATCAAAGTGTGTTCAAACCAAGCCGCACCAGCTCGCCAGTCAAGCGCCAAGTCATGGATCAAGTAGCTAGCGACATTTTGTCGGAGTCGATTCGATAGATAGCCCGTGGCGGCGAGTTCGCGCATGCCAGCGTCGATAAAGGGTTGCCCCGTTGTGCCGGTTATCCAGTGCTTTAGGCGAGCGCTGGCTTTCTTTTCAGGCAAGGATGGTTGGCTGGTAGGCCCGGGCGTAGTCAAACCGCAACGGTGAAATAAACGTGATCCAAACCGTTGCATTAGCAACTGGTAATGCTCTCGCCACAGTAGTTCAAACCAAATCCAGTAAGTATCGTCATTGGCACCGTATTTGGTTTCATGTTCGACGAGAGCCGCATATATGGCGCGCGGTGAAAGCGAGCCCACAGCCAACCAAGGCGAAAACTTGGTTGAGTAATCGGTACCGGTCAAACCATTACGAGTGCCCTTGTAGTGTTGTGGCAAGTTCGACGCAAAGTAGCGTTCAACATGCGCTGACGCGCTCGCTTCGTCGCCTTGCCACTGCTCGAGCAAGTAGGGAAACGCACTGTGCACGTCTGCGGGTACGTCGGCAGGTACGCCAGCAGGTACCCCACTAGGCAACCCACCCTTGAGCCTAGACGGTGACAATCGTTTGAGCGTTGGGTCATTTGCAAGGTCCAATGCAGGTGCCGGTGGCAGTGACGTGGGGGCCGGTCGCGGTTCGTGGGGAATTGCGCCATGAGCCTCAATGACCTTGCGGAACGCCGTAAACATAAGGGGGGTTTGCTCAACCGCAAAGGGCAGGTCGTCAAAGTCCAGTAGCCCCGATTGCGGGGTTTGTATCACGGTGATACCCGCTTGCTCAATCTGTTTGACCGCCTGTTGTTCTTCAGGTGCTGGCAGGGCTTCACAAAAAACAGTGCTCAATCCGTATCGCTTGGCAACGGTAATCAACGCTTGCACAGCATCCGATTGGGTCGGTTCGTGCACCTCGCTTTGAACCTGATAGAGCTCGACGCCCCGCTGCTCGAGCGATTGGATCAAACCGTTAAGGGCCTGCGTCTCAAAGGCGATGCGGTGTGGACCCTTGCGTGCAAATCCCCACGGGGTGGTTTGGGTGCGTTGATGGTCGGCGAGAACCACCGCGAGCAGCTCGTCGGCCTTGTCACAGGCCAGTCGCAGCGCAAGGTTGTCGTTTAGGCGTAAGTCTTGACGGAACCAGTAGAGAGCTTTCATTTCACTGTCATTTCTTTTTGGTTACAGGGTTGGTGGGGTTGGTGGGGTTGGTTGGTGTGGCTGCAGTGGCTGCACCGGTACGCTGGCGACGACAGCGTTCGGAGCAGTACTTCACTTCATCCCAGACGCGCTCCCATTTTTTACGCCAAGTGAAGGGCAACCCGCAGTGCAGACAGGGCTTTTCCGGGAGGTGAGCTTTCTTTACGCCACGCATCTTCTCAAAAGTCCAAGGTCAATTGATCACGAGCGACTTTGGCCCGCGCCTGTCGAGTGGGTGTATCCAAGCGCTTACGCGAACCGTGTTTTTTAACGATGGCGGCTTTACCGGCCTTCACCAGGGGTTGTTTGCGTCTCTCAAACAGCTCGGTCTTAGCCTGTCGGGTTGCTCGAGTCAAATCGACCGGCGGGTTCGGTAATTCCTCTGCGCTCAGACCGTGCGTTTGCCGCAGCATCGGGGGCATACGCCAAGGTTCGAATAGCCACGCATCGGGTACTTTTTGTAAGGCGGGTAGCCAGCGCCTGACGAATAGACCCTTGGGATCGTGATCTTGGGCTTGTTTGATGGGGTTGTAGATGCGTGGCACGTTGATGCCGGTGGTGCCTGACTGCATCTGCATTTGACTCCAATGGATACCGGGCTCGTAGTCAAGGAACTGCGTGGCGAGCCAGTGCCCCACGGGCCGCCAGTCCAACCATAGCGGGTAGGCAGCCACGGAGACCAACATTGCCCGCATGCGGAAATTTAACCAACCCGTTTCACGCAACATCGCCACACAAGCATCCACCATGGGCCATCCAGTGGCACCGGCTTTGAGCGCCTCAAAATGGGCTTGTTGCCAGTCTGATTCCCGTAAGCCGTTGTAACCTCGATGCATGTTTTGCCATTCGATGGCAGGCTCGTCTTCCAACTTTTGAATGAAGTGGCAGTGCCAGTAAAGACGGCTCACAAACGACTGCAGGCCGCGCGCTTGTCGGGATTCGGCCGCGCCGAGCTGTTGGATGTGTTGGCGGCTCGCTTGGAAGACCTCGCGCATCGATAGGCAGCCATAGGTCAGATAGACGGACAAGCGAGAGCAAGCCGTAGGCGCAGACAGCGGTGATGAGATACCCCCGCGATATTGCTGGCTGCGATCGTGCAGGAACGCCTGCAAAGTTTGGGTGGCAGCTAGGCGACCCCCGCGTTGTCGTTGCGGGGGATCATGGGGATCTAGGCCGAGTTGCGCGGGAGTAGGGGGTGTTAAGGGCTGATGTGCCAGGCCACTGTCCGTGGCCCCTGTCACCTCAGGCACCAAAGGGGCTGACATACTTTTTTGCCAGGCTTCTTTCCAATGATCTCGGTCATGGCGGCCACGTGAGACGCCAAACTGCCGATACTCTCGCCACGTCACGCCTTGAGATTGACACCAACGCTTGACGGCGCGGTCGCGGGCATAGGTCAGGCCATTGCCCGTTTCTTCATGAGAAAAGAGGGTGGTCATGGGCTTTTCTGCGGCGATTTGGGCCAAACAAGGCACGGCTTCGCCGACCCGAATGTGAAGCCGTAACCCCAATTGAGCGAGGTCATTCTTCAATTGACGCAAGGACTCAATGGCAAACAGGTAGTGTTGGGTGGCGGCATCAGGGCCACGCCATATAGACGGCTCGATGAAATAGACGCATGTCACCACGCCGTGGCTCGCCGCCTGTTGTAGAGGGGCATGGTCCACAGTGCGGAAGTCTTTTTTAAACCAAACCACGGTGTGCGTCATAACCAAATGCTAGCGCAGACCGATCGGTTTTGGGTTGATTTCATTTCGAGACAACCCACTATTGCGAGGGCGCCGTGTTCAGACTTCTGATAGCATCTTGTTCATCATGATTGATGTTGTCATATTTTTCTTCTTGTTGGGCCTTTTTGCGCGCCTTGTCGGTTCAGACTTAAGGCTTCCTGAGGCGTTATACGAAACCCTCTCGATTTACCTATTATTGGCCATCGGGATTAAGGGTGGCATTGAGCTCTCGCAACAGCCACTCATCACACTCGTGCCTGAGGTGGTTGGAGTGGTGGTACTGAGCTTTCTCATACCCCTATTGCTGTATCCGTTGTTGCGCTTGATGCGTCTGAATGGCGCCGATAGCGCCTCGATTGGCGCTCATTTCGGTTCCGTCAGTGTCGTCACGTTCGCCGTGGTCACCGCTGCCTTGATCCGCGCCGACATCAGTTATGAACAGCACGCCCCACTTTGGGTGGCGGTGATGGAGGCGCCGGGCCTGATCGCGGGCGTCATGCTGGCGCGCCTAGGCGCTAAGGGTGATGACAGCAACGTTACCAGCAACGCTCACAACAACGCTCACGAGCAACGCGCGCAGACGGTGTCGACAGCCGCCGGCGGCAACACCTGGGGCTCGTTGTTACATGACGTGGTTTTTGGCAAAAGCGTCTTGCTGTTGCTCGGCGGCTTGGTGATCGGTGCGGTTGCTGGCGTCGATGGTACCGCGCCGATCAAGGCGGTCTTTATCGATCCCTTTAAGGGCGTATTGGCACTCTTTTTGTTAGAGCTAGGATTGGTGGCGGGCGCTCGGTTAGCTGAGGTCAAACGGTTCGGTTGGCAGGTGGTCGTGATCGGCGTGGCGGTTCCCTTGTTGCTTTCACTGCTCGGCTTGCTGCTAGGTTTAATGCTTGGCCTATCCGTGGGTGGGGTGGCCATCATGGCTACTTTGGCGGCGAGCGCGAGTTACATCGCAGCACCCACAGCCATGCGTATTGCCGTACCAGAGGCTAATGCGGGCTTATCGATCACTATTTCCTTAGGCATCGTTTTTCCGTTTAACGTTATTTTTGGCATTCCGATCTACATCTGGCTCGCTCAACGCGTGGCCGGTTAAGGAGCAATTCGCATGCGCTTAGATAAATATGGTCGAACCTTGCTTGTCATCATTGCCGAGTCGACACTGGAAAAGCGACTGGTGCAAGATGTGCAGCGACTGGGTGCCCAAGGGTATACGGTCACAGACGTACGTGGTGGCGGGCATAGCGGGGTGCGCGAAGGGGCTTGGGAGGCCGATCGAACCATTCGCATGGAGGTCGTCTGTGATGAGACGGTCGCCGACCAGATTGGGGAATATGTGCTCAACCAATACGCCAAGCATTTTGGGATGACGATTTACTTCACACCCGTACAAGTGCTCAGACCCAACAAATTCTGATTGGCTTTGATGCGATCAGACTTACTTCAGTTTCCGACGCAACGCTTCAAAAAACAAGGTTGATTGCAAGCGTTCGCTACCGGATTGTTGACCAACATATTTAGCCACAGCAGCATCCACAGGGCACAACGGGCGGCCCGTCGACATGGCCAGTACTTGCGTCATACAGGCGCGTTCAAGCATGTACAGGTCATCGTAAGTGTGGTCTAAGCGTGATCCACACACCACCACACCGTGATTGCCTAAAAAGCAGATGTCAGCACCTTGCATCGCATGGGCGATGCGCTCGCCCTCTGATGCATCCAAAGCCAAACCGTTGTAGGCGGTGTCTGCCACCACGCGGTCGTGATACCGCATGGCACTTTGCGACAGCGTCGTGTCAACGACACGCACATCAGTCAAAGTCAAGGCAGTGGCATAGGGCATATGGGTGTGAAGAACACAGGTCTTGCCAGCGATTTGGTGAATCGCGGCATGGATGTACATGGCCGTTGGTTCGACAGGATGATGCCCGGCAAGAATGTCACCTTTCGCATCAATCATGACGATGTCGTCTGCGTACACTTCTTCCCATAACAAACCGCGGGGATTGAGTAGAAAGCGCCCGCTGTCATCAGGCAATTCGACACTAAAGTGATTACAAACACCCTCAGATAAACCGTGGTGAGCCGCGGCGCGTAACGCGAGGGCCAAATCCTCACGTAACTGCTTAACCGTTTGGCTCTCAAAATCAGCTTCGTGGGAGTTCGGTATTTGCGTCATGATTATCCTAAGCAGTGTCTACACAATCTAATCGCGATTTAGAAAATCAGCAAGCGGTGCTGCCCATTGCTGCCAATCAAGACTGCTCGCTAGATGGCCATAATCGGAGACCAGTTCAAAGTAGGTGGGCGCCCGACCCGATAAGCGTAACGGTTCTAGCGTGGCTTGCGCAATCGTCGGCGGAAATAGTTGATCGGAACTCGAAAGCACGTACAGCATGTCGGCCTTGATGCTGGCAAGCTTTTCTCTTGCATCAAAGCGATTGATGGTTTGGCGCAGAGCAATCATGGCGTTTGGATCAAAGTGGCTCGCCCAGCAGCTGGCCATCTTCTCCAATGCCCGTTGTGCGGTCGTCGTATCGGTGTGTTGTTGTTTGAGCCAATCGAGAGCGCTGTAACGGGTCAAGGTGTCCATTCGAATGTCAGTCAAAGTCGCAGTCAGGGCGGCGCGCTTTGGGTAGTACCACCCGTCATTCCAGTTTGGGTCGAGCTGCAAGCGGTCCAGCGCACTATTTTGGCTGGCTTTGGCATTGAGCGCGCCCCATGGCGCCGTTAAAACAGGCACCACCTTTCGCATGAAGTCAGGGTATTGCACGGCCCATTGGAACGCTTCAAACCCACCCATCGACAAACCAATCACCGCATGTAGCCGTTTCACGCCGAGTGACTGAAGCAATTGGTATTGGGCGTTCACCCGGTCTTTAAATTGAATCGCTGGGAAATCTGGGCCATAGGGCCTATTTGTCAACGCGCTGATGTTCGCCGGGCCCGTGCTCCCATAACTGGACCCCAAGGCATTGGTTGCAATGACGAAATAGCGATCGGTGTCGATGGCTTTGCCGGATCCGATAAGAGGCGACCAACTGCCAAGTGCCCCATCGGGCTCATCCGCTAGTACAAATCGATGGCTGGAGGAGTAACCGTGCGCGATAAGAATGGCGTTATCACCCGCCGCGTTAAGCTTGCCAAGCGTGACGTAGCATAGTTGAGCATCAGGCAGGCATCCGCCCAGACTCAGTGCGAGGTCACCCAACGAAAACCACTGGTCAGCTGTGGAGGAGACAGAGGACACTGACGGCGGAGGTGGCGCTGGCGGTATTGAGGGCGTCATGTGTTTTTTTGTGGTTCTCTGTGGTTCCGGGTGCGAGTCAAAGAGCGGTTACAAGGAGCCGCTGTAGCAAAAACAATGAAGGCATCAGGTCACCGTCGCCTCGCTTGCACCCGGCTTGCACTCGGCTTGTGAGCGAGCACGCGAGCACGTGAGCACGGTGACCTGTCGCGATCACTTGGCCATGGAGCAATGGCCCCCAGTCGGCGCTTGACCCGAACCCGCCGCAATAACCGGTGGCTCATTGCGTAAATCGATCGTTGGTGAGACGACCCAGTCCCAAGACAGAAAACCAATCAAGGCCACCCAAAATAGAACTTTCAAGGCCGTGAGCGTTGACCGATTCACGGGCTCAGGTGGTAACGGGGTGTTTGTTTGAGCAGTCATTTTGTTTGTCTCAGAAGCGAAAGTGACGACGCACACGCACACCCACGAGTGTGCCAGCAAAGGCCAAGGGGATCCAAATCCAGCCGTGCAAACTGCCGGTCGATACGCCGCTTAGCATGGCACCCACATTGCAACCAAAAGCCAGGCGTGAGCTGTAGCCCAATAAAAATCCCGCTCCCAGGCCAATCAGCCATTGCTGCTTGGTTAAGGGTTTGGTGGCACCAGAAGCATTCGCCGAGATCCACAACGCACCCGCCAAAATACCAATGTTGGTAATAGACGTGACGTCAAGCAAGACAGTTTGTGTCAGGATCTGGGCGTTGCCTTCTTGACTCCAAAACATGTTGCCCGTTGGATCGAATACTTGCGCGGCGTGAGCCGCTTTGGCGGCCCACAGGCCAAACCCATAAACCACCCCCCAAGGCTGGCCAGCAATCAGAAGATTCAAGGTAGCGAGCAACGCCAAAATGACAGCGCCCCAAACCCATCTGCGGTCTAACCAGGCCTTGCCAGAGCCGACCCACCAGCGCACGGCGAGGAGCGCGACGGCTAGCCCAACAAGAGTGGCAGCCAGCGCTTTCTCTGCACCCCAGAGATCAACCAATCCCACGGGTTCGATTTGACCCAGTGATAACCAGTCCCCCAAGTGGACTGATCCCAAAAAACTACCAAGCGCGAATAAGGGCAATATGCCCATGTTCAAAGGAATCCCAAGGCCTGCTTTATACAAGGTGCCAGAGCCACACCCATCGGCAATTTGCATGGTCAACCCGAAGACAAAGGCGCCCAATAAAAGGCTGATACTTGGTGGCCCAAGCGCGGCCGTTAATTCAGGATAAGCGGCCAGCAACGGCATAGCCAACAAGGCCGCAAGGCCGAGCAGCAGAACTTGGCCCGTCACGCCTTTTGGGTCACGATTCTCGATCAATTGCCGCCAACCGGTGGTGAAGCCAAATCGAGCGCCCGCTAGCGTGGCGCCTAAGCCAATACCAACACCAAACAATAACGCCTGCCGCACGGAGACAGTCCACAACAGAAAAATAAAAAAGGCGGCTATCAAAGCCGCCAAAGGAAAACGTTTCATGGTTTGGTGTGCTTATGCTGAGACTGGATTATTTTACAGATTGGCAAACCAAATTTTTGCATCAATCACCAGCTGCTCGAACCGGTTAGGCACATTCGCCATGGGTAGTCCACCGGGTGCTTGACTCCAATCAACCATCGAACCAGCGTACAACTTGACGTTGGGATCTTCCACTAGCTCGGAAAGCACAAACCAATTGGTGGCTGCCCAATGTCCAGTGTTGCAAAAGGATATTATTTCCTTGGGCTGGTCATCCAGATTGTTTTTTTGTGCCAACGCTTTGGCTTGACTGGCATCGACCACTTGACTGGTACCCGGCTTAAACCACATTGAATGTTCGACATTCACGGCTTTTTGCAAAGTGCCGGGCACCTTGGCTGAGGTATGCCGCGTCTTACCCTCAAAAAAGGCTGCCGGTCTCGCATCAACCAAGATCGCTCCGTCTGAATCCACGCTAGCAACCAATTGTTCGCGCGTCACTAGTAAGTCGCTGTTAAGCGAAGGCTCGAAGTTACTTTTGGCCACATTAACGGGCTTGTCGCTGAAACCGAGTCCAGCGGTCTTCCAAGCTTTGACACCACCGTTTAGGATTGACAGATCTTTGACACCAAGCATCTTCAACGTCCAGTAGACGCGAGCGGTTGCCCCGAAATCGGTATCAGTAGCGCCGCTAGACACAACGACCGCATGTGAATCGGCGGTCAGGCCCAAGCGTTGAACCAGCTCGGTGAGCTTGTTCAGGGCGGGCAACTCGCCCGGATTAGTGGCTGGGCCACGCCATTGCCCATAAGGCGCGTTGACTGCACCGGGGATATGACTGGCTGCGTACGATTTTGGATCTCGGATATCAATAATGCGGATCGCGGAATCTGACAGCTGGTTTTGCAACTCATTGGGTGTGAGCAAAGGTTGTGCTGCTAGCGCAGCGGAGGAAAGCGATAGAGCAGCTAAGGCGGCGAGTAGTGGTTTCATGGTCATCTGCAATAAGAAGTTAGTTAGGACTTCCAGATTTTGCGCGATCTCTTTAGATCAGTAAACTACATATTTCTTCTCTTGTAATAATATTTAGTTATATGCGTTGAGATGCAAAAGACTAGACAGATAAACAAACAAACTGCAAGCAGCTAAAAAAAGGGCCATCTCTCGATAGCCCTTTGAGCCACATAAGCATCAGTGGTTAGACCGTTTATGAGGCCTGAGATGCTTTTAGTTTAAGCCGCCAAGCGTGTAACAAAGGCTCGGTGTAGCCACTCGGTTGGCTCAGGCCCTTAAACACCAAATCAGTGGCCGCGCGGTAGGCCATCGATGTCTCAAAGTGTCCCGCCATTGGCTGATAGAGGGGATCGCCGGCATTTTGTTGGTCAACGATGGCTGCCATGCGCTCAAAGGTTTGGCGCACTTGTGCTTCACTCACGATTCGGTGATGCAACCAGTTGGCAACGTGCTGGCTAGAAATACGCAGCGTCGCCCGATCTTCCATCAGGCCAATGTTGTGGATATCAGGTACTTTGGAGCAACCCACACCTTGGTCAATCCAACGAACCACATAACCCAAAATTCCCTGAATATTGTTATCAAGCTCTTGCTGTTTGTCCTCATCGCTCCAAGAGGTATCGGTTGCCACTGGGACTGTCAGCAAACCCGTCAAGAGCGCCTGCCTTTCGAGGTCGGCATCGGTCTTCTCTAAAGACTGCTGGATCTCGGCCACATTGACCTGATGGTAGTGAAGGGCGTGTAAAGTCGCAGCGGTCGGGCTTGGCACCCAAGCAGTGTTGGCGCCTGCTTTGGGGTGTGCGATTTTTTGTTTCAGCATCTCAGCCATTAAATCCGGCATGGCCCACATGCCTTTGCCGATTTGCGCCTTGCCGCGCAAGCCGCATGACAAGCCAACAAGAACGTTGTTACGTTCATACGATTGAATCCACTCGCTTGTTTTCATATCGCCTTTGCGAATCATTGGACCGGCTTGCATGGCGGTATGCATTTCATCACCGGTGCGATCCAAAAAGCCTGTGTTGATGAAAGCCACTCGGCTCGCGGCGGCCGCGATGCACGCTTTAAGGTTAACGCTGGTGCGCCGCTCTTCATCCATGATGCCGAGTTTGACCGTATCGGTGTCTAGGCCAAGTAAGCCCTCAACCCGAGAAAACAGTTCCGCCGCAAAAGCGACTTCTTCGGGGCCATGCATTTTTGGTTTAACGATATAAACACTGCCTTTTCGGCTATTCCGAATAGACGGCCCTTGCGCCTTTTGCAAATCATGCATGGCAATCATCGTCGTGATCACGGCATCCAAAATGCCCTCAGGTATCTCGTGTTGATGGCCATCGTCCGATTCGTAGTGAATCGCGGGGTTGGTCATTAGGTGCCCCACATTTCGCAAAAACATCAGCGAGCGACCATGTAACGTCACCGGTTGGCCATCGGCGCCTTGGTAGACGCGATCTGGGTTCAGCGCCCGGGTTAGGGACTTGTCACCCTTATTAAACGTCTCCGTTAGGGAGCCTTTCATGATGCCCAGCCAGTTGCGATAGCCGCTGACTTTGTCTTGCGCGTCGACAGCCGCTACCGAATCCTCTAGGTCCAAAATGGTGGACAAGGCAGACTCAAGAATCAAATCAGAAATCCCGGCCGCATCGGTCTGACCAATCGCGGTTTGGCGATCAATGACGACGTCAATATGCAAGCCGTTGTTTACCAAGAGCACATTCGTGGGCCCGTCGGGCTCGCCTTGAAACCCAACAAACTGATTCGAGTCTTTTAATCCAACCGATTCGCCGCTTTTTAAAACCACATGCAACTGCCCTTGGCGGACCACATAGGCGGTGGCGTCGGCGTGTGAGCCAGATGCCAGTGGCACCGAACTGTCTAGAAATTGACGAGCGTAAGCAATCACTTTGGCGCCGCGAACCGGGTTGTAGCCGCCTGCTCGTTGCGCCCCGTCTGCCTCATCAATGGCATCTGTGCCATAAAGGGCATCGTAGAGTGATCCCCAGCGAGCATTGGCGGCATTCAAGGCATAGCGCGCGTTTAGGATGGGCACCACCAGCTGAGGGCCTGCTTGACGTGCCAGCTCATCGTCAACGTTCGTCGTGGTTGCTTGACACTGCGCAGGCGGGTCAACCAAGTAACCAATCGATGACAAGAAGGCCTGGTAGCCGGTCATATCGGTGATAGGTCCCGGATGTTCGTGATGCCATTGATCTAGCGCGGTTTGTAAGGTGTCGCGTTTTTTTAGCAAGGCGACATTTTTGGGAGCCAAATCACGCACAATCGCATCAAACCCCTGCCAGAAGGCGGCGATGTCAATGCCAGTGCCAGGTGCGACTTCATCTTCAATGAAGGCTTTGAGCGCTGGGGCGACAGACAGGTGATGGATTTTTACGGATGGGATCATTGTTTTTATTCCTTGTTGTACGGAAGGGTGTTCGGTTTTGCGACGTTGGCTAGGTTAAGCGCTTAATAATGAGGCAGTAAGTGCGAAACAGTAAGGTCAAGCTTAGCCAGCACTATACGAGATCATAACGGCTAGTTAAAGGCTTAATACAGCCTTGGGTTTGTAGCCCATCATTTGTAAGCAGTCATTTAATCGTTTCGGTGGCAAAATTTCTGCGCCAAGCGAAGCGCAAACGACTGGCTCAGTCGAGTGTCACCGTTTTAAAGTCAGCCGGCAACACGATTTCAAGCAACTCGAGATCCTCCGAATGCGCGATTTCTCGATGCCGAATACCAGGCGGTTGATGCACACAGGTACCAGCCTCGACCCGGTGCTCACCATGGCACTCATACTCAAAAATCGCCCAGCCTTTGAGCACGTACACGATTTGTAGCTGAACCGCATGTTGATGCCATTGCCCGGTGGCGTTGGTGCCTTCGCGAGCTCGAATGACATGCATCACAGCCAAACCGTCAGTGCTGTCTTTGATGCCGAGATCCCGATACTCGAAATAGGGACGCAAACCATCGTGCACGAAAGGCTGATCGCCTGCTTTTTGAATACTAAATGCCATGATTGTCTCCGGCTGTTTTGCTGTTGTCTTGGACCTTGGCTTCTGTGGCCAATGGGTATATTTAGTGGATAAGTTCAGTGGATAAATTCAGTGGATAAACTCAGATCTTCGTGATCGTACTGGCTTTTTTAGCGCCAGGCTTAGGCTTATTAGTCAGCTTAGGCTTACTCGTCTTTTTTTCCTTGTATTTGTAATCACAAAGATCGGCTAGTGAGCAGACGCCACACTTTGGCCCGCGGGCAAGGCAAACATAACGACCATGCAAGATGAGCCAATGGTGAGCGTGTTGTTGAAAGGCCTTGGGTACATTTTTATCAAGTGCCTTTTCAACGGCCAACACCGTTTTACCGCGCGCGAGTCCGGTTCGATTGGAGACCCGAAATATATGGGTGTCAACCGCCATGGTCGGTTCTCCAAAAGCTGTGTTTAAAACCACATTGGCTGTTTTGCGGCCAACGCCGGGTAAAGCCTCAAGCGCTTCTCGCGTGCGGGGAACCTCGCTTTGGTGCTGCTCAACCAACGCTTGGCAGGTGGCGATGACGTTTTTGGCTTTGGTTCGAAACAAGCCAATGGTCTTGATGAATGGCGTGATGCCATCGACACCGAGCGCCAACATGGTTTCAGGCGTGCCATGGGCCGCAAACAGCGGGCGTGTGGCCAAATTCACCGATTTATCGGTGGCCTGGGCAGATAAGATGACAGCGATCAGTAGTTGGAAAACACTGTCATAGGCCAGCTCAGTGGTTGGTGTTGGATTGGCAGCGGCCAATCGTTCAAACATCTGTAGCCGTTTGAGCTTATTCATGGGTTGGCTCGTCGCGCCCTTGCGCGTGCAAGCGCCGCGGCGACTGCGGCTTGTTTGTCCGAGGGGCCAGGGTAGACGGCCTCTGTCTGAGCGGTCTGCGCGCACGCCACGCGCGCTTGTCTGGCTTCGTAGCGCTGGCGCGCTGTTTGCGCCATGTCGTCAGTCCACGTCAGACTTGGTTCGACGGTCACCATGGTGATGCAGTCCACCGGGCAGGGTGCCACGCAGAGGTCGCAACCGGTGCACCAATCGGTCAGGACAGTGTGCATTTTCTTGTTTGCGCCGACGATGGCGTCAACGGGACAGGCTTGAATGCAAAGCGTGCAGCCAATGCAATGCTCTTCTTCGATAACTGCGATTTTGAAAGACTCGTGGCTGCCACACTCAGGATCTAGGGCACGTCTTGGCTTGTTCAGCTGCAAGGCGAGTTTGGCGATGCCTTGCTCGCCACCAGGCGGGCAGCGGTTGATGTCGGCCACACCCTCTGCCATGGCTTTTGCGTAGGGCAGGCAGCCGTCATAGCCGCATTTGGTGCATTGCGTTTGTGGCAGCAATGCATTGAGAGACGCGGTCAATTCAATGTGGGTAATGGACACGGGTGATTACCAATAATTTTCGACAGCGAGCGTACCTAGGTTACCGCGCCTACCCGCGGCGAAACCCTTTTCTGACAACATGGCGCGCATCTCTTTCACCATGGCAGGGTTGCCGCAAAGCATGATTCGCGCGGACGCCGGGTCTAGGGATCGGCCAGCAGCTTGTTCCAACTCGCCGCTGGCGTAGGCGGTTGTGATGCGGCTCGGTGCCTGAGCGCCATTTAGCCAAGGCGCTTGCGACAAAATAGGTAGATAAATCAGGGCTGGGTTAGTGGCCGCCAAAGCCTCTAGTTCCTCGCGGTATGTCAGCTCGTCTACTTGGCGCACGCCGTGCACGAGCACGACGGATTCAAACTGCTGCCAAAGGGTGGGTTCTTTGAGCATGGGCAAATAGGCCGACAACCCGGTACCGGTGGCAACCAGCCATAAGGTTTTTGCCGCTGAAAAGCGCTCAAGCGTCAAAAAACCGAAGGGTGCTTTCTCTACCCAAATGGCATCATCAGGCTTGAGGTCAGCCAGTTTTGGGCTGAATTGGCCGCCAGCCACAGTGACGCTTAAAAACTCCAGTATGGGCTCGCTTGGATGAGTGACCATGGAATAGGCGCGCCAGACGCTGGGTTGTGTTTGTTCTTTGCTCTCGGGAAGTCCTATCCGTGCAAACTGCCCAGGCTGAAACGCAAAGCCATTGGGTTTAGTCACTTGCACGGACACCAAAGCTGGCATGTGCCATGGTTTGACCGCAATAATGGACTGCTGTGTGTACTTGTCGTTGGCAACGGGGTCTGTCATTTAGCAATCCATTTAAATCAGCGTTCTAAGTATTGAAGTTTGTCGGGTTTGCCGTTCCATTCATCTGCATCGGGTAACGGCTCCTTGGTACGACTGATCGTTGGGAACTGGGGCGATAGCTCTGCATTGAGCACGATAAAAGCGATTTGGTCCTGTGGCACATCTTCTTCGGCGTAGATGGCGTTTGCTGGACACTCTGGAATACAGACGGCGCAATCAATACAGTCTTCCGGATCGATAATCAAAAAGTTTGGTCCCTCTTTGAAGCAATCAACGGGACAAACGTCCACGCAATCGGTGAACTTACATTTGATGCAGTTTTCGGTAACAACATGAGTCATGATGAGTAGCCCCAGGGGCGAATGGAATATCGAGTAACCTGATTTTACCGAAAGTACAGTCCTGCTCTACGATGACCCTAAAACTAACAGTGCCGTGTGCTACCTTTGCTCCGATGTCCACCCTTTATTAAGCCTACGTGACATGATCATTCGCTCGTTGCTAGATACGGACCTATATAAATTCACCATGATGCAAGTCGTGTTGCACCATTTTCCGGCTGCCCAGGTGGAATACCGGTTTCAATGCCGCACGCCTGGCATTGATCTTCGTCCCTACATTGAAGAGATCAAAGCCGAAATCGACACGCTATGCCAGCTTAAATTCACCGAGCAGGAACTGCAGTACCTGAGCGATTTGCGATTCATCAAAAGTGACTTTATCGATTTTTTAGGTTTGTTCCACCTGCCTCGTCAGTGCATCACGGTCACCGACATGAAGCACAACGGCGAAATTGAGATCTTGGTGAAGGGGCCGTGGCTGCACACCATCCTTTTTGAAATTCCCGTCTTGGCGATCGTAAACGAAGTCTATTTCAGTCATGTCAAGTCGCAGCCCGACTGGGAAGAGGGTCGCCGCCGGCTGCGTGAAAAAATCGGTTTGGTTTTTAATCAACCGGATATGACCTCTTTTCGCGTGGCCGAGTACGGCACGCGGCGACGGTTTTCAAGGGAATGGCACGAGGAAGTTATCCGCATTTTGCAAGCGTCGATGGGGGCGCATTTCGCGGGCACTAGCAACGTCCTAATGGCGATGAACCATAACGTCACGCCCATGGGCACCATGGGGCATGAATACCTACAAGCTTGTCAGGCCCTTGGACCGCGTCTCAGGGACTCACAGATTTTTGCTTTAGACACATGGGCTCGAGAATATCGCGGCGACTTAGGCATTGCGCTTTCTGATGTTTATGGTTTAGATGCTTTTCTGCGCGATTTCGACATGTTTTTCTGCAAACTTTTTGATGGCGCGCGACATGATTCGGGCGATCCCTTCATTTGGGGTGAGCGAATGATCGCGCACTACCAAGCCAATCGAGTCGATCCTAGTACCAAAATTCTGGTGTTTTCCGATGCGCTTACCTTCCCGTTGGCCATCGGTATTGCCAGACAGTTTGCTGGGCGGTGCCGGGTGTCTTTTGGGATCGGTACCAATTTGACCAATGATCTAGGCCTCGAACCACTCCAAATCGTCATGAAAATGGTGCGTTGTAACGGCCAGCCTGTGGCCAAAGTATCAGACGCGCCAGAGAAGACCATGTGCGATGACCCCGCATATTTGGCTTATCTGCGGCAGGTATTTGAACTACCACCTTTGACAGCGACAGTTGCCTCGAGCTAAGGGAGGCAGACGCTTAAGCACACACTAAGCGGAATTGATCTATTTACAGCGCGGATCAACCGCACGCCCTTGCCTGCTGTTTCACCCTACCTGCTTCACCCTACCTGTTTCACCCTACCTGTTGCACCCTACCAAGGATGGCGATCTTTCTTTTACTCTCAGCTAAAATCCTGTTATCACGGGATTGAAGCCACTTTCGCTTCTGTTTTTTTAACCCGTCAACCCACGATCAACACCCGACTAACAGGGAAACCCAACCATGAATGCCATCGAACGCTTTAATGTTGAAAAAAGACTTTCTGACATGGCCGTCTACAACGGTGTGGCTTATATTGCTGGCCAGATCCCCGAGGATGCTTCTCTCGACATGGTCGGTCAAACCGAGCAAGTACTTGCGATCATTGACGGCCTTTTACAAAAAGCGGGCACCAATAAGTCGCGTATCTTGATGGCACAGATATATATCGCCAATATGGCTGAATTTGCCGAGATGAACAAAGCGTGGGACAGCTGGGTGGCTGACGGCAACGCCCCCCCTCGCGCCACAATTGAGGCCCGCTTGGCCAATCCGGACTTTAAAGTCGAGATTGTAGTGACAGCCGCGGTTTGATCGCGGCAGTTGCTGCAACTGCTGTAACCGCTGCAACCGCTGCAATGCGGCGTTAGTAAAAGGGAGGGGTGTCGATGCAACTACACACACCTGAGTGGCTCGAGCGTTGGTGCGCTGATCTTACAGAGCCAGATGTTGAGCGCCTAGTCTATGTATCGCGCTGGGTGGAGGAGCATTATCGAGCCACCGAAACGCCATCTACTGAACCATTGATAGAGCATTACGCCCAAGTGGCGACGATTTTGTCGGACATGCATACCGATGCAGCCACTCGTGCCACGGCGCTTTTGTTGGCGCTACCCGTTCACGAGGGGTCTGGACTTGATCCCATTGGGCAACGGTTTGGGCCGGAGATTGGCAAACTCGTTGTGGGTACACGTGCGCTACTAAAGCTTGGTGACTTGGCGCGAGAAGCCAATGGTGCAAGTGCCTTGGCCGATAAAGCGCAGCAAGATTCTCAAAAAGAAATGCTGCGCAAAATGCTCCTTGCCATGGCGACTGATTTGCGAATCGTCTTGATCCGCCTCGCTTCGCGCCTGCAGACCCTTCGTTGGCATGCCAAGCAAAAGATCGCTTGCGACCCTCAATTTGCTCGCGAAACATTAGACCTTTACGCCTCATTGGCCAACCGACTGGGTATTTGGCAGATCAAGTGGGAAATGGAAGACTTGGCGTTTCGCTTTTTGAATGCAGCCCAGTACAAAATCATTGCCAAGCGTTTAGAGGACAAGCGCATTGAGCGGGAACAGCTCATTGAGCGCACGATGCAGCGCTTGCAGGCCTTGCTCAAAGAGGCTGGTATCGCCGCAAGCATCACGGGCCGCCCCAAAAATATCTACAGCATCTGGAACAAGATGCAAAAGAAAGATGTGGATTTTGATCGGCTTTACGATTTGTTGGCGTTGCGAGTCATTGTTGCCGATGAGAGGCAGTGCTATGGCGTGTTAGGTATGCTGCACGAGCACTGGTCCCCAATTGGCGAAGAGTTTGACGACTACATTTCGCGTCCCAAATCCAATGGATACAGATCCCTACACACTGTCTTGGCCGACAAGTCTGGTCGAGCCTTTGAAGTGCAAATTCGCACGCAAGCCATGCATGACTTTGCCGAGCACGGTATGGCCGCCCACTGGCGCTACAAAGAGGGCGGTGGGCAGCGCGCAGACCCCAGCGCAGATGCAATCGATGATCGACAGCTTTCTTGGATGCGCCAATTGCTGTCGTGGCCGACCGATGCGGGCACTTCTAAGCACGGCGATCTCGAGCCGCATGATCTGACAGAACGCATCTACGTCTTGTCGCCTCAAGCCAGGGTGATCGAGCTTCCGCGAGACGCCACACCGGTCGACTTTGCCTATCATTTACACACGGACCTAGGCCATCGTTGTCGTGGTGCACGAATTGACGGCCATCTGGTGTCGCTGCATACGAAACTGCAAACGGGTCAGACGGTTGAGATTGTCACAACCAAAGCTGGCGGGCCATCGCGTGACTGGTTAAACCCCCAACTGGGCTATCTGGTCAGCCCACGGGCGAGGGCAAAAGTGCGGGCTTGGTTCAACGCAATCGAACTGCAACAAAGAATGACGCAGGGACACGCCTTGGTTGAGAAGGAGCTCCAGCGATTAGGCAAGACGGCTATCAATCTAGAGCAGCTCGCTCAACAAGTGGGTTTTGCTAACGCTGATGATCTTTATGTCGCCGTTGCAAAAGAAGAGTTCAGCCTGCGCCACATCGACGAGGTCTTTCACCCCAGGGTTGCGCCAGAGGGGTCTGGGGTAGATGCACCCACATTACCCACCCACGCTCAACGAGAGGAGTCGGTTCGCTCGGGTGTGCTGGTCCAGGGGGTGGGCGCCTTGATGACGCAACTCGCGCGCTGTTGCCGACCAGCACCGCCTGACGGTATCGGCGGCTTTGTCACCCGAGGTCGAGGTGTATCTGTGCACCGAACGGACTGCCCAAGCCTGTTGCAGTTGCAGCGCCGCCATCCCGAGCGTGTCATTGAGGTTTCCTGGGGCGATACCCGAGATGCCTTATATCCAGTTGATGTCGCGGTGCATGCCCACGACAGGGAAGCCTTGCTGCGAGACTTGTCTGAGGTATTTGCCCGACTTAGGCTCAGCGTTATCGCCGTCAACACGCAAAGTAAAAAGTCACTCGCGCACATGATTTTTACGGTCAAGGTTTCTGACGGCCAAGCCTTGCAACGCGGCATTAAGGCGTTGTCCGAGGTGCCTGGGGTGATCTCGACACGACGACAGTGAAATGTCGCCGTTTTTAGGGCCAGACTGCTAGAATTCATTCATCAAGTCATATAATCCCACCAAGCCCTCGAGGAGGCACTAGCCTTGAAACCCTATGATTTTCCTGATGCGACTGGTCACTTTGGTCCCTACGGCGGCGTTTTTGTTGCAGAAACGCTGATGCACGCACTCGCTGAATTGCGAGACTCCTATGCCCGCTACCAGCATGATCCCGATTTTTTGGCCGAATTTCACAGCGAACTCAAGCACTTTGTTGGTCGACCAACGCCGGTCTATCATGCTCGCCGCTGGTCAGAGCAACTCGGTGGCGCGCAGATTTGGTTTAAGCGCGAGGACCTCAATCACACAGGTGCCCACAAAATCAACAACAGCTTGGGACAAGCGTTGTTAGCACGGCGTATGGGCAAAAAACGCATTATTGCTGAAACCGGGGCGGGTCAGCACGGTGTGGCGACCGCCACAGTGTGTGCGCGCTACGGCATGGAATGCATTATCTACATGGGTAGTGAAGACATCAAACGACAGTCGCCAAACGTCTATCGAATGAAGCTCTTAGGCGCAACTGTTGTGCCCGTGGAGTCAGGCTCAAAAACCCTCAAAGATGCATTAAATGAAGCTTTGCGGGACTGGGTTACCAACGTAGAAGACACTTTCTACATTATTGGCACGGTAGCGGGGCCACACCCTTATCCCATGATGGTACGTAATTTTCATTCTGTGATTGGCGAAGAGTCGATTGAACAGATGCCTAAGTATGCAGGCAAACAGCCTGACTACGTGGTGGCTTGCGTGGGTGGTGGTTCCAACGCCATGGGCATCTTCCATCCCTACCTTTCCCATGAAGGTGTGAAGCTCGTGGGTGTTGAGGCCGCCGGCCATGGTATTGAGTCAGGTATGCACGCAGCCTCTTTGGCAGCGGGGCAGGTGGGTGTGTTGCATGGCAATCGCACCTACGTCATTCAAAACGCGGATGGACAGGTGCAAGAGACTCACTCAGTGTCGGCTGGGTTGGATTACCCGGGCGTGGGCCCCGAGCATGCCTGGTTGAAAGACACGAACCGGGCGAGCTATGTCGGCATAAATGATGATGAGGCACTTAAAGCCTTCCATACCTGTTGCCAAATAGAAGGTATCATTCCAGCGCTCGAGACTGCTCACGCTTTGGCAGAGGCCGCGCGGATGGCGCCCACACTGCCAAAAGATCAGGTCATCCTGGTGAATCTATCTGGTCGAGGCGACAAAGACATTAATACCGTGGCGCAACAAGCCGGTATGAAACTGTAAAGGACCCCTTTTGTGACTATTGAAAGAATATCGGCTGCGTTTGACAAGGCTCGCGCAGCGTCTAGATCAGCACTGATTCCCTACATTGCGGCCGGTAATCCTTTGCCAGAATCAACAGTGCCGTTAATGCATGGTTTGGTAGAAGCGGGTGCGGACATTATCGAGTTGGGTATTCCTTTTTCAGATCCGATGGCCGATGGTCCCATCATTCAAAAGGCGGCCGAGCACGCTATTTCCCAAGGCATTGGACTTAGAAGTGTCCTTTCGATGGTCAGTGAGTTTCGTCAAACAGATACCGAAACGCCTATTGTGTTGATGGGCTACGCAAACCCGATTGAGCGCCTGGGCCAACAGACGTTTGTTGAGCGGGCCGCTGAGGCGGGCGTAGATGGGGTATTGGTGGTTGATTACCCACCAGAAGAAGTGAAGCCCTTCGGCGAGATGCTGGCCGCCCACGACTTGGCACCGATTTTTTTGTTGGCGCCCACTTCGACTGATGCTCGTATTGAAGCAGTTAGTCGGATTGCCAAAGGTTATGTGTACTACGTGTCATTGCGTGGTGTGACAGGTGCCGGCCATTTAGACACCGACGATGTCGCTCGACAACTGGCGCGCATACGAACGTTTGTGACCCTGCCTGTTGGTGTGGGTTTTGGTATTGGTGATGCGGTCACCGCGGTTAAGGTCGCCGAAGTGGCGGACGCCGTGGTAATTGGCAGCAAGCTCATTGATGTGATGAACAAAGCCTATCAGCCCCTAGAGCAGGCACACCAAACCGAGGCTGCCATCAAGGCCGGTTGCCAATGGCTCAAAGAGATTCGCGTGGCACTCGATCAGGCCGTTAAACAACCTGCCTAAGACACCTTCAGTCAAAGGCCACGGATTAAAAGATGAGCTGGTTAGAAAAACTATTACCCCCGCGCATTAACAAAAGCGCAGACAACAATGCCCGTCGGGTACCCGAAGGACTCTGGGTCAAATGCCCCTCGTGCGAATCCGTTTTGTATAACGAGGATTTGGCGGCAAACCTACGTGTTTGCCCGAAGTGTGATCACCACATGCGCATTGGTGCGCGAGCGCGTATCGATTCTTTGCTGGATGTCGAGGGTCGACATGAGATTGGGCAAACCACGCGATCGATGGATCCGCTCAAGTTTCGTGACTCACGAAAGTATCCCGACCGCCTTCTTGAGGCGGTCAAGCAAACCGGTGAGAGTGATGCTCTGGTGAGCACCAGTGGATCCATCAATGGTGTGCCGTGCGTGTTGTCATGCTTTGAATTCGACTTCATGGGTGGCTCTATGGGTTCTGTGGTGGGCGAGCGGTTTGCCCGAGGCGTCAAGGCAGCCATTGAGCAACGAACACCCTTTATTTGTGTGGCGGCTTCTGGCGGTGCACGCATGCAGGAAAGCTTGTTTTCCTTGTTGCAGATGGCTAAAACCAATGCGGCATTGACACAGTTGTCGGCTCATCGCCTGCCGTTTTTCAGTGTTTTAACCGATCCGACCATGGGTGGGGTATCTGCTAGCTTCGCCTTTCTCGGTGATGTCGTCATTGCCGAACCGAAAGCCTTGATTGGTTTTGCAGGGCCACGGGTCATTGAGCAAACCGTTCGAGAAAAACTACCTGAAGGTTTTCAGCGGTCGGAGTTTCTGTTGCAAACAGGGGCCATTGACATGGTCGTTGATCGACGGCACTTGCGCGACGAGCTCTCGAGAATGATGGGACTCTTTATGAATCAGGTGGTTGAAATACCTGCGGTGAAGACGGCTTAATTTCAGTATCCATCTTCACCTTCATTACCCTCAGTGTTTGGTTTGGATCGATGTTTGGTTCAATTTTTAATTGGGCGCCCGAGCCGACCCAAACACCAAACACCAAACACCAAACACCGATTCAAGCATATACAAAAAGCCCAACAGATTTCAGTCTGTTGGGCTTTTCAGCATCAAAAACCAACCACGGTCTTTCAATAGCGGTTGGTCGTTAAGCCTATGGCTGCGTTTCGACTTGCACCAAGGGTTTCTGGTTGGCGGCAGTCGAGCTCTTTGGTTCGCGCCCTAGCTTTATTGGCGCCTGCGCAATAATAGTTTCTTGCGCTTTTTCGACCCGAGTCGTGTCACTTTCAACCCATTGCAGCCCGGTTTGATTCACAAGTGTGCGCAGAGAGTTTTTGTCTGACTCCGTCATTGCAGAGGCAACAGCGGCAGCAGGCGTTGCCACCGAATCGACTGTTTCAGGGACTTTTTCTGTCTCTGCTTCAATCGGGCTCGCCGCTTCGGTTGCAGGCGCTACTTCTGGCGCTACTTCAGGCGCTACTTCAGGCGCTACTTCTGGCACAGCTTCAGGCACTGGAACTGGCGCCAACACTGGCGCTTTGATCACAGCCGTTTCAGGCGCAGACGTCGACACTTGGACAAGGGCTGCTGGTGCTGGTGTATCGGCCTTCGCTGGTTCAGCTGGGGGCACTGAGGCCAGTGGGGATTGAGGCGCATCTGGTTCAGACACAGTGGACACAGCCGGTTCAGCCAAACCCTGTGTGGTTTCTGTGGTGGTTTCCGCTGCCGTTTCTTTTTCGGCCTCAGCGCTAACTGCAGTCGGAGCGCTGTCGTGACTTTCGGCGCTTTCGTTGCTTTCGGCGCTTTCGGCGCTTTCGTTATTGTCAGAGCCATCAGTGTCGTTTGGCTCGTCCGTGCCTGTCACACCACTGCTTTCTCCGGAACGACGACCACGGCGACCACGACGGCTGCGGCGACGGGGCTTGTCCGTTGCCTCTTCGGTGGTGTTGTCGTCCGTCGTCTGGCTTTCTTGCGTTGCTTGTGGCGCATCAGCATCCACTGGGGTGCTGGCGTCAACTGCCAGGGTGGGCGTGTCTGTCACGTCAGTGTCTTGATCGGTGATTGATGCGTCATTTTGAGCGGTCTTTGACCGACCCCGACCACGTCGACTGCGCCGCGCGCGTTGACCCGATTCAGACGTATTGCTGTCATCCGTTGATGCCGTGATGGCTGGTTGGACCTGATCAGCTGCTTTGTCGTTGGTTTCGTCAGTTGACTTGACTGCTGGTTTGTCTCCCGAGGGCGCATTTGACGCACGGTCGCCGCGGCGATTATCGGAGCGTCCCCGACGGTTGCGTTGGCTATTGTTGCCACGACTTGGGCGGCGCGTGTCATCTTTGCTGGCAGGCTCAGTGACAGCAGGCTTTTCTGGCGTACTTTCGAACAGCTTGCTGATCCATGAGCTAATTGTTTTAAATAGTCCACCAGCTGAGTCTGCGAGCTGCTCCGCTGACTGTTTGCCTGCCTCGACAACCCGAGCGGGGCGAGGCGTTGATATGGGCGCTGGTTGTGAGGGAGTGACACCCTTGACGAGCGCTTCTGGCTTGATCTTTGCGTCAAGCTCCTTAGGCGCCCAGGCTAAATTACTTGGCGGCGCTTCCAAGAGGTCGAAGCTTGACTTGGCGTCTTCGAGGCGGGGGTCATCGTGTCGCAAGCGTTCGATGATGTGATGCGGCGTCTCAATGTGCTTATTTGGGATCAGCATCAAGTTCACCTTCAGACGAGCTTCCATTTTGGTGATGTCTGAGCGCTTTTCATTGAGCAGGAATGTCGCCACCTCAACAGGCACCTGCGCGTGAATCGCGGCGGTGTTGTCTTTCATTGATTCTTCTTGCAGCAATCGCAAGACATGCAATGCACTGGATTCGGCGTCTCGAATAACGCCCGTGCCATTACAGCGGGGGCAAGTGATGTGCGAGCCTTCATTGAGCGCGGGACGCAGTCGCTGACGCGAGAGCTCAATCAAGCCAAAACGCGAAATCTTACCCATCTGTACGCGAGCGCGATCAACGTGCAAGGCATCGCGCAGACGATTCTCAACCGATCGCTGATTGCGGTTCTCTTCCATGTCAATGAAATCGATCACTATGAGACCGCCTAGATCTCGTAACCGCAGTTGGCGCGCGGCTTCTTCAGCCGCTTCTAAATTGGTCCGGACCGCTGTTTCTTCAATATCGGCACCGCGCGTTGAACGCGCAGAGTTAACGTCAATGGCAACCAGCGCCTCGGTGTGATCGATCACGATAGAACCACCAGAGGGCAGATCGACATGGCGCGAGTACGCCGTCTCGATTTGGTGCTCTATCTGGAATCTAGAAAACAAGGGAACATCGTCTTGGTAGCGTTTGACCCGTTGCACATTGTCAGGCATCACCACACTCATAAAGGCAGTGGCTTGCTCAGCGATGTCATCGGTATCAATCAAGATCTCACCAATGTCGGGTGAGAAGTAGTCACGAATGGCTCTGATCACCAAACTTGACTCAAGATAGATCAAAATAGGGGCGCCGTTAGCAGTGGCCGCACCGTCTACAGCGTGCCATAACTGCAGCAGGTAAGATAAATCCCACTGCAGTTCTTCTGCCGTTCGCCCAATGCCGGCTGTCCTGGCGATGATGCTCATGCCTTGAGGCGTGTTTAATTGATCCATCGCTTCGCGCAGTTCTTGGCGTTCTTCGCCTTCGACCCGACGTGAGACGCCACCGCCACGCGGATTATTGGGCATCAACACCAAATAGCGTCCAGCCAGCGAGATGAAGGTCGTCAGCGCGGCACCTTTATTGCCTCGCTCTTCTTTCTCGACTTGAATAATGAGTTCTTGGCCCTCTTTCAGGGCGTCTTGGATACGGGCTGTTCGGACATCAACCCCTTCCTTGAAGTAGCTGCGGGCCACTTCTTTAAAAGGCAAGAAGCCGTGTCGCTCTTCACCGTAATCCACAAAGCAAGCTTCTAAGCCGGGCTCAACGCGGGTGATGATGGCTTTGTAGATGTTGCCTTTGCGTTGCTCTCGTCCAGCTGTTTCTATATCCAGATCGACAAGCTTTTGGCCGTCGACAATAGCAACGCGCAACTCTTCTTGATGCGTTGCGTTAAATAACATGCGTTTCATTCAAATTCTCCGTAGGTTAGCGCGATCATTGATCGCACAGCCTTGGGAGACCGATCACGTTATCGTGAAGAATAGAAACGTAAAAACGCACACAGGTATGCCCACCAGCGGTGGGTGTCCCGTTCGTTAGGCCAGCGTGGCACCATGAGGGCCGCTATCCTTGTCTTTTAGCCGGTACTCGGTTAACACCAGAAATACCAGGTTAAACGCTGACAATGTCAGGCAAATACGACTGCCTAACATAAGAATTTTTGACAATTTCTTCTTTCGATTCGTTTCGTCGTTTGTGCTCGCGTCATTTCAGACCGAGCCTCGGTCACCCTTGATCTGAATGTGCTGTCGTTACAATGGCACTAATTAATGGAGAACTCCACATTTAAGGGGACTCAACATCGCTATAAGTATTCAGATCGGTATAGGCTGAACTGATTATATGCTTGTTTTTGAAATGCAGGAAACTCTTCGTGATTTGGCCACCAACATAATGATTAAAGCAGGTAATTCTAGAAAACCCGAAGTCCAGTGGCTTGAGGTCACATCGGCGCACGATGGCCAGCGTTTGGACAATTTCTTGATCCGTGTGTGTAAAGGGGTCCCCAAAAGCCATCTTTATAAAGCCGTCCGGGGTGGGGAAGTAAGAGTCAATAAGGGACGAATAGCCGTTGACTATCGTATCAAGGAGGGGGATTTGATCAGAATCCCCCCGTTTCGCATGCCCGAACCCCGAGTGCATCGAGCACCGGCTAGGACCTTCCCGATTATTTATGAGGACGACGGCTTACTCGTGATCGATAAACCCGCCGGTGTGGCGGTTCACGGCGGCAGCGGTGTCTCGTTTGGAGTGATTGAGTCTTTGCGTGCCGCGCGCCCAGAGGCGACCTTCTTGGAGCTTGTTCACCGGTTAGATCGCGACACATCAGGGTTATTAATGGTGGCTAAACGCCGTCAAACGCTGTTGGGACTGCATCGCATGATGCGTGAAGGTCTGGTTCGCAAAGATTATGTTGCCTTGGTGCAAGGACGGGTTTTAAATGACAGGCAGCACATCAAATTAAGCTTGATTAAATGGTTGACTGCAAGCGGCGAGAGACGAGTGCGGGTGGATGCAGAGGGACAGATGGCTCATACGGTGATGACTTGTTTGTCTCGGTTTCTGCACTATTCTTTAGTTGGCGCGGAACTTCGCACCGGTCGGACTCATCAGATTAGGGTGCATTTGGCGTCGATAGGCCATCCCATCGTGGGTGATGATAAGTACGGCGATGACGCAACGCGTGCCTGGTTTAAAGAAAAAGGGTTGAATCGAATGTTTTTACACGCCAAGTCGCTGTCTTTTGATCATCCGATCACTGAGCAACCGCTCTCGTTAGAGGCGGCATTGCCCGAGAGTTTTGTGCAGGCACAGGCAATCGTTCAATCTCAGGGCGACAGAGAGGCACTGTCGTGAGTCAATATTCTTTGGTGGTTTTTGATTGGGACGGTACATTGATGGACTCCACTGTCGATATCGTCAGAGCCACTCAGGCGGCTTGTGTCGATCTTAATTTGCCAGTGCCTAGCGATGAGCAAGCCAGCTGGGTCATTGGCTTATCCCTCGACGAGGCGTTGACTCATGCCGTTCCCGAGTTGACGGATCAACAGCGACCAGCATTTCTAGACCGCTATCGCGCTCACTATTTGGCCCGCGACCCGCAGCTCGTTCTGTTTGAAGGGGTCCAAGAAATGTTGCAAACGCTACGCGACCAAGGTGTGGCCATGGCCGTTGCCACTGGCAAGAGTCGTGTGGGATTGACCCGAGCCTTAGAAACCACAGGCATTGGCGACTTTTTTTTGAGTACGCGCTGTGCTGATGAAACGTTTGGCAAGCCGCACCCTCGCATGCTGATGGAGATCATGCGTGAGATCGGCACAGAGCCGGAGACGGTCTTGATGGTAGGAGACACGTCCCACGACCTAAAAATGGCCGCTCGCGCAGGCATACACGGCCTAGGGGTGTCATACGGAGCCCACCCAGAGCTAGAGCTCCGACTGCACCCACATCAAGACGTCTTACCTTCTGTTGGCCACATGGATCAATGGCTCAACCAGCGAACTCGCCGTTGGGCACCTTTGGAGATTTTAGATGAAACGCATGAAATACCCACAGTCAAAGAGTAGTGAAATCACACCTGAGCGCATCTGGCGAGAGAGGCGCCAATTGCTGGCTGCCGGTGCCTGGCTAGGCGCGGGCGGCACGCTACCGTTTATCGGTGGATTGGCCCAAGCCAGCACGGCGGACCAATGGCCTGCGCTGCCTGCCAAGCCTAACAATGCGTTCATGACCATGCAGGCGTGGACCGACAAAAAGGATGTGACCACCTATAACAATTTCTACGAGTTCGGCCTCGATAAGTCAGACCCAGCCAGATATGCGGGTGCGATGAAGGTTGATCCGTGGACAGTACAAATTGAAGGGGAAGTTGCCAAGCCAGGCACGTATGGCATCGAAGATTTACTGTCCCTATCGGCCATGGAGGAGCGCGTCTACCGCATGCGCTGCGTTGAGGGCTGGTCGATGGTGATCCCTTGGATCGGCTACCCCCTGTCCGACTTGCTTAATAAAGTGGAGCCCACGGGTAATGCCAAATATGTCACGTTCGTGACCGATGAGCAGCCCGATGTCATGCGTGGCTTAAGTTCTTCGGTCATTGATTGGCCCTATCAGGAAGGGTTGCGCATGGACGAGGCCATGCACCCGTTGACGCTATTGACCTTTGGCCTCTACGGCATGGTCCTGCCCAATCAAAACGGCGCGCCTGTTCGCGTGGTGGTGCCTTGGAAGTATGGCTTTAAATCGGGCAAATCGATTGTGAAAATTTTAGTGACAGAAAAGCAACCGACCACCAGTTGGATGCGATCGGGTCCGTCAGAGTATGGTTTCTACGCCAACGTGAACCCTGATGTCAGCCACCCTCGCTGGAGTCAGGCCACAGAGCGCCGAATTGGTGAGGGCAGTTTTGGGGGATTTTTTGCAGCCCGGCAAGAAACACGCCTGTTCAACGGCTACGCCGATCAAGTGGCTAGTCTTTATGCGGGTATGGATTTGGCAAAAAATTTCTGAGCCGGGGTCGCGTCGCATTGCCTAGACTAACCGCCGCACAGGTCGATCGTGTCAAGCCCGCATTGTTTTTGTTGGGGCTTTTGCCGTTCGTTCGCTGGGTCTGGCTGGGCTGGCAAGATGAATTAACCGCCAACCCCATGGAGTTTCTCACCCGATCCTCGGGCACGTGGGCCTTGATATGCTTGATGGTGACGCTACTGGTCTCGCCTTGTCGTGAGTGGTTCAATCAGCCGGCGCTGATTCGCTCACGCCGGTTATTCGGTTTGTTTGCCTTCTTTTATGCCGCGCTGCATGCTTTGGCTTGGGCTTGGTGGGATCAAGGCTTTGGCCTGAGTGCAATGTGGCAAGACATCTTGGATCGGCCCTTCATCACGGTCGGCGCAAGTGCCTTTTTGGTTTTGTTGGCATTGGCCCTGACCTCAAGTGGATGGGCCATGAGAAAGCTGGGTAAGCGATGGAAGTGGTTGCACCGTTTTATTTACTTGGCCGCGCCCTTGGTGATCTTGCATTATTGGTGGCACAAAGAAGGAAAAAACGATTTTCAAGAGGTCACTATATATGGCATCTTGGTGGCATTGCTGCTCTTGTGGCGTTTAGTGGGCCCACGCGTCATGGCGCGCCTTAGGCCTGGAATAAAAAAAGTGTCGGCCAACTAGCCAATTCTGGCGTCACTTTCTGGCGCCAGCTCGCCACCTGATGGGTTTGAATCCACTCATGACTGCCGGTGACGTCTCGCGCGATACAAAGACGCGTCTTCGGGGCCAGTGTTTCAATCAGGGTTTGAAACAAAGCGGCATTGCGGTAGGGCGTTTCAATCAGGATTTGGGTTTGCTGCTGCCTGGCAGACAGTTGCTCCCATTGCTTGAGTTGCTTTGCTCGGGCGTCAGGTTTTACAGGGGCGTAGCCATGAAACGTGAATCGCTGGCCATCCAAGCCGCTCGCCATCAAACCCAACAAAATAGAGGAAGGCCCCACCCAAGGCTTGACGGTCAAGCCAAGCTCGTGGGCCAGCGTGACCACTCGCGCGCCGGGATCGGCCACCGCGGGACAGCCCGCCTCAGAAACCAGCCCCATGTTGTCACCCTTCTCGAGCGGGGCCAACCACTGCGTGAGTGTGGCGGCATCGATTTTGTCGCTCAGGGTTTGGATGTTGATGCTTTGTAGCGGCTGTTTGAGGTCGAGCAGCTTCAGAAAAGCGCGGGCGGTCTTAGCGTTTTCAGCAATGAAGTGATCGAGTTGCGCCGCTTGAGCCTGGGCCTCGCGAGGTAACCACTGGTCGATTGGACTATCAGAGAGGCCAACCGGGATCAGGTGCAGGGTGCCAGCCGATTGTTTAGCTGAGTCAGTGGGAAATGAGTCGTTGTTCGAGGGGCGCATGAGTTGGATCGGCTAAAAGGGGTGGCTGAGAGGGTTAGGACTGATGGGGCTGAACCGAAAGCACTGAACTGAAAGCACTGAACCGAAAGCGCTAACCAAGCGGATCGAGACCGACCCGTGCGAGCATGGCTGTCAACATTATCAGAGGCAAACCAACAATACTGGTGGGATCGTCGCTTGATAGACTCTCGAGTAGGGCAATGCCGAGCCCCTCGGCTTTTGCGCTACCGGCCGTATCGTAAGGTTGTTCCTGAAGCAAATAGTACTCAATCTGGGCGGGACTCAGCTTTCGAAAGCGTGCCCGGCATTGGCTAACTCGCCGTTGCTGGAAGCCGGGTGAGAGCACTGTTACCGCGCTCGAGAAAATACCGACTTGCCCCGATAGCTTGGTTAACTGAGCGAGTGCGGCAGGGTGGGTGCCTGGCTTACCCAAGGTATCCCCATGTAAATCAAGCACTTGGTCTGCACCAATGACCACAGCCCCTGGCCATTGGCGGGCCACTTTGAGGGCCTTTTGCTGGGACAGTCGCTGCGCCGTGGCCAAAGGGGTTTCCCCGGCAAGTCTGGTTTCATCAATATCAGGAGACTGCGTCTGAAAGGGCAACCCGAGGCGAGACAACATCTCAGCGCGGTACCGAGAGCTCGAGGCCAGAATGAGTGTTTTAGTGTCTTGGGTTTGATGCGATGGCATTTGTTTTCTTAAGGGTTTTAGCGATACAATCATGGGCTTCGCTTAATCGGGTTTCAGCGGTTGCTGTCGCTCGGTGACTATGGTTAGTAAGGGTGCAGATGGGAGCGAATGGGTGTGAAGGGGAGCGAATGGGTGCGAGTGGGTTCCCTATGATAGCGGGACTTAGTGTCTAGTGACTCCAACGAAGCTCAAAAAGCTCTGTCGTGTAACAACCGAGGCCAACAACAAATTGAGGGTAGTGACTGTGGAGCCCGAAGAGCATACCAATGTCTGGGTGTCAGACGATGCTTGGCGAAAGTCTTGCCAAGTGCACTGGGGTTTGCCTAAACATTTTGATTTGTTGCGCTTTGCAAGAGAGGGGCAACGGGTTCAGGGCGCTTTTGGCCTGATGCGTGCCAATCGCTTGTTGGAAGATCTGCCGAAGCAGACCGTCGTCAAAAATCTCGCCAGCATGCCGGCAGACTGTTCTGGTGTTGTTTGGTTTGAGTTTGCTGGTTATTACGAAGTGGGTCGTTTGCCGCAGGTCAGACTCAAAGTACAAACAAAACTGGCTTGGGTTTGTCAGCGTTGTATGAAGCCGATGTGGCAGTGGGTTAATGAGTCAGTTTTGTTTAACGTGGTACGTCGAGAAGGGCCTGTGAACCAAAATGCTGACGGTGAAACGGTGGATACCGATGTGCCGGAGGAGCTGCTCACTGACCCCGCATTTGATCTATTTGAGTTGATAGAAGATCAAGTGATCTTGGCGTTACCCTATGTCCCAAAACACGATAGCTGCGAGTCCGCGGCACCCGTGGTCGAAGAAGAGCCTGAACAACCCAAGGTTTCGCCTTTTGAAGAATTAGCAGCATTAAAACGCCGGTGAAGATCGGCGAATGTTTGTTTTAAATTAATTTTGAGTGTGAGCGCGTTACAATACTTGTCACTTTAGGAGTCGTTATGGCTGTCCAGCAGAACAAAAAATCATCATCCAAGCGCGGTATGCACCGTTCGCATGACTTTATTTCAACACCTCCGACGGCAATCGAGCCTAACACGGGTGAGCTTCATCTTCGTCACCACATCAGCCCCAACGGCTTTTATCGTGGTCGCAAGGTTTTAAAAACCAAGGCAGACGAGTAAGCTGAGTTTTTACTCAGGTTAGGGGCGGTTGGTACGCCTCAATAAATCCGTGACTACTCCCGTTTGCATCGCGATTGACTGTATGGGCGGTGACTTTGGCATGCCAGTGACTCTACCGGCGGCCTTGTCATTTGCGAAGCAGTCACCTCATGTCAGTCTGTTGCTCGTCGGCCGCCAGGCGGAGATCGAGCGCGAGCTCGATAAGCTACGCCGGTCAGACGACGGCATCTCTGACGACCGGCTCAAAATCGTTCACGCCTCTGAAGTCGTGGCCATGGATGATGCGGTTGAAGTAGCCCTGCGACGCAAGAAAGACTCATCGATGAGAATTGGTGTAGAGACCGTTAAAGACGGGCGTGCCCAAGCCTTAGTCTCGGCTGGCAACACCGGCGCACTGATGTCTATTTCGCGCTATGTATTAAAAACCCTCGACGGCATTGATCGGCCTGCCATCGCGGCGGCTCTGCCCAATCAAAAAGGCACGGCAACGACCGTGCTTGACTTGGGCGCGAATGTTGACTGCTCGGCGGAACATTTATTGCAATTCGCCATCATGGGTACTGCCTTGGCTCAGCAAAACCAGTCAGACCCGTTGCCAACACTCGGATTACTGAATATTGGCGAAGAAATCATCAAAGGCAATGACGTGGTCAAGCAAGCCGCTGAATTGCTACGCGCCAGCTCGCTTAATTTCCAAGGAAACGTCGAAGGCAATGATATTTTTAAAGGAACAGTGGACGTGGTGGTCTGCGATGGTTTTGTCGGGAATGTGGTGCTTAAATCAGCTGAAGGCATGTCGCACATGCTCGGTAGCATGATTCAAGAAGAGTTTCATCGGGATGTTTTATCCATGCTAGCTGGCATGGTCGCTCGACCCGTGTTGAACCGGTTTCGCCGTCGGGTCGACAATCGGCGCTATAACGGCGCGGCCTTATTGGGGTTGAAAGGTGTGGTTTTTAAGAGCCACGGTGCCGCTGACGAGTACGCGTTTAAAAATGCATTGCAACGAGCACATGACGCGGTGACGTCCGATCTGCTAAAAAGGATCTCAACCACGGTTACCGGTTTGACCCAGCACCCCGCGCAGGAAGGTGTGCAGATTTTGGCGAACGACAATCCATGATCCATCCTACTATTTATTCTCGAATCACCGCCACTGGTCATTACTTACCGGCGCGCATAGTTAGTAATGAAGATTTGGCGAAGACGCTCGCGAAAAATGGTGTAGAAACCACAGACGAGTGGATTGAAACCAGAACAGGTATCCGTCAACGGCATTTAGCCGCCGAAGGTGAAATGACCAGCGACTTAGCCGTTCAGGCCGCCCAAAAGGCCCTTGAGCAATTGGATAAGTCAGCTGATGAAATCGATTTAATCATCGTTGCCACGTCAACACCCGACATGGTGTTTCCGAGCACCGCTTGTTTGGTCCAAGCCAAGTTAGGTAATCATGGCGCCGCCGCATTTGATGTGCAAGCTGTTTGCAGTGGCTTTGTGTATGCCCTAACAATTGCGGATAGTTTTATCCGTTGCGGGCGTGCCAAATGTGCACTTGTGATTGGGGCGGAGGTTTTCTCCAACATATTGGATTGGCAGGATCGCGGCACTTGTGTGCTGTTTGGAGACGGTGCCGGTGCGGTGTTGCTTGAGGCCAGTGATGAACCGGGCATTCAGGCGGCCCAATTAAACTCAGATGGGCGTCTATCGAGCATCTTGTGTACCGCAGGTAATGTGGCCCATGGCAAGGTTGTGGGTGATCCGTTCCTGCGTATGGACGGGCAGGCGGTGTTTAAGAAAGCTATTTCGGTTTTAGAGAAATCTGCACGAGACACGGTGCAAGAGGCCAATTTGACGCTGCAAGATATCGACTGGTTGATTCCGCACCAAGCCAACTTACGGATCTTGACGTCTCTGGCAAAAAAACTGGGCGTGGATATCAGTAAAGTCATTGTGACCCTAGATAAACACGCTAACACCTCCGCGGCTAGTGTGCCCTTGGCACTGGATGTCGCGTGCCGTGATGGTCGCGTCAAGGCGGGTCACGAAATCTTGTTGCAAGGCGTGGGTGGCGGTTTCACCTGGGGCTCAGTTGTCGTGCGCATGTGAATAGGCGAGCGGGCGAGAGTGCATTGATAAAAGGAATGACGTGAAGTTTGCGATGGTTTTCCCTGGGCAGGGTTCCCAAACGGTAGGCATGTTAGATGCTTGGGCCGGCAATGACGCCGTTGCCGAGGTCTTGGCGCAAGCCAATGCGGCCCTCGGTGAGGATTTGTCGGGATTGATTGCCAATGGCCCAGCCGAGCAGCTGAATTTAACGACCAACACTCAACCGGCAATGTTGACCGCTTCGTTGGCAATGTTGGCGGCATGGCGCGCGGCCGGTGGCCCACCAGCCGATTTGATGGCAGGTCACAGTCTTGGCGAATACGCGGCCTTAACAGCCGCTAACGCCATTGATTTAGCCGATGCGATCCGTCTGGTTCGTATCAGGGCTGACGCCATGCAAGCGGCGGTGCCAGTGGGCACCGGTGCCATGGCAGCCATCCTTGGACTTGAAGACGACGCCGTATTGGCGGTTTGTGAGCAGGCTTCACAAGACGAAGTGGTTGAAGCCGTCAACTTCAACGCACCTTCTCAGGTTGTGATCGCCGGTCATAAAGCGGCCGTTGAGCGCGCCATGGAAAAAGCCAAGGCAGCAGGGGCCAAGCGCGCCGTGTTATTACCTGTATCGGCACCCTTTCATGCCAGCCTACTAAAGCCCGCAGCCGCTGTCTTGTCCTCGGCGCTGAATAAGATATCGTTGCGCTCGCCGACGACACCAGTGATTCATAATGTTGACGTGCAAATGCACAGCGAGCCTGCAGATATCGCTCAAGCCCTAGTGGATCAAGCTTGGCATCCAGTGCGTTGGGTACAGACCATTCATGCCATGGCACAGCAAGGTGTGACTCATGTGATCGAATGCGGCCCAGGAAAGGTACTCAGTGGCATGGTAAAACGCATTGACGGGTCTATGACGGTGATGTCGGTTACGGATCCGATATCGATGCAGAACGCCATCGATGAACTAAAAATAAGTTAGGATTGTGCTTTAAGTTAGTGTTTAAGTTCGTGTTTAAGATCGTGTTTCAATTACCCAAGGACAAAAGTCAATGGAACTGAAAGACAAAGTGGCGTTGGTCACGGGCGCTTCCAGAGGCATCGGTAAAGCCATAGCCACGGCCTTGGCCGCTCAAGGTGCGACCGTGGTTGGCACAGCGACGACGCAGAGTGGGGCGCAGGCCTTGCACGAATGGCTATCAGCGACAGGAGGCCGTGGTGTGGCTCTAGACGTCAATGATACTGAGGCAGTGATCGCACTCGTGGATGGATTAAATAAAGAGCTATCAGGCCCCCATATTTTAGTGAACAACGCCGGCATCACACGCGATAATCTTGCCATGCGCATGAAAGATGACGAATGGGATGCGGTAATAAATACCAATTTAAGTAGCGTGTTCAGGTTGAGTCGCGCAGTCATGCGTCCTATGATGAAGGCCCGTTGGGGTCGGATTATCAATATCACCTCTGTTGTCGGTGCGAGCGGTAATGCCGGTCAAGCCAACTATGCGGCCGCTAAAGCAGGGGTGGCTGGCATGACACGCGCACTGGCTAGAGAACTGGGTAGTCGTGACATCACGGTTAACTGTGTGGCGCCGGGGTTCATAGAGACAGACATGACCCGTGCCCTTAGCAATGACCAAACGGCCGCACTTTTAGGGCAAATTCCCTTAGGGCGACTCGGTGCGCCGGCCGATATCGCTCATGCGGTCGCGTTTTTGGCATCACCGCAAGCAGAGTACATTACAGGTACGACCTTGCACGTGAACGGCGGAATGTACATGGCGTGAGCTTTTCCGCTCGCGCTTGGCTATAATGCAAATGGTTTTTTTTCCCACTGGAGATATGAATGGAAAGCATCGAACAGCGAGTCAAGAAGATCGTCGCTGAACAACTTGGCGTCAATGAAGCCGAGATTAAGAACGAATCCTCATTTCTTGACGATCTCGGTGCCGATTCTCTCGACATGGTTGAGTTAGTCATGGCTCTTGAGGATGAGTTCGAGACAGAAATCCCTGACGAGGAAGCCGAGAAAATCACGACGGTCAAACAAGCCGTCGACTATATCGAGTCAAACTCGAAGTCGTGATTGTTGGCTGTTGACGTGCCCTCTGGTGTGTCGGCCGACGTGGATTTTGCGTCAACCTGGCGTGGATATCGCGTCAACTCGACGGTTGAGGGGTTTCATGCGCGGGGTGTCTTGGGGTGTTCCTCTGGGCCTTTGCGTATTGGAGTGCTCAACCGTCTTTTTTATGCGGTCGAAGCGCTTGTTCGGTTTTCAAATAGGTGCCCGGTTTTGAGTTTTGGATTTGTTAGGTTTTTTACACTCAGGAGTGAATCTTGAAGCGACGAGTCGTGATCACTGGCCTCGGCATCGTTTCCCCCGTCGGCAATGATGTCGATACGGCGTGGGATAACGTAATCAACGGACGCAGTGGTATTGGGCGTATTACCCGGTTTGACCCTGCAGATTTCAACTCGCACATCGCTGGCGAGGTGAAAGAATTTGATGTGACTGCTTACATCCCCGCCAAAGAAGCCCGCCAAATGGATACATTTATCCATTACGGCATAGCCGCAGGCGTTCAAGCGTGGCGCGATTCGGGTATAGAAGTCACCGAAGAAAATGCTGAGCGCTTAGGCGTGATCGTGGGTTCAGGTATCGGCGGCTTGCAACGGATCGAACAGACGCAAAAAGAATACCTTGAGCGCGGCGCAAGACGGATCTCTCCTTTTTTCGTGCCTGCCTCGCTCATCAATCTGGTTTCTGGCCAACTCTCCATCATGCTCGGCTTGAAAGGTCCTTCATATGCCGTGGTATCAGCCTGTACAACTGGCCTGCACTCGATTGGTGACGCCGGTCGGTTGATTGAATATGGTGACGCAGATGTCATGATGGCGGGTGGTACAGAAGCCACCGTGTCACCTCTGGGTATTGGCGGTTTTGCCGCCATGAGAGCCTTGTCTACTCGCAATGATGACCCCACCACGGCTTCGCGTCCTTGGGACGTTGATCGCGATGGTTTTGTACTCGGGGAGGGTGCTGGGGTTTTGGTGCTAGAAGAATACGAGCATGCCAAGCGCCGCGGCGCCAAGATTTATGGCGAGCTAGCGGGTTATGGCTTGAGCTCAGATGCGTTCCACATCACCGCACCGGACCGAGACGGTCCCCGTCGTGGCATTGAGATGGCGCTGCGAAACGGTGGTTTCCGGCCGGAAGACATTTCTTACGTGAATGCCCACGGGACATCGACGCCTCTGGGTGATAGAAATGAAACTGAAGCGCTCAAATTGGCTTTTGGTGATCACGCCAAGAAGTTGGTCGTAAACTCCACCAAGTCGATGACGGGTCACTTATTGGGTGCCGCTGGCGGTGTTGAAGCGGTTTTTACGACATTGGCTGTGCATCATCAAATTTCGCCACCAACGATAAACATCTTCAATCAAGACCCAGAGTGCGATTTGGATTACTGTGCAAACTCGGCTCGTGATATGCACATTGAAGTTGCCTTGTCGAATTCTTTCGGTTTTGGTGGCACAAACGGTTCCATGGCAGTTAAGCGAGTTTGATGTCGGGCGGCCAAGCCAATCAGTCGCTGACTGTTGAGGGGGCGCTCTTAGGAGCGCCCTTGTCGATCAAGTTGTTGCAGGACTGTTTTTACTTGTTATGGGTGGCAGCGTTGGCAGGCACTTTGTATAACTTGAGCGTTGGTTTGATCCCGACCTTACTGATTTGCTCAGGATTGCTTGCCCTCAGGGCTGTTTTGCGTCACCGTGAACGGCGCCGCATCACTTCGGAGGCGCCCGTTTTGCGGGTCACGCCAGACGCCTTTTTTTTGTCGCCCGATTTCCCCATGGTTGTGCACCGAGTCACGCGGCATTGGTCGGGCATCACGCTCGCATTGGTCGCCGATAGAGGGACCGAAAGAACAATCAACGCGACTGAGCCCTGCGCAAAAAAACTGATCACCCTTTGGCGTGCGCGCTGGAGCCGTCACGACTACCGTCGTTTGTCGGTGTTCATCAACTGGCAGCTAAGAGGTCGCGTGTGAGCGAAAGACAAGTCGATGCTGAGTTGGTGGCTCGTGTCAAACAAGGCGACAAGGCTGCCTTTGACCTATTGGTGCTGAAGTATCAACGTAAGATTTTGCGTTTGTTGTCCCGGATGCTGCGCGATCAGTCTGACGTCGAAGACGTGATGCAAGAGGCCTTTATAAAGGCTTACCGCGCCTTGCCGCAATTCCGTGGGGATAGTGCCTTCTACACTTGGTTATATCGCATTGCCATCAATACCGCTCGCAATTGGATGTCCTCGCAAGGGCGCCGTCCAAGCGCCCCAAATGGAAATCAAACCGAAGACGGTGAAACTTTTAGCGAGATTGACAACCTAACCGACAACAACACGCCCGAGTCCATGCTCGCGAGCCGAGAAATTGCAGAGTCAGTTGATCAAACGATTCAAGATTTGCCGGCTGAGCTAAGAACGGCGATTGTGTTGCGAGAAATTGACGGCTTAAGTTATGAGGAAATCGCTGAGACGATGTCGTGTCCGATTGGCACGGTTCGATCTCGAATCTTTCGGGCACGAGAGGCCATAGCAGCAAAGTTACGACCGATTCTCGACCAGCATGGTGATCGAAGATGGTAAGGAATACTTGATATGAAGCAATCACTCCATACGAACCAATCGATAACTGCACTGGATGCTGACGATCCAGCAGTGCAGATATCCGCTCTATTTGACGGCGAACTCAGTGCGGGCGACGCCCTACAAGACTTGTCTGCCTATAAGCGTGATTGGGATGTCTACGCCTTGATTGGTGAGTCTTTGTCGCAGTCGCCAACAACCGCGGCGATGCAAGCCCCATCAGCTGAATTCAGTCGACGATTGGCCGCCGCGCTTGAGCGCGAGCCAGGCCATAAGAGCCCGGTGCAAGCGCTGAGGCAGCCCTCTAAAACCCAGACCCGGCGCACCCAATGGTTTGCTTGGCCCGGCTTGGCAATGGCTGCGGCGATCGCTACTGTGGTTTGGGTCGCACAGCCATTATTTATAGGGGAACAGTCCGCCCCCGTTGCCACTGCCGCGCCAGCCGTCACCAGCGGTGTGGCCGTTAGTGATTACACCAATGCCCATCGTCATTTTTCTGGGCCACTAGCCGTTCGTCAAGCTTCGTTTGAACCAGAGGCACGGAAATGAAACGAGCAGCGGGACTGGATCGAATGAGGCGCTGGCGTATTGAATGGGTTGCAGTTTTGATGATCGTGTCAGTCGGCCTGCTGTCCACCGCAACGGCTTTGGCACAGACGGTATCAAGCGAGCAGTTGGTGAAGAATCCCGCGGATGCGAAAGCATTACTTGAAGGGATTCAGTCGGCGGCCAAGCGGCTTAATTATCAAGGTGTGTTTTCTCAACAACGCGACGGCGTGGTGCACGCGTTTCGCATGACGCATCGGTTTGATGGCCAGCGCGAAGAGGAATTGCTAGAGGTGCTCGATAACAGCCCGCGTGAATATTGGCGGATCGATGATGAAGTGCAGTGCTTGATGCCAGAGCAAAAGCTTGTCGTGACCGAGTCGCAGCGGCAAGAGCGATTTCCAGCACTATTGATGAGCGAGCTGTCAGGTTTTTCTCGGTACTACGAGGTTAGCGTCGATCCTGCCTTGGGCCGGGTGGCGGGCCGTCATTGCTTGATGATTGATATTGAACCCAAAGATGAGTATCGGCCCCGATACCGATTGTGTGCCGATGAAGACACGGGTTTGTTATTGAAAGCCCAGCTACTGGACCGTCAGGGCAATGTTTTAGAACAAATCGCTTTTGGGCAGGTCCAGATTGGTCACACCATCTCGGATGAGGCGCTGGCTAGAAGTTGGTCGACCGAGGGTTGGCAGCGCATTGACCGTAAGCCAGTCCCAATTGATTTTCAGGCGATGGGTTGGGATTACACCGTACCGCCAGGCTTTTCCCCTGTGATGCAAATACGCCGTCAATTCAGTGATGGGCGAGAAGTGAGTCAAATGATATTGACGGATGGGCTGGCGAGTGTGTCGATATTTATTGAACCTTATCAAAAAAATCTGTCTCAACACCAGTGGCAAGGCGCTAGCCAAGCGGGCTCTATAAACTTGTATGGTAATAAAGTAGAAGATTCGTGGGTGGTTGTCGTGGGCGAAGCGCCCGCACTCACCATTCATCAGTTGGCCCAGTCGATAGACCGCCGTCGTGCGCCGCCGACCCAGTAATTTTTTGCCGTGGTCCTTAAAAAAATTCAAACGGAGTTGATAATGCAAAACCGTGACACCACTGCTAGGTGGGCTCAAACCCAAAAAACAGAACAAGCGTGGCGCCTGCTACGCCGCTTGATGTTTGCCACCATTCTGACCTTTGGTTTGTGGCAGATGAGTGCGGGTCAAGTTCAAGCCAACACAGCGGGTTTGCCTGACTTTACCGGTATTGTTGAAAAAGCCGAGAAAGCCGTCGTAAACATCAGAACATCAACCACCGTGCGCGCGGGTGGTGGATCAGGTCGCGATCCATATGAAATGTTTCGCTGGTTCTTTGGGCCTGATTTTGAGCCGCCAGGTGGTGCACCTGAGCCTCGAGGTGAGCCCAAATCGGAGCCAGAGCCTCGCTCTGTGCCGCGCGGCGTTGGGTCGGGGTTTTTCATCTCTAAAGACGGCTCAATTCTGACCAATCATCACGTGATTGATGGCGCCAGCGAAATTTTTGTGACACTGACAGATGGTCGGGAGTTTGAAGCAGAGGTCATCGGTAGCGACGCGCGTACCGACGTTGCTTTGCTCAAAATTGATGTCCAAGACATGGTGGCATTGCCCACGGGTAGCGCCCAAAACTTGAAAAAAGGGCAGTGGGTACTGGCGATTGGATCGCCATTTGGTCTTGAGTCGACTGTCACAGCCGGCATTGTGAGTGCCATTGGACGCGAAACAGGCGATTATTTGCCATTTATTCAGACCGATGTCGCCGTTAATCCGGGCAACTCTGGTGGGCCTTTGTTGGACTTATCCGGCGAAGTGGTTGGTATCAACGCCCAGATTGTTTCACGCAGTGGTGGATTTATGGGCATTTCGCTTGCCATCCCTATCGATGAAGCCATGCAGGTAGCCGCTCAATTGCAAGCCAACGGTAAAGTCACGCGCGGCCGGATTGGTGTGCAAATTGGTGATGTTAGTAAGGATGTGGCCTTAGCCAGTGGTTTGTCAGATCAAGCCGGTGCCATGGTTAGTCGTGTTGCCCCTGACGGACCAGCGGGTGAAGCCGGCGTTGAGGCGGGCGATATTATTCTTTCGTTTGACGGCAAGCCTATTAGCAAATGGTCTGACTTACCGCGGGTGGTGGGTGGCACCAAGCCTGGCAAAAAAGTCGATATGTTGGTGTGGCGTAAAGGCGAGTCAATCACCTTAGCCATCACGGTGGGCGATATGCCTTCGAGTGAGCAAGTGGCCTCGGCACCTGAGCCAGTGCCTGCGGCGCCAGCCGGTCAAACGGCCTTGGGCCTGACCGTGGTTGATCTAACAGATGAAGAGCGGCAAAGCTTGGATCTTAAAGGTGGCGTCAAAGTGACAGAATCGAGCGATGCCGGCGCGAGTGCGGGTATTGTCACGGATGACATTGTTTTGACGATCGGCAATGTGGATGTCACCAGTGCCAACCAGTTTGTTAAGCTCGCTAGCCAAGCACAAGCAGGTAAGCCCTTGGGCATGATGGTGCAGCGCAGCGGTCAAACACAGTGGATTTTGTTGAAGCCAAAGAAATAGTGGTTGAGCAGGGTAAAATAACGGTTGTTTAATGCGGCAAGGGGGCGTGATTAACGCCCCCTTGCTTTTAGTGGCGAGCAGACGTGCAAAATGTCTGGTTGAGCACCCGGCGGGCAATCTGACGGTTCTCTTACCTTTAATTGGGTTATATGCAGCACATCCGCAATTTTTCGATCATCGCGCACATCGACCATGGAAAATCAACGTTGGCCGACCGTCTCATTCAGACTTGTGGCGGGCTAGCGGGTCGTGAGATGTCTGCACAGGTGCTCGATTCGATGGATATTGAACGAGAGCGTGGCATCACCATCAAGGCACAGACAGCTTCCTTGCTCTATAAGGCCAAGGATGGTCATGAGTATCAGTTCAATCTAATCGACACACCGGGTCATGTCGACTTTTCATATGAAGTGAGCCGTTCACTGTCTGCTTGCGAAGGTGCCTTGTTAGTGGTTGACGCTTCACAAGGCGTTGAGGCCCAGACGGTGGCCAATTGTTACACCGCTATTGAGTTAGGCGTTGAAGTGGTGCCTGTGCTTAATAAAATGGACCTGCCTCAAGCGGATCCAGAGGGTGCTCGCGCCGAGATTGAAGATGTGATTGGTATCGACGCCTCAGACGCAGTGGCGGCGAGCGCTAAGACAGGGATGGGGATTGATGAAATTCTAGAGGCAATCGTCCATAAAATCCCACCGCCTGCCGGCAGCACTGAAGCACCCCTTCAAGTGCTGATCGTTGACTCATGGTTCGATAACTACGTCGGTGTGGTGATGCTAGTGCGGGTCGTCAACGGCACGCTTAAGCCTAAAGATAAAATCCATTTCATGGCCACAGGTGCCATTCACTCGTGTGAGCAGCTCGGTGTATTCACGCCCAAGGCCTTGCCCCGCGACGTTCTGTCGGCCGGCCAAGTGGGTTTTGTGATTGCGGGCATCAAAGAGTTAAAAGACGCCAAGGTGGGCGACACCATCACGCACGTCGGACGTGCTTGTGAAAAGCCACTGCCTGGCTTCAAAGAGGTGCAGCCGCAGGTGTTTGCTGGTTTGTATCCCATTGAAAGCAGTGAGTATGATCATCTGCGTGACTCGTTAGAAAAGCTCAAGCTAAACGATTCGGCATTGATGTATGAACCAGAGATCTCTCAAGCCCTCGGGTTTGGCTTTCGTTGTGGTTTTCTGGGCCTTTTGCACATGGAAATCGTGCAAGAGCGTCTTGAGCGTGAATTTAAAATTGACATCATCACGACCGCGCCATCAGTGGTCTACGAAGTTGAGTTAAACGGTGGAGAGGTGCTCAGCATTGAAAGCCCTTCGCGAATGCCTGAGGTCGGAAAGATCAGTGTCATCCGAGAGCCCATTGTTAAGGTCACCCTTTTCATGCCCCAAGACTACGTTGGGCCAGTGATGACGCTGTGCAACCAAAAACGTGGTGTCCAGTTAGACATGAGCTATCACGGACGCCAAGTGCACCTGCAATACGAGATTCCACTGGCAGAAATCGTACTCGACTTTTTTGATAAGTTGAAATCGGTTTCCCGTGGTTATGCATCGATGGACTATGAGTTTCTTGAGTACCGTGATTCGGACGTGGTCAAAGTCGACGTGTTGATAAACAGCGACCGGGTCGATGCTCTGTCAACGATCTGCCACCGCTCTAACGCCCGCTATCGCGGTCGTGAGATGGTTTCCAAGATGAGGGAGATGATTCCTCGCCAAATGTATGATGTGGCGATCCAAGCCGCCATTGGAGCGGAGATTGTGGCTCGGGAAAACGTCAAGGCACTACGCAAGAACGTGTTGGCCAAGTGCTACGGTGGTGATGTCAGTCGTAAGAAGAAATTACTCGAAAAGCAAAAAGCTGGAAAGAAGCGCATGAAACAAGTCGGTAGCGTGGAAATCCCGCAAGAGGCGTTCCTGGCAATTCTGCAGGTCGAAGACAGGTAAAGTTCAGTGGGAAGGTCAGCAAAAGATCAGCAAAAGATCAGCAAAAGGTCAGCGTAAAGTAAAAGGGTATGGATATGACTGAATTAATGAAGGCAACAGGACGGCAATCGCAATGAGGCAATCGCAATGAGCTGGAACTTTTCATTGATTCTGTTTGTGGCCCTCGTGATCACGAGTCTGATTTGGTTCTTTGACGTGCTTTTCATGAGGAAAAAACGCGGTAAAGACAGCAAACGACCGTGGTGGGTCGAGTACGGCGCCAGTTTTTTTCCGGTCCTTTTGTTTGTCTTTGTGTTGCGATCTTTTATTGTGGAGCCGTTTCGGATCCCGTCGGGTTCCATGTTGCCCACCTTGCAGTCGGGTGACTTGATTCTGGTCAACAAATTCACCTACGGCTTGCGCCTGCCGATCTTGCACAACGAGCTCGTGCCGTTGGGTGAGCCTGAGCGTGGTGACGTGATGGTGTTTCGTTATCCGGTTGACCCGCAGGTGGATTACATCAAGCGTGTGGTTGGACTGCCGGGTGATGAGGTTTCATACCTCAACAAAAGATTGTTTTTGAATGGAAAAGAAGTCCCGATCGAACGCGATGGTGACTTTTTTGAGCCAGATCGCATTGCATATACGGCGCAATACATAGAGAATTTAGGCGAAGTAGAGAATAAAATACTGCTAGATAGAAGCAGTAGACAGGAATTAAGGCCTGTTTGGCGTTTTCCTTATAGAGAAAACTGCGATTTTCGCCCGGATGGTCTGGTTTGCACCGTGCCAGAGGGTAGTTACTTTATGATGGGTGACAACCGAGACAATAGTCTGGACAGCCGGTTCTGGGGATTCGTGCCGGCGTCGCATATTGTTGGCAAGGCGTTTTTTATTTGGATGAATTTTTCTGAGCCCAGTCGGATCGGTCGTTTCCATTGATGCCGAGCGACTTGGGCTTGGCTTGGGATAACTGGTACTGATCGATGTCTGCTTCACCACTTGAGCACGTGCTGCACTACACCTTCGAAAACAAGGCATTGCTTGAGCTCGCCCTAACGCATCGCAGCTTAGGCGCGCGCAATAACGAACGCATGGAGTTTTTGGGTGATTCGGTGCTTGGCACCTCCGTTTCGGCGCTCTTGTTTCACCGGTATGGCAAGTTAAACGAGGGCGATCTGTCACGTGTGCGCGCCAATTTGGTCAAACAGGCGGCACTAGCCGATATCGCTCATACCCTAGGCTTGTCTCAATACCTCCGGCTAGGTGAAGGTGAGCTTAAAAGTGGTGGGTTTCGGCGCCCCTCGATTTTGGCTGACACCTTAGAAGCTATTTTCGGGGCTATTTATTTGGATGCCGGGTTTGACATTGCGCAATCCGTTATCCAGCGACTCTATGAGCCCGTGTTGACCAGAGTGGACCCCCAGACCATTGGTAAGGACGCCAAAACCTTGTTACAAGAATTTTTGCAAGCTCACAAAATGGCGCTGCCAGCCTATGTGGTGGTGGCGACTCATGGGGCAGCACACAGTCAACAGTTTGAAGTAGCCTGCGACATCAACGAACTTGGGGTGAATGCGCAGGCCACGGGTGCCAGTCGTCGGGCAGCTGAACAAACGGCGGCCAAACTGGCCTTAGAACAAGCCATGGCTTTGAAGCCTGGGCCAGGTCGCAAAGCTGTTAAACGGGCGCGCAAATCGGCACAACTAACATTACCCGTTGCGGTTTCACAGGATAAGCGATGACAGACACAGTAAAAGAAGGGTATCGCTGCGGTTTTGTGGCGGTGGTGGGGCGCCCGAACGTTGGCAAATCGACATTGATGAACGCGCTGATTGGCGCCAAGATTTCTATCGTCTCGCGTAAAGCACAAACGACACGCCATCGCATCCATGGGGTCTTGACCCGAAACAACGAGCAGTTTGTCTTTGTCGATACCCCTGGTTTTCAGATGCGCCATGGCGGCACCATGAACAAGATGATGAATCGTGTGGTCAGCCAGACCTTGAAAGACGTTGATGTGGTTTTGTTTGTGGTTGAAGCAGGCAAGTGGACCACAGCCGACTCTTCGTTGTTAAAGATGCTGTCGCACTGCCAACATGTGATTTTGGTGATCAGCAAAGTCGACACTGTCAAAGAAAAAAATGCACTTTTCCCCTTCGCAGCCGAGGTCTCGGCCCGTCATGCGTTTACAGCGGTGGTGCCCGTGAGTTCAGTCAAGCGGGTTCAACTAGATACCTTGCTCGATGAAGTGGCAAAACACTTGCCAGCCAACGAACCGATGTTTGATGAGGACGCGTTAACGGATCGGCCCATGCGGTTTTTAGTGGCTGAACTGTTGCGAGAAAAGATATTTAGATTGGTCGGTGACGAGCTACCCTACGGCTGTACGGTTGTGATTGAGCAGTGGGAGGAGAGCGAGACCCGTGTGGAGATCGCCGCTTGTGTGATTGTGGCGCGTGAGACGCACCGACCGATTTTGTTGGGCGCCAAAGGCTTACACATGAAGCGCATCGCCACCGAGGCCCGCTCTGACATTGCTGAATTGCTAGGTAAGTCTGTTCATCTTGAAGTCTATATCAAAGTCAAAAAAGGCTGGGCTGAGCGTGAGGACAGCTTGCGCGAGCTTGGGTACGAATAACATGGTGCGCGAGATCGCATCAGCATGAGTCGGCGCACGACCCGTGTGATTGAGACGCCAGCCTTTGTTCTGCATAGCACCCCCTGGCGCGAAACGTCACTGATACTTAAGGCTTTCACCAAAGAGCACGGGATAGTGACGATGGTGGCAAAAGGCGCCAAACGGCCGTATTCAGGGTTGCGTGCAGCCCTCATGGTGTTTCAGCCGCTGTTGCTTTCCTGGTCGGGCGCCGGGGAAGTCAAGACCCTCACTCAAGCCGAAGTGGCGTCTATTAATCCGATGCCAGGCCCGGTCCTGATGTCGGGTTGGTACATGAACGAGCTATTGCTAAAGTTGCTCGCCAGTGAAGACGCCCACCAAAACCTATTTGATGCTTACGCACAAGCCTTAAGCCACCTGGCCAGCCTGAAACCTTCAGCCCGTGGGCGAGAGGCCGCGACGGTGCTGCGTCGATTCGAGTGGATTCTCTTGCGCGAGATCGGTTACGGTCTATCTGGTCCAGAACCCGACTTTGCTGATCAGTCTCAAGGACCGCAACTCAAAGAACTGCTGCAAGAGAAGATTTTGGCCCAAGTGCCCGGCTCGGCTTTAAGCAGCCGACAGGTTTTGATGAGCCTATACCGACTTGCTAGTCCACCAGCACCGCACGACCTATGATTGAGCCATCATTCAAAGCAGCAAGCACCTCAGAGGCTTGATCAAGAGGATATTCAGTGACTTCAATCGGTTGGAATTTACCGGTTCGGATCAAGTCCAGCAGTGCCTTGAGCTCACCGAGTGAGCCGGTGTAGTTACCGATAATGCGGGCGGCTTTCATCGGAATCAAGGCGAGCGACCACGGCGCCGCACCGCCAAAGAAGCCAACAATCACCAAGGTGCCCCCTTTGATCAGCGCGTTGAAACCCAACGCGGTTGACTCAGGCGATCCGACTAAGTCAATCACGGCCGGCAGCGTTTGGTTGCCATTGGCTGCCAATAGTTGCTCTAAAGCATCCTTATCGCGACCGTTGACGGTGGCGAGAGCACCCGCTCGCTTGGCAGCCTGCAGTTTGGTGTCATCGATATCCACCACAATGGCGCCAACACCACCCACGGCTTTAAGAATTTGTAGGCACATCAACCCCAATCCACCTGCACCCATGATGACAATGGGCTGTTGTTGATAAACAGCTGGGTCTAGTTTGTTGATGGCACTAAACGTGGTTAAACCCGAACAAGCCACCGGTGCAATTTGAGCGGGATTAAGATCGCCAATATCGAGCAAGTATCGACTGCTCGGCACCAAAATATGGTCGGCATAGCCACCGCTTTGAAAAACACCCAGAGAGCGCGGAGTGGCACAGTAGTTCTCTTTGCCAGACAGGCACACGGGACATTCGCCGCAGCCGAGCCAAGGAAAGACCAAATAGTTTTTTCCTGGGGTGATGCCTTGCGCATCAGGTCCCATGGCCACCGCAGTGCCCACTGTTTCGTGACCCATCACCAACGGCAGCGTGATGCCACGTTCCGCTAACGAGAGTCGCTTGCCGTGACCCAAGTCATAGCCACCTTCCCAGATGTGTATGTCACTGTGGCAGACGCCTGCCGCCCGGGTTTTAAGGAGCACTTGCTCGCCCGTCGGTTCAGGCGTGGTTTGCACCAACATTTCTAAGGGTTTGTGGAACTCAGTCACGCAATAGCATTTCACGGCGTCGTACTCCAAAGGTCAGGGAGGGTGTTAGTTGGTGTGATTTGGTGTTATTCGGTTTCCATGCGCAGGGCGATCAGGCTCGGGCCGGGTGTGGCATTGGCGCGCCGCAGGGCCTCATCAAACCCGCTGAGCGTGTTGACGGCGACCGCCGGCACACCGTGGCCTTTTGCCAGCGAGATCCAGTCGAGGTCGGGTTGGTCAAGGTCCAACATGCGCGCCGCATTCACGCCTGGTTTAGGCCCACCCATGTTCGACAACTCGCCACGCAAAATACGGTAGGAGCGATTGTCAAAAATCACCGTCGTGACGTTGAGTTGCTCACGCGCCATGGTCCACAGGGCTTGTATGGTGTACATGGCACTGCCATCGCCCACCAAAGCCACCACGCGTCGATCGGGTGCGGCAATGGCAGCCCCGACCGCGGCAGGCAAACCAAAACCAATCGCCCCACCGGTGATGTCAATACAGTCATGCGCGGGCGCGTAGGGAATGCTGTCAGCGAGTTGCCGGCCAGAGGTGATCGCCTCGTCGACCCAGATAGCGTGCTCAGGCAGGGCACCCACCAAGACCCGACCGATATTTGCGCTATTGGGCGTGCCGTCTTCAAAGCCACCAGACATGGCCGTCTGTGACAGTTGCGCCGGAGGTGTTTGTTTGGCCCCAACCGCCTCACAGAGGGCTTCTAGCGTGGCCAATAGATCGTGCCCAGGAGTAGCCAGCGTATGAACCAAGCAATCGGGTGGCGCCATGAGACGGGGTTTGTCAGGATAGGCAAAGAAGCCAACCGGCGCGCTGGCACCCACCAAGATCAAGTCTTTGGTGCCTTTGAGTGTTTTTACGGCCTCGTCGACCGCGAAGGGCAGCGCATGCACATTGACTCGACCGAGGCCTCTTTCGAGGCGACCGGTGCGGGGTTCGGCCATGATTTGACAGCCAGTCTTGGCGGCAATTTGTCCTCCCAGCCAAGTGCAATTGGCCATCATGGCACCGCCACCGAGCAGTAAAACGGTCTTGGCTGCTCGCGCTTTGTCAGAAAGCTGTTTGGCCATTGCCTCGATCGATTCTGCCAGGGGCGCGGCAGGTGGTCTGGCTGGATCGCTGCTGTAATGACCGGGGTCAGCCGCCTCCCATGCGCAATTGGCAGGCAGAATCAGCGAGGCGATGCGACCAGGGCTGCTACGGGCTTGAGAGATCGCTTCAGCCGTATCCATCGGGGCTAGGGTGGCCGACCGGGTGGTTTTTACCCAATGCGACATTGGTCTAGCCACCGCTTCAACATCGGAATTCAGGGGCGCGTCATTATGGATGTGGTCTAGGGCGTGTTGACCGATGATATTGACAATCCCCGAGTGGGCTTTGCGCGCGTTGTGCAGGTTCGCCAGGCCATTGCCAAGCCCGGGGCCTAGATGTAACAAGGTGGCCGCGGGTTGGCCTTTCATGCGGTAGTAACCGTCAGCGGCGCCGGTTACCACGCCTTCAAATAAACCCAAAATACAACGCATCTCGGTGGCTTGATCAAGCGCGGCCACAAAGTGCATCTCCGATGTACCGGGGTTGGCAAAGCAGACGTCAATATTGCCCGCCAAGAGCGTGCGAACCATGGCTTGTGAACCATTCATGTGTTGTTTCCTCTTGCGTGTTAACGCATTGTTTCTCTGGCAATGACCACTTGTTGGATTTCAGTGGCCCCTTCACATATTCGTAGCGCGCCTATTAAGCGATAAATCAGTAACGCCGCGGGCCGCGGCATGGATATCAGTGGGCATGTCGCCGATGACAGCTCGCAAGACCTTGTGGTCGGTGAATATGTTTAATCGTCCCCATTCGTTTTCAGCGCCAAAGTTACCCCAGGTAGAGCCCTCCGGTCTTTGTTTAAACCGTGCCATCTTTGATGCGCCCCATTTTGAATCGCATTGTTCTGAATCTAATTGCGCTGCAGTGAGTCTTTTTCTTGTGTGCTGTTTGGCTTAGCCATCCTCTGAGCTGATCTTACTATAGGCGCGCACGAGCCGAGCCGGTCCTGTTTGCGCCACCGACGCAACGGGGTAAGATCAGTCGATACTTAGAACAAAGGACGGCAATGAGTAAACCACTCGCATTGGTCACTGGGGGTAGTCGCGGCATTGGTCGCGCGATCGTTGAGCGTTTGCTCAAAGAGGATTACGAAGTACTGAATTTTAGCCGTCACCCCGCGGCGCAATCGTTAAGCGGAGAGACCTTTGAGTCGGTCGATCTGATGAGCCCAGCGGCCACGTCGCAGGCCATCGAACACTGGTCAGATAAACGCGAGATGGTGCACCTGGTTAACAACGCAGGGATGATTCACGTCGCCGCTCTAGAGGAAGTCACTCCTTTGCAAGTGCAGGAAATGGTGAACTTGAATTTGATGGCGCCGATGTTGCTCACGCAAGCATTGGTGCCTGCGATGAAACGCCAAGGGCAAGGTCGGGTGGTCAATATTGGCAGTCGTGCGGGGTTGGGTAAAAAGGGTCGCACCGTCTACAGTGCCACCAAGGCCGGCCTAGTGGGCATGACCCGGACATGGGCGCTGGAGTTGGCCAAGTACGGTGTGACGGTCAATCTGATTGCGCCTGGCGCGATCGGCACGGCGCTATTCTTGGATGCCAATCCAGAGAATTCCGAGCAAACTCGACAGCTTAAAGCGTCGGTGCCTTTGGGCCGTATTGGCAAGCCTGAGGAAATAGCGCACACGGTGGCGATGTTCTTTGACCCGTTGGCGGGCTATACGACGGGGCAAGTGCTCTACATCTGCGGTGGTTTGTCGGTCGGGCAGGCGGGGTAGCAGCTGGGCAGTAACCGGACAACAATGAGCGCGAAAAGCTTGTTCCACCATAAAAAAAGCCCCAACGCGGGGCTCTTTTTTAGATCTTTCGCTTTAAGGCTGTCACGCCAGAGGGTGTTCCAAAGAATGTCCCAGCGTGTGTCCGCGTGTGTCCGCGTGAGTCCGCGACAGTCTCTAGTCTCTCTCACCACCAAAAATACCAAGCAACAGCAACAGGTTGGCAAAGACGTTATAGACATCTAAATAAATGGCCAAGGTGGCACTGACATAGTTGGTCTCGCCGCCATTGATGACGCGTTGCAAGTCAACCAACATGAAGGCAGAGAAGATGCCGATGGCAAGCACTGAGACGGTGATCATCAACGCGGGCATCTGTAAAAAGATGTTGGACACAGCCGCGATCAAAATCACCACGGCGCCAATGAAAAGCCAGCGCTGCATCCCCGACAGGTCACGTTTGATCGTGCTCGCAAGCGTTGCCATGGTGCCAAACACCGCGGCCGTTCCGCCAAAGGCGACCATGACCAATTGGGCGCCATTACCCATGCCAAGCACAAAGCCTAGCAAACGCGAGAGCATGATGCCCATGAAAAACGTGAACAACAGGAGTAGGCCAACGCCTAGTGAATTGTTTTTGTTCTTCTGAACGCCGTACATCAAACCGAAGGCACCGCCAAGAAACACAATGGTCGTTAAGCCGGGGCTCGTGGCCATGATCTGGTTCAGCCCGGAATAAAGCCCGATGGCCGCACCGATGACAGTGGGAATCAGTGAGAGAGCCAACAACCAGTAGGTGTTGCGCAACACTTGGTTTCGCACCGCCTGATTGCTCGCATCAGTACCGGCGTACCCGCGTGAAAGTGAAGGACGAAAATCGCTCATGTCTATCTTCTCCGTGCGTGAAATACTGTGAAGCCACACGCACCTGCGTGGGCTCGCTGTTTACTCAGACTCGTAGCGTAACCGATCGTTCCCTTGCGTGCGTAAAAACGTGAATCGAGACCAGCAATGACCCTTTGTTCGGTGGGGATTAATTAACAGACACCAACTAACCACCAACGAACCACGAAAGAAACCGCTAGGCGGGTAGTCGATGCGCGTGAAGGTCAGCACCCCGTTCTTGGTAGAAGCGCCACCGTTGTCTGGCTTGCTCACGTTCTTCGGGATCTTGCGAAACGATTTCAAGGATGCGCTCAAAAACCGCCAAGTCCGGTGGCGGGTTGTCGTTTAAGTTCAAAAGCCAAGATTGACTATAAAAAGGTTCGGACAGTTTGTTCGCCAGCAACGGCCAACTTTCGGTGTTGAGTAAATACACCATCAGCCTGTCGGTGGCGTTGTTGGCGCCGGTGGCGCCGATGGTGGTATTTGTGGTGTCCGCAGCAAGCGGCTCATGCACCACAAACTGCGTGTCAGCTTGCTGGGTCCATAGCTCGCGTGTGTAACGCTGCTGGCGCGCCTCATCATCGCAGAGCACGAGGATGGGCGTGCCCCGACCGACTTGTCGCAGCGTGGTGCTGACGGCTTGAGTGACTCGGTCGTGGGCATCGAAAGCGAAGTCGACGCGCAACAAAACTTACGCCTTATCCTTGGTTTGACTCAAAACAAACTCTAAAAGCATCGGCACGGGGCGGCCACTCGCGCCCTTTTGTGGGCCACTGAGCCAAGAGGTGCCGGCGATGTCTAAGTGAGCCCAGCGGTAGGCTTTGGCAAAGCGGGCCAGAAAGCAAGCCGCTGTGACCGCGCCACCCTTTGGGCCGTTGTTGCCGATGTTGCCCATGTCGGCAAAGTTTGATTTCAGTGCTTCTTGGTAATCCTCTTGCACGGGTAAGCGCCAAGCAGGGTCTAGTGAACGGCGCGAGGCCTCGATTAACTCGTCGGCCAATGCGTCATCAGGAGAAAACAAACCGGTGTTCACGCCACCTAAGGCCACGATGCAGGCACCGGTGAGTGTGGCGATGTCAATCACCGCTGCCGGTTTGAATCGCTCCGCGTAGGTGAGGGCGTCACACAAAACCAATCGTCCCTCGGCGTCAGTGTTGAGGATTTCAATGGTTTGCCCCGACATGCTTTTGACCACATCGCCAGGTTTGTTGGCAAGCCCACTCGGCATATTCTCGCAAGCGGGAATAAGACCAACCAGTTCGCCAGGCCATTCGAGTTTGGCAACGGCCATCATGGTGCCAAACACAGAGGCGGCACCGCACATGTCGTATTTCATTTCGTCCATGGCGCCAGCGGGCTTGATGGAAATGCCGCCAGAGTCAAAGGTAATGCCTTTCCCAACCAACACGATCGGCCCGTTGGTTGCACCATCTTTGCTCTTACTCGCGGCTTTGCCGGGTTTGGTGGGGGTGCTTTTGCCTTTGTAATGCATGACGATGAATCGTGGGGCTTCGGCGCTGCCGCGTGCCACCGATAAGAATGAGCCCATGCCCAAGGCTTCAATTTGTTTTTTCTCGAGCACAGAGACTTTGATGCTTTTGAACTGCCGGCCCAGGACGCGTGCCTGATTGCCTAAGTAAGTGGGCGTGCAAATGTTGGCTGGTAAGTTACCAAGCTGACGGGTCAGCGCGATGCCTTGGCCCAGCGCGTCGCCTTGGGCGAGTCCGGTGCTGACAGCTTTTTCTGCTTTTCTGTCACACAGCACACTCACTTTATTAAGCTTGATTTTCTTGGCAGGGTCCGGCTTGCTCAAGGTCGTTTCGTAAACATAAATGGCGTGCCAATAGGTTTGCGCCGCGAGTTTGCTGAGTTGCTCGGGTTCGCTGCCTGGGCAGGGCACGAGCGGTAGAGCCGTGCATGCGTCAGTGATGCGCAAGCTCACACATTGGCGAGCCGCGGCCTGCTCGGCTTTGGCGTAGGTTTTGGTGCTGTAGTCGGCTTGTTTGCCCAGTCCCACCACGATCACTCGGGTGGCTCTCACGCCACTCAGATTTCGCAGAACCATTGCTTCGCCCACCTGTCCCAAGAAATCATGGCCAACCAGTGATTTGATGGCATGATCGCTTGCGCGATCGATGACATCAGCCGCAGCTGAGAGTTGTCCGTCGGTGAAGACCCCAACGATCAGGGCCGCTGACTTGACTTGATGGAAGGCTGCGCTTGTCTGTGTGCTAAATTCCATGTGCTTTGCTCTCTGTTTTGAGTGACTGTTGGGTTTCATGGTAACAACGTTGTGAATTTGGTGACGTTGGCTTATGAAGCCCGTCTTTTTTGTGACCATTATCCCGCATTTAATCGGCTCATGTCTCTATTTAAACGAGCGGTGATCTCTGAAGTCGCCAGCAACGCCAGTGTGGTCTTTTCCACGGTGATTGTGGTGTGGCTCAGCATTGTATTGGTGCGTTTGCTTGGGCAAGCCGCCCAAGGCATGATTGGTGCCGACGTTGTCATGGGATTGGCTGCACTGACCACTATCGCCGCCTTGCCGACCGTCATCGCCTTGTCGATTTTTATTGGTGTGCTCACAACCGTGTCGCGCAGCTATCGCGAGTCCGAAATGGTGGTGTGGTTTGCCAGTGGGCTTTCACTGACAGCTTGGATAGGGCCTATCTTGCGTTTGGCAGTGCCGGCCGCTATTTTGATCGCGAGTCTGACCTTATTTGCCTCGCCATGGTCACACCAACAAATTGAAGACTACCGCGCGCGCTTTGATTTGCGTTCGGATATTTCACAAATCACCGCGGGTGATTTCCTCGAGCTAAACGCGGGCGAGCGCGTGATTTTTGTGGAACCATCAAGCAGCAATCCCGATGAACTCGGAAAAGTGTTTGCGCGTGTCTTGAATGGACCCTGGCACTCTATCGTGACCGCGCAAGGGGCACGAACCGAAGTGGCGGAGAATGGTGATCGATTTTTGGTTTTAGAAGACGGCTCAAGGGTCGATTTGCAGTTGGGTAGTGGCATGTCACGCCTAACGAATTTTGATGCCTTTGGTATTCGCTTGCAATCAGAGAATGCCGATGAAACGTTGGCCCAGGCGCGCGAGCGGGCGCTGAGTAATCGCAAGGCCAGGCCCACTGCATTGTTGTTGCAAGACAACGCCGTGCAATCGGACGGACAGATCATGTGGCGACTGGCGATTCCATTGGCCACGATTAACTTGGCACTGCTAGCCATCCCCCTAGGCGCTGTCAACCCACGGGTGGGGCGGTCTTTCGACTTGTTGATCGCTGGATTGGTGGCGTTGCTTTATTTTAATTTGATCAATGCCTCGCATGGCTGGATCAATAACGCCGTCCTGCCTTTTGGCGTGGGGGTGTGGTTGGTCCATGGGGCCTTTTTGGCATTATCGATGGGCTTGTATTGGTGGCGTTTACGCATGCGAGCGCCTAAAGACACAGGCGGCAGGGGCGCTTCAGTGGGTGGTGTTGGTGGTGTTGGTGGTGACAATGATCGCGCAAGGCAAGGTTAGCGATTGACTGCACAAACGCCAAAGTGACGTTTGATGACGGTTTTGGGGCAGGGTGAAGTGGTTTTAGTCAAATAGTCTGGATATTTGTTATACTAATGAGTAATTTTAATCACGTTCTATATAACTGATAACCAATAACTGATCAGCAATAATTGATTAGTAATAACCAATCACCAACTATAAAAATCTACCGGGCCCAACGCAAACATGAATGTGCAGCAATTCCGTTTCGTGCGCGAGACCATCCGTCAAGGCTTTAACTTAACGCAAGCCGCCAAAACCCTTCATACCTCTCAGCCCGGTGTCTCCAAAGCCATCATGGAGTTTGAGCAGGAAATCGGTGTGCAGATTTTTGAGCGACACGGCAAGCGCATCAAAGGATTAACCCGCCCAGGACAGGCAGTGGCTGCTGTGGTGGAAAGAATCAATCATGAAATCGAAAACCTAAAAAAAGTCAGCGATGAGTACGCCAAACAAGATCAAGGCAGCCTGGTGGTGGCCTGTACCCACACACAGGCCCGCTATGCTTTACCAGCCATCATCCCAGCCTTTCGTGAGCAGTTTCCAAAGGTCAAGCTAGCCCTATCCGAGGGCAGCCCAACGCAACTGGCCCAGATGGTGCTAGATGGCCACGCTGATCTGGCCATTGCCACCGAGTCTCTGGCGCAAACACCAGGTTTGGCGAGTGTGCCTTGTTACCGGTGGGCTCACGCGGTTGTGTTTAAGCCGACGCACCCTTTGGCTGAGCGCTATGCCGCAGCTGGGGCACTGACGCTAGCCGATTTGGCCGAGTTTCCAATCGTGACTTATGACCTAGGTTTTTCTGGTCGCCGCAACATCGATGAGGCTTTTAGCGCCGCTGGCCTGCGCCCTGAGGTTGTCCTTGCGGCCATTGATGCCGATGTCATCAAAACCTACGTGGGGGTTGGCTTGGGTATTGGCATCATTGCAGCCATGGCTTACGACGACAAACAAGACAACGAATTGGTTTGTGCACCCGTGGGCCATTTATTTGGTGAGCAAACGGCACGTGTCGCCGTTAGGCAAGGGGAGTTTTTGCGTGACTACGTCTACACCTTCATTGCCATGCTGGCTCAAGAGCTCAAGCCCGAGGAGATCCGCGCGTTAATGCGGCCCAATATCTAGTAGACCGATATGGAGTGGCTCAGTATTCAGTAGTTTTACTCGATTGGCATCTGGATTTTGGTAGAAAAAAACATGCAGCAAACGATCGATCGAGCTGGTAAATCTAAATAATAATCATTATCATTTGAGTCTTCCCATTTGGAGATTCTCATGCCAACGTTCGAACTGCCCCAATCCCTTTCCCCCAACGCTCTAAATGCCGTGGTGGTCGGTGCTGACCGCCTCGGAAACATCCCAGAGCTATTGAATGGCCACAACATTCGTATTACCCACCACGTCAGCGGTCGCCATCCATCGCATCAGCGCCGTGGGCTTCTACTGCCGTCAGAAACCGCCGTGGTTATATTGCTGACGGACTTTTTGGGGCACAACGTCATGAAGGCGTTTCGGCAAGCGGCCCAACGCTCGGGTGCCAAGGTCATGGCATGTCGTCGCTCGGTGTGTGCCGTGCAACAGGCCCTGCAACAAAATGGTTTGTCCGCGGCGCGAGCTTAGTGCTTAGGTTGGGTGGTGCCTAAGCACTACCCAAACCCTACCCCCACACTAACTACCCAAACATTAATTATTGGCCAAGCGGATAGGCTCGATGCGGCGAGCCCCGGTGTAGCGCTGTTTCCAGTAACGGACAGCCATGCTTTCAACTCTTACTTGACCGCCAGAGGAGGGGGCATGGACGAAATAACTGTCACCGAGGTAAATGCCCACATGAGAGTAGCGATGTCCTAGGGTGTTAAAGAAGACCAAGTCGCCCACCACCAATTCGCTGACCTGTACCTGCTCGCCAACGCTTGCCATGTCTCGGGCCCGTCGTGGCAGCGTTAGGCCCCAAGACGCCTGCGCCGAGTAATGAATTAACCCACTGCAGTCGAATCCACGCTCAGGTGATGTGCCCCCATACCGATACTTCACACCCAAATGCTCGAGCGCTTGCTTGGTCAGTGGGTGTTGTGCGGCAAGTATGGCAGTTAGCGGGTCAATGCCTTGAATGCCCGAGAGATCAGCCGTGCGTCTACCCTGGGGATCAAGCCACTCAGATCGATCAGTTGAAGGGGCACTCGCGCAACCCATCAATATAGACACCACGCCAGCTGATAACAACCAGCGGGTCGCGCGCATCACGCGCTGCCTACCCATGTTTGGCCCTGCCGACTCGTGAATATCTAAAGGTTTATGCTGATGGTGCATCTACGCCTTTTTCGTTAGCCTATCTTGTCGTGCTTTGCTAACTTTTCGTTGGAATAGGCTGATTTTACTCACAAACAGCCAATCAGGTGCGCGCAAGGCTCACGAAAGCTTACCTCGCCAAAATAGCGCTATAAAAAGACCACATGGAGACACTGGATGTCCGACCTCAAATCGGTTCATAAGCAATCAATTGAAAACCCCCGTTCATTCTGGGGTGAGCAAGCCAAGCGCATTGATTGGCAGACGCCATTTACTGAGGTACTCGATGACTCTCGGTTGCCCTTTGTGCGTTGGTTTGTGGGGGGTAAAACCAATCTCTGTCATAACGCGGTTGATCGCTGGCTGGCAGAGGATCCCGACCAAGCCGCTTTGATTTGGGTATCGACAGAGGTTGATCAAGAACGCACCTATAGCCGCAAGGATCTCTGGCAAGAGGTCAATGCCGCAGCGGCGATGCTGCAAGCGCAAGGGGTGGCTGAGGGCGACCGCGTGTTGATATACATGCCAATGATTCCCACGGCCGTCTTCGCCATGTTGGCGTGCGCCCGGTTAGGCGCCATCCACTCGGTGGTGTTTGGCGGCTTTGCCTCGGTTAACTTGGCGCAACGCATCGATGACGCGCAACCCAAAGCGATCGTGACAGCGGATGCTGGATCGCGAGCAGGTAAAGTCACGCCCTACAAGCCGCTGCTAGACAAAGCGATTGAGCTGTGTCGCGCGCCACCCGCTGCTGTCATCATTGATAACCGAGGGTTGCATCCCTTCGAGCCCGTGGCGGGTAGAGACTTGGACTACGCGTCCTTGCGACAAAAGTACTTTGGACAAGAAGTGCCCATTCAATGGGTTGAGTCGTCTGCGCCGAGCTACATTCTCTACACGTCAGGCACGACCGGTAAACCCAAAGGGGTTCAGCGCGATACGGGCGGTTATGCGGTCGCACTCGCCACCTCAATGGACTACATTTTTCAGGGGCGTGCCACCGAAACGTTTTTATGCACCAGCGACATTGGCTGGGTGGTGGGCCACTCCTACATTGTGTATGGGCCACTGATTGCGGGTATGACAACCATCCTTTACGAAGGCACGCCCGTGCGCCCCGATGGCGGGATACTTTGGAAGCTTGTCGAGCAATACAAAGTCAATGTCATGTTTTCTGCGCCGACAGCCATCCGCGTGCTTAAAAAGCAAGACCCCGCCTTTCTTAAAAAATACGACCTATCAAGTCTGCGCGCGCTCTATATGGCGGGCGAGCCGCTTGATGAGCCCACGGCCACTTGGATCTCTGAGGGACTGGGTAAGCCGATCATTGACAACTATTGGCAGACCGAAACCGGCTGGCCCATATTGGCGGCTCAGCCCGGGATTGAAGAGCGCCCCACCAAATTCGGCAGCCCGTCATTTCCTGTCTACGGATTCGACGTTCGAGTGATCGACGAGCAAACGGGACAAGATGTCGGTGCCGGTCAGAAGGGCGTTGTCGCCATCGTGGCGCCGTTGCCGCCGGGTGCCATGTCAACGGTCTGGGGAGACGATGAGCGATTTGTGAAGACTTATTTCTCAACGGTGCCGGGTCGACAGGTTTACTCGACGTTTGACTGGGGATTGTTCGATAAAGACGGGTATTGGTTCATTTTAGGTCGCACCGATGACGTGATCAACGTGGCGGGGCATCGTTTGGGTACGCGTGAGATTGAAGAATCAGTCAATGCTCATGACACGGTGGCTGAGTCAGCGGTGGTTGGTGTGGCAGATGCCTTGAAAGGGCAGGTCGCCGTGGCTTTTGCGGTACTTAAACACCCTGAGCAGTTTGTGACTGATGAAGACAAACTGACCCTAGAAGGTGACATCATGAAGCTGGTCGATCAGCAGCTTGGCCCCGTGGCGCGTCCCGCCCGCGTGCGCTTTGTCAACGCCCTACCCAAGACTCGCTCGGGTAAAGTGTTGCGTCGGGCCATTGTTGCGGTTTGCGAAGGACGCGATCCGGGTGACCTGACAACCATTGAAGACCCATCCACGTTAGATCAAATCAGAGAGTTCGTATGAAATCAAAAGCCGTATTGCAAGAGACCGAAGTCAGTGCTGTGTTGTCGGCAGCCAAAGCGTTTGCGCTAAAAAACAGTTGGGCCGTGACCATTGCTGTCGTTGACGACGGCGGCCATCTGCTGGGTTTATCGCGTTTAGACAATGCCGCCCCAATTTCGGCTCACATTGCGCCAGCCAAAGCCCATACCGCTGCGTTAGGTCGGCGTGAGAGTAAGGGCTATGAAGACGTAATCAACGGGGGTCGCACTTCTTTTTTGAGTGCCCCGCTGTTGCAAGGCATGCTTGAGGGTGGCGTGCCGATCGTGGTTGAAGGCCAGGTTGTCGGTGCGGTGGGCGTGTCTGGTGTGCAGTCCTCAGAAGATGCTCAAGTTGCACAAGCGGGTGTGGCCGCGCTGGGTTTGCCCAAGTAATGTGAGGGATAAAGGGGTAAGGGTTAAGGGTTAAGGGCAAAGAGAGATTATCCGTGCCCTTTTTAAAGCGTCATTTTTTTCGGTCAGAGGAGACCTCAGATCATGTCTAGTTCCATTGAATCGGTGTTGGTAGAGAATCGTGTGTTCCCGCCGCCAGAAGGCTTCGTTAAGCAAGCCAATGTCAGCGGGTCGGCGGGTTATGAGGCTCTTTTGGCGAAAGCCGATCAAGACCCGGAGGGGTTTTGGGGTGAATTGGCCCATGAGCACTTGCAGTGGACCAAGCCCTTTACCGAGGTGCTTGATGAGTCCAATGCGCCGTTTTATCGGTGGTTTGGTGATGGTGAACTCAACGTTTCAGCCAACTGTTTAGAAGCCAATTTGGCGCGTGGTCTGGGCGATAAAGTGGCGCTTATTTTTGAGGCCGATGATGGCACGGTGACGCGCGTGACCTACCAAGCGCTCTATGAAAAAGTCTGTCAAATCGCCAATGGCTTTAAAAAGCTGGGCTACAAGGCGGGTGACCGAGCCATCATCTATTTGCCGATGTCGATAGAAGCGGTGGCCGTTATGCAAGCCTGTGCGCGCCTAGGCATCATTCACTCGGTGGTCTTCGGTGGCTTTTCTTCCAAAGCACTACAGGAACGCATCATCGATGTAGGTGCGACCTTGGTCATCACGGCCGATGAACAAGCACGTGGCGGCAAGCACCTGCCGCTTAAGCCTGCAGTCGATGAGGCTTTTGTGCTTGGTGGTTGCGAGGCCGTCAAACACGTGGTGGTCTATCAACGCACAGGTGGCAACGTCGCTTGGCACGCCCCTCGTGATGTGTGGTTGCATGAGCTCGTTGAGAATGAATCCACGACTTGCGAGCCGGTGTCGGTTAACGCCGAGCATCCCTTGTTTATTCTCTACACATCCGGCTCAACCGGCAAACCCAAAGGCGTGCAACACGCGAGTGCTGGCTATTTGTTGTGGGCCAAGCTCACCATGCAATGGACCTTTGATGCCAAGCCAGACGATGTGTTTTGGTGTACAGCAGACGTGGGATGGGTCACGGGCCACACCTACATCACCTACGGGCCCTTGGCCGCGGGGATGACGCAAGTCGTGTTTGAAGGGGTGCCAACCTATCCCCATGCCGGACGCTTTTGGGACATGATTGCACGCCACCGGGTGACCACGTTCTATACCGCTCCCACGGCCATCCGGTCACTCATCAAAGCGTCTGAAACAGATAAAAACTGTCATCCCAAATCCTTTGACCTGTCCTCGTTGCGACTCATCGGCACGGTCGGTGAACCCATCAACCCAGAGGCATGGATTTGGTATCACGTCAATGTCGGGGGCGAACGTTGCCCGATCGTGGATACGTGGTGGCAAACCGAGACAGGCGGGCACATGATCACGCCTTTGCCTGGGGTGACGCCATTGAAACCGGGCTCATGCACCACCCGTTTGCCTGGCATTACTGCAGCCATCGTCGACGAGACCGGTGAGGATGTTCAAGCGGGTAATGGTGGGTTTTTGGTGATCAAACGACCCTGGCCCTCCATGATAAGAAACATCTGGGGTGACCCCGAGCGTTTCAAATCAAGTTACTTTCCCACCGAGCTCAAAGGTTATTACTTGGCGGGCGACGGCGCCCAATGCGACACCGATGGTTGCTTTTGGATCATGGGGCGTATTGATGACGTGCTCAACGTCTCTGGCCATCGCCTAGGCACCATGGAAGTGGAGTCGGCCTTGGTCTCGCATCCACTTGTCGCAGAGGCCGCGGTCGTGGGTCGGCCAGACCCCACGACGGGTGAGGCGGTGGTGGCCTTTGTGGTCTTGAAAGGGGCCACGCCAGAAGGTGATCAGGCCGTGGCAATGGCCAAGCAACTACGCGATTGGGTTGCCAAAGAAATCGGACCGATTGCCAAGCCCAAGGAGATTCGTTTTGGGGATAACTTGCCTAAAACGCGATCGGGCAAGATCATGCGGCGCTTGTTACGCGTGGTTGCCAAGGGCGAAGAGGTCACCCAAGACGTGTCTACCCTAGAAAACCCAGCGATTTTGAGTCAATTGACCAAGGCGGTTTGATAGCGGTTAAAAAAGAAGCGGTTACAAACGAAGCGGTTACAAACGAAGCAGCAACAAAAAAAGGCCACCTTTTCTCCTTTGAGAAGGGGTGGCCTTTGAGTTGTCGCTGCTTGTTTGGGTTTTCAGCTTTTGGTTCTCAGCTTTTAAGCAACTCGATTTCTACAAAGGCTAAGGGTGCATCACCGCCATTAATCACATTGTGGTGCACGCCTGCGGCTCGGTTGTAACTGACGCCTTGCTTAAGGGCGGTCTGAGAGGGACCGTCAGGCGTCTCCAAGAACAAAAGGCCGTCGTTGATAGGGACAATCACGTAGTCGTGTTCATGGGTGTGCCAGCCGGTTTGCTCGCCCGGCTGAAACAAGTAGTGGGTTACCTTGACGTGAGGTTCGTCAATTTGTAGGGAGGCCACGGCTTGCTCGCGATGGACTTGGTTGTTGTTGTCTTTTTTGTTGTCGTTGTGTTCACTCATGAGCCTGCCCCCAAGTCTGGGCGCAGTGATCGTTTCAGGGCGCTCACACAAAGGTCTAGCGCCAAGTTGGCTTCATCAACCACGCCGCCCATGGTGACAAACCCGTGTATCTGGCGTTCAAAACACACATATTGCGTGTTGACACCCGCAGCCGATAGCGCGTCGGCGTAGGCGCGTGCTTCGTCTCTGAGCGGATCAAACCCTGCCGATATCACCAAGCAATCGGGTAGACCGGTCAGCAGGTTTTGACGCGCGCCTTCTCTCAGTGGCATGGCTCGCCAGTCTTCTCGCCAGGCCTCGCCCTCAAAGTAATGGCCGTAGTAATAGCGCAGGCTGCTTTCCGTGAGCATGTAGCCCTTGCCATTGGATTGGATGGAGGGATGACTCATCGACGGGTCGGTGATGGGGTAGATCAGCAATTGAAACGCCAAGGTGACGGCAGGATCATCGCGTAGCGCTATCGCCACCACGGTTGATAACTGTCCGCCCGCGCTATCGCCGGCGACCGCCATTCGCTTGGTGTCGACACCTAACGCATCGGCGTGCGACACCACGTAACGTGTGGCGGCGATGCAATCGTCAAAGGCGGCAGGAAAGCGATGTTCGGGCGCCAATCGGTACGCCACCGAGATCACCGCGCAGCCCGCTTGGGCAGCCAGGTATCGGCAGACTGAGTCGTGACTGTCGAGGTCGCCCACCACAAAACCACCCCCATGAAAGAACATAATGGCAGGCAACATCTGGTCTACGCTCGAGCCGAGGGGGCGGTAGTGGCGCAAGCTGATGGGTCCATCGGGTTGGGCCATGTCGATATCGGTCACCGACTCAACGGCCATCGACGGGCCATCGGAAAGCGCTGTTCGTACGGCGCGCGAGGCACGAGCCTCAGTGGGGGTTTGCTGGTTTAGCGGTGGGTTGCCCTGAGCGGCTAACTGCTCGATGAGGGCTTTGGCTTGCGGATCGAGCATGGTCGGACTCCGAAGGGCCCGACGGGTTAATCGGGCTAGGGTTAATTACATGCCAGTGTAGACCGGACCCTCACCGCCTTGGGGCGCCACCCAGACGATGTTTTGCGAAGGGTCTTTGATGTCACAGGTTTTACAGTGCACACAGTTCTGTGCATTGATTTGCAAGCGGTCCTGTCCGGTCTCATCTTTGACATATTCATACACGCCCGCCGGACAGTAGCGCGACTCGGGCCCGGCGTAGATGGCAAGGTTGAGACTGACCGGCACCGACGCATCTTTGAGCGTCAAATGAACGGGTTGATTCTCTTCGTGGTTGGTGTTTGAAATGTATACCGAACTAAGCCGGTCAAACGTCAGTTTGCCATCGGGTTTGGGGTATTCAATGCGCATGCATTCGGCTGCCGGCTTCAAGCAATCGTGGTCGGCCTTGGTGCGATGGATGGTCCAAGGCACGTTGCCTTTGAGTAGCCACTGCTCCACGCCCGTCATCACGGTGCCTACCGTGCGTCCTTTTTTAAACCATTGTTTAAAGTTGCGCGATTTGTTGAGCTCGGTGTGCAGCCAGGACTGCTCAAAACTCACTGGGTAGGCGCTCAATTCGTCTTGTTCACGCCCAGCTGTCAGCGCCTCGAACGCGGCCTCAGCGGCCATCATGCCGGATTTGATCGCCGCATGGCTGCCTTTGATCCGCGAAGCATTCAAAAAGCCAGCCTCACAGCCTACGAGGGCACCACCCGGGAAAACCAGCTTGGGCAGTGACAGTAGGCCACCAGCGGTCAGTGCGCGTGCCCCATACGACAAGCGCTTGCCCCCCTCAAAAATCGGCGCAATCGCAGGATGGGTTTTGTAGCGCTGGAATTCCTCAAAAGGCGAGAGCCAAGGGTTTGCGTAATCCAAACCAACCACCAAGCCAACGGCGACTTGGTTGTCTTTCATATGATAGAGAAACGATCCCCCGTAGGTGTCGGCGTCTAGTGGCCAGCCGGCTGTGTGTATCACTTGGCCAGGCTTGGATTGCGCGGGATCGACTTCCCATAGCTCTTTGATGCCGATGGCATAGCTTTGCGGATCGCGGCCTTGATCAAGGTCAAAGTGCGCGATCAGTTCTTTTCCGAGTTGGCCGCGCGCGCCTTCAGCGAAGATGGTGTACTTAGCTAGCAAGGCCATGCCGGGCTGGAAGTGTTCTGTTGGTTCGCCGTCGCGTCCCACACCCATGTTGCCAGTGGCCACGCCAATGACTTTATCGCCTTCGCCGTAGAGCACCTCGGCGGCAGCAAAACCAGGGAATATATCCACGCCTAGCGCCTCAGCTTGCTCGCCTAGCCAGCGCGCCACGCGTCCCAAGCTAATGATGTAATTGCCATGATTTTTAAAGCAATCGGGCAATAACCACCCTGGGGTCTGTTTGGAACCGCTCTCCGTCAAAAAGAGAAATTTGTCTTCCGTCACGGCGGTTTCTAGTGGCGCACCGGTTGTTTGCCAGTTTGGTAGCAATTCGGTCAAGGCCTGTGGATCCATCACCGCACCCGACAAAATATGGGCACCAATTTCGGCACCTTTCTCGAGTACGCAGACTGATAGCTCTTGCGATTTCTCCGCCGCTAGTTGTTTTAAGCGAATAGCGGTGGCCAAACCTGCCGGACCGCCGCCCACAACCACGACGTCGTATTCCATCGATTCACGTTCAGACATGGCATTACCCCTATTTTTTACCCATACAATCATTTGATTGTAGGGCACCTAGGCTCAAGTAGCGCTCGCTTGGCCTTGCAAATTGCCGAAACAAGGGTTTTTAGTAACAGGAGTCAAATAGCATGGTGAGTAATCCGCAGGCGTTGTGCGTGGGCGACTGGTATGACCAAGATATTGCGATGCGATGGGCCGATTCGGACATGTTGCGTCACATGAATAACGCGGTCTACTTTCGCTTAATGGAAGAAGCCAGGATACAAATGTTGGTCGCGGCGGGCGTGCCGAGCACAGAGCAAGAAGGGGTGGTGGTTGCTCACTGTTCCTGCGACTATCTCAAGCCGATTACCTATCCCGCCACGATTAGGGTCAGGCACACCGTTGAGAAAATAGGGCGCACGAGTTTGACCCATCAAACCGCGTTTTTTGTGGATCACGACATGGCGTTTGGCCCTTACGCGCGTGGGCGCTCCGTGATGGTGAAAATCCAACGCCCTGAAGACACGCCCGTGCCATGGCCCGCGGCGGTGCTCGAGCGCCTCGCACAGGTCTGTCAGCGCGCCACGCCGTCCGCGGCATGATCCGAGCAAGCACTTACCGAGCAAGCACTTACCAAGCCCGCACTCAATCACGCGGTCACGTTACACTCAGGCAGCAAAACAACGAACACGTCGGGGCGTGCAGTGAACACGCCTTAGCGATGGTGACAATCGGTCGTTTCTAGAGGGAGTTCAATCAATGGATAAGGTGTTTACCAGTGCCTCGGCCGCCCTAGAGGGTTTGGTCAAGGACGGTCAGACCATCGCGGTGGGTGGTTTTGGGTTGTGTGGTATTCCAGAGGCGTTAATCGCCGCGTTGCGTGATACCGGGGTCAAGGACTTGACTTGCATTAGCAACAACGCGGGTGTCGACGGCTTTGGGCTGGGCATCTTGCTCGAGAGCCGCCAAGTTAAAAAGATGATTGCCTCATACGTGGGTGAGAACAAAGAGTTTGAGCGTCAGTTTCTGGCTGGCGAACTCGAGCTTGAATTCACCCCACAAGGCACCTTGGCTGAAAAGCTACGTGCCGGGGGCGCCGGTGTGGCGGCTTTTTTCACCAAAACCGGTGTCGGCACCTTGGTCGCTGACGGCAAAGAAACCCGCGAATTTAACGGCGAAGTGCACGTGATGGAACACGCTTTGTCGCCAGACGTGTCGCTCTCCAAAGCTTACATGGCAGACCGCAGTGGCAACCTCGTTTATTACAAAACCGCCCGCAACTTTAATCCCAACGTCGCCATGGCTGGTCGCGTGAGCGTGGTGGAAGTTGAAAAAGTGGTGGAGAATGGTGAATTGGATCCAGACCATATTCACTTGCCAGGCATTTACGTCAATCGCATTGTCGTGAACGCCAACCCCGAGAAACGCATTGAGCAGCGCACCGTACGCGCCAGTCGCTAAAGGAGAGTCATCATGGCATGGACAAGAAATGAAATGGCTGCGCGCGCAGCTCAAGAGTTAGAAGATGGCTTTTACGTCAATTTGGGTATTGGTTTGCCCACAATGGTTGCCAACTATGTGCCCAAAGACGTTGAAGTGTGGCTGCAGTCTGAAAATGGGCTGTTGGGGATCGGGCCGTTTCCCACCGAAGAAGAAGTTGACCCCGACATGATTAACGCCGGCAAACAGACGGTCACTACATTGCCTGGTTCGTCGATTTTTTCATCGGCGGATTCGTTTGCGATGATCCGAGGCGGAAAAATCAATTTGGCTATCTTGGGCGCCATGCAGGTCTCAGAGAAGGGTGATCTGGCCAATTGGATGATTCCTGGCAAGATGGTCAAAGGCATGGGCGGCGCCATGGATTTGGTGGCTGGGGTGAGCCGAGTGGTCGTGCTGATGGAGCACGTGGCCAAGAAAAAGGATGGTACAGAAGATCTCAAACTGATCCCAGAGTGCAACCTGCCATTGACTGGCGTGGGCGTGGTTGATGTGATCATCACCGATTTGGGCGTGATGGAAGTCACTGACAATGGCCTGCGCTTAATCGAATTGGCACCGGGTGTTTCGGTGCAAGAGGTGCAAGCTAAAACCACCGCCAAGCTCGATGTCAGTGCGGTGGTGTAAGGCATGGGGAGCCAGGTGTGAGCACTGAAATGTCAGCGGTGTCTGGTGCGGTGTCTAGTGCGGTGACTAGTGCAGTGACTAGTGCGGCATCTACTGCACTGTCTAGCGCCACCGATTTGACGGCTGCGCGGCTGGCCAGTGCTCGTCAAGCCATGCACGAGCATGGCGTTCACGCTTGGCTAATCCCGTCGGCCGATCCGCATCTATCGGAGTATTTGCCTGCGCATTGGCAAATCCGCCAATGGCTGACCGGGTTCACCGGCTCAGTCGGCACGGTGGTGGTGACCCCGACGTTCGCGGGGCTCTGGGTCGACAGCCGCTATTGGGATCAAGCCCAAAAGGAGCTGGCCGACTCGGGCGTCGTCTTGCAACGCACCACAGCGAACCCGGACAGTAGTCATGTAAGTTGGTTGGCGCACACCTTAGATAGTGATGCCGTGTTGGCCGTTGATGGTCGGGCACTCGCTTTGGGTGCACGTGATGCACTCACGGCGGCTTTGCCTGCAACCGTTATGCTGCGGCTTGATTTAGACATTGCCGAGCAGATCTGGCCTGATCGGCCGGCGTTGCCGCAGCAACCGATCTGGGCGTTGCCCGAACCATTTGCCCATCAGACACGCGCCGAGAAACTAGCCCTTGTGCGCGAGCACATGCATGCACAACATGCCAATCAACACTTCATCTCGACGTTGGATGACATTGCCTGGGTGCTGAATTTGCGGGGCAGTGATGTGGCCTTTAATCCCATTTTTTTAGCCCATCTTCTCATCGGACCGTCGCAAGCGATTCTTTTTGTTGCCCCAGAGGCGCTATCAGCCGAGCTTCGCGCGGCGTTGGCCACCGACGGGGTGACCCTAGCCCCCTATTCGCAAGCGCTGCAAGCGGTGACCGATCTGCGTCAAACGGACTGCCTTTTAATTGACCCCAAGCGCATCACCAGCGCGTTTGTGTCGTCACTTGCCGCCTCAACAGTCAGCGCGATGAATCCAAGCACGCGGTTAAAAGCCTGCAAGCAAGAGACGGAAATCGCCCATTGGCGCCAAACCATGATCACCGATGGCCAAGCGTTGTGCGAGTTTTTTGCTGAGTTAGAGCAAGCCGTTGATGCCCGTCATGACGTGCCCTTATCCGAGCACATGATTGACGAGGCCGTTACGCGCCGGCGCGCTCAGGCCCCAAGTTTTGTGAGTCGCAGTTTTGCGACCATTGCCGCCTTTAACGCCAACGCCGCGATGCCGCACTATCACGCCACCGCCACGGGGTCTGCGCCGATCGTGGGCGAGGGCTTGCTTCTAATCGATTCGGGTGGCCAGTACCTAGGCGGCACGACAGACATCACCCGGATGGTGCCTATTGGTGAGCCGAGCTTGGCACAACGACAAGATTGCACGGCTGTCTTGCAGGGCATGATTGCCATGTCGCGCTTGCGGTTCCCAGCGGGCACACCGGCACCGCTGCTCGATGCGGTGGCCCGTGCACCCATTTGGCAGCGAAGCCTCGATTACGGTCATGGCACGGGCCATGGCGTGGGTTATTTTTTGAATGTGCACGAGGGCCCGCAAGTGCTGGCCTTCCGAGCGCCCGCCACGCCTGATACGGCATTGTGGGCCGGCATGGTCACTTCTAATGAACCGGGTCTCTATCGGGCCGGGCAATGGGGTGTTCGAATTGAGAACCTGCTGTGTTGCCATACCGTTGAGCCAGCAGGGTTTGGCGACTTTCTTGGGTTTGAGACATTAACCCTGTGCCCCATTGATACGCGATGTTTTGAGTTGTCGCTGCTGCGCGTCGATGAGCGGCAATGGTTGAATAACTATCATGAAACCGTGCGCAAACAGCTCGCCCCTGGGTTATCGCCCGCGGCCACCCATTGGTTACTGGCTCGGACTGAGCCTGTGCCGTTATAATTCAAATTTCCTGCTCGCGCCCTTAACCTGGCGTCTGTCTTATGACCAAATATGTCTTCGTCACAGGTGGTGTTGTTTCCTCTTTAGGCAAGGGGATCGCCGCCGCCTCACTAGCCGCTATTCTCGAGTCGCGTGGCCTTCAGGTCACGATGCTAAAGCTCGACCCATATATCAACGTCGATCCGGGCACCATGAGTCCCTTTCAGCACGGGGAGGTGTTTGTCACCGAGGACGGTGCCGAGACTGATCTTGACTTGGGGCACTACGAGCGGTTCATCTCAACCAAGATGCGCAAAGCCAACAATTTCACGACAGGTCAAATTTACGAATCGGTTTTGCGTAAAGAGCGCCGTGGTGATTACCTTGGCAAGACCGTTCAGGTGATCCCGCACATCACCAATGAGATTCAAGATTTCATTGTCAAAGGGGCCACCCAAGCCTGGATGGGCACCACCGATGTCGCCATTGTTGAAATTGGGGGAACGGTCGGTGATATCGAGTCTTTGCCATTTTTAGAAGCGGTGCGGCAAATGAGTTTGCGTCTAGGGCGCCATCAAACCGCCTTCGTTCATTTGACCTTGGTGCCTTATGTCGCCACAGCCGGTGAGCTCAAAACCAAACCCACCCAACACTCGGTACAAAAGTTGCGTGAGATCGGCATTATTCCCAACGCATTATTGTGCCGCGCGGATCGTCAGATTCCTGATGACGAGCGCGCCAAGATTTCGATGTTCTCTAACGTCGCGCTCGATGCGGTGATTTCGGTGTGGGATGCGGGCTCCATCTACGAGATCCCCGCCATGTTGCACCGACAAGGCTTGGATAATTTGATTTGCGAAACGCTCGGTATCAGTGCACCGGCTGCTGATCTGTCCATGTGGGACGGTCTGCTCGAGGCGATGGCTCACCCTGAACACGCGGTCCGTATTGCCATGGTTGGCAAGTACGTTGATCTCACCGAGTCTTACAAGTCGTTGACCGAGGCGTTGACTCACGCCGGGATTCATACCCGCTCAAAAGTCAACCTGACCTATATCGATTCAGAAAACATCGAAGAGCAAGGTACAGCGGTATTGGCCGACTTCGATGCCATTCTGGTGCCGGGTGGGTTCGGTAAACGCGGCACCGAAGGCAAGATTGCCGCGATTCGTTTTGCCCGTGAAAACCGAGTGCCTTACTTGGGCATTTGTTTGGGTATGCAGTTGGCGGTGATCGAGTTTGCGCGCCATGTGGCCCAACTCGAGGGCGCCAATAGCACCGAATTTGATCCGAGCACGCCGCACCCCGTGGTGGCACTGATCACCGAGTGGAAGGACCGAGAAGGGCGTATCGAAGTCCGCTCGGCTTCCTCCGACTTGGGCGGAACCATGCGCAAGGGCTCGCAAAAATGCCCAGTCAAACCAGATACATTGGCCAGCCGGATTTACGGCTCAGAAGTCAATGAGCGGCATCGCCATCGCTACGAAGTGAACAATGTTTATGTGCCTCGGTTAGAGTCGGCGGGCTTGGTGATCAGCGCTCGCACCCCTTCAGAAAACTTGCCTGAAATCATGGAGCTGCCTGAGCATCCTTGGTTCATGGGTGTGCAGTTCCACCCAGAGTTCACATCAAGCCCTCGTGATGGCCACCCACTTTTCACCGGCTTTATTCGCGCCGCTCTCGCGCAGAAAGAGCGCCGTGATGGCGCCACGCCCATCGAGGTCGCCCCATGAAGTTGGCCGGCTTTGAAATCGGCGAGGATCAGCCCTTTTTCTTGATAGCCGGGCCATGCGCCATTGAGTCAAGACAAATGGCGTTTGATACGGCGGGGCGATTAAAAGAAATCACCTCAGCCTTGGGTATCCCCTTCATTTACAAAAGCTCTTTTGATAAAGCCAACCGTAGCTCAAGCCGATCGTTTCGTGGGCTGGGGATGGATCAGGGCCTGCAAATCTTGGCCGATGTCCGTCAAGAACTGGGCGTGCCGGTATTGACCGACGTCCATGACATCAGCCAGATAAAGCCCGTCGCCGCAGTAGTGGACGTGTTGCAAACACCCGCGTTCTTATGCCGGCAAACCGACTTCATTCAAGCGTGTGCACTGAGTGGCAAACCGGTCAATATCAAGAAAGGTCAGTTCTTGGCGCCACAAGATATGCAACAAGTGGTTAACAAAGCCCGCGAGGCAGCAGATGAAGCCGGTGTGATTGCTGACATCATGGTTTGTGAACGCGGGGCTTCGTTTGGTTATCAAAACTTGGTCTCAGACATGCGTTCTTTGTCTATCATGAGGGGGACCGGGTGTCCTGTCGTGTTTGACGCCACCCATTCTGTGCAGTTGCCTGGCGGGCAAGGCACAACGTCTGGCGGGCAACGTGAGTTTGTGCCTGTTTTGGCGCGTGCCGCGGTGGCTGCTGGCGTGGCGGGACTCTTTATGGAGACCCACCCGCAACCTGATCAAGCCCTATCAGACGGCCCCAATGCGGTGCCGTTGGATTCGATGGCGGCTTTACTCGCCATACTGGTCAAACTAGACCAGATCACCAAAGCCGCTGGCTATATGGAAGATTCTTTTTAAGTCTGGACGTTTTTTAGGAAATTATGATGAGCGCAATCGTTGACATTATTGGCCGTGAAATCTTGGATTCAAGAGGCAATCCCACTGTGGAGTGTGATGTGTTGTTGGAGTCTGGGGCCATGGGTCGTGCGTCAGTGCCGTCAGGGGCCTCCACGGGTGCCCGTGAAGCGATTGAGCTGCGTGATGGCGACCAGTCGCGCTATTTGGGTAAGGGTGTCTTGCGAGCGGTTGAACACGTCAATACCGAAATTTCCGAAGCGGTCATGGGTTTGGATGCCCAAGAGCAGACGTTCATCGATCGCACTTTAATTGATCTTGATGGCACAGAGAACAAAGAGCGCTTGGGCGCGAACGCGATTTTGGCGGTTAGTATGGCCGTCGCTCGGGCAGCCGCTGAAGAATCGGGTTTGTCTTTGTATCGTTACTTCGGTGGGAGCGGCCCGATGAGCATGCCTGTGCCTATGATGAACGTCATCAACGGTGGTGCGCATGCCAATAACTCCCTAGACATACAAGAATTCATGATTTTGCCGCTCGGCGCGTCCTCCTTCCGTGAGGCCGTGCAAATGGGTGCAGAGATATTTCACGCGCTTAAAAAACTCATCGATGAGCTAGGCATGTCGACTGCGGTCGGGGATGAAGGCGGTTTTGCGCCGAATGTCGCCAATCACGAAGCAGCGATTGAGTTGATCTTGTTGGCCATTCAAAACGCCGGCTACGAGCCTGGCACGCAAATCGCGCTGGGCCTGGACTGCGCGGCGTCTGAGTTTTATAAGGACGGCCAATACCATTTGAAAGGCGAGGGCGATTTGTCGCTCTCCTCTGAAGAGTTCGCCAATCTTTTGGCGACTTGGTGTGACAAGTACCCCATTATTTCCATCGAAGATGGCATGGCTGAAGATGACTGGGAAGGCTGGAAGCTGTTGACCGAAAAGCTCGGCAAAAAAATCCAACTGGTCGGTGACGATTTATTTGTGACCAACACCAAGCTATTGAAGCAAGGCATCGATCAACAAATTGCCAACTCCATCCTCATCAAAATCAATCAGATCGGCACGTTGACGGAAACCTTTGCAGCCATCGAGATGGCCAAGCGCGCGGGCTATACCGCGGTGATTTCACACCGTTCGGGCGAGACCGAAGACGCCACGATTGCCGATATCGCGGTGGCGACCAACGCGATGCAAATCAAGACGGGCTCAATGTCGCGCTCTGACCGCATGGCCAAATACAATCAGTTGTTGCGTATTGAAGAAGAATTGGCAGAAGTGGCGTCCTATCCCGGACGTGACGCGTTCTACAACCTGCGCTAAATGAGTTAACCGATGCGGTTGATCTTACTCACCCTAGTCGCTTTATTTTTGCTCATCCAGTACCCACTCTGGTTTGGGCAAGGTGGTTGGCTTTCGGTGCAAGATTTAAAAGCAAAGGTCAGTGGTCAGCAGGCCGCTAACGAAGGGTTAAGGCAACGCAACCTGGCCATGGAAGCTGAGGTTGAGGATTTGCGCAGTGGCACTGAAGCGGTCGAGGAGAGGGCTCGAAAAGACCTAGGTTTGCTACGAAACGGCGAGGTTTACGTGCAAATCTTGCCCGCCGATGCGCAACAGCCCTCTAAAAACAAACCCGCGCCACAATAACCCACACAACCAACACAACCAACAGTTTTACTCTCCACCGTCGATCAACAGACGACTCAAAAACCTTTGCCAATCAAAGCCTCTTCTTAATACAGGCGGATCCGTTCTGTCTTCGGTGGCTCTGCATCACCGCCTGGTGTTTAGATTGAATGCGGATGGTGGGTAAGAAGAGGCGAACCCACGGAGAGGAGGGCTGACGGCTGAGAGTGACCACCACATGGAGGCGATTGGCTGTTGAAATATCACGCCGTGAGCGTGGTCCTTGACCCTGAGGCCAGCCCTTAGCCACCAAGCGCCGATGTTGCTCGGCGATGTGGTCATGACGGATAACCTCAAAACCGAGTTGTTGACTCAATCTTGCATCTTTGAAGTCTTGCATCAGTTCACGCACGGGATCCGTGACGCAGACCTCTAATGTGCCTCGAAGATCACCAGGCAAAATGTTTTCAAGCGCCTGCCAGAGGCGATGGGTTTGGCCACCCTCTAAGCTCGCTCGCGTGGTGGCGCGCTGTGCGGCCAAGGCGAGACGTTGCCGAGTCGTGTGCCAGTCCGACACCTCAACGAGCAGTGAACCCAAGCAGATCAAGGGCAAGCAGACAATGAGCCACTCGATAAGGGCGTGTCCTCGTTGGTGGCGCCGCCTTTGTCTGGGGGGCTCTCGCGTGGGACAGAGATTTTTTTGAAGGGGAGCAGTGAGCATGTGCTTAGGATGCACCGCCCGGCAGCTGAGCGTCTATCCGTAGAGATACGCCATCACCGCTTATCGATTAGTGCAACGAATCACCTGGATCGTGAATCGTGTTCTCAAAAAGGGCAGCGGCATCGACAGCATCAAAACGATAAGGCGTCCCACAAAACTCGCAAGTCACCGTCACATCACCCTGTTCGCCAATGATGTCTTCAACCTCTTTCTGACCAAGCGAGCGCAACATGCTCGCCACGCGTTCGCGGTGACAGCCACAATGCCAAGTGATGGCGTGGCTCTCAAGACCCACCACGGGAGACTCCCAGAACAAGCGATGCAATAGCGTGTCGGTCGACACGCTGAGTAACTCTTCTTTGGTTAGCGTGTTGCAGATGGTTTCAGCGGTTTGCCAAGACGCTTGGGCCTCAGTCAAGGCGACGTTTGACTGTCCCCCGGTTTGCGGCATGCGCTGCAATAACAAACCCGCCACCCGACTTGGGTCAGCAGACAGCCAGATGCGTGTGTCGAGTTGCTCTGACTGGCGCATGTAATCCTCAAGCACCTCAGCGACCGTGTCGCCAGTCAGCGGGACCACCCCTTGATAAGGCTGGCGCCCCGGGTTGTCTCTCGGTGGGTTCAGGATGACCGAGAACCGCCCCTCTTGGTCTGCATTCAGTAAGGTTTGTAGGGTCGTCTCATTGGCGTGGGGTTCACGTCTGAGCTTGACGGTCGCTCGCATACTCAGGTCAACACGACACTCAACCACGATCAGCTTAACCGCCCCTTGACCTTGTAGTTGCAACAAAAGCGCACCGTCGAATTTGAGATTAGCCGCGAGCAGGGTCGCCGCACCCACCAGTTCGCCGAGTAATTGGCGTAGGGGCTCGCCGATGGTGTGGTGTTGTTGGGCCCTTTGCCAAGCCTCTTGGATCGTTGTGGTGATAACGCGGGCGCTGCGGTCTTGTAAAAGAAATTTTTTAAGCTGGTCGTTTGAAGCCATTAACCGATCCGTTTCAAGGCGGTGGCGTAATGTTGCGCGCGCTCTTGATAATTTGCATTGTTCAGAGACATTTGGGCGATTTCTTGCTCACTGAGTGTGCGCACAACCTTGCCCACCCCGATCACGAGGCTGCCATCCGGTATCTCGCGCCCCTCGGGAACAATCGCCCCAGCGCCGATAAGGCAGTTTTTACCGATCACGGCATGATTTAAAACAATCGCCTGCATACCAATCAGTGAGCCATTGTGAACGGTGCAACCATGCAACATGGCTTGGTGTCCCACCGTGACGTTTTCATGGAGGGTCAGCGGCGCGTCACTATCCACGTGCAACACGCAGCCTTCCTGAATATTGGTGCCGGCACCAATGGTGATGGTGGTATTGTCACCACGGATGCTGACGTTGGGCCAGACACTGGCTCGTGGGCCAACGCGGACATCGCCAATCAGGACCGCTGACTCGAATATCCAAGCCGTGGGATCTATTTGTGGGGCGAGTTGATCTAGTTGATAGAGCGCCATGGTGTTGTTTATCGCTACTTTTTAGGGGTTAGGCGTTAAGACTTAGGACGCGACGGCGGCAAAAAGTCTATGTCGACAAATTTGGCTCGTTTGGTCCAAACAGACCGACGTGGCTGATCGAGTGGGTTTCTCTCAATCGCAGTGACCAAGCCGACCCTCAGGGCAGGTACGCCATCATCGGTCGGCGTCTCGTAACCGCAGGCCTCTAGTATAAGCGCAGGCAACTGCTCTTCAAGCGTTCGCCTTGTGATCGCTGATACCGGTTGGTGTTCTTCATGGAGTTGCACCAATAACCAAAGGCCAGCGGTAGGCACCGCTTTTTTTTGTGGTGAAGCAATAACCAACGCGCCCGCCACGCAGGGCAGCGTCAACAGGGCTTGCTCGAGACTAGCGGCGTTCAAACCATTGGGGCCGACAGTGAGGGGCGGATTATTGGGCTCATCGAGCAGTTCAAAGCTGATGGTATCGTGCGCACGCGCAGGCCAATGGGTCTCAAATCGCAGCGGCGGTTCGGTCAGTCCACTGCCATCTAGCGATTCCTTAAACGGCCAAATCTGAACATATTGGGCCGGATTGGGGTGATCGTGTGCGTCAAATCGAGAGATGGTTAAGCTACCCGTCCCAAGAGGGGGGGTGTGATCGTTCAAGGTAGCGGTATTGGGTTCAGCGGTATTGGGTTCAGCGGTAGTGGGTTCAGTGGCAGTAGATTCAGCGGCAGTGGACTGAGCGATACCGACCTCAAACCCCGGCACCGCGCGCAAGAGATTAAGGTGATGCGGCGCCGGCCAACGCGCCTGGTTTTGTCCGAGCGCCAAGCCACAACCGGCCACATACATGGCCAAGTTCGGATGGGTTGCCACCTGTTTTTCGCTCACATCTCGCCAATACGGTGAAAGGCAGTGTCCAAGTAAAGTCAACGCGCGCAAGGGTTGAGCAGGGGCTTGCTGCGCCAGCTGCGATTGCAACCACTGGCACCAGCGGGTGGGTGTGGTGATGACGTGCGAGATATTGGGCGTCACGGCAAAGACATCGCGTTGATCAATGGTGACACCAAACCCAAAGTAAAGCGTCGGTAAGATGGCTGCTAGCAAGCCTGGCTCGTCCCAAGGCAGCAGGGTGGTCATCAGACCGCTCGCATGGTCTGGAAACCAGTTGGTAGTCATGACAAAGCCGGGCAAATTACCAATCAAGGCTTGTTGCGCCAGCATTAAAGCCGTGCCAGCGGTGAAGTTGGGATCAGATTGTTCGGGCCAGATCAAGAGCGCAGGGTTGGAGGGTAAAGACTGGACTGGCTCAAAGCTTGTCGGTTGGCGGGCAATCAAGCCACGCCAACTCATGACACTTCCGCTATAAATATCTAACCCCACAATTTGTTGAATACGTGGGCAACGGGCAACGGCGGCAAGAGCCGCCTCTTCGGTAACGTCGTCAATAAAAATCAGCCGTCCGCGAGCCTGTTTTAGTTTCGGGATGAGGGCGTCGGACTCTTCATTCGGTGATAACGGCACTGCCACGGCGCCAGTGGCCCAGCACGCCATGATCACTGCGAGGGCTTCAATGGGCCGGCCCAGTAGCACAAGCACACGGTCGCCAGGGATTACGCCGAGCCGTTGCATCCCGTTGGCGAGTTGGCAAACCAACTGGCCCAGTTGGGAGAAAGTGATTTGTTGCATCGCTTGGTCGACAGGCTGCCATGCCAAGGCTACTTTCTTGTCGTGGGAAGGCAGTTGAGCCCACTTCAAACAACAGTCGACAGCGATGTTTAAGTCCCGGGGGACATGCCAGCGAAAGTCGTCATGTAAGGTGCGATAGTTGTCTACCATTCGTATTTAAAATTGGCGATTTTATTTAGCAAGCAGCTAGCATCGCCTAGCGTGAGAAGATTGGCAAGCGTCTCGGGCTCCCGTCAGTGGGCGTTTGACTTTTGTTGCGCCGCAACATCGGCCTCAATTGACTTGACATCAATGATTCTAGTCTTGGCGAGTCGGTCGTGCAGAAATTGCCGTTCGTTGCCCAAAGTGGTGATAAACACCAAAAAAGGTGCCGCGATGGCGAACATATAAATAGCTGGCCAAGCCGTCGCAATCACGGCTGCATGGATAAGCGCCATGCCAGCGAGTGGCAAGAGCCACATCAGGAGGTAGCGCAACAGCAACTGCTTAAATGAGGCGCGGTAGCCCTGTTCGCCCACTAGTTTGATGTGCCAAGCCCGCATGGGCAACGTTTGACCCCCACGATACCAACAGACCAAGAAATAAGCGCCGATGGCAATAAAAAGCCACACTTGGCGACCTTCGCGAAACATCAGGCCATGCCGGCTCTGTGTCAGGGTGTCAAACAGCATGTCTGCGAGGAAAACCACCGCAAATAACAGCACCCCTTCGTACATCATTGAAGCAATCCGCTTGGCTCTTGAGGCGTCGGGGGCTTGGCTTAAGCGCCTTTGGCTCTCTGGGCTTTCTGGGCTCTCTGGTTTTTCAGGGCTCATTGGGATTTGCGGTTTTTCTAGTCCCTCAGGACTCACCGACGTTTGGGCTTTCACTCGCATAACCCCTATTATGGAGGAAGCGTCGATCTTTTGCATACGCCCCAGAAAACGCGAGCGTGAACGTCGCCGGTGTGACTGTTATCTTATTTTCTTTAGAGCAACTGTCTTTAGACCGCGTTTTTTTGACCTTTGCTCAAGGTTTTTTGCAATTCGGCAGCATCTATCATCACCGCGCGCACTTGAATAAAAGTGTTCTTGAAAAAACGGCCCACGGCGCAAGCAGCGGCCCATTGTGCTTGGCTGCGTAATTCGCGCTCAACCAACTCGCACTCAAGGCGGTCAGCAAAGTGGGTGAAGGGTGTATTAGGAATGGTGGAAATGGGCTTCTTGCTCATGAATCTCTCCGGATCAGGGTAATCTCTACTAGGGAATACCCCTATTATAGGGAAAACCCTAGAGTCCCGCAAGCCGGCGAATCAGGCACCCTTAAAGGCACCTTTTTTGTTGTGTGTTGACAACGTTTTGTTAAATTGGTGACTACGTGCGGAGCTAAATGCTTAGTTGTGCGCTCTCTGGGGTGACCAATAACTTACCCCTTACATGCCTATTTCGTTCGATAGCTATCCGCCACCATTTCAAACGCATAAAGTCGGCAATCCAAGGCGCCGTTAAACACCGGCGTTCGAAGCCGGGGCTTTAACCGCATATGACCCGGTAGGCCGGTGTCATCGCTAATCACAAAGACGGACCACCCTGTAAACGACTGTTTCAGTTGAGCCGCCCATTGACTCATCCAAGGCTCTTCAGCCGTTAGTCGTTCGCCATACGGCGGGTTGGTGATGATCATGCCTTCGGGGACAGGGGCCGTGATCGAACAGGCATTGGCCACTGATAAAGCAATGGTCTGCTCAGGTAGGCCAGCGCGGTGCATATTTGCTCGTGCGTCTTCGATCGCAGTGGCGCTCACGTCGCTGCCAAAGAGCGGCGCGGGTGGCTCTTTTTTTATCGCAGCGGTGGCTTCTTTTCTGATGTCTTGCCAAGCGCTCATGTGATGATGACGCAAACGCTCAAAACCAAATGGACGATTGATACCCGGAGGAATATTGAGCGCCATCCAAGCAGCTTCAATCAGAATGGTGCCGCTTCCACAAAACGGGTCAAGCAAAGGCATCTCAGGTTGCCAGCCTGCCAAGGCGAGCAGACCCGCAGCCAAGTTTTCTCGAATGGGTGCTTCGCCCTTGTTAAAGCGCCACCCGCGTTTGAATAGGGACTCACCGCTGGTATCCAAGTAAAGCGTGGCGGTGGTGTCAGACAAAAACAGATGCACGCGCGCATCGGGCCTGACGGTATCAATCGATGGGCGCGCACCTTCACGGCTGCGAATGCGATCACAAATGCCATCTTTGGTGACTAGGTTGCAGAACTGCAGGCTTTTCATGGGGCTATGGATGGCTGATGTGTCAACCCGTAAAGTCATCTCTGGGCCCATCCAACGCTCCCACTCGGTATCAAAAGCGAGCGCCATGATGTCAGCCTCGGTTTTGACGGGCCGATGGGCCAACCGAACCAAGATGCGAGTGGCTAGGCGGCTGCGCAAATTAGCTTCTTGAATGTCCCGCCAATTGCCTTCGAAATGACAGCCCGCCCGCCCTTTGGTTACCCCTGAGAAACCAAGGGCGCTTAGTTCGGCAGTCAAGACATCTTCAAGCCCCCGCGGGCAGGGCGCAAAGACAGAAAAGATTTCTGTCTCTGTTGCCCCTCTGTGTCGCGTGGCCCGCGCCGTATCGGTGCTCGTGATCACCCGCTCGGCAATCGGGGCCTGCTTCTTCTGCTCGGCAGCGTTGCGCGCTTGTTGATGCGCACGCGCACCACTTTTTTTAGCAGGCGCTTGGTCGCGCGCACCGGCCTTCGGCGTCGGTGCGAGAGCGGCGGGTCGCGGCTTGATAGAGAGTGTTTTCTTAGGGATAGGGGTATCAGTCATTCGGGTCAGCTATTGGTGGCGGTCATTCGAGGCAGTCATTGAGGTCAATCGCTCGGGTCAGTCGTTGGGGGCAATCATTAGGATCAATCGTGCAAGGCGCTCTTGCACGCAGCCGCCCACCTTCAGTAGAAGGGCTTGATGACAACGAGCGCGGTGATCGCTAAAAACATGAGCACAGGAACCTCATTAAACCAGCGATAAAAAATGTGAGAGCGCGTGTTCTGTTGGCGTTCAAACACCGTCAGGTAGTGACGGCAAGCCAAGTGATAAATCAGCACCACCAGAACGAGCGTTAATTTAAGGTGCATCCAAATGGCGTCACCACTGAAACCAATACCGTAGTAAAGATACAACCACAAGCCAGAGGCAATCGCGGGATACGCCAAGATGGTCATAAAGCGGTAGAGGCGCCGAGCCATGCCAAGCAGAGCCAGTTTGACGGCCGCATCATCGGCTTGCGCAATATTGACGTAAATCCGCGGTAAGTAAAACAAACCGGCAAACCAGGAGGCCACAAATAAAATGTGAAATGTTTTAATCCAGAGCATGCGCTGACCCCCCGCGTTGTTCAAGCAATGCTCTAACCACGGACTTGTCCCTCGCCGCGCAGGACCCATTTCATGGTGGTCAGCCCTTCCAAACCCACTGGTCCGCGCGCATGTAAGCGATTGGTTGAAATGCCGATCTCAGCACCTAGGCCATATTCAAAGCCATCCGCAAAGCAGGTTGGCAGATTCACATAGACCGAGCTCGAGTCGACCGTTCGCTCAAACTGCTGCGCCGCTGAAATATCTTGCGTAACGATCGCATCGGTGTGCCCCGAGCCCCATTGGGCGATATGCGCCATGGCGGCCTCTAAGTCATCAACAACACGCACCGCTAAGATAGGTGCCAGATATTCTTCCGCCCAGTCTTGCTCGCTCGCCGCACGCACCGCGGGGGCGAGCGCTTGGGTTCTTTCGCAACCCCTGATTTCTACCCCCAATTCGTTGAGGGCCTCGCAGACCGTTGGCACGAAGGTCTGTGCGACGGCTTGATGCACCAGTAAGGTTTCCATGGCACCACAAACGCCATAACGATACGTCTTGGCGTTAATCGCAATGCGCAAGGCCTTTTCAAGGTCAGCCGCTTGATCGACGTAGACATGGCAGTTGCCGTCTAAGTGTTTGATCATCGGCACACGCGCGTGCGCCTGCAAGCGTTCAATCAGGCTTTTACCCCCGCGAGGCACAATCACGTCAACATCGTCGACCAACGTGATGAGATGGCCGACGGCTTCTCGATCAGTGGTTTCAATGAACTGCACCACAGTCTCGGGAAGGCCCACTTGTGAGAGCGCCTTTTGAATGATTTTTGCCAATGCCATGTTGCTATGAAACGCTTCACTGCCACCACGCAAAATCGAGGCATTGCCTGACTTTAGGCACAGCGCGGCCGCATCGATCGTGACGTTTGGTCGAGACTCATAAATGATACCAATGACGCCAAGTGGCACTCGCATTTGTGTAACCCGCATGCCATTGGGCCGAACAATCGTCGGCCCAAGGCTGCCCACAGGATCTGGCATTGCCGCGATTTGGCGCAAGCCCTGCGCCATCAAATCCAGTGACTTCGTCGACAAGGTCAGGCGGTCGAGGAGGGCGCTTGATAGATCGCGCGACTTGGCTTGTTGCAGGTCTTTTTCATTGGCTGCAATTAATGAATCGTGCGAACGATCGAGTTCTTGCGCCATCGCGTTGAGAGCCGCGGCCTTTTGCTGATCAGAAGCCGCCATGATGGTTTTTGAGGCCAGCCGAGCCTGCCGACCAATGGCTTTAACGGTTTCTTCTAAATTTGGCATGGTTAGATTGTGGTGCTCAAAGTAGATGTGTTCAAAACAGTGGTGTTCAAAACAGTGGCGTTCAAAAACTGTGGCGTTCAAAAACTGTGGCGCTAAAAAGAGTCGGGTGCAAGCAGCGTCATATTCGCAACGCGTCAATGCAGTCACCCAGAAGTCGTCAGTTTAGCCTGCTCGTGAGGCAGCAATGCCCAAAGCCAGCCTCGCGATTTCTTCCCACGGGTCAGACAAGCGGTCTGGCACCGGTATCCCTTTGATGAGCCGGTCGACATCATGCGCGTGCTGAACCGCCCGCGTCCACCGTTTGAGGGGCACTCTCTCAATGGCTCGACGGGCGCGGGTTTCTCTGATGCCAAACAGTCGCGCCGCTTTAAGGGCGCCACCCACCGCCTGGCCATCAGCGACGGCCTGACTGACCCGCTGGAGAGATCGGATCTCCTCGCTAAGGGACCATAAGACAAGCGGCAATGGTTCGCCTTCGGCTCGCAAGCCACCCAAGACGCGCAACATGCGCTGGGAATCACCTTCAAGCATGGCGTCTCTGAGCGCAAAGACATCATAGCGAGCGACGTTCATGACGGCACTTTGACACTGGGCCTCACTGATCTCACCCTCAGGGTAGAGCAGTCCGAGCTTTAGGATTTCTTGATGGGCGGCCAGCAAATTGCCCTCTACACGGTCTGCTAACCACTGGCGAGTCGGTGCCGCCAGTGTTTGCCCCTGACTGGCTAGCCTTTGGCTGATCCAGTCAGGTAAGGCTTGGCGGTTGATATCGGCTTTCTCGATCACGCGTGCGGCGCCCAGCAAGGCCTTGGCCCAACGACTTTCGCGGGTCGCGCGGTCAAGCGCTGGCAATCGAATAACAGTCATCACGTCACCGGCCGCGGCCTGCGTGACCCGTTGTGCCAATTGCACCAACACATCGGCACCGGTCTTGCCAGGTTTGCCGCCGGGCAGTGCAATTTCGATCCATTGCCGATCGCCAAACAAGGACCCAGTGCCGCCCACCGTCAATAAAACGTTCCAGTCGCTCGTCGCTTCCATGACAAAGTGATGGCGCTCGGTGAACCCCTCGCTGCGTGCCCGCTCGCGCAACGCATCGACCGTCTCCATGATGAGCAAAGGCTCATTGCTAACCACCACACAGAGCGCTGGCAACGCTTCGCTCAAGGGGATCGCCGGCGCAAGTGTGGGTGGAGTCGAATGAACAGTCATGGGTCAGCGCGGGCTGGGGACAGCCGTATTAGTCACATCGGACGCATTGGGCGCGTTAGATGCAATCAGGGCGCGATAGCGAGCTTCGATGTCAGGCGCGCTGATGCGCCGCATGATGCGAGCAATCAAGCTGTTTTGCATCTGTGCAAACAAAGTTGCTTCTTCACCTTCTTTTGCCTGAACCACGCGGTCATCAAAGGGCAGATTTCGCACCACCCGTAAGGTCGTGGCGGGCAAGATGATGTCACCATTGGCATCAACAATCCTAAAAATATAGGTTAACGTCAGCTCATACTCTTCCACGCGGCCCTGCGCATTCAAAGACAGTTCACGAGAAGTACGGGTGCTACTGATCTGTTGCAGTTGGGCTTGATAGGGATCGATCGAATCGTTAAGGATGGTCGTGTCTGGTGAACTCGCGCGAATGGCACGTCGCAAATCCGCACCAAATTGCGTGTTTTCTGGAACCGACACCAGCAAGGTATCAAAAGCCAGCGGGCTGGCCCCCTGCAGCTGAAAACCACAAGCAGACACGACAAGTGTCAAACCGACCGCTAGCCAAGCGAAGACCCTGCGGCTGCTGCTGTAAACGGACATGATCTGGTCTCCCCTGTTGCCGTCGTCTGGTCAGACGAGTTGGTTCCTAAATATCCCACTAGCCTACTAGACCACTAGCCCACTACATTGACGAGTTTGCCTGGCACCACAATCACCCGTTTTGGTTCGCGGCCCTCTAAATGTTTGCTAACGGCTTCGTGCGACTTAGCCAATGCTTCGATCGCCGACTTATCGGCTTGTGCCGCGACCGTCAAATGACCGCGTAACTTACCGTTAACCTGCAAGACCAACTCAACCGAATCAGCCTCCAAAGCAGAGGGATCAACAACCGGCCAGGGCGCGTCTAACAAATCACCCGCTACTGCCGCAAAACCCAAATCACGCCACAAATGCCACGTCATGTGCGGCACGACGGGATACAACACCCGCAACAAAATAGAAAAAGCCTCAGTAACCACTTGTGATTGCGCCAGGCTCGGCTCGCTTGTCGTGGCGAGCTTGGCCGACTCAATCGCATTGAGCATCTTCATGCAAGCGGACACCACTGTATTGTATTGAATCCGTTCGAAATCATAGTCTGCTTGCTTCAATAAAGCGTGCATCTCGCGTCTCAAAGCCCCGAGCGACGTCTCGCCACCATCCTGAGCCACAAAACCGGCCGCCGCTTGCGCCGAGTCAGGTTTGATTTGGGCGTGATGACTCACGGCACTGTTCCATAGACGTCGCAGGAATCGTAACGAACCGTCAACGCCAGAGTCTGACCATTCCAGGGTTTGCTCAGGCGGGCTCGTGAACATGACGAATAGGCGGGCCGTATCAGCGCCTTGGTTTTCGATCAAAGATTGAGGGTCGACCCCATTGTTCTTAGATTTAGACATGGTGCCCACGCCGCCATAGGTGATTTCGCGCCCCGTGGCTTTAAGTTTGGCGCCAACAATGGCCCCTTTAGTATCGTAAGTGTTCTCGACCTCTTCAGGCCAAAAGTAGTCAATGCCGCCTTTTTCATTTTTGGCGTGGTAGATGTGATTAAGGACCATGCCTTGGCATAAAAGACGCGTAAACGGTTCGTCAAATTTAACCAACCCCATATCGCGCATGACCTTGGTCCAAAAGCGCGCATACAACAAGTGCAAAACAGCATGCTCGATGCCACCGATGTACTGATCCATCGGCATCCAGTAGTCATTGCGTTCATCGACCATGGCCAAGTCGTTGCCAGGTGAGGTGTAACGCATGAAATACCAAGACGAATCAACAAACGTGTCCATGGTGTCGGTCTCACGCCGCGCTGGTTTGCCACAGCTCGGACATTTGCAAGAAAGAAACGCCTCATGTTTTACCAGCGGATTGCCAGAGCCATCAGGGATCAAATCGTTGGGGAGTATGACTGGCAAGTCCTTCTCTGGGACAGGCACAGCCCCACAATCCTCGCAGTGAATAATCGGAATGGGCGTGCCCCAGTACCGCTGTCTTGAGATACCCCAGTCGCGCAGTCGCCACGTCGTTTGCCGTTGCCCGGCTTCTTTGTCTTCTAAGGTTTGGGCGATCACACCCATGGCATCGGGCGAGCTCAGCCCAGTAAACCCCTCCGAATCAATCAAGTGACCGCTGGTTTTATTGGCATACCACTCGTGCCATTGTTTGTCATCGAAGGCCGCCTCGCTTACTTGCACGACCTGTTTGATCGGCAAGTCGTACTTATTGGCAAAAGCAAAATCGCGCTCATCGTGGGCGGGCACACCCATAACGGCGCCATCGCCATAACTCATCAGGACGTAATTGCCGACCCATAGGGCAATCGCTTGCCCTGTTAAGGGGTGTGTCACCGTCAAGCCCGTGGCCATGCCTTCTTTGTCTCGTGTGGCGAGTTCGGCCTCGGTTTGGCCGCCTTGCTGACAGCGCTCGACAAAGGCTGCGAGTGCCGGATTTGAAGCCGCTGCCACGCCTGCCAAAGGATGCTCAGCGGCCACAGCACAAAAGGTAACCCCCATGATCGTATCGATCCGGGTGGTGAATACAAACATCTTGCCGTCTTGGACCAGGTCGCCGGCCGCATCGCGGATATCGTGGGTAAACGCAAAACGCACCCCTTCGCTTTTGCCGATCCAGTTTTCTTGCATGGTCCTAACCCGGTCGGGCCAGCCGCCAAGCTTGTTTTTGACGCTATCAAGCAACTCCTCGGCATAGTCGGTGATCCGCAGGTAATAGCCCGGTATTTCACGTTTCTCAACCAGTGCGCCTGAGCGCCAGCCACGACCATCGATGACTTGCTCATTGGCAAGCACCGTGTTGTCAACCGGGTCCCAGTTCACCAGTTGAGTTTTTTGATAGGCGATGCCTTTTTTCAGCATCTTCAGAAATAGCCACTGATTCCACTTGTAATAATCAGGATCGCAAGCGCACATCTCCCTAGACCAATCAATCGCCAAACCCATCGCCTGCATTTGCGTTTTCATGTAGGCGATATTGTTGTAGGTCCACTGCGCAGGCGAGACTTTTGACTTGATCGCGGCGTTCTCGGCAGGCATGCCAAAGGCGTCCCAACCCATGGGCATCAACACGTTATAGCCTTTCATTCGCAACTGCCTGGCCATCATGTCGTTGATGGTGTAATTGCGCACATGTCCCATGTGAAGTTTGCCGCTGGGGTAGGGCAACATTGAGCAAGCATAGAACTTGGGTTTGGGCTCACCCTTAGCCGTCAAAGACGCCTCGTTGACCAAGTAAGCGTTTTGTTCGTTCCATGTCCGTTGCGCGAAGGCCTCTACTTCAGTCGGTTCGTAGCGGTGCCGCATGATTGGGTTGTTAACTGTCATTGGTCACATCAGTTTTAAGGGGTGGGTCAGGGTAGGGGTAGGGCGCCAAATGAGCGCCTCGCCCGATTATAAGTGTAGGTGTGAGATATAAAAAAAGCCGAACCCGCAAAGCAGGCTCAGCCTTTTGAAACAAATCACCTAACTCAAGGCAATGGACGACCCGGTCGCAGTTATCCAGGGCCACTGCGAGGATGTCTTTACTTCAGTTTGATTTCTTTGTAATCGACGTGCTTGCGCGCGACAGGGTCAAACTTCTTCATCAGAAGCTTGTCTGGCGTGCTGCGCTTGTTTTTAGTTGTCGTGTAGAAGTGACCGGTACCGGCGGTCGACTCTAGTTTGATTTTTTCTCGAATACCCTTGGCCATTCTTAAATCTCCATTTGTCCTAGTAGCTTGCCGTCATGAGCGCGCTATTAATTAAGCGGCTTGCCCACGGGCACGCATCTCAGCAAGAACGACATCGATGCCATTCTTGTCGATCGTGCGGATAGCGTTTGCGCTCACACGCAGGCGCACCCAGCGGTTCTCACTCTCAACCCAGAAGCGACGCGATTGCAGGTTAGGCAAAAAGCGACGACGGGTCTTGTTGTTCGCGTGGGATACGTTGTTGCCCGACATCGGACCTTTACCAGTTACTTGGCATACTCGTGCCATGGCTACACCTTTCAAAAAATTATGTGATCGTTCGTGCTGCGTGTCCGCTTGATTAAGCAAGCCAAGAAGGAAATGTTTCAACTCAGATTTCAGCAGGTGTTACTCGATTAAAGGCAATCGACAACTATACATTGCCAAATAAATAACCAATCCACCGCTCACCAAGCCCATGATAGTAGCGTGAAACGGTGTTTTATCGCAAGCCCAAGGCCCAACAACCTTTTTTTTCTGCCAACTGAGTCGAGATTGCCACATCGTCGCCCTTAAATAAGTGCCTTCTTAACGGCGAGAGCTTCCCCCAAGGGCAAATTTCCGATAAATTTTAACGTAAGCGTGAAAGATGAGCGTTACAAATGGAAATTAAGGAGGTTCTCTTGAGTCCGTTGACCAACCTTGTTGAGAATAAGTTAGAAGCGATTCCCGTTGGGGTGCGTTTGCAGATGCCCAGCGGTCAGTGGCTCGGGCCACCTAATGCGAATATTGAATTCGTCGCCAAAACCACCAGTGCCTTAAAAAATCTCGCTGCCGGTGACATTGGCAAGATTGGCGAGGATTATGTCGAGGGACGAATAGACATCAAAGCGTCTATGCGTGAACTGATGGCGGCTGCAACCGCTTTGCTACCCGAATCACCCGTTGAGGCCGCTCGCCAGGGGGCTTTTAGTGCTTTGGTTAGACGCCTGTTGTCGGTTTGGCGCCACTCCATCGAGCGTGATGCCAAGCAAATCGAATTTCACTACGACCTTTCTGATGATTTTTACGCCTTGTGGCTTGATCCCAATCGTGTCTATTCGTGCGCCTACTTTTCAGGGGCGGACATGACCTTGGCCCAGGCGCAAGAGGCCAAGCTTGACCACATTTGCAAAAAGCTGCGCCTGCAGCCTGGTGAGCGTTTTCTGGATGTGGGTGCGGGTTGGGGCGGCCTATTGCTCTGGGCAGCTGAGCACTACGGCGTCAAAGCAACCGGCATCACGTTATCAAAAAACCAGCAAGCGCACGTCAACCGATTGATCGAAAAAAAGGGACTAACGGGCCAAGTCACCATGTCGTTATTGGACTACCGGCATTTAGACACCTCGCAGCCGTTTGACAAGATCGCCTCAGTCGGCATGTTTGAGCACGTTGGCCGTGCCCAATTAAATGAGTACTTCAGCCGGATACGCAAGCTCTTAAAGCCCGGTGGCCTGGTCATGAACCATGGCATCACAGCCGGTGGGGTTGACAATGCTCAGCTGGGTCACGGCATGGGCGAATTTATCGAGAAATACATTTTTCCGGGCGGGGAGTTAACGCACATTGGCCACGTCATGACCCACATGGCCAATGGTGGGCTGGAGTCGGTTGATGTCGAGAATTTGCGGCCTCACTACGCCAGAACCCTATGGGCTTGGAGTGATGCGTTGGAAGAGAAGCTAGATGATGCGGGTCAAATACTGAGTGGCGAGCAAGGGGAACGGGCCTTGCGTGCCTATCGGTTGTATCTGGCAGGGTGTGCCACCGCTTTTGAAAACGGTTGGATTGCCCTGTACCAGGTGCTCGGTCAGCACTTGCCACAAAGCGGGCGCGCCGATGAGCTAGACGGCCCGGGCGATTTAGCCTATCCGTGGCGCCGAGACTATGTCTATACCAAAGCCGATTGAGTCAGGTTTTTCATGGCGAGGGCGGCAATTTCAAACGATCTCAACCGTGCCTCATGATCAAATATTTGACCGGCGAGCATTAGTTCTTGCGCCTGGGTTTGCTCGAGTAACGAAGCAAACCCATCGCTGACGGTTTGCGCAGACCCGACCACCGAACACGCCAGCATTTGCTGCACGAAGTGGCGCTCTTGTTGGTCCCAGAATTGGTTGATGTCTGGGATGGGCGGCGGCAGTTTGCCGCGCGTGTTGCGACGCATGCGCACAAAATGTTGCTGAACCGTGCTGTACAAGAACGCGGCTTCTTCATCGGTTGGCGCAGCCACCACGTTGACCAACACCATGGCGTATGGCTGCGGACATGCCTCTGATGGTTTGAATGTCTTACGGTAAATGGCCAAGGCATCAAACAAATCAGCCGGCGCAAAATGCGACGCAAAGGCGTAGGGCAGACCCAAGTGAGCGGCCAATTGCGCGCCATAAAGACTAGAGCCCAATATCCACATCGGTACCTCTGTCCCAGCCCCGGGGATAGCCTTGACAGGGGCTTGGGCCCCGTCTTGGCTCAAGTACCCTTGCAACTCAAGCACATCCTGCACAAAGCCGTCGCCCGAAGTTTGCAGGTCGCGCCGCAGCGCCCTGGCTGTTTGCGGGTCGGTGCCTGGTGCACGCCCCACGCCCAAATCAATACGGTTCGGGTAGAGACTGGCCAGGGTGCCAAATTGTTCGGCGATCACCAAAGGGGCATGGTTGGGCAACATCACCCCGCCCGAGCCCACTCGGATCGTGCGTGTGCCGCCAGCAATATAGCCAAGGGCCACGGCAGTCGCAGAGCTGGCGTTGCCGATCATATTGTGATGCTCTGCCATCCAATACCGCTTGTAACCCCAAGTTTCAGCGTGCTGAGCCACGCTCAATGAATGCCGCAAGGCCACGCCAGCGTCAGCACCCTCCGGAATGGGGGAAAGATCCAGAATAGAATAGGGTGTTGTCATGGGTGTGGTCCCTGCGCCGTGATCGGGTCATTCTTGATGAACAAAGTCGGGCTTTATAGATGTTGTGATGATATGTGTGAAGCTTACGCCTAATCTATAGGTTAGAGCAACGAGTTCGGTTGGGGCCTGATGGTGACTAGTTATGACTAGTTGTGACTAGTGGTGAATAGTTGTGACTAGTGTTGACTGATCTTTTTTATAATAAGCCGGTGTACTTAAAGGAGCGAAACATGCGCGAAGTCTGGATCACAGCAGCAGCAAGAACGGCCGTCGGTGATTTCGGTGGCGGCCTGAAGGACGTGCCACCCATTGATTTAGGAACAACGGTCGTTAAAGCCGTTATTGAAAAAGGCGGTGCAGTTGGCGAGCAAGTGAGACATTTGGCGTTCGGTCATGTGGTGCCTACTGAGGCGCGTGACCTGTACCTGTCTCGTGTGGTGGCGCTCTCGGCCGGCTTGCCTGAGACCACGGCGGCGTTTAACGTGAATCGTCTGTGCGGCTCGGGCCTACAAGCCATCGTGTCGGCATCCCAGGCGATACTGCTAGGCGATACTGAGATGGCCGTTGGTGGCGGCGTAGAAAACATGAGTCGTGGCGGCTACTTATCAGAGGCCATGCGCGCCGGTGCCCGTATGGGCGACACCAAGGTAACTGACATGATGGTGGCCGCGCTGACCGATCCATTTGGGCGCATGCACATGGGCGTGACAGCAGAAAACGTCGCCAAAAAATTTGGCATCACCCGTGAGGATCAGGATGCCTTGGCGCTTGAATCGCATCGTCGCGCGGTCCGAGCATTGGATGAGGGGCGATTCAAGGATCAAATTGTGCCCGTGGTGATCAAGAGCCGCAAAGGCGAGATCACGTTTGATACGGACGAGCATCCCCGTCGCGATATTTCGGCAGAAAGCTTGAGTAAATTGCGTGCGGTTTTTGTCAAAGAAAACGGCACCGTGACCGCAGGCAATGCGTCTGGCATTAACGATGGTGCAGCAGCCGTCATGTTGATGAGCGGTGAGGCACTGAAGTCGTCAAACGCAAAACCACTGGCGCGGTTGGTGGCCTACGCACACGCCGGCGTCGCCCCAGAAATCATGGGTATTGGCCCCGTGCCCGCTTCCCAAGCTGTGCTTAAGCGAGCTGGCCTGACGCTTGATCAGATGGACGTGATTGAAGCCAATGAGGCGTTTGCCGCGCAAGCGTGTGCGGTGAGCAAGGAGTTAGGCTTAGATCCCGCAAAAGTGAATCCCAATGGCAGTGGCGTGTCTTTAGGCCACCCAATTGGTGCCACGGGCGCGATTGTCACGGTTAAAGCCATCCATGAGCTTCATCGCATCGGTGGCAAATATGCCTTGGTCACCATGTGTATTGGCGGCGGACAAGGAATTGCGGCGATTTTTGAACGTGCTTAATTTTGAGCGCGCTTAAGTTGACAGTGCTTAAGTTGACAGTGCTTAATTTGATCCTACTTAATCACCATTGATTTAAAGGTAGCCGAGTTCAGCAAGCGAGGCGGCTTGCGGACCGGCCACCACCAAATGGTCCAGTAACGTGACATCGACTAAATGCAGGGCATGCGCCAACTCTTTGGTCAGTGCCAAGTCATCTGCACTCGGTTTGGCCAGCCCCGACGGGTGATTGTGTGCCAAGATCAGTCCGCTCGCGTGATGCTTGAGCGCGAGCTTGACGACTTCCCGGACGTATATCGGTGCTTGCGTGAGTGTGCCGCGTGAAATTTCTTCGCAGTGAATCAGTCGATGTTGGGTATCAAGCAACAGGGCCGCACAGTGCTCGACCGTTAGGTTTGAGAGTAAGCGCCGACAATACTGCTTGACGTCCGCTGAGCGCGTGAGCGATTGACCCGTTTTGAGTTGCGCCAAACTAGCCCGGGTCCCTAGCTCAAACGCCGCGGTTAACATACTGGCACGTGCGGGCCCCAACCCTTTGTTGGTTTTGAGTTGCTGCACGCTTTGTTGTTGCAGGCCTCGCAACCCACCACATTGTTCAAGGATGTCATTAGCAACAGCGATGGCATGCCGGCCACGCACGCCGCTGCCGATCAGAAGGGCCAAGAGCTCAGCATCGGTGAGTGAATGGGCGCCTAAACGGGCCAGCCTTTCCCGCGGCCGCTCCTCTTGCGTCAGGCTTTCTCGCAAAGTCATCATGGTCGATTTAGAATAGTGGTTAATCCAATCAGAACAGTGACACGATTCCATGACCGATTCCACCCAGACGCCGCCAATTGTCCAGGCCAATTCTTACTTAACGCTTCACTATCGCATCGTGGTTACCAGCGGTGCCGGGGAGGGGTCTGTGTTTATTGACACCTTCGATGGCCGTCCCGGCACCCTGCAGATCGGTGTGGGGCAGTGGGCACCTGGCATGGAGCAAGCCCTCCTTGATCGAGTCGAGGGAGACTGTTTTAGCGTGTCGCTGCCACCAGAACAAGCCTACGGCGAACGCAATCCAGAATTGGTGCAGTTGGTGGGCCATACGATGCTCAAACAGCACACCCCTGAAGACACCACGTTTGTGTCTGGCGATATGGTCTCTTTTACCGCGCCTAATGGTGGTCAGTATTCCGGGGTTTTTAAAGAGATGACTGACCAAGGGGCGCTCTTTGACTTTAACCATCCGTTGGCTGGACGTGCGTTGCGTCTGGACGTTGACTTGCTGGGAGTGATTTGATGAAGCACGTAACGATCGATTTAACGCAGCCAATGGCAGGCGGTGAAGTGGTGCTGGCGCAACCCAGGGGGTTTTGTGCAGGTGTTGACCGTGCCATTGAGATCGTCGAACGAGCCCTCAAGATTCACGGCGCGCCGATCTACGTACGCCATGAAATTGTCCATAACAAATTTGTTGTCGATGACTTGCGCAATAAAGGCGCCATCTTCGTCAAACAGTTGGATGAAATCCCGAGCAGCGCCATCGTCGTTTTCTCTGCACACGGTGTTTCCAAAGCTGTGCAAAACGAAGCCAAAGCAAGAGGTTTGCAGGTCTTTGATGCTACTTGCCCGCTGGTGACCAAGGTCCATGTTGAAGTCAGCAAAATGAGAAAGTCGGGACTGGAAGTCATCATGATCGGCCACGAGGGGCATCCCGAGGTCGAAGGCACACTCGGCCAATCTGGTGATGGCATGTACCTGGTTGAAACGGTTGCGGACGTAGAAAAACTTACCATCAGTGACCCAGACAAACTGGCCTTTGTGACGCAAACAACGCTGTCTGTCGATGACGCGGCGGCCGTCGCAGCCGCTTTGCGTGAGCGCTTTCCAAACATACAGGAACCCAAGAAAAGCGATATTTGTTATGCCACTCAGAACCGCCAAGATGCGGTCAAACTGTTGACCAAGCAATGTGATTTGGTGATCGTGGTGGGTAGCCCCAACAGCTCCAATTCCAATCGACTGCGCGAGGTGGCTGAGCGACTGAATGTGCCGGCATACCTGATCAACGGTCCTGAAGCGTTGCGTCCGGAGTGGCTTGTGGGTAAACAACACGTGGGCATCACCGCGGGTGCGTCTGCGCCCGAGATTTTGGTGTCACAAGTCATCGAGCAGCTAAAAGCGTTTGGTGCCGTCTCAGTGCGCGCCATGGATGGCTTAACCGAGAATGTGGTGTTTCCTTTACCCAAAGGATTAAACGCGAAGTGATAGAGCTTACGTGCAGTGGGGCTTAAGTGCAGTGGGTTAAGTCCAGAGGAACTTAAGTGCGGAGGAACTTAAGTGCGAAGTGATGCAGACTTTACGCGAACTAATTAGGGTTCAGCCTAGGCAAGCCACGCACATTAAGCAAACCGATCATAGTGAAAACCCGATAGGTTTTAGCTGTCAGCCGCGGTAGTCTTTTGGAAGTATAAGTTCTATAAATCAAAACAGACTGTATTTTTAAATCAGTCACAATACTCACTCGCAAACGCGCTAATAAAGCGTGATACGTACAAATGTTTTATGACAAAAGGAGGCTCGCTCATGCGAACAAACAAACACGCCTTTAAACCATACGCTGCAATGTTGGCAGCAGGCGCCGCCATGGCAATAGGATCTTCAGTAGTGGCCCAGGAATTGCCTGCGACCATGACGTGGAGCTCATACGATGTTGGCTCTGCCGGTTATGCAGAAGCCTCAGCCATCGCCGACGCCATGGGCCGCGAGTACGGCACGAAAGTGCGCATTCAACCGTCAGGCTCGTCCATTGGCCGATTGCAACCCGTCTTACAAAAGCGAGCTGACATTGGCTTCTTGGCAACCGAAGCTTTTTTTGCAGCCGAGGGAACCGAAGACTTCGGCAAGAAACGCTGGGGTCCACAGGATATTCGTGTCTTGGCGGGGCGTCCAGCATCGTTTGGTTTGCCCGCAGCCGCTGACGCGGGCATCAAATCGTTTGCAGATTTGAAAGGCAAGCGCATGGCGCTTGTGGCGGGTAACCCTTCGGTCAATGTCAAATGTGAGGCCTATATTGGTTTCGGTGGCATCACCCTTGACGACGTTGAAGTGGTGATGTTCCCAACCTATGGCGCGGCAATGAGCTCTATCGCACAAGGCCAGTCGGACTTTACGTGCACCACGACAACGCCCAGCCAAATGTACGAATTGGCGGAATCACCACGCGGCATTATTTGGCTTGAGGTCTCACCTGATGACACGGCCGGTTGGAATCGCATGCGAGCCATTGCCCCCTTCTTTGGACCTAATTCGGAGACCGTGGGTGCTGGCATCAGTGAAGAGAAGCCGGTCAACATCATGGCCTATCGTTACCCCGTGATGACGGTGCGTGCAGATATGGACGCCGACCAAGTCTATGCCTTCATGAAGGCAATGGATGACACCTTTGACCTGTACAAAGGCGCCACCAAAGTGATGCCTCGTTGGGACCTGAAGATGTCAGGTGTTCCGCCAGCAGACGCGCCTTTTCATGAAGGTGCTGTGCGGTACTTAACGGAAAAAGGTATCTGGACCGACGCGCATGAGCAATGGAACCAAGCACGTTTGGCCCGTTTGAATGCTTTACGCGCCGCTTGGGACGAGACCATGGCCCAAGGCAAGGACTTATCCGAGGAGCAATACGCCGTCATTTGGCAGAAAAACCGCACGGCTGCCTTAGCTGCATTGAAGTAATTTGTTGCAATAGACAGAAGACTGCCCTGGCTAGACTGGGGCAGTCTTTTTCTCTCCCGCCATTGACCAATGGCTCCCTTTAAGAGTTTGCATTCATGGCCTCAGAAGTGAACGTAGTAGAAGCCCACGAGGAAAAAACGATAAAAGTCGGTCGTTTAAGTGGTGTTACTTATTGGGCTGTACTGACACTCGGTGCACTCGGCCTTTTGATGGCTATCAATCAAACCTTTACGCTGCGCGCGTTCGGGTTTTCGCCACTCGGGAACTCCTTCCTCTACTACTTGATCGGCATTTTCTTGGCGGCTGCTTTTCTGATTTACCCCATGACCCTTGCCGGCAGACACAAAACGCCGTGGTACGACTGGGTGCTGGGTGCTGTGGCGTTGATTTGCACTATTTACTTGGGCTTTAACGGACTATCTATTATTCAAGAGGGTTGGGATTACTCAGCCCCAACCGAGGCCACTGTCGCCTCCGCCGTTTTACTGGTGCTACTGGTTGAAGGGGTGCGTCGCTGTGGCGGCACACCCTTACTGGTGGTGGTTTTATTATTCGGTACCTACCCGATATACGCTGATTACATGCCCGGGTTTTTGTGGGGTACGCAATACACGGTCGGGGAGACCATTCGCGCGCACGTGATGGGCGTGGAAAGCATTATTGGCATTCCCATGCAAGTGGTGGCTAATTTGGTCATCGGTTTCGTGGTGTTTGGCGCCGCATTGACTGTCACGGGTGGTGGTGATTTCTTCATGCAGTTTTCCACGGCTTTGATGGGCGGCAGCCGTGGTGGACCTGCCAAAGTATCTGTGGTTTCGAGCGGATTAATGGGTAGCCTATCCGGTAGCGTGATTTCGAACATCCTTACCACGGGTGCCTTTACGATCCCGACCATGAAGCGCACGGGCTATCCGCCTCACTACGCCGCCGCTGTGGAAGCCTGTGCCTCAACGGGCGGGACGCTAATGCCGCCGGTCATGGGAGCGGTGGCATTCATCATGGCGTCGTTTCTTGGCGTGCCGTATGCCGATGTGGTGGTAGCGGCTTTCTTGCCAGCCGTTCTTTTCTACGTGGCTTTGTTGTTTCAAGTCGACAACTACGCCGCTCGCCGTGGACTCAAAGGCTTACCACCAGAAGAGATCCCCAAGTTGCTGCCTGTCTTAAAAGATGGCTGGCCTTACTTGTTTAGCTTGGGCGTTTTGATTTACATGTTGCTGTTCATGCGACTTGAAACCTATGCGCCTTACTACGCCACCATCGTTTTGTTACTCATCGCGTCGGTCAAAAAAAGCCACCGACTGAACCTCACCCGGTTTTTAGAGTTGCTCAAAGAGCTCAGCGTGAGTGTGGCGAACTTGGTGGCGATCCTCGCCGGTATTGGGTTGGTGGTGGGAGGTTTGTCCTACACCGGCGTGGCTGGCGCATTCTCACGTGAACTATTGCTCTACGCAGGTGGCAGCATTCCGCTGATGTTGGTGGCTGGTGCCGTGACGAGTTTCATCCTCGGTATGGGAATGACCGTCAGTGCTTGTTATATTTTTCTGTCCATCTTGTTGGCACCGGCCTTGGTTGAAGCAGGCTTGAATCCGCTGGCGAGTCACCTCTTCATCCTCTACTGGGGCATGATGTCCTACATCACGCCACCCGTTTCCTTGGCAGCCATCACCGCCGCCAACGTGGCCGGGGCCAACTCTTGGACCACCGGACTTTACGCGATGCGTTTGGGTAGCGTCTTGTTTATCTTGCCCTTCATGTTTGTGGTCAATCCCGCTTTGATTATGCAAGGGGACTGGGGACCGATTGTTCAAGCGGCATTGACAGCCGTAATGGCGATGTGGATTCTTGCATCGGCCCTAGAGGGTTACCTCTATCGCGTGGGTTCAATCGCCATGCCGCTTCGTGCCGGCTTGCTGGTAGCGGGTGGACTGATGGTCTTTCCTGGCCTTAAAACGGACCTTCTGGGATTGACCATTTTGCTGGTGTGCTACGCCTTGGGCTTTTTGGTGCCCGGGCTAAAAGTGAAAGAAGCAACGGGGCAGGGCATGGTGCCAGAGGTAATAGAGCAGCCGCAGGCAACAGAAAAACCGCAGGGCCCATAACGCCAGGGCCGCCGACCGGAGGCCGTCACCATCAGTTCGTCACCATCAGTCCGTCACCATAGGGGTGTCGGACTGATGACACCACTCGAGCAGCGACCGATCGTAAACCGCCCAGTCATCATGTCCGAGCAAGGCTTGGGTGAAGGCTGTGGTGCTGGCCGCGATGCCACCGCCACAATAGTGAATGGTCTTTAGGCTGGGATCTAAGCCGGCTTCTTCCCAGCACTGACGAATGTCATCAATTGTTTTGAAACGCTGGGTTTTAAGATCAAACAAGTGTCGAGCAGGCAGGTTCAGGCTCGTGGGGATGCGGCCAACCCGGCCGTAATTTGCACCTCCCGTGCCTCGGAACTGTTCGGGGCTCAAGGCATTGATCAGTTGATGGCGTTGTTGATTTAGTTCTGCTGTAATGAGGCCCGATTTAACGACGTCCATATCAGCAATGACCGCCGGCCGATCTGTGGCGACGATGTACTGGCTCGTGCGGGGGCTATTGATCGCCGTGCTTAAAGGGTAGCCCGCTTCGACCCAACCGTTTAACCCGCCATTTAGAATACTGATCCTTCGATGGCCATTCGCATAAAAAACCAGCCAAGCCCTGGTAATGGTGGTTAAAGCACTGCGTCCATACAGCACCACGTGGTCGTCCACCTCAACGCCTCGTTTGCGCATCAGTGATTGGAATGACGCTGGGCCAAGCATCTCGAACGCATAGGGTGAGTGGGGGCTCGATAGATCCTCGACCATATCCAAATGCTGTGCGCCTTCAATATGGCTCGCCTCAAACTCAGGACGTCCGGATTCTATACGTGAGGGTCCAACAGGCTGGGCACGCATGTGGGTGGTGCAGTCAAAAATTCGTATCGAAGGGTCTTGCAAGCGGCTTGCCAGCCAATCGGGTTCAATTAATAGCATAGAAATTTCCCTTTGAAGTTTGTCTGTCGCCTCTCACTAGATCATCAAACCATAGCGCACAAATGCACCCGCTGGCGGGTAGACAAGTGCTGTTGTTCAAATCAGTTGTCTTCGGTATTAATATGCGTTCTTAATTGATCTTAGTGAGAAGCGCTAGTCGCTCAAGGTGCAGGGTTGGCAACAAGTAAATTCGGACAGTGGTATTACGGCTGGAATATCGTGGCAGCAGCCACGGTCCTGACCCTATTGACAGTGGGCATGCGGATGGGCATTGGCCCATTTTTCTTGCCCATGACAGAAGACTTGGGTTTCAGCCGTAGCTTGCTGTCAACAATCGTGGCGGTCGGCATGCTGTTCTACGGCATTGGTATGCCAGTCGCCGGTTACCTGGTGAATCGGCGTGGGACGCGGTTTGTGCTCTTGTTAGGCACGGTGATTGTCGTGGTCTCCATCATTTGGACGGTATATGCCACCTCAGCGTGGTCTTTCTTGCTGGCCTATGGTGTTTTGTTATCAACGGGATTGGCATTCACGAGTCCCGTGGCGCTCACCCCCATCATTGCCCGTTGGTTCACCCGTCAGCGGGGTATGGCGTTGTTCTTTCTGTCGACAGGGTCGATGGCGGGCATTGCGGTCATGACCCCGGTCTTTACCTGGTCCATTGAGAGTTTCAACTGGCAGGTAACCATGCTGTGGTTTGGTGTGCTGTTTGTCATCGTCACCGTGCCGGTCGCGCTATTCGTGTTGCGCGAAGACGCCCCAAGCGATACAGACACCGTTGTGGCGTCCAATAAGGCAGGGGTCAGGTCTGCTGTGGCACCGAGACCTGAGAGCACGTTAACGTTCTCTGAAGCAATCAAGACACGTCCGTTTTGGCAAATCTGCTTGGGCCTTTTTGCTTGTGGCTTTAGCATGAATTTGCTTGGCACACACGGCATGCCTATGCTGATGGATCATGGGTATGACGCGATGACGAGCTCGACTGGCATCGGTTTGATCGGCTTGGTCGCCATTTTTAGCACGGTGCTATTGGGTCGCATGTCTGACCATTTGCCCAAACGCAATCTGTTGTCAGTGATCTACCTGGTTCGGGGTTTGGGCTTCTTTGCATTGCTCGTGGTTGGGGCACAGTGGGAGCTGTATTTGGCGGCCTCGATTGGCGGTATTGTCTGGGCAGGCAGCATTGCGCTTTCATCGGCCATCTTGGCCGATATTTACGGCATTCGAATGGTCGGCATGTTGTATGGCTGGGCGTACTTAGGGCACCAGCTCGGCGCCACGGTGAGCGCATGGCTGGGCGGTTGGGGCTATGAGACCTTTGGTACACACTGGATCGCCTTCGGCGCTTCGGGCGTCTTGCTCATCATGGCGGCAGTGGTGTCTTACCGCTTACCCAAACGGCATCCAGGCATGGCGTTAGCCGCGGCGTGACTCACCTTCGGCAAACGATGACGGCTTTGGCCGCCATCAAGGAAACAGCAAGACAATCACGCCCTATGTGTATTCTGCTAGAATGCCGCTCTAAGCCGATGTAGCTCAGTTGGTAGAGCAGCGCATTCGTAATGCGAAGGTCGGGGGTTCGACTCCTCTCATCGGCACCAGTTGCCGCCTGTTCATACTTAAAACGTCCTTCATAAATCGGGCTTTCAAACAAAGCAGCGACTCAGATGGATTTGCACGGCGTTACGGTTCAGTGATATCATCTCGTTCTTTCTAATCCCCAATAGCTCAGTTGGTAGAGCGCCGGACTGTTAATCCGTAGGTCACTGGTTCGAGCCCAGTTTGGGGAGCCAAGCAATTCAAAAAGCAGCCTTCTTTTGTGAGAAAGGGGCTGTTTTTTTCTTGAACTTATGCTCCTGATTGCCCAAAGAATTTGCTAAGCTTTATGGAATGGAGCGCATGAAACCAATAGATATTCCCAGTGCCAATCGTCATCAGGTTCGCGCCGCTGTCGGCCGCTACCGAACAGCCAATCTACGGGGCTTTGGATCATTGGTCCACGGCACGTATCAAGACGGAAGCGATATTGACTTATTGGTCGACGCTTTACCTGGCGCCACGTTATTTGATCTGGGCGGCTTGCAAGAGGGGCTCGAGAGCATCTTGGGCCAGACTCTTTAGCTGAAAGCAATCATGCCTTGGGTTGATTGTTCATGTTCATACCTACCTTTTAACTCACTGAACTACAAGGGGTAGGAGTAGCAGTTCATTTTGGCACGGGGGGTCGGGGATCAGTCTTTAGTGATTTTCAACTAACTGATACTGGTCGTAAAATTATCAAAGTAGTTTTATAATGTTTACATGTTAATTACCTATACTCAGCATGCGTTGGCCCGTATGGCTGAAAGAGGCATAAGCCAACAAGAGGTTGAGGCCACGCTGATAAATCCTGTGCGGCGGGTTGATGCCGATCATGGTCGAATAGAATCTCAAGGTTTCATCGAACGCGCAGGCAAGAAGCAGTTGCTTCGAGTGCTAAGCGAGGGTCATCTGGTGATACTAGTTATAACCGTGATGGCAACTAGCAAGTTTGAAAAATATGGAGTCGCGTCATGAAAATTGAATACGATCAGCAAGCCGATGCCATGTACATCCGTTTGCGTTCTGGCACTGTAGTAGAAAGCGAGGAGGTACGCCCTGGTGTGGTATTTGATTTTGATGCTGATGGAAAAGTGCTCGGCATTGAGATGCTGGATGTAAGTGAGCGCACTGATAATCCTCGCGAGCTTGCGATGGAGCTTGTAGGTGGCTGATCAGGCCCAGGTCAGAGTCATGGCAATGCGGATGGAGTTGATGCAACGTTTGCAATTGATTGTGCAAACCGAGGGTTGGACTCAGTCTCAAGTTGCCGAACGTTTGGGCGTAGCGCAGAGCAGGGTGAGCGATTTGCTGAGCAGCAAGTCAGACAAGTTCAGCCTAATTATGTTGGTTACATTAGCGTCGCGAGTAGGTTGTAAAGTTGAGCTAGCTGTGGATTGAATTGGGTTTGGATATTTGGTCCGTGTAGAGTTAGATGAACAGTTAGCTGATATTGCTCACTCCACAGCAGACCGAAATTGCCAGTCCTAATAATTCGACAAAACCGACACAAGTGCCCAAGAGTTGCATTATGCAACTTTTGACCTAATTACACGAAATATTACACGGTGATCTTTCTTTGAATTAAGTCATTGTTTTAATTGATAAATCGAACAACCGACTTTTCTGTTAATCCATAGGTCACTGGTTCGAGCCCAAGTTGGAGAGCTGAAATTTCTTTAAAAGCAATCACTTAGCGCTTGCTTTTAATTTTAACTCTTAATTAAACGGTTATTACACGAATAGTACATAGTCGAACCTGATTTATTCATATTAAGCCGCAATCACAAGATTTCTGTCACGACTCATGGCTTCAGCTTCAATAATTTCCGTAACTTTAGCCAACAAACCACCCAAACCGAGCACTTTTATTAAGGCCAAATAAAGGCCGAGACCTTTTTTG